>Ga0209537_1000263_pt1 | contig 63274 bp, 50 predicted proteins | sample BioPla4DNA1_FD_187698 | JGI IMG/M metagenome (GOLD analysis project Ga0209537, IMG submission 187698) | Biogas fermentation microbial communities from Germany - Plant 4 DNA1 (SPAdes) (version 2) | ecosystem: Engineered > Bioreactor > Anaerobic > Digestate | place: Bielefeld, North... | reverse complement strand
CCAGCAAGGTCTTTCCGCAGGCCAGCCTGGTATCTTTCAGCCGGTTGACATAGGCCATGACAGATCCGGGTTGCATGGGACCTCGTGATACAGTATTGTGTCTTTATATATCAATTGAGTCTGTGAGGGTCGTGGTCAGGGGTTCCACCCCGGAAACTAAAACCACAAGCAGATCCCCAGAAGGCCTGACGATCAGAGAACGAGGTAGGTTGGAGCAGACGCATACCAGATGCAGGAATCGCAAATAAAGCCGTTATCCCCGGGTATTGTCAGCCGGAGGAGAGCTCCAGGACAACCTCTCTATCAAGAGAGACGCCGAACAATCGTCTCTCCTCCTGATGATACAACCATGTGGAGAGAGGATCACTGTGGATCACGCATAAAACGCACGCGCAAGAGAGCAAGCACGTGTTCGGATAAAAAAACCCGCGCGCTGGACAGTGGACCATTGCGGGAATCACAATAAGGGGGAACCGGGGAGGGTATTGGGAAGAATCCTCCCGGAACGCCCACAGCCCTTTACCCACCCCGGGCATCCTGGTACCGGCCGAGGATCTCCCGGATCAGGACGCTGGCGTTTCCACTGCCAAATACGTTCCTCTGCTGTGATCCAGGTAAAAAACGCCGGATAGCATCAACGATCTCCTCCCTCCCTGCCCCCACGAGCACGTTCCACCCGGCCTCGACCGTCTCGACCCACTCGGTGTTCTCCCTGAGCGTGATGCAGGGGACGCCGAGCATGTAGGCCTCCTTCTGGATGCCGCCGGAGTCGGTGAGGATCTTCTCTGCATGTGCCATCAGGTGGATCATGTCGAGGTAGCCGAGCGGTTCGGTGACCAGAATGTTCTCCGGCATCTTTCCGAGGAGACCGTACCGCTTGAGGGAGTTCCGTGTCCGGGGGTGGACCGGGAAGACGACCGGTCGCTCAGCCTCCGCGAGGGCGCCGAGGATGGCGACCATGTTCTCCTGGCTATCGGTGTTCGAGGGGCGGTGGACGGTGATCACAAGATACTCCCCTGGTCGAACCCCGACCCCCTCAAGGATCCGGGAGCGCTCTTCCGCGATGCCGCGGTTGTAGCTCATCGCATCGACCATCACGTCGCCAACGAGGTGGACACCCTCCGTGATCCCCTCAGCCGCGAGGTTCTCCACAGCCGTCTTTGTGGGGCAGAAGAGGAGGTCGGAGCAGTGGTCGGTGAGCACCCGGTTGATCTCCTCCGGCATCCGGCGGTCAAAACTCCTGAGCCCCGCCTCGACGTGCACCACCGGGACGTGGAGTTTGGCCGCCGCAAGCGCGCCCGCGAGGGTCGAGTTCGTATCCCCGTAGACGAGGACGAGGTCCGGCTTCTCCGCAAGGAGGACGTCCTCGATCGCCCCGAGCATCGCCCCGGTCTGGTGGCCATGGCTCCCTGAGCCGATGCTGAGGTTATAGTCGGGCTCCGGGATCGCGAGTTCATCAAAGAAGACCGCAGACATCCCATGATCATAGTGCTGCCCGGTGTGGACAAGGACCTCTTCGTGCTCCTTCCTGAGTTCCCGGGAGACGGGAGCGCACTTGATGAACTGCGGCCGGGCGCCGACGATCGATGCTACCTTCATGGTTACCGCCGAATCGGGTGGCTGTTTTTGTCGCCCCGGCCGATGCCCTTGTAGATGAAGCCGGCCCTGATGAACGCGTCCGGGTCGACAACGTTCCTGCCGTCGACGATGACCGGGTGCTCCTGCCCCGAGAGCTCCTTTACCCGCGCCGCCTCAAGGGAGGCGTAGTGGTGGTGACCGGTAAAGATGGTGACGACGTCTGCCCCGGCGAGGGTCGCATCAAGGTCGTGGGAGACCTCAATCCCCGGGTATTCCTCCACGAAGGGGTCGTGGACCCTGACCTTTGCCCCCGCCTCCTCCATCGCCGCGAGATAGGGCTCTGCAGGAGTGTTGCGAGCATCGTCTGAGTTCTGGATGAACGCCCACCCAAGGAGTGCGACCGTCGCACCTTCCGGCGACTTCTCCACCCGCTCAAGTCCTCTGGTGGTCAGGTGGACCATATGCCGTGGCATGAACTCGTTGATCGTCCGGGCGACACCAAAGATCGACTCAGCCCCATGCGGGTACCAGAGATCTCCTCCGAGGACCTTCGCGCCCCGCTCGAGGTGCCAGGAGTCCTTCGTGAGGCAGTGACCGCCGACCCCCGCGCCCGGCCAGAGGATGGCACGGGTGATCCCCTCACCCTTGAGGGAGTCGATCCCGGCCCTGACATCATAGACGTTGACCCCCATCGCCTCGCAGTGGAGGGCGAGCTGGTTGACCGCCGCGATCTGCAGGTCGCGGAAGGCGTTCTCAGCGGTCTTCGTCACCTCAGCCGCGGTCGCGGTCATCGGGATGATCTTGCCCTTCGTAAGAACCGGCCGGTAGAGTTCGACCGCCCGTTTCGTGCTCACCTCGTCGATCCCACCGACGATCCGGTCATGCTCGCGGATGTTCTTGAGCAACCGCCCGACCATCACCCGCTCGGGAGCATGGGCGAGCGCGAAATCCTCGCCAGCGACGAGCCCTGACTCCTCTTCCAGGATCTCGCGAGCCATCCCTGCGGTTGTTCCCGGGGTGACCGTCGACTCGAGCACCACGAGCGTTCCTTCGGTGATATGCCGCCCGACGTTCCTGAGCCCCTTGTTCAGGGCCGAAAAGTCGGGGATAAGGTCTTTCGGGTCAGCAAAAGGGGTCTGGATAGCAAGTGTCACCGCGTCGCACTCCGCAACCTCCGAAAAATCGGAGGTGCACCTGAATTTCCCCGCGCTGACGACCTTCCCGAGGAGGTCCTCCAGCCCCGGCTCCTCACCCTTGAGCGGTGACTCTCCCCGGTTCAACATAGCAATCTTGTAGCCGGAGGTGGCCGAGTTCCGCTGGAATCCCAGGACAGACTCAAACTCGGGCGCATCCGCAAAGAGTGCTGCGGCGGGGACGCCGACGTAGCCCATGCCCACGACGCCGATCTTCCTGATCGGCCCTCTCTCATCGATTATCGATTGTAACCTCGTACTCATGCAAAAACCCTCACTTATACTGAGAAACACCGCGTGACTTCCTCGCAGATCTCCATATTCAGCAGCGCCTGCGCTGGGCTGACCGGGAACTCCCGCCCCCGCGCCACGCAGGAGAGAAACGTCGAGAGTTCGAGTTTCAGAGGCTCCTGCTTGTTCACAAGCACCTTCTCGATGATGTTCTCCTGCACATAGCGCTCGTCCTCGACCGCGTACCGCCCGGGTTTCCTGTGGATATAGATCTCCTGGGCCATAAAGTCGCCTTCGATGGTGAACTCCTCCTCCTCGATGTAGATCATCCGGATCTTCTTTGACGACTTCCTGCTTGCAGAGAGGTAGACCGGAGTCGCTCCGAAAGAGAAGAGGGCGCTGCAGACATCCTCGTTACCGCTGCCGGCGAGACGGTATGCCCCGTCAGGAAGGAAGACATTTCTCATGATATCGATGTCGTGGATCATCAGGTCTTCAACGACCGAGGAACCGCTCACCCGGGAAGAAGCCGGGTTGTGCCGTTTCATCTCGATGTAGAGGGGATCCCGGACGATCTTTTTGATCTCAGGGACGATCGGGTTGAACCGCTCGATGTGCCCAACGCCGACGACGAGACCGTCGGGGATCTTCTTGATAAGCCGTCTGCTCTCCTCGACCGTTGCGCAGATGGGCTTCTCGATGAGAAGCGCGACCCCGGCATCGAGGACCGTCTCCGCAACCCCGGAGTGGTAGGGCGTCGGGACACAGACACTCACCGCGTCCACACAACGAAGCAGGTCTTCAGCGGTCGGAGAGACCGTTGCCCCGAAGGCTCTGGCAAGGTCGCGGGCCGCCTCCTCATTGAGGTCATACAGGTAGAGCGAGTCCACCGCTTTCAGTTCTGAGTACACACGGGCATGGTTCCTGCCCATCATTCCGACACCAATCACCCCTACGTCCAAGATTTCACCGCCGATGGTATAGTCATGTGCGCTCAGATTTGAGCGCTGGATAATGGTACTATACGTTAGCACCGCTCCGCTATGACGTTATCGTGACTCTTGTTCTGGGCCGGGGGGACCCCCCGCTGAACAGTGGTTTTGCGCCTCCGCCGGCCGGGTGGTAGTTAACAAGCAATAAGGCATCGCGCTGCGAAACACTTGCTGTGTTTCGCCCCTCCAGGTATCTTGAGCGGATCATGAGGATCAACCCGATCCAGCGGCAGAGCCTCATCAGCCTCGTCTCGACGATCGGGCTCACTGCAGTCGGGTTTCTCTCCACGATGTACTTCGCCCATACCGTCGGCCTCTCGATACTTGGGGCGTACTACCTCTTTGTTGCCTACTTCAGCATATTCAACCTGCTCGGGGATGGCGGATTCGGAAGCGCCGCCGTAAAACGGATCAGCGAGGGAGTGGACCAGGGGGCGTACTTCTCCGCGTTTATCGTCCTCAGGGTGATGCTGATGGCCGTCTCGGTGGGCTTTCTCTTCATAGCGCGCCCCTATCTCACCGATCTCACCTCATCAGGTGTCTTCCCCTGGCTGGTCCTTGCGCTGGTCGTCAGCGTCTTTTCGAGCATCACCGCAAACGGGGTCTACGGCAGAGGGAAGGTCGGCGTCAACCAGATCAGCGGGCTGATCAACAACCTGGTTCGAATAAGTATCCAGGTCGTCGCAGTCATCCTGGGCTACGGTCTTGCGGGGCTCGCCGGAGGGTTCGTCGCCGGGATTCTTGCCGCAGGGTTCTTCAACCTGCGTTTCCTCGACCTCGCGCCCGCTCCATTCCGCAGGTCTCACATCTCCAGTCTCTTTGCCTTCTCCTTCTGGATCTTCCTCAGCGCAAGCGGCTACCTGGTCTTCTCATATGCTGATACCATCCTGATCGGCTACTTCATGACCGACACCGACGTCGGTATCTACCGGGTGGCGCTCCAGCTCACATCGATTGCCACATTCGTAACCCTGGCGCTTCATACCACCCTCTACCCAAAGATCAGTTACTGGGGGAGGCAACGTGACCTGGTCTCGGTGGAGGGGGCGCTTGCCCGCGCCTTCACCTACTCCCTTCTGCTCGCGGTTCCCGTCCTTGCCGGAGGCTGGATCCTCGGCGAACGTCTCCTCTACTTCTTCTACGGGGCGTCGGCCACCGCTGGTGCGGCGGCTCTCGCAATCCTCCTGCCCGTCCAGGTGGTCCATGTCTTCATGTACCTCCAGACAATGTGCTTGAATGCTCTCGACCGACCGAGAGACTCGTTTCGGGTAACGGCGATCGCGGTCACGGCCAATGTGGTGCTGAACATCCTCCTCATCCCGGAGTATGGTATCGTCGGGGCGTCGGCGGCAACGCTTGCCACCATGGTGCTGAACGCGGCGCTCGCCCACCGCGCCCTCTCCCGGTGCATCAGGGTTCGGATAGAGCTCCGGGCCGTGGGCCACATCGTCCTTGCTGCGTTTATCATGGCAGCCGTCGTCATGGCCTGTTCGTTCGCCATCCCGCTCTCGAACGTCTTCCTCGTTCTTGGGACGGTCGGGCTCGGCGGGCTGGTCTATATCCTGATCCTCCTCAAAATAGACCAGGACATCCACGATGAGCTGAAAGATCTGACACAGAAACTCGGGATTCCATGGCCGGAAGGGCTCTGATGGTTGATACATGGCTTCACCGTCCAGGGCCCTTCTCCCAATCTGGAAGCGACTGGGGCCCCTTACCTGCTCAGCCGAAACGGGCAGATGCGTCTATCCGTAGTGGAGCCATTCTTTCACGTGCACCGTAACCTCACGCACCAAAACCCCAAAATTAAGACGACTTACAGCAGTAGTTGCTCGCGAGGAAGACGATGAGAAAAGAAGTCGGCGAACTGAGACATGAAGAGTTTCCGCGTGCAGAGAAGGTCTGGACCCGCTACCGCGACCAGAAGACAAACCCGACCGGGAGAGGATCTTTGGTCTCCCTGTCAACGGCACGCGGGCGGCCTTGAGACGGACTGCATCTTCACCCTGGACAAGTACCGTGGAAGCAGGTACGTAAGGAAGGCTTTGGAGCGACTCCTCGATGGATGTGGCTCCGAGACGATCTGCATCCACTCAACCCTCCCCTGCTCAGGTTCCACGAGAAATCCCGGAGGCAAAACTGTCGAAAAGGGTATAAGGGAGCGGTTTGTCCGGGGAGGTGGAGGGGTACAACGTCGCCCCATGATGCGGAATCCCATGGGCTTGAGCATCAACAGAGCCCGGACAATTGCCGGAGAAACAAGAGCCAGCCCTACTGCTCGATCTTTTTGATGTGCTCGATGGCGTTCTCTGCCAGTTTCTCGCGCCCCTGCAGCTCGGCGATGTCCCGTATTGCCTCAAGCATGTGAACGGAATCCTCAAGGAAACTCAGAATGTCGGCGGGGTAGAGATCGATCCCGTATTCGTCAAGGAGGTAGGCGCTGATCTGGCGGTGATCGAGCCCCATCTCGCGGAACTCGATGATAGTGAGGGTGAACTTCCGCTCCGGGCACCCGCAGAAGGGGGCGCTCTTACACTTGCAGTCCATGAAGTCACGGAAAAAAGCCAGGAGCTGCTCACGCGTCCGGCGGTCAAGCCCCTCAAAGTTGATCGCCCGTTCCACCGACTCGAGAAACGCGCCTGAGAAAGCGTGGTCAGGGAGCCGGAACCCTGCCGCCCGCTCCAGCCTCCGTGCCGCCCGAAACCGGGCCTTATCCGCGATCACACCGATTCCCCGGGCACCTCGTCGAACTTCGCAAGCGACTTCATGGCGTTGCTCATGGTCTCGATCTCGATGAGCCATTCTTCGAAGAGACTGGGGTTCTCCATATCATCCTTGATGTACTTCGCGCAGCAGGTGGCGCCGTCGATCACGGCAGCGCCGATATTCGCCGCAACCTCAAGTGCTTCCTCGAGTTCATCCTCATCGAGGGCGCGGCCTTTCTTCACGAGCGTCTTGATATCCTTCTCAAACCCGCCCTCGAGGTACCTCCTGCAGGCGGTGAAGAGCACCAGCAGGGAGAGCTGGAGCGACCCGATGATATCCTCAAGTTCACCCTCTGGAAGCCCGGTCATCACGATCAGCTCAACGTCGTCGAGCTTCTTGGTGGCCTCCTCCTTTGTAAGCCGGCCGTTCTGGTAGAGACGCATGATCTTTAAGACCGATAGAGTGATATCCTCGGCGAAGGCGTAGAGCATCAGCTCCCCTTCGGAGACCTCTTCGCCTTCAGCGGGCTCAAAGTTAGCACCCTCCAGTGTCGTTACCCAGTTGTCCCAGCGCTCCTGGTTGTAAAAAATATAGAAGAGCTTCATGGACTCCGCCTGTTTGGCTTTCGTTTTCTTCGCCATATCAGTACACATTCGGAGTGCCTCTTTTAAAAACCATTTGCTCTTCGTGCAGAAACCCGGAATTGCCACGATCCGCGAAGATTCATCTAGGACAAACGAGCATAACTTGAGCAGATGGCAAGAGTTTGCGGTCTTGACGCAGTCCTGAAATCCTACGAGCCCATCGCGATCGCGCTCTCCGGAGGAACGGACAGTTCGGTCCTGCTGGCCTACGCCGCGCGGCACGCTATCCCGGCGATCGCAATCAGCGTCGATACCGGTCTGGCCCCCGCGGGAGAACTCGCGGCGGCGCGGGAACTCGCGAACCGCCAGGGCGTCCCGCACGTCATAATACCGCTCGATATGCTCAAGATTCCCGCGATCCGCGAGAACCTGCCGGAACGGTGCTACGTCTGCAAACGAGCGATGATGGAGGCGGTCGTCGCTGAGGCAGAGCGGCAGGGGTGCCGGACGGTCGTCGACGGGACTCACACTGGTGACAGTCCCGAGATGCGGCCCGGGATGCGGGCGCTCCAAGAACTTGGTATCAGGAGCCCGTTTGCCGAGTGTGGTATGGGGAAGGTAGACATCGAGGCTCTTGCGGCGGACCTCGGGGTGGCCGTCCGGCCGCCGTCGGCATGCCTTGCGACCCGCATCCCCACCGGTGAGCCAGTCACCCGCGAGTGCCTCGCGCTGGTGGGGGCCGCCGAGGCCCTCCTCGCGCAGGAGATTCCCGGGACTCTACGGGTCCGGTGCAGCGGTCGCCGGGCCATCATCGAGGCTGACCCCGCGTACCGCAGGAGACTGGAGCGACTGCTCGGTGCGGTGAAGGGTCTCGGATTTGAGGATGTGGCAATCGCGCCCGGGGGCTACAAAGAGGGAGGTGCGGATTCGTGGAAGCGGTGATGGTCAGGTACGGCGAGATCTTCCTCAAGAGCGAGCCGGTGAAGCGGCGGTTCATATCGACAATGACCCAAAACATCAGGCTTGCCCTGGAGGCTGAAGGGCTCTCCCACCGTATCGAAACCCCACGGGGACGGATCCTGATCTTTGGCGACAAACCCAGGCGTATCGCCAAAATCGCCGCCGGGACCTTCGGGGTGGTGAGCGTCAGCGTCTGCACAATGACCACCGCCGATATCCCCGGGATTGTGGCCGCTGCTATAGAGCGTGCAGAGCGCCGTCTCCAGCCCGGGATGTCGTTTGCGGTCAGGGCACGCCGAACAGGCGTCGCGGGGTTCAACAGCCAGGAACTCGCGGCTGCGGTCGGGTCGGCCGTCCTCGACCGGATCCCGGAGGCAACGGTGAACCTGACGACACCTGACTACGAGATCTTCGTGGAGGCCCGGGAGTTCGGCGGGCTCGTCTATGACGAGAAGATCAGCGGGCCGGGCGGGCTCCCGTACGGGACACAGGGAGAAGTGGTGACCCTGCTCTCGGAGGGCATCGACTCGCCCGTTGCGTCGTGGCTAATGATGCGCCGGGGTTGCCTGATGGTGCATGTTCATATGCGGAGCGGACGATTCGGCGGGGCGGACTCTGAGAAGACCGCCCTGCAGAACCATGCCCGGCTCTCCCGCTGGATACCGGGGCACCCCCTCGACCTCCTCATCGCAGATATGGAGCCGTTTTTTGAGGTAATAACAGCGTTTAAGGAACCGCGCTACCGGTGCATCCTCTGTAAGCGTTTCATGCTCAGGGTGGCAAGCATCCTTGCCAAAGAGCGGGGCGCCTGCGCGCTCGTCAACGGCGACAGCCTGGGACAGGTGGCATCCCAGACCCTGGCAAACCTGGCAGTGGTCGCCCCGGCCGCGACCGTCCCGGTGCTCCGGCCGCTCATCGGGTTTGACAAGGAGGAGATCATCGAGCGCGCGCGGGCCATCGGGACGTTTGAGGCCCAGCCGGGGGATGTCGGGTGCACGGTCGCCCCCCGCCATCCCTCGACAGCAGCACCAGCGGCGACGATAGCAAAGATCGAGGAGGAACTTGGTGTGGACGACCTTGCGGTGCGGACGGCCGGGACGGTGCGGCGGTACCGCGCAAAGAACGGGGTGGTCGAAGAGGTCGGGTGAGGAGAGTTCCCGGGTTGCAGATCTCTCTGGCCCGGTATATCTGTGGCCTGCCCCGGGCTCGTACCCGGTTCGCGTAACTGCAGACTCCGGGCGTCTGGTAGTCGCACCCGCGGATCTTCGGTGGACATCGCGTCCGGGAAAATAGCCTCCTTTCGGGGGCTCGCCGCCATATGCGCTAATATGTATCAGGTATGAAGATTCGCGGGGATAAAATCCAATCGACGAAGGGCTACCGGGGGTACTTCTGGTTTTGAGTCCTCCACTCTTCAAGAGAGCACGCGATGGAGAGCCCGACCGGTTCGCTCCGAGAGGTGTGCTTCGTCCTGGATATCACATGCGCTGCTGTCCACGCCCCTCGGGGCAGAGGAGAAGGCCGGGCGGGGTGGGAGGTTCCAGGGATCGTTTTCCGGGGGAGGGGGTCGCCTGTTCCTCAAACTCTGCCCCAGACGTGATCTCCACAAAGGTCCAGTGCCCGGGGTCAAGCTCAAGAAAGACCGTTTATTGCCACGAGCCTCATGCGAGGGGTTCGTGAGAACCACGACCCCTCCGTGCAAAAAAGTTCCGTCTGGCCTTCAGAGAATATTCAGTCCGTTCTCCCGTGCAATCTCAACAAACGACTCCCCGACGTGCCTGATCTGCTTTGCAGTCAGCCCGAAGGTGTTGAACTTCCAGACCCTGGTGGAGCCAGGGATGACGCCGGTGATGCCCCGTCTCTTCAGTTCGCTCGAGAGGAAGTAACCGCGTTTCTTATGCTCCCGTGCCACCGTGTCAAAGGAACCACGGGTATCCACCCTGGTCAGGGTGTGCCGGCGCGGGTAGTCTGAGAGCACCTTCGTCCCCTCGATGGAGAGGAGGGCCTCTGTGACCTCCTGTGAGTGCGCCACCTCTGTCTCCCAGTTCCGCACCCTCTCCCTGACATGGGGGAACGAGGACATCATGCCGACGACGGTGACGCCCATAAGGGTGCACCCCATCATCTCCACTTCTTTCATCCCGAACGTCCGGCCAGTCACATCCCCTTTTGCCTCCGTCGTTCGGAAAACCTGCTCCGCGTGCTCATCTGTCGTCGCAAGAAGGCCTGACGGCGCCGGGGCAGCCATACTCTTGTGCCCTGATCCGACCACAAAGTCAGCACCGAGCGCCTTTCCGTCGACCGGCATGACCCCGACCGAGTAGGCTCCGTTGACGAGGACGGGGATATCATACTGGTGAGCGACCTTCACGACCCCGGCGACGTCGTGGACGTTCCCGTACTGGTAATCGACGTGGTCGACGAAGAGCAGGGGTGGCGTTCGCGAAAACTCCCGGATCACCGCCTCGATCTTCTCAGCGGCGGCGTCCGGGGTGATGTGGTTCGTTGCGTCTTTCGGGATCTCCCTGGGGACCCCGCCGGCTGCCTCAACCGCCATAAACTCGGTGTAGTGGGCAAGCGACGTGACAATGACAGGATCGCCCTTCTCCACATAGGTGCTTGCGACTGCCTGGAACCCCCGGCGGGCTCCAGGAACTACTCGCACCGTATCCATATTCAGCCACTCAGCAAGTTCTTCGTGGAATTGGGCGATTGGGGGATTCTGGATGTAGTCAAGCCTGAAGGGTTTCAAACAGTTGTCGCAGACCGAGTAGCCGTCGCCATACGCGATCGCTGCCTTCATGGCGTCGGCGGTGAGCCGCCCGCCTGCCTGGATGGGATCGATGTTGATATACATCTCCTCGACATCGCGAGCCTCGATACCGGGTGCGCACTTCATCGTGTCAACTCCTCCTCGATGATCGCTATCTGCCGCTTCACCTTCTGAATGGAGGTTGCGGCGCGTTTTCGCTGTGTTTCATCCAGGTCGTGCTGCGGAGCGGTCTCACGCAGCAGGAACCTGAGGTCGGTGAGGATGAATAACGCCTGAAAAACTGCATCTACGGCCCTTTTCGACACGAGATCACCATACAAATATCGGTGAGGATATATTAGATTAAGCGTATTATAGGCACCGCCCCGGTGCCAGACACTTTCGCGCCGCGTGGAGCAGGTATTCATGTGCGCGAGGCATGGGGAGAACTTGAGAGTAAACTACCCCACCTGAAGGTTGGGGCTTGCGAACGGCTAAGCGAGACTACAGTAGACTATGAAGATCGTTCATGTGGCAGACACGCACCTGGGATTATCGGCATTTAACCGGGTCGACCCGGAGACCGGAATGAACCTGCGCGAGCAGCTCATCTATGATAACTTTCTGGCTGCCATCGACCGGATCATTGAGATGCGTCCGGATGCGCTCGTCCATGCGGGCGACCTCTTCCATCAGGTCAAACCAAAGACCCGCGCCTACACGACCGCGCTCGACGCCCTCTGCCTCCTGCAGGAGGCCGGGATCCCGATGATCGTGATCGCAGGCAACCACAGCATGGCCAAGACCCGGTACACAGCGTCGCCGTTCGAGGTCCTCGAGCGGGGAGGCTACCGCGCAGGCGACCTCTATGTCGCCCACCACAACCGCTACCGGCGGGTTGAACTGGGGGATACTGTCTTTCACCTCATACCAAATATGCTTCAGCCCGAAGGATACCGGGCTGCGTTTGAAGGAATCGAGCTCTCGCCCGGCACAAACGTGCTCGTCACCCATGGTCTTGCAAGCGGTCTCTCAGAGAAGCGTCTGCATACTGTTGCTGAGCACGAACTGGATGCGACCATCATCTCAGACCGATTTGACTACATCGCGCTCGGACACTTCCACGGTCAGGTGCAGGTCGCAGACAACGCCTGGTACAGCGGGTCGCTCGAGTACTGCAACTACGGGGAGATCACGGAGACCAAAGGGGGCCTTTTCGTGGACCTGGCAACCGGGGATGTCGAGAGGATCGAACTCCCGCACACCCCCATGATCAGCCTAGGAAGGGTCAACTGCGACGGGCTCTCGGCCCGGGAGGTCGTGGACGCCGTCCTCGCGGCGATCGACGATGCCGGAGGGGCAACCTTCCAGGCGATCTGCCAGATCACGCTCGACGGAATACGCCGTGAAACCCTCAGGGCGCTCGACCAGAAGGCTCTCTCGGATGCGCGGAGCCGGATGCTTGACCTCAAACTGCGGGTGGTAGCCGTCGACGACACCACCCAGATCTTCCGGGAAGAGTCACTCGTCGGTGTGGACTACATCACCGAGTTTGAGCGTTTCGTAGAGAGGGAACACCTTGCCCCCGACGATGAGGAGTACGTGAAGAAGGCTGGAACCTGGGTCCTCCGATCGGTCATCACACGTCACAAAGAGGGAGAGAATGCTGCTGAATAAACTGCGGATGCGGAACTTCAAGAGGTTCCGGGACCAGGAGATCATCTTCCAGGATGGCATCACCGGGATCGTCGGGAACAACGGGACCGGTAAGAGCAGCATCGTCGCCGCCATCCTCTTCGCCCTCTACGGACTCCAGGGGACCGGGCTTGACGGGGATTACATCGTCAGTTCCTTTGCCGGCCCGCAGGACGTCTGCGAGGTCCGACTGGACTTCCTGGCCGGCGGCAACGAGTATGCCGTCGTCCGTAAATTCAAGCGCCGCCCCTCATCCACCCTCCATGAGGCAAACCTCTACCTGAACCAGAGACTCCTCGCAAGCAGCGTCCAGAAAGTAGGACAGGAGGTACAGCGGGTCGTAGGCATGGGTCCGGGTGACTTCCGAAACACCATCTACGCCGGGCAGAAGGAGCTCCTCACCCTGATCGAGAGCAGGGCCGGGTCCCGGAAAGACTGGTTCATGCAGGTGCTGGGCATCGATTACCTCAAGAAAGACAGCATGGAAGCGCTGAAGGAGGTCATCGATGCCCGGGAAGGGAGTTACCGCGAGATCTCTGGAAGGCTCCAGGAGTTGAACGCAGACGGTGTTCGCGATCATATCCTGGCACTCAGGGATGATCTCGCCGGTGCAGAGGAGGAGGCAGAGAGGAGCGAGGCCACGGAGAAGAGCGTCAGGGAGATGCTCGAGCGTGCCCGGGAGGAGCGTGACCGCCTGCTCCTGGTGCGTGAGCGCTACCTGCGCCTCGTAAAGGAGGAGGAAGTGCTGATCGCTGAGGTCGAGCGACTCCGCAACGAATGCCGTGAGGGAGAAGCGGAGATCGCGGAACGTACAAAACTGCAGGGCGACTTCGAAGCCCTCTCCCCCCTCGCTGACCGCTACGAATCCCTGAAGAGGGAGGTCGCCACGATGACCGAGGAGAAGGTCCGGGCCGACCGCTTGGCTCTTGAGGCGAGCACAGCAAGAGAGCAGGTGCGTGAGTACTGCGAGCGCCGTACGAAGATCGAGACTGAACTCGCCGCACTTGCTGAGGACGAGAAGACTGTCACCGGCCTTGCCCGGAAGGTCAGGGAGTGGCAGACGCTCCGTGACCGTATTGCGGCGATGAAAGCGCTCCAGCCCGAGTACGATGCCCTCCGCGAAGAACTCGCCCGCATGGATGAGCGGTTCGTTCAGACCGAACGGCGTGTCCGGGAGAACCGCACCGAGATCAAGGTGATCGAGGAGAAGGCCCGGCGCCTTGCGGCGCTCGAGGCTGAGGTCGGCGAGTATGACGCCCTCCGTGCCCGTGAAGAGGTGCTCCTCTCGGCTGCCGGGTACGCCAGAGAGGAGGAACGGTGCCTGCGGGAGGCTCGCGCTGCATCAGACGAGATGGACCTGCTCGAGAGCGAGATCGCCAGGCTTGCCAGGCAGCTCGCCGGGATGGACGTCGTCGAGGAGGAGATCGAGTCGGCTGAGAGCCGGAGGGACTACCTGACGTCACGTATCAGCGTCTGTGCCACACGCCAGCAGGCGATCCGCGAAGAGATCCGGAAGCTGGCCGAACATCAGGCAGAGATCCTCAAAGCAGGTCCAGACGGGTCCTGCCCGATGTGTCACCAGGACCTCGGGGAGCACTACGAAGAGCTGCTCGATGACCTTGCTGCGGCCGCGGCGTCGATGCAGGAGACGCTCACACGCCTCGAACAGGAGCATGCGAGAGCAACCGCTGATCACCAGGAGGTAACCACCAGGCTGCAGGATCTCCTGCAGCGGCGTACCGCCCTTCAGCGCACAAAAGAGCAGCATGCGCTTTATTCCTCCCGCTACAGGCAGAGCGCCGACGCGATGCGGCGGTGGCAGGCCGAGGCCGGAGAGCACCGTGCCGCGATGAAGGCGCTCGGCGTAGAGGTATACGACCCGGTGGCGCACGAAGCCCTCAGGGAACGAATCCGTGGTCTTGCAGAGAATCGGGCGGCGGCCGATACCCTCCGCGGCGAGTGCAGCCGCCTCCCCACCCTCCTGAAGGAGCGACGGCGGCTCATCGCCGAGGTCGAGCGCTACCTCGCCCGGAAAGAGGAGGTGGAGGGGAAGATCGCCGGACTCGGGTTCGACCCGGAGGTCCTGCAACGCCTGGAGGCCGAAGCACAGGCGCTTGAGGCGTCCTACCGCGCATACACCGAGGCCAGGGCGCGGCTCTCACGGAGACCAACGCTGGAGGAGGAGCGGGAATCGATCCTCGAACGGATCAAAGGGCTTCGAGAGAGGCTGCAGGCCATCGAAAGAGAGCAGCGGGACCTCTCGTTTGATCCGGACCGGTTTGCGCGTCTCACCGAGGAATGCAGCCGCGCCGAGGAAGCGCACCGGAAGATGCTCGAACTCCGCGTCCGCCTCGAGGAAGTCCCGAGGATGCTGAAGGCGCTGGAAGCGAAGCGAGAACTCCTTGCGGGACGGGAGGCCGAACTGCTCCGCGCGAGGAGGGCTATCGCCGACCTTAGCTATGATGAGCGAGAGATCGCGGCGGCAGAGGAGACGCTCGCCAGGCTTGAACAGGACCTTGCGGTGGTGCGGGAGCGGAGGTACGCGATCGCAGCCCGGATAGGCGGCCTGAAGGCTGATATCGAGGAGGAGACCGCAAGGCTCTCCCGGGCCGACGACCTCACCCGGCAGCAGAAGTCACTCCACGAGGAGATCGGGCGCCTGAAACTGACCCGATCGCTCATCAGGGACTATACCGACTACCTCCTGCAGGTGGTCAGGGACAGGATCGAGGAGGAGGCAGGGAGGGTGCTTGCCGAGATCACTGATGGACGGTATGGGACGGTGATGCTGGATGACGACTTCACCGTTCTCGTCCATGATATGGGGGACGACTACCCGGCTGACCGGTTCAGTGGCGGGGAACAGGACGACATCGCCATCGCTCTCAGGATCGCTCTCTCCCGGTTCCTTGCCGAGGTAAACGAGGTGCATGACTCCACGTTCCTGATATTTGACGAGATCTTCGGGAGCCAGGATGAAGAGCGGCGGAGCAACCTTCTCCGGGCGCTCAGGACCCAGGAGGCTCACTTTCCCCAGATCCTCCTGATATCGCATATCACCGAGGTCCAGGACGAGTTCTCGACAACGCTCATGGTCGAGATGGGTGCTGATGGGGCGAGCATGGTCAGGGAGCTTTGAGCGATGGACCGGAAAACTCTCTACCAGGACGCGATCCGGCGGGTCGCGGGAAAGATCCGGGAGTGCGCCCCGGGGGATCTCGTTGAGCGGTTCTCTGCGTGCAGCGGGTTTGACGCGGCATCCTACCGGCACTGCCGCCCATCGTTTGACGGTGCCGTCTGCGCAGTAGACGGGAGCAACGCCATCATCCTCGATGCCGGCAGTTTTGCCGTCGCCGCTGTCCGGGCATCGGTCAGCGCGTATGCTGGCGGAGCGCCCGTCTGCCGCAGGATAACACCCCTGCAGCTGGTCACTGTCAACCCCGGGGCCGGGAACGAAGACTTTGACGCACTCTTCCGCGACTGCTTCCATCGCCCTCCGAAGGTGCGCCTCGACCACGACGACCCGATCCGGAACGCTGCCGTCATACGGGACACCCTCGAGTACTGGGCAGCAACGGAGATGGCCGCGGAACTCGAGACCGGGGACCTCATCGTGCTTGATGGCACGCTCCAGGTCCGTCATGCAAGCCACGACGAGGTCATCGAGAACCTCCTGAACCTCTGTAACCTCCGGGGAGTGCTCATCGCCGCGGTGACGAAACGGACGTCGCTCACCTGGGGCGGGGGGCACCCGATCGTCCCGGCGGCAGAAGGGCTTGCCCGCGACCTCGGTGTCCCTGAGCCCTGGTACCTCTGTGTCTCCGCCGTCGACGATCTGATCGACCGCCAGGAGATGCATCGCTGGAAGCAGCGGGGCGCGCAGTACGTCGCGCGGTTGCACCGCCGTGCGCAGAGAGCGTTCAAGGTGGAGATCCCCAAGTACTACAGCGCTGAGATGGCCGAACGGGTCTTCTCCGCGCTTGCCCACTTCGCCGATGACGGCAGGGTTACGGGTTACCCCTACCCGCTCATGGACGCCCACCTCACCGCCAGGATCGGGATCGATGCAGTCGAGCAGGTCCGCCAGGACCTCGTCAGGGCCATGGATCTGCTTGGCATGAGCCTTGCCGACTACACCGACATCTTTGGTGACTACCATGATGAGTTTGATCGATATTGATGAAGACGACGCCTCAAAGTACCGCCTGATCGGGGACCGGGTACTTAGTTACCGGTTTGCTGTTCCCCATGACGCAGAACTCTATCTCGGAGACGTGCTAAAGATCACAGACCATGTCAAGGGGCTGACGTTCTTTGCAAAGGTGAGCGACCTCCTCCACGGCTGTAACTTCTCAGATCCAAAGTGGGACACCCGCCCGCACACCGAACACTTCTACGATATCGGGGAGGACGTCTTCATCCTTGTGGAGGCGCTCCCGCTCGGGTACGTGGGGAAAGACGGTGTCTTCCGGAAACCCCGGACGATTCCTACAAAGTTTTCGCGCGTGGAGCAGCCACAGGCCGAAGATTTTGCATTCCTGCGGCAGGTGATGGGTGAGATCGAGGTGGGCGTGATGAAGACCGGCCAGGGTGTGCTCAAGGACGTGAGGGTGGCGCTCCATGCGGCGGTGATGCGGCAGCATATGGGGGTCTTTGCCACAACCGGCATGGGGAAGAGCAACTTCATGAAGGTCTTCTGCGCCTCCTGCATGCAGGCCAGGGCGTTTGGGCTCCTCATCGTGGATCCGCACGGCGAATACGTGGCAGGGGGCCGGTCGTCAAGCGGCACGGCTACCCAGGGACTCCTGCATTATCAGACCGCCCGGGACGGCCTTGCGGTCTTTACCACCCAGTCGGAGGGGTTCAGGAGAAAATACCACCTTAATCGGCTCTACCTGGACTTTGACGACTTCAGGGCTCCCGACCTCCTCCTGCTCTATGAGCACTCCCAGCCTCAGCGCGAGGTCGTGGAGATGCTCGAGAGCACACCCGGTTCTGCCGTGATCGACTTCTTCCAGAATACCGACTTTGCAACCTTCGATGCCGACACCTACACCGGCAGGTACCCGGGAATTGCCAGGGATCTGAAGAACTTCTCACCAAGCACGCTCTCGGTGATGCAGCGGCGTATCAAGGGAATGCTCAACCGAAACCGGCGATTCCTCCGGTCGAGCGGCTCGTCGATCCCTGATATCATCAAGGCGCTCCACGAAAACAAGGTCGTCCTGATCGATATCCCGGGGATGAGCGAGCAGAGCGAACTCTTCATCCTCTCGATCATAACCCGTAAGATCATGCAGAATCACCAGGGTGAGGATGCCAGGGACGCAGAGGAGCAGAAGCAGGTGCTGATCACCATCGAGGAGGCCCAGCGGGTGCTGGGGTCTGGTCCAGGGAGTACCAGGGTCTTCCGGGAAGCCGCGATGGAGGGGAGGAAGTTTGGCGTGGGTCTCTGCGTCGTCACCCAGCAGCCCAGGAACATCGACGCCCGGGTTCTTGCACAGTTGAACACCTTCGTCGTGATGGGACTCTCAGACCGGGGCGACCGCGACATCATAGCAAGCAGCGCAAAACAGGATCTCTCGCGCCTGGATACCGAGATCCAGACGCTCGAGCCCGGAGAAGCGGTTATCAGCACCCTCAAGATACCGTTCCCCGTGAGCACCCGGATCCATCTCTTTGAGGAGTATATTGAAGAACTGAATAGAAGGCCAGGAACAAGACCGATAGAAGAGGGGCTTGAGACAACATTTTGATGAGAGATGGTGACAGGATCCCACATCCCCGGTCAACCGTCTCTTCACTATAAACTCTTTGGCGCCCGAAGGCGTCAGGATTGCTGAACATTCTCTACTTTCCGGATGGAGACACAGTTGATGACCGCATCCCCGGTCAGGATGTAGCGTTTGACGATGGTTCCAAGGACCTCGACCATATCCCCTTCGTGCACATCTTCCGCAGGTGAGGTGAACATCTTGACTGATATCTCACCTGTCCGATCGGCGACGAGGTACTGCGGCCGATTGAGGAACTTAAAATAAACCCGCTCGACGACTCCCTTCACGCGCACCGGCTGGCCGAGCATGTTCAGGTTGATCGCCCGGATACGGGTGGGTTTTGCTTCTGCTTCGTAGACCGGCACCAGTGATGCATACTGCTTCTGGCTCATGTAGTTAAGCGCCAGCGGTATAAGGATCAGCATGACGGCCGAAGGAACCGCCCAGATCAACACACCCACGTCCCCCGTGGTGAGGACGTACACCGCGATCAGGGCCATAAAAAAGAGGAAAACGGCCAGTACAACGGCCGTTACCCTCACTTTAATATCTCCGATCTGCATCGTTTACCTGGTTTACTTCAGGGCCTCAATCTCCTTCCTGAACGCGACCCAGTAAAGAACACCAACAAAGAGCATACCGCCGACGATGTTACCAATCGTGACTGGAATCAGGTTGCTGGTCCACATGGTTATCCAGTTAACCGAATCGACTGCCCTTGTGGGGTCAAGGCCGGTACAGAAGATGCCTGTGGGGATGAAGTACATGTTCGCAACGCTGTGCTCGAAACCGGTGGCAACGAACGCGAAGATCGGGAACCAGATACCGACGATCTTTCCTATCGCATCATCAGCACAGATACCGAGCAGGATAGCGAGGTTGACAAGCCAGTTACAGCCAATACCCTTGAGGAAGACTGACCACAATCCCATAGTTCCGGCATAACTCGTCTTTGCTGCCGCTATGCCGATCGCCCTTATACCAAACGCGGTGAGCGTCGCGGTACCTGCCGCATTGAAGCTGACACACGGGCCGTATGCCATGATGTACGCAAAGATTACCGACCCGATGAAGTTACCGATGTACACCCAGAGCCAGAGATTGAGCACGCCGGCCCAGCTGACCTTGTGAATGAACGCTGCCATAGGGGCGAGCATCGCGTCACCGGTGAAGAGTTCTGCACCGGTCATGACCGTGATGATCAGCCCCACAGGGAAGACAGCACCCAGCATGAACTGAGCAAAACCGGGACCTGCCGTACCGAACTGCAGCGCAGCGTCAGATGCAAGAATGCCGGTCGAACAGACCGTTGCAAGCGCACCGCCCATTGCGATGTAGGCTCCCGACATGATACCACGAAGCACCATGTTCCACGCCGGCAGTCCGACCTTGTACTTCCCGGTATCTCCTGCTTTTGCTACTATAGCAACTGGAGGATGGAACACCATTTTTTCATACACCTCTCTTAACGTCCTACCTATACCTTCGAATAATCTGATTGTATAGGTCTAATTAATGAGTAATTTGAGATGGCTATTAATATGTTTCGAATTGATCGTCCTGGGAGAAGAAAATAGCCTCGTTTAAAGCGATTACCATTAATATAAGTTAATTTCTGCCGTTAAACACCGAGAATCAATGAACAGCGTTTTTGACACCGGTTTAGAGACCACGCAGAATATAGGTGATTTTTGGGGAGCACCCAGGAAGGTAAGATAGAGCAGGCGCGCCGATCCCTTTTTTCTCCGTTCATATCCCAGTTCAGGCGTGAACACCCAAGAAAACCATCATAAACATATGCGCGGCCGGGCTGCTCCCGGGGTCGGGTACGTCCCGGGGCAAAATAACTTCGTTTTCAGGAATTCTGCCATTTATCCGGGTTTTGGCAGGTCATCGGACTGGAACCGGGTTTTGCTTCCTGCGGAATGCGGGGAGGGGCGGGCCCCCTCCCCCGGTCCCCACCACGGGTCCAGGCGCCACGCCGGCGATCCCGGGGAGCCAGGCAGCGTGAGGCGCTGCCTCATAGGGGTTTCCTGGAAGATCCTGGGTGAAATGCTCCGCTCATATTATCATTGATATATAATATGCATGCTATCTCCAGCATTTTCGTTCATTTTTGGTGGTATAGCGCTTGAGGGGCGGTAGAACCCGAAATTATGCCCATAAACCTGTCTTGGGGATTCCAGGGGGATTTCATGAAGCGAGCATATCCCGAGGAGCGGCACGTTCAGCCACAGGTGCGTCCGATGAAGATTCTCCAGGGACGGTAGCCGGTGGTACGCACGTACTGGAGCGCAACAAGCCAAACATCATCTGCGTTTCCCACGAATATGCCCCTGGTCTGGAGGATGAAGAGATCCCGGCTACCAGCCTATCACGCCCCCATGCCTGCCTCCTCACTTTCGCCCTGGAAACCCAAACTACATTGGGGTCGGCCAACGATATGTACATCAATGGATTCCCTTGACGACTGGTTCCCGTACCAAGAATACCGACCCCACCAGCGGGAGATGCTTGAAGTGGCCGCATCTGTCGCACGCGACGGTGGTGTCGCCATGATCGATGCGCCGACCGGAAGCGGCAAATCGAGCGTGGTCTCTGCACTCCTCGCAGAGAGCCGGGGACGGAAAGTGCTCGTCGCCGTCCGCACCATAAGCCAGCTTGCTACGTTCATGCGCGAGCTTGAACTCATCCGGAAGAAACGCGGCGGCCTGAAGTTTGCCTACCTCATCGGCAAGTCCAGCATGTGCCCACTCGGCGGTGAGGGGGACGTCTACCGACGGTGCGAGGGTGTCAAAGCCTTCTCTATGGCGTTGATGCGAGAGCGAGCGCAGAAGGGATCACTTATCCCAGCAAAGGACCGCCATATCAGGCAACAGATCCGGAAGATGGACCCGGACCACCCGCTCATCTGTCCTTACTTCATCCACAGCAAATCGTTCGTGAAGCCCGAGGACGCAGGGCTGAAGATAATCCCGTCAGCGGCCCTGCGCGTTCGTGCCGAGCGGGTGAGCACCGAACTGATCTGGCCCGACCAGCTTGCTGGGTTCTGCGGCAACATCTGCCCCTACGATACGATGATGCACGCCGCCCGGGACGCCGACGTGGTGCTCGTGAACTTCTACCACCTCTTCGATGACATCATCAGGGAGCAACTCTACCAGTCACTCGGGATCGAGGGGCGCGACGCCCTGCTGCTCATCGATGAAGCCCATAACTGCGGCGACGTCGTCCAGAGCATCGAGAGCGTGACGATCGAGGAGCGTGATATCGTACAGGCGGAGCATGAACTCGCCGGGCGGCGACGCTCCCAGCACCAGGCTGACGCCATCGCCCAGATCCTACCGCAGGTCGTCAGATTCATGGAGGCGCTCAAAGCCTCACACGAGACCGAGGACTGGTTTGATCCTGCAATCTTCCAGCGGATGATCCTCGCAGGCACCCTCTACCAGAACATGGAAGCAGTCGTAGATGACCTCCTCAAGATCAGCGAGGGAATCCGCGAGAAGAACATGCAGGCAGGGGAGTTCCGGGAGAGTGCGATCGAGCGGCTGACTGAGTTTTTCTACCGGATCTTCCGGTCCGCGGCTGACCCCGCCTATCTGACAGTCTACCGGAAAGAGGATGACGGCACAGTGGCGCTCGAGGTGCGGAACATCGACCCAAGCATCAAACTCCAGGATATCGTCCAGGCGCACGCCTGTTGCGTCTTGATATCAGGCACACTCTCCCCCATCGAGAGTTACCGGCGCTACTACTTCGGCGACCTTCCGGTCACCGCGCTATCGCTCCCGAACTCCTTTCCCCCCGAGAACCGCCGCATCTTTTGCGCCAGCGACATCACCACCGCCTACTCCATGCGCCGGGACGCACAGAACCTCGCGCGGATTGATGACTACATCACCACGTTTGCTACCCTCCCCGGAAACCTCGCTGTCTACTTCCCCTCCTACGACCTGGTCAACACCTTCGCAGAGCGGTGCGCCCCCCGGATCAAGAAGAAACAGATCTACGTTGAGCCAAAAGAGGCCGCGGCAGCCGCTGCCATGCTCCGGGAATTTATGGCCCTTCCGGAGGAGGGGCGATCAGGCATCCTCTTTGCGGTCTGTGGTGGCAAGTGGAGTGAGGGGCTGGACTACCGGGGCGAGATGCTCGCGGGAGCACTCGTTATCGGTCTCCCGCTCGCGCCATTCAATCGTGTCCGCCGGATGGTGATCGACTACTTCCGGATGAAGTTCGGGGCTGAGGGAGAGTTCATCAGTTATACCCTCCCGGCGATAAACCGCGCCCTGCAGGCGTTAGGGAGGGTGCTCCGGGCGCCGGAGGATCGGGGGATGCTCATCCTCGGGGAGCGGCGTTTCCTGGAGCCCCGGGTCCGTGCCGGGCTGCCGCCGTGGATGCAGGAGGAGATGATGCCCTGCACCATCGACCTCTTCCAGAAGGAGGTGGGCAGATGGCAATCGTGACCGGGTCGTGCCGGTTCGGGCTCTGGTACGTCCATGTGACATGGCAGGATAATCTCGTCTACCGGGTACGGTTCGCCCGCGAGGGGCTCGATGGCCCGGTTCCCGGGGAAATCTTGCGCTACTGCGCCGGGAGGCCGGCAGACCTCTCCTCCCTTGAAAGCGTCGCAACTGAAGGGGAATCGACCTCAACCAAGATCTATCGTGCGGTACGAGCGATCCCCTGCGGGGAGACCGCCACCTACGGCGAGATCGCCCGGATAGTCGGGACCGTGCCCCGTGTAGTCGGATCGGCGATGGCCAGAAACCCAACCCCGATCGTGGTGCCCTGCCACCGGGTCGTCGCGAAGACCGGTCTTGGAGGGTTCTCCCCGGACCTGGAGATCAAGGAGGCCCTGCTTGACATGGAACGTCATGTGTGCCTGGATGCAGCACACCAAGAAATGAGAGGGATTAACAGGTAACCCTGCCAAAGATAATGAATATGAAGATCGTGGTCCTGGGGGCGGGGGCGGTCGGTCTGACCGTCGCCGCCAGGTTATCCCGCGTCGTGGACATCCATGCTGTCGCCAGGAGACGACATGCGGATGCGGTGCGGGAACGTGGTCTCCTGATGACCGGGATCTGGGGAGAAGGCACATACCGTTTCAGTTGCTCTGAAGACCTCCCGGACGCGTGGCTGGATGCTGACTACTACATCATCACCGCAAAGTCCACTGATACCGAGGCGATCTGCCGCCAGTTTGCTGACGCGATCAGGGGGCGCGAGGTGGTAAGCCTCCAGAACGGTATCGGGAACGAGGAGATCATCGAGCAGTACACTGACAGGGTCATCGGCGGGATGGCCATCACAGGGTTTGAGTGGCGGGGCGATGCGTCAGTCCACGTCTCAGTGGAGGCGGCGCCCATGAAATTCGGGCGGTTCCCGTCCGGCATGGACGATGCAGTCAGGCGCCTCGTGGACCAGATCCAGAAGGCCGGCATCCGGGCCGAAGCAACCGACGAGATCAGGAGCGATCTCTGGTCAAAAACCCTCTATAACTGCGCTTTAAACCCCCTCGGCGCCGTCATGAATGTTCCCTACGGGGCGCTCACCGACCCGCACGCCTGGGCAATCGTCACCGAGATCGTCAGGGAAGCATACCAGGTGGTGAGAGCCGAGGGCGTCGCCCTCCCCTGGGAGACGGCAGATGCGTACCTGGAGTACCTCAAGACCGAGCAGCTCCCGGCGACCGCCGCCCATCACTCGTCGATGCTCCAGGACCTCACCCTGGGGCGGAGAACCGAGATCGACTTCCTGAACGGCGCTGTGGCGAACCTCGCCCGGAGATATGGTATCGACGCACCCTACAACACCTGCATCACACAACTAATCCGCTTCCGGGAGCGGCTCTGACGGCAAGGGTGAGTATGCGGTCAGCAATCGTCCTGGTCGGGGGAGCGGCACGGCGCGCCGGCGGTCGGGAGAAATACTTCTTCACGTTCCAGGGCAGGACCTTCATCGATCGTCTCACCGATACCCTGCGTGAGGTAGTAGATGAGATCGTGCTGGTCGCACGGGACCCCGAGCAGTGCGAACGGTTCTGCCACCTCGGAGATGTTACGTGTATAGCGGATGTCAGGAGGGGACTTGGCCCCATCGGCGGTCTGCACGCGGGGGCACTTGCAGTGCACGGGGAGTACGTCTTTGTTGCCGCTTGTGATATGCCCTGCATCAGCCCGGGGGTGGTGCGGCTGCTCTTTGACGCCATCGGAGATTACGATGCCGCCATCCCTTGCTGGAACGCCGATATGCTTGAACCGCTCCATGCAGTCTACCGGACGAGCGCGTTGCTTGCTTACCTGGAGGAGCACGAGTCGCTCTCGCTCCGTGCGATGGTGCGGAGCCTCAACACCCGGTATGTAGGCGTGGAGAAGATCCGGAAGATCGATCCAGACCTGATGACGTTTACGAATATCAACAAACTGGAAGACCTGAAGATGATCGATCCTTCGGAAAAGCACGGCCAGGATCATGGGTGCGAGTCGTAAGCGGGTGGGGAACGCCTAGATACTGTTCTGCGGCCCCGCCGGATTCCTGCGAGAAGACCCTGTGGGTTTGGGTGACGGGAGCCTCTCAGAAGACCGGGAGCGCTCCCGGGTTCCCACCCCGGCCAAGATGTCTACACGATCCGCTATCCCGGCCCGGGCAGGCCTGCTTCGGGTGTGCAGCCCGAAACAGAGCACCGGGGCGGCTTCCCCTGTTCTATCTCCCGAGCCCCCTGAAACTCCCGGACGGTGCGGGCCGATTCTCAGACCGAGCCTGGCGGGCGAGGTGCGTCATCCAGGGAAGCAGGCGCTCCGCGCGCCCAAAACATATAAATAGTTTCTCAGAGTAGTCAGGGCTTGATGTCATCGGGGGAGATGTCTTTAATCGATTCAAATCTGGAAGGGAGGGCTGATTCCAGGAGAGCGCGGGGCGCACGGCCCGAACGTAGAAAGCGTGGACCAGCTACCCGCCGCCCTTTATTGTTTCTTCTGTCTTTCTGTCTGCTCATTGCCCTGTGCGGGGGGCCGACTGCCGCCGCAGAGGCGACGTACGTTCCTCTCTGGAACCAGGGGACCAGCGGAGTCGTTGGTTCCGTGGCAATCGCGCAGGACGGCTCCACAATCGTTGCCAGCTCAGGATCGACGGTCTACCTCCTGAATCAACAGGGAGAGATACTCTGGAAGAACACTGCCGGTTCCCGGATAAACGACGTCGGGATATCGCCTGAAGGGTCGCACGTTGGTGTCGCCGCAGATAAACTCTATCTCTATGACAGAGCAGGCAACCTGCTCTGGACCGAGAGGACGACGTTTGTCTACCACAGTGTAGCGCTCTCTTCTAAATCAACGTATGTTACCACCGGATGCGACAACGGCGCGATATACATCTTTGATAGGAATAAAAAAACGCTCTGGGATTATGATATGGGGACTGACAGTTATGACATTGCCATATCTGAAAACGGCCGTGTAATTGCGGCAGGATGCGAAGACAACGGAGTCTACTACCTCAACAGCAGGCAGGGGGAGTCCTGGAGTTACGGGACCGGCAAGCCTGTGATAGGCATCGCTCTCACCCCCGACGGACGGTTCGTGGCCGCTGGATCACTTGACCGGTGCGTCTACCTCTCCACCGGGGAAGGGGAACACCTCTGGAAGTACCCCACCGAAGGCGCCGTCCTCTCAACAGCGCTGACAAATGAGGCAAGAGAGGTCTTTGCCGCATCCGGCACGTCGGTCCATGTCCTCGACCATTCCGGGGCCGAGATCCAGAAGATCACCCTCAACGGCCGTGCGGAATCGGTCGCGGTGACTCCCGATGGTTCGTTCCTCGTCATCGGAGGTGGCGACGGTGACCGGTCCATCCACCTCCTCACCAGGGACAGGACGCTCATCAAAGAAGAGAATTCGCCGGAGCCAGAGGAGACCGGACCGAGCAGGGTCGAACCCCAGGTCAGCCCGACAGGCAAAGTGACCTCATCGTCCGGCAACGTGGCAACAGCAGCGGGGGCGGATTCTCAGCCCCAGGATGGGGGGACCCCGATTATGTCACAGGTACGCGGGTGGCTGGAGAACATCTTCGCTCTCCTATTCAAACCGCAGGAAGACTTCCTGGCCTGACCTCGCCCCAAGCCTGCTGACCACGTCTGACACGCACGGGTCGCGATACCCACGCGATCTTCGCGTGGGAACCCGGGTACGTGAAACTCCCTGCCCTACTCGCGGCCGTGTCATGGGGAGGGGGTCGCTTTCTCACACCTCATGCGCGATTCCCACCACGGTCCAGAGTCCAGGTAACCCGGGAATAATCCGGGTCCGGAGCACCGACCTGCACGGTTTGGCAGCCTGCAATGCGCCTTATCGCAACATCAAGTATCACTGAGGTTAGCCGTGCAGGGGGATTCGTGAAAACCGAAGAAGAGACACGCGCTTCTCGCCCCCCGTGCCACCGACGAGCCCCGCAAGGTAGAATGAGCCGGTGCGAACCAGGAGCGCAGGATCACGGTTGGCTGGCCAGCCGTCATCATCCGGGCAACTCCGGGTGCGTGCTCCCGGAGAATCACATCCCGAAGTCAAAGAGCGTCGTCCGTGTCGGGTCGACGTCATGCCAGTCCCACCCAAGCGGCTCGATGATCCTTGAAATGGGTCCTTTGAGGGTCCTTTCGAGCATCGTCTCCCAATCGACGATGAACTCGGGAGGCACCTGATCCCCGTACTCGAAACAGATCACGTCCGTCCGCGGATACTTCTCGGTGACGGTCTTTATGTAGACGCGTTTTGGTTTGCTGCCCCGCTTGAAATCGGTCCCGAGATGCTTGTTTGAATACTTCGCTCCTCTGATATGGGCGTCCTCGTTCTCGTAACTATCCAGGTTCTTTCCGATCCCGCCCGGGATGCCCACCTCGTCAAGAGAGTACTCCCCGCGGCGGTACCTCGTGATGACGTCGCGCAGGTACGCCCGCACATCCTCAAACGCATCACCGCGGAGGATCATCTCGATGATGGTGCGCTGTACCTCCCGGGTGATCTGCGGCGAATCGCTTCGCCGAATCTCGAACCCGACGACATCGATCTCATCAACGTCCTTGCCCTCCTTCCAGATCAGGTGCCCGGCGTAACGCTTCTTCTTGCCGGCCTGGAAGAAGCGTCGGTAGACCTTCTCAAACTTGATGGAAAAGTAGTGCGTATCAGCATTCAGTTCGCGACGCGCAAAGTCGCCGTAACTCGCGTTCAGGCTGGCCTCGATCGCCCTCGCCTTAGCGATGGTCTCTTCAAGGCTTCCTGGAGGGATCTGCACCATACAGGAGTCAGTATCGCCGTAGAGGACCGTGTAGCCGAGATCGGTGATGACATCGCGGGTGTGCCTGATGATCGCCCGCCCAACCGATGTGACGGCCGCCCCGATCTCGCGGTCATAGAGCCTGAACCGGGGATAGCCCGAAACCCCATAATAGGAGTTCATGATCACCTTCAGAACGTTCTGCTGGAGGTCGTAGAGGACATACTCCGGCGAACCGAAGGGGTAGCGGTTCCGGAGGCGCTTGCGTTCGTCTCGTTCCACGAGGAGTTCCGAGAGGATACTCCGTGTCAACCCATCTGGCTTCCGGGAGAACCGGACGCCGTTTGGCGCCCGCAGTTCCCCATCAGGGTTCTTCGTCTCGGGCGATGCGTTGATCGTCATCATTGCCATTGGGTAGAGCGATTTCAGGTCGAGGACCACCACGTTCTCCCGGAGACCGGTGGCGGGCTCAAAGACGATCGCCCCCTCAAACTCGTCCCCGGCGGCAAACCCTTTCGAGGGGAGAATGAACCTGCCCGACGCCTTCCGCAGGACATAGATATCGATGACGTTTGAGGAGTTCAGCGTCCGATCGAGCGGGCACCCGACGTAACGGGCAATCTCCCGATAGAACTCAATGATATTGTTTTTCTGGTCGATCCCGACGCAGAGCTCGACGTCCCGGTAGTTGTACTCCACGAGCCGTGCCGGATCTGATTGCCAGAGCGCGGTGATCGTCCCGCTGTAGCGGACCTTCGTCTCCCCTAGTTCCTCTTCAGCGACTGCGTCGAGCCGGTAGGACTCCTTCTGGGCCTGGTGCATCTTCCGGTAGGCGCCAAGGAGATCAAAGATCGACCTCCCGCGAACAGCGTTTCGCGCGGTCTGCCCCGGGAGGCGCGCGAGGTCCTCGCCGCGCAGCCCGAGCGCCGCCATCCGCTGCAGGATGTAGGGGATATCGAACTCCACGAAGTTCCAGCCAGAGAGGATATCAGGATCGCGCTCCTTGATGTAGTCGACGAGCCCCCTGAGCATCGTCACCTCGTCCGGGAACCGGATAACCCGATGCCGCTCGTGGAGACTGAGTTCAGGCGCATCGCCCGGTACCCCGCCAGGCATCCAGAGCAGGGTCGTATAGTCCTCATTGAAGGAGTCCCAGCAGGTGATGCAGATGATCGGGTCCCGCTCGGGCTCAGGAAATCCCTGCTCGTCCACGCACTCGATATCCATGATACAGGTGCGCGCGGGAGCCTTGACCTCGGCAGGCGCGAGTTCGCGATAGTCAACCACGGAGGTGCCAGAGGGCAGTTCCACGCCGCCGGTAAGACCACAGTCGATCATGAACCTGGTGGTAAACGGGATATCGGCCTCATAGTGCTGGTAGCGATCACGGATATCACGGACATCACCGGGCCGCCGCGTGTAAAGCCGCCGCAGTACCTCGCCCTGGATGGAGCGGTAGGTTGTGTCGGGCTCTACGTCGACGTCCGGCGGGACAGGTTTTCCGTCCACCTGATCAGCAGGCGCGTAGAAGTAGGGCCGAAAACCGGTCACGTCGACCTTGATGGCTCTCCCTGAGACATCCCGACCAAATATATGGATGATAGGGATATCAGGGCCGATGCTGTATTCCACCTGGTGAATGCCGATCCTGGTCTTCCCAAAGTCGTCCAGGGTTACCGGGGTGCTCATGCGGGACTCCAATCTCAATTCAACCATCAAACCTCCTGCAGAGTCCCTGCACAAACGCTCCTGCCTCTGCCATCTTCTCTTCTTCCCAGGTATCAAGGCTCCATTCCTCGATGTCAAGGATCCCCTCATGACCGATCCGGGCCGGGACACCGAGCGAGCAGCCCGAGAGACCGTACTCGCCGTCGAGCACACACGAGCAGGAGAGCACCTCGCGCCGATCTTCAATGACCGCGCGCACCAGCATCGCAACATGATATGCAGGGCCAAAGACCGTGCCGCCCTTGCCGCGGATCACCTCCATGCTTGCCCCTCGCATGCGGGAGAGGATTGCTTCCCGCTCCTCGATCTCGACATAGGTACCGGCCTTCGAGAAGAGCGGCACCTGGTGCTCGCCATGCTCACCGATCACCCATGCAGGCCCGTGGATCCCCGCCTCGCGGAGAAGACAGGCAAAGCGGGCGCTGTCGAGCTGGCCGCCAAACCCGATGCACCGCTGCCGGTTGATGCCCATCACTTTCCAGAGACCGTAGTTGTTTGCGTCCATGGGGTTGGTGATGGTGATGACGATCCCCGGGAATTCCTGCAGATGCTTGCCGCAGCGTTTCACCACCGGGATGTTGGCCTCGAGGAGGTCGGCCCGGGTTCTAATATCCGGCGTTCTCGGGGTGCCTGCCGCAAATATGAAGATATCGGCATCCCGCATTGCCGCCGTGTCGGTAGAGATCGTGACATCGATGCCTGTGTGTTGCAGATCGAGCACCTGTGCCCGGAGTATGGGCTCATAGGCGTCGTAGAGAATGATCTCATCTGCGAGACCGAGCGCGGCAGAGAGAAACGCCGTCTCGCCTCCTACCTTTCCTACACCTAAGATTGCAAGCGAGGTCATACGTATCGTCCTGTCCTGTATGGATAACGGTAAAAGGCTGTACGATCAACCGGCCCTGCTGCACGGAGAATAACGGTCCGGCAGGAAAAGGGTCGCCTTGCCGTATTCCGTTCCGGTATCCGGGCTCCGGGGAGCGGAGCAGATATTCTTCCTTTAGTTATACTTGGCGCGAGGGTATAATAATACCTCACTCCCACCTTTTTTCGATGGTTACGCTTTATCCTGCCCCTACCGAGATCGGCGGCGTCCGGCTGAAGAACCACCTTCTGCTGGCAGCCGGCATCCTTGGAACCACCGGGGCGTCACTCGCCCGCCTCCTGCGAAACGGCGCTGGTGGGGTGGTCACGAAGTCTATCGGGCCGAGCCCGAAGGAGGGGCACCCGGGACCCTGCCTGGTCGTCGTCGACGGTGGTATCATCAACGCCATGGGTCTCCCGAACCCCTCAGCCGCGTTCGTGGACGAACTGGCCAGCCTGCAGGGCGAGCCAGTGGTCGTGAGTATATACGGAGGGACGCCGGAAGAGTTCCGGACGGTTGCTGGGTGGTTCGCCGGCATAGCGTCAGGGCTTGAACTGAACCTCTCCTGCCCCCACGCGGAGGGTTATGGGGCAGCGATCGGGAGCGACCCTGCCCTGGTGGAGGAATGCACGAGGGCGGTGGCCTCCCTGGGGGTCCCGATCTGGGTGAAACTCACCCCAAACGTCGCAGATATCGGGGAGATCGGGGCGGCAGCGGAACGTGGCGGGGCCGATGCAGTCGTCGCGATCAACACGGTAAAGGCGATGCGGATATCGACGGCTCTCCGTCGGCCGGTGCTCGGGAACCGTTTTGGTGGCCTCTCCGGGAAGGCGATCTTCCCCATCGCGGTCAGATGCGTCTATGAACTCTACGAGGCGTGCTCCATTCCGATCATCGGATGCGGCGGGGTTTCTACCGCCGATAACGTTATTGAGATGATGATGGCGGGTGCAAGTGCTGTCGAGATCGGGAGCGCTGTTATCGACGATATTGGTATCTTTGACACGATCGCGAAAAGCCTCTACAGCCACGACGGCGTTGACGCACACGAGATCGTGGGGTGCGCCCATGAATGAGCAGATGCCCATCGGGGTTACACTAAAAGGGATCATCCCGGAGACGCCCTCGATCAGGACATTCGTCTTCGACCGCGAGATCACTGCCAGGCCGGGTCAGTTTGTGATGGTCTGGGTGCCGGGCGTCGATGAGATCCCGATGGCCCTCTCCTCCCCGTCGTCGATCACCGTCCTGAAAGTGGGAGACGCGACCGCTGCCCTCTTCGCGATGCGCGAGGGTGACCGGATCGGGATCCGGGGCCCCTATGGGAACGGATTTACAGTCACCGGGAGGACTCTTGCCATCGCCGGAGGCGTCGGCGCCTCCCCGCTGCTACCGCTCGTTGCGGCCGGGAAGGTGGATACTTTCCTCCTCGGCGCCCGGACATCCGCTGAACTCCTCTTTGCCGACCGGATACGAGAGGCAACGACGCTGATGATCGCGACCGATGATGGCACCGCCGGCCACCACGGGTTCGTGACCGACCTCATATCACGGGTGGATCTCGCCGACTTTAGCCATATCTGTGTCTGCGGCCCTGAGGTCATGATGGCAGCGGTGCTCGACATTCTTGACCGGGAAGGGTGCGTGGAGCGGGGACAGTTCTCCCTCAACCGATACATGAAGTGCGGGGTCGGCCTCTGCGGGTCGTGCTGCACTGACCCGCACGGTCTTCGGGTCTGCCGGGACGGCCCTGTCTTCTCCGGAGATGTCCTCATCGGGAGCGAGTTCGGGCACTACGCGCGCGACGCGAGTGGGCGGAGGCACGAGATCTAATACAGCGATGGTGGTGACTCCTCCTCTCCTCTCGTCGGGGGAGCAGTACTGTATGTACATGGTCATTGGGAATCGATGGGACTGGCGAGTTCCAAAAGGCCTTATGAAGATAGCGGTCCGCCTTACGCACCAAAAATGCTTTTACCTTCGAGCGGGGGCGGCCTGGTGCACTTAGCGTTCTCGCACGCCCTGGATAAACTCCTCGGTCATCCGTCGGGCGTCGTCGTCCCTCACCTGCACCGGTGGGTGCTTCATAAAGTAGGCGGATGGCGATAAGAGCACCCCGCCGATACCCCGGTCAAGGGCGACCCTGCAGCACCTGATGGCGTCGATGACGATCCCTGCAGAGTTGGGCGAGTCCTCGACTGAGAGGCGGAGGTCAAGGTACATAGGGACGTCACCAAAGAGCCTTCCTTCCATGCGGAGGAAACAGACCTTGTTATCTTTCTGCCAGCAGACGTAATCACTTGGGCCGATATGGATGTTGTCATCATCGAGGGGCTGGTCGAGGACCGACTGCACCGCCTTGGTCTTTGACTCCCTCTTTGAGGCAAGGCGGTTCTGGTTCAGCATGTTCAGAAAGTCGGTGTTGCCACCGGTATTCAGCTGGTAGGTCCGGTCCAGCCTTACACCTCGCTGCTGAAAGAGGTCGGCCAGAACCCGATGGGTGATCGTCGCGCCGAGCTGGGCCTTGATGTCATCACCGATGACCGGGAGACCCTTTGCTTTGAATCTCTCCGCCCACCCGGGGTCGCTCGCTATGAAGACCGGCATGTTGTTGATAAAACCGATGCCCGCCTCCAGCGCACACCCGGCATAGAACCGTGCCGCTTCCTCCGACCCTACCGGCAGGTAGTTGAGCAGCATCTCGGCACCCGAGTCTTTGAGCGTCTGGATGATATCCCTGGCCGATGGCTCTTCTTCATCGGCGAGCACGAACCTGAAGTCCTCCCTGTAGCTCTGCATATGCTCCGGGAGACCGTCCAGAACCCGCCCCATCCGGACGGTCACCCCGGTCTCCGGCACATCCGGACAGAAGACCGTGGTGCAGTTGGGGGGAGAGAATATCGCTTTGGAGACGTCTTTTCCGACCTTCCTTTTATCGATGTCAAACGCTGCAACCACTTTTATATCAGACGGCCGGTAGCCGCAGAGGTCCCAGTGCATCAGCCCGGCTACACCAGTCTCGTCTTTCCCTCTGTAGTATTCAATTCCCTGGATTAATGAACTGGCACAGTTCCCAACGCCCACAATTGCAATCCTGATCGAGTCCACGTCAGTCCCTCAGTATATTTGGTGTGCTGTTTTACACACCCCTCTTTTCCGACGGATGCGTTAAACAGTACTTGAGAGAACGCAATTGCATAACAGTTGCGTTTTTCACCATATCGTGGGAGGAAAATATAAGGGTATGGTTTGGAGCCGCTGGGGGGCATGCTGCCCCTGTGTAGCCGGATAGGTTGCCCCGCGCAGCCCTGGCGGCTGTTTGTGGGATGGTTTGCCCCGCGCAGCAGTCCTTCAGGGATATCTGAAAACCCGGGGGCGCACCACACGCAGCAGAACTTGCCTCCGGCGGCCGGCTCCCCGCTCCGCAACCTTTTTCCTCCCCACGCCCCATATCAACACTAGACACGCACAAGAGGTGATTACACCATGGTCAATTTTGAACACGCACTCATTGGAGAAGCGCTTGTCGGAGAAGGGCCGGAGGTTGCTCACATCGATCTCGTCATCGGGAAGAAGGGGAGCAGCGTAGAGCAGGCCTTTGTCACTGCGCTCGCATCGCCAGCACGGGGGCACACACCGCTCCTCGCCGTCCTTACCCCGAACATCCCGGCAAAGCCCTCAACTCTGATGGTCAACAAGGTCACTATCAAGAACGCAGATCAGGCTCTCCTGATCTTCGGCCCCGCCCAGGCCGCTGTTGCGAAGGCGGTGGTGGATAGCGTCGCAGAGGGTATAATTCCCGAGTCGGAGGCTGATGACCTGCTCATCATCGCATCGGTCTTCATCGAATGGGACGCAACCGATAAAAAGAAGATCTATGACTGGAACTACGAGGCGACAAAGACCGCTATCCGCCGGGCGATCACGGGCGAGCCGAAGATGAAAGAGGTGCTTGCCCAGAAAGATACCGCAAAGCATCCGTTTGCGTGATTGAGCCTGCACGGCGACGTATGGTCATTCCTGGGGGCCTCACGCACCCCCGGTTGCCCCCGCTTCTCTGGCTTCTCTGATCAGCATCTTTCATCACTTTCCTGGGAGTTTGTGGCTATCCGCCCGTCTGATCCACCGGAAGACTGTGCGGGCTAGGCCCAGGAGGTTTGCGAGGTACGTCTCCTTCGCCTCGAGCCTTCGTCGGAGCACAGCCTCCTCGGAGAGGAAGAGGGTTTTTAGGTGGTGTATATCCTTCTTTGGTGAGTAGTATAGGTAGAGCGGGATGCCGGCCAGGATGACCATAACCCCTGCGATCTTATCGAAGGTTGTGGTGGAGGAGAGGAGGAAGAGACAGATTGCGATGCCGGCAAGGGGGAGGATGTGCTGTCCGCGGAGGTTCGCGACGCGATCGCTCCGCAGCACGATGAGCGCAAAACAGGTGAGTATGAACGAGAACGCGAGATTGAGAACGGCGAACGATATCAACCCGGGGAGTTTTCCGATGTTTGAGAGGATGAACGCGATTACTCCCTGGACGACGAGAACCACGTAAGGCGTGCCGTAGCGCGGGTGAACCACGGTGAATGCCCGGGGGAAGAGCCCGTCGATCGCCATCGCGTACGCCAGCCGGGCGCTGCCGAGCATCCCTGACTCGTTTGACCCTGAGACCGAGAAGAGGGCGCCGACAGTCATGATGAGCGCCCCTGCCGAACCGAAGAGAACGTTCCCGGCGACGACGAGCGGCACGGTGGTCTGGTTGAGTTCGGTCCAGTTGACGAGCCCGAAGAGCACGAGGTTCGTGAGGATGTAGAAGAAAGAGACGATCAGCATCCCGCTGGTGATGGCGCGCGGGATGGCTTTCTGTGGATCCTGCACCTCCCCGGCCGGGAGCGTCCCCAGCTCGAACCCGGCGTATGCCCAGAAGATCAGGACGAGCGCATGCGCGGCGTTATCGAGCCCGAGCGGGAGCAGGGGGGTGTAGTTTGCGATGACCGTCTCCGGCCGGGCGATAAAGACGCCAATCCCGGCCACGATGAAAAGGAGCAGGGGAAAGAGTTTAATGAGGGTGAGGACATCGTTCAATCTCCCCGCGGCCCGGACGCCAACGATGTTGACGAGTGTCAGGGAGGCGATGAAGAGCGCTCTCGCAGCGACCTCTGCGGCCGGGGTGAGCGGGATGAGCGCCTGGAGGTAGTTCGCGAACGCTATCGCAAAGACCGGGAGTGCAAGGAGTTCGGCGATCCACATGCTCCAGCCGGTGAGAAACCCGTAGAAGTCGTCGAACGCCTCTGAGACGTAGGCGAACGGCCCGCCGACACGGGGGACATAATAACTGCAGTAGGCAAAGACCATCGCGATTGTGGTGGCGAAGACCCCGGCCACCACCCAGAGGACGATCGAGAACGGGCCGACGAGGCCGGCGGTGATGGCGGATGCGATGTAGATGTCAGCGCCGACGATAGCGCCGACGATGATGCTCGTCAGGTCGAACTGCGAGAGCCTCTGCTGAAACTCCATGACAGCAGGGGAGAAGGCGGTAGCGGCTATAAAGATTCTGCACCGGGGTATCTAGTGCATCGATTCTCAATTACCGACACTCTCAACGGAGGGGAGTATCGACCTTTTTCACACTATCCAGGGGTTTGCATCCTGGAGGACGGCTTTCCACCGGATATACGTGCCCCCCCGGTAGGGGCGGGGGGAGGAGCGGGGGCAGGGTGGGGGGACGGATGGGAGCGCTCCGTGGGGGAGGGGACGAAGGCCCAGTAGAGTCTGTTAATTTAGAATCGATGTACGAGCGGAGCATTGCATCTTATATTGGGGGTTCTGGCGTGGATCACGCGGAAGATCGCGAAGGGGTGTAGAGCGTTCATGGGGCAGAGCGAGAGGCTGTACGCAGGAAAGCGACCTATTCTCCCGCTTCACCCCATGCTATGGACCGTGGCGGGCATCACCCTCGTGAGGTCATCTTCTTCTCCAGTGCAGTGCCGCCGCCGGGACCAGAAGCGCTCCGGCCGCTGTGGCGGAGGAAAATCCGGGAACCTTCTCCCCCGTTGCCGGTGCCTCCCCGGCGTCCACCGGGATCGAGGTATAGACGGGACCGTCCATGTATGAGACCATCCACACTACCCTTCCGTCTTTCAGCCGGAGATGAGTATCAATGAGCTGTGCGGCAGGGGAGACATCCTCCCCGGCGATTGCCAGCGCTTCGGTTTTATTGACCGCAAGGTGCTGCTCATCAAGGACCGTCACACCCGTGACGGCCCCTGACTCTACGGTAGCGATCAGCTCCCTGAAGGTCACGTTCTCAGCGATGAGGTAGACCTGTACCGTCGTTTCGTTCTCGAACACCTCACCCCAGCGCTCTGGTCTATCCTCCCTGACGAACGCGTCTACTGCGGGGTTCTCCATCACCTGCGGGTATCGGACAGAGAGGCTGGCAAGCGGATCGGACGCCTCTACCGGGAGTTCTTCGCCGCGGTCGACCAGACCCACCCATACGATACTGTTATGATCCTCTCGTTCGTTGACATCCCTGTTCAGGTACACCAGCGTCTGCGAGCATGACGTGCCCGGGACAAGGTAGACATAGCGGCAGGTTGTGTTATAGGGCCTCTCGCACCAGCTCGAGAGACCGCAGGTCCTGATGTATTCCATGATCTCGGCGTTTCTCTCTATGTTCGGGTGGGCACCCCGTAACTCCATCAGGGGGTCTCCACCCGGCGCGGGAGGGAGCGTCTGGGTGGGCTCGGCTGCCGTCGCCCCTCTCTCGTCGCTCTCCGTCCGGATCACCGTGAAACTCCCGTCCGGGTTGAACGATACCTGCCCGGAAGAACCCCTGTCATTCATAGGCAGGTCTGATGAGTTGAAAACCCCTATGATGCAGAGCCTCATGCTTAACCCATGAAAAAAACCATACCCCTGCGTAACCCACTTTGATCGGGTAGAGCAGGTTGATTTCTTTTTGGAGTTTGACTCCGTCGGGAAAACCAACCCTTGAATTGCCATCGAAGGCTGAACTGCGACTGAGATCGCGTATGGGAAATGGACCTTCTAGGAAATTCATCTACCCTTGTTGGAAGGAATTTGTTATGCCACCCAATTACCAGGTTGCAGCTGGTCTTGATGTCCATAAGAAGTTCATCCAGGCTACCATACTCTGGCTGAACGGCACCAAGATCCAGCAGAAATTTCCAAGAACTCCCGAGGGGTTACTTGGACTTAGGGATTGGATCTTCGAATATAAATGTGATGTGGTCGCCTGTGAGTCCACCTCTGATTACTGGGTCTGCATTCATGATCTGCTGGATGATCGTGTTCCGGTGATTGTTGGGAATGCCGCTGATATCAAAGCGCTTGCTCATAAGAAGACCGACAAGATCGATTCTGAGATGATCGCTCTTCTGGCCCTCAAAGGGATGATCACTCCCTCCCGGGTCATGCCGCGCCATCATCGCGACTTCCGGAAGCTGGTTCGGTTGCGCCACTTCCTTGTCCGCAAGCGAACAGACATCAAGAACCGGATCCATAGCATTCTCGACGGAGAACTCTTCCACCTTTCCCAGCTCCTCACCGACATCTTCGGTGTCTCGGGCCAGCGTATCCTGCACGGGATCCTGGAGGGGGCATCGGTCGATGACATTCTTCGGTCTCTTCCTCCTCATATACGGGCACGGAAAGAAACGGAGTTGCGAGACCTGCTCAACCAGACCCTATCGCAAGGTGCTCTGATGCAGTTAGGCCACTGTCTCCGTGTTGTCAAGCAACTCGATACCGAGATCGAACAAATCACTGACGAAGTCCACGCGTATGCTGTCCAGAAATATCCTCGTGAGTATCAGATCCTCACATCGGTTCCCGGCATCGGAGATATCGCCGCGATCACGCTTCTCGCCGAGATCGGGAATTTCAAAGAATTCCTCTCGGGCGATAGGTTGGCCAGCTGGATTGGGATCGTGCCGAAGGTGTACCAATCCGCGAATCATGTCGTCAAGCGCTCGATCACCAAACGTGGTTCACGGCTTGCCCGGTGGGTTCTCATCCAGGTAGCTCATGCTGCTGCAAGGGCACGGAAGAATGTTCTGCGTGACTGGTATGAGATGAAGAAAGCTGTGATCGGGACCGGCAAAGCGACCGTTGGTCTGGCGCGGAAGATGGCCACCATCATCTGGCATCTCATCGTCAACGATGAGGAATACGTTGACAAATACACCGAATCAGAGTCTCCGAAACCGCAGAAGATGCATACGATCCGTATTCCGGCATCACCCAACTACACGCTTGAGGAGGTGCTCGCTCTCCTGACGGATGCACTCGGATTCCTCAAGAAACGGGATCCCGATCCAATCTGATGTCACCCCCAACGAGAAGACGCAAGCGGGAAACCGAATGAGCGAAAGCCCTCCACAGGTTACCCGAATCTCCACAAGAATCGGTGGTTTCGCGAGGCAAGAGAGCCTTGCAGGATGGGTGCTGGAGGAGTTATGACAGCATTTCGTCTGGAGATAGGGTGAGATCTAACCTGTCAGAGATGGCCGGAGGATGAACGGAGGCTCCGACTTTTTCATGGAAAAAGAGTGCACCCAACCAAGGGTACTGATGCGCCGACCGGGACTCGAACCCGGGTTTAGGCGTTGGCAACGCCTAGTGATAACCACTACACTATCGGCGCACACTTGTGCTTTGCACTGTGTGCTTTACAACGTGGGATTTCCTGAATATTAAGCCTATCGAATCGTAGCCTGGATCAGGCGGTGCCGTCCCCGCTGGATCGGCATCCGGGGGCGCTCTCCAGGGAGCGATCGCCGCATCTCCGCGCAGGCGAACCCGGCACCTACCGCTGCCCCCGCCAGCCAAGCGCACTCCTGATGAATCTGTCCGCAAGTATCCATAATCCCGGTGTCAGGACCAGGATAAAGATGACCATGGCATAGGCGACCACGTCGGCGGAGAAGAGCAGGAGGTTGAAGATACCGTGCAGCACCATGGCGAGAACGAGCCCCGGGAGGATGATCCCCGCCCGCCGGTCGGCGGCCATGAACCTGGCCCGGCCGAGGGCGTAGCCCCAGACGCTGGAGAAGAGTGCGTGCCCGGGGACCGAGAATATCGCCCTGACGATGATCGTGCCGATGGCGAGCGACGGCGACGTTACGTATGCCGCAAATACGTAGAGAACGTTCTCGAGGGATGCGAGCCCGAGGGCGGCGGAAGCGGCGTAGACGATGCCATCCATCGGCTCGTCGAACTCGACGTCCCGGTAAGCGAACCGGCGCACAACCCAGAACTTCCCGTACTCCTCGACGATGGGCGCGATAATAACGCCCATGACCAGCTGGGATGCTATGAAGAGGCCGAAGAACCCCTCGATGAAGGCAACAGGGAACGTGACGAGGACGCCGAGGAGGAAGATCTTCACGATCAGGGCCGCCGGTTCGGGTTCGAATCTGTCCCGGCGGTAGAAGTACCACGCCCAGAAGATCCCCGGTCCCAGCGCCAGGGCAAGGATCACCAGCGGCTCGACGTCGACCATGACATCCAGAGTTCACGTGTTGATGATGGAAGAGCCTTTCTCTTCGATGGGTTGCCCGGGGTGTGCATACCGCGTTTCCACAAAACGTGCATGAGGTGGAGCGAGAGGCTGCACAGATGAAACCGACCTGGTCCTTGAGGATGACCCCGGGCAGTGCGTGGCGATACCCGGTAGAACCCCCGCCCGGGCGTGATGATGCCAGACGCGTATGACCTTTTGACGAGCAACGGCGTCTGATGCAATGGATCGGGATAGTGCGAGATCCGATTGGTTCTTGTGGTGTATCGTTCACCTGAATTCGATGTACCAGGGCAGACGCTGCAGGCACCAGAAGCGTGTAACTCTGACTCACCGGCGGACAGAAAACCCGGGAGGACAGGTGACGGGCGATCTCCGTCCAAAAAAGGTTACTCCGGGAGGAGCCGACACTCAGGTTTAAGCCCCTCCAGCACCAGCAGAGCGTAGTACCGGAAGAACGTGATGAACGGCACCGCAATCAGGAGTGCGACCGGGATGGCGATGATGAGGTAGGGGATGACGAGAGCGAGGAGCATCATCAGGTTCTCCTGGAGTGTGGCGAGGAGCACGATCCCGACGAGGACAAACGGTATCGCGATGACCACCAGCGCGAGGATGACCAGGATTGCCCGAACAACCGCGGCAACAAGCCCCAGCACGAACCTGACGATGACGTAGACGACCGTCTGCCAGAGGCTGGAGGCGATCGTCCCGATGAGCCGCCGCCAGCCCGCGATGACGCCGCAGTTCTCACGGATCATGATCGGGACGACGAAATCGGTGGTCAGGAGGAAGACGAGCCCGAAGAGGAGGGCTGCGACCAGGATGACCGGTCTGAGCGCGAGGATCTGGAACGACGTGGAAGCGCCAGTCCCCCCAAACCCGACGAGCATGAAGACGAGCGCCATGATGGCAAGGAACATGACCACGACGAGTGCGATCTCAAAGAGAAAGAGCCGCGCTCCTTTTCCGAGCCGATCTCCAAAGAAGCGCCTTATGCGGATATCCCCGGTAGAGAGCATATCAACGAAGACAAATTGCATCGTCGCGCTAATAAACATCCAGAGAAGGCCTATCGCCAGCACGAGGGCGACGACCCCCAGTACGACCATCGGAGCAACGTCAGGGAAGACCCCGGCCGTGCCGGCCGCAAAATCACTCCCATCGAATCGATACTCAAAGACGTTCGGCAGACTGCTGCCCCCTCCCACAAAGAGCGCGACAACAGCCAGGCGGAGCCAGACACCCCACTCTGGTGGCCAGAGCAGACTTTTTGTGCGACTGAGCGCATCTTTCAGCCTGCTGAATGCATACATCTCTTTAGCCATATTTGCCTTAAAAAAAGGATCTTATCGCTGTTAAAACCTCTTTTTGAGGAACCAGCAGATGTATTCTGGATCACAGAAATATGCCCGCCCCTCCAGAGCGAACCGGGGATTTCAACAGTTTAATGTAGTCCTGTTCACCAGAGTACAGAACGAATGATCCCTCTCATGCTTGACCTGACAGGCAGGAGGGTGCTTATCTTTGGCGGAGGCGATGTCGGTGCCCGGAAGGCTGCATATTTTGAGCATGAGGCGGAGGTGACCGTGATCAGCCGCTCTTTCTCTCCGGCTCTCGACGACCTCGCGGTCAGGCGGCAGGAGGTTGACCTCTTGTCCCTTGCGGATGAGGCGCTCGAAGATCTCCTGCAGGGTGCGTTCCTCGCGGTGGCGGCAACATCAGATCCACGACTCAACGACCGAATTGGGCGAATATGCGCCGAGACCGGCGTCCTCTTCAACAACGCTGCCGGGAAGCCCGGCGATGTCACCATCCCATCGGTCGTCCGGGGCCGCCACTATCTCGTCGCGATCAGCACCCGCGGAAAGAGCCCTGCCGTATCGCGTTACCTGCGCATGAGACTCGAGAGTGAGTATGCAGACCTTGACCTGATGATCGATCTGCAGGATGAGATGCGCTCGATGCTCAAAGATATCGAACCGGTGCAGGCGAAGCGATCTCAGATCCTCTGGAGTATACTTCAGGATGAGGAGATCTGGGGAGCACTTGCCTCAGACTATGACCGGGCACGCGCGATGGCGATAGAGAGGTACCTCCATGCCTGACCACCTCACAGTCCCTCCGCTGGCGATTGCTGGCCTGAATCATCACACTGCGGATGTCGCCACGCTTGAGGCGTTCCGGTTCCCTGACGAGGTGGCATTCCTCCGCAAAGCGCGGGAGCGGTTTAAGGGCGTGCTCCTGCTCCAGACCTGTAACCGCGTCGAGGTCTTGGTGGAAGGCGATGCCCGGAGTCTTGAAGGGTTCCTGCGAGAGCAGGGCCGGAAAGACTTTACAGTCATCGAGGGTGCGGACGTGCCCCGCCATCTCCTCGAACTTGCCGCAGGCATCGACTCCCTGATCGTCGGTGAAGACCAGATCCTCGGGCAGCTCAAAGCAGCCCTCGAAACCACGGAGGAGGCAGGGACCAGTAGCAGCGTCATCAAACTCTGTATCAACAAGGCGGTGCACGTGGGGGTCAGGGTCCGGCGCCAGACACAGATCAACCGGGGCGCAGTCTCTGTCGGTTCTGCTGCCGTGATACTCGCAGAAGAGCTCCTCGGTACCTTACGTGACCGGCACATCCTAATCATCGGAGGCGGGGAGATGGGGTTGCTGGTGACCCAGGCGCTGGCTGCCAAGGGCCTAACAGCCATATACGTCGCCAACAGGACTTACGAGCGCGCCGTGATGCTTGCCGAAAAGATCGGGGGTCGGGCGGTCAACTTCAAAGATCTCTACCGCTACATCGCGCTCTCCGACGTCGTCATCTCCTGCACCGCCGCGCCGCACCCGGTCATCCGCACAGAGGGAATCAGGGAGGTGATGGAGAAACGCCTCTGGCCGCTCGACCCGCGCCCCCGACACCTGATCATCATCGATATCGCCCAGCCCCGCGACGTCGAGGATGAGGTGCGGTCCATCGAAGGCGTGCACCTCTTCACTATCGACGACCTCCGGGGCGTCAACGAAGCTGCGATGGACTCAAGACGGGACGAAGCTGACCGGGCCAGGGCGATCATCGATGAGGAGGTTGACCACTTCATCAGGCTTCTCCGAAGAACAGCGGCCGACGAGACGCTTGCCCTCCTCTACACCTGGGCTGAGTCGATCAGGACACGCGAACGTGACCGGGCGCTCGCCCGCCTGGGCAAGGATGACGACCGCACAAAAGCGATCATCGATGACCTGACGCGGGTACTCACAAAGAAACTCCTCTCAGATGTAACCATATCCATCCGCTCAAACGCAGAATGCGGCAATATCGAGAGGGCAGAAAGCCTTGTTAGGGCGATTACCCGGGGAGAATTATGTTTCCACAACGACGAATGAGACGGATGCGGCGGCGGATCATCCAGCCGCTCCTCCGCGAGACAGAACTTCAGAAGACCGACCTGATAGCGCCGGTCTTCGTCGACGAATCGATCAGCACACCGCTACCCATCCCATCGATGCCAGGGCAGTTCAGGCACCCGGTGGATGGGGTTGCCGACTACTGCGAACGTCTCCAGGACGCCGGTATTCAGGCGGTGATCCTCTTTGGGGTCCCGGCCAAGAAAGACAGCGAGGCGACCGTGGCTTACGCTGCAGACGGCGTCGTCCAGCGGGCCGTCCGGAGCATCAAGGAGCGGCTGCCGCAGATGGCGGTGGCCACCGACGTCTGCGCCTGTGAGTACACCGACCACGGTCACTGCGGCATCGTCGGCGAGACCACCGATGGCCCCGACCTCCTGAACGATCCGTCGCTTGCGCTGATGGCCCGGATCGCCGTCTCCCACGCAGAGAGTGGCGCCGATATCGTCGCGCCGTCATGCATGCTCGACGGGATGGTGCAGGCGATCAGGGAGGCACTGGACGCCGCTGGCTATGCAGACGTCCTGATCATCTCTTACTCCTCGAAGTTTGCGAGTGCCCTCTATGGACCGTTCCGCGACGCTGCAGACTCAGGGTTTTCGTTCGGCGACCGGACGACCTACCAGATCAACCCGGGAAACGCACGGGAAGCAGTGATGGAGTCAGAACTGGACGCAGCCGAAGGGGCAGATATCCTGATGGTCAAGCCGGCCGGGGTCTACCTCGACATCCTTGCATCGGTGGCAGAGCTCGGGCTGCCGGTGGCGGCCTACCAGGTCAGCGGGGAGTACGCGATGATCAAGGCGGCCGGAGAGCGCGGCTGGCTGGATGAGCGGGCTGTCGCCCTCGAGAGCCTCACCGCTATCAAGCGGGCCGGGGCCGATCTGATCATCACCTATTTTGCCGAAGACGCAGCGAGGTGGCTCGATGAAGAGCAGTGACCTATTTTCACGCGCAAAGACCCTGATGCCGGGCGGCGTCAGCAGTCCGGTCCGGGCCATCAAACCCTACCCCTTCTACGTGGAACGGGCGGCAGGATCGCATCTTATGACCGTCGACGGGGTCGATCTCATCGACTGCTGCCTCGGCTACGGCCCCCTCATCCTCGGTCACGCCCACCCCGTGGTCAGGGAAGCGATCGAGCGCCAGATCGAGAAGGGCTGGCTCTACGGTACGCCCTCGCCGCTTGAGATCGACCTTGCTGAGATCATCACCGGCGACCACCCGGGAATCGATATGATCCGGTTTGTCTCGTCGGGGTCTGAGGCAACGATGGCCGCGATCAGGCTCGCCCGGGGCTACACCGGGAAGCAGGACATCATCAAGGTCGAGGGCGGGTTCCACGGCGCCCACGACGCGGTCCTGGTGAAGGCCGGGTCGGGGGCGACCACCCTCGGGGTGCCTGACTCCGCAGGGGTCGTCGCTGACCTCGTGGCACACACCCGGCAAGTCCCCTACAACGACCCTGAGGCGCTGGAGACGATGCTCGCTAGGAACGATGACGTCGCTGCGTTCATCCTCGAACCGATCATGGGGAACGTCGGGCCGGTGCTCCCCGAGGACGGCTACCTCGCCGACGTCCGGGAGATCACCGCCGCCCACGACGTTCTCCTCATCCTTGATGAGGTGATCACCGGCTACCGGGTCGGTATCGGCGGCGCCGAGGTACTCTACGGGGTGAAACCTGACATCGCCACGTTCGGCAAGATCATCGGTGGCGGTCTCCCCATCGGGGCCTTCGGCGGGCGGCGCGAGATCATGGAACTGGTCGCCCCTTCAGGACCTGTCTACCAGGCCGGGACGTTCAGCGGCAACCCGGCAAGCCTTGCGGCAGGGTCTGCGACCCTCCGCTACCTCCATGACCACCTTGAGATCTATCGAAGGCTCGATGATGCTACCCGGGCGATCGAAGAAGTCGCCGTCGATGCGCGCCAGGGCTCGTTTGTCAGGGCAGGATCGCTCTTCAAGCACTTCTTCAGGGGTGAGCCGCCGCGGAACTATCGTGAGGTCAGGGAATGCGACACCGAGGCGTTTTTGCGGTTCTGGAAGGCCATGCTTGACGCAGGAATCTTCCTCCCGCCGGCACAGTTCGAGACGAATTTCCTCTCGGCCGCGCACAGCAAGCAGGATATCGAACAGATAGCGGACGCGTACGGATCATGTCTCTTCGCATAGGCACACGGGGAAGCGCTCTTGCGCTTGTCCAGACTGAAACAGTGGTCAGGATGCTCGCTGACCAGGGTATCGATGCAGAGATCGTCACGATCACGACCGCGGGCGATACCGCGACAGGGGTCCCCCTCCACGCCATCGGGGGGCAGGGGGTCTTTGTCAGGGCGCTTGACGATGCGATCCTCAAGGGGGAGGTCGACGCTGCGGTGCACAGCATGAAGGACATCCCGGCAGCCCGTCCGAAGGGGCTTGCCTGCTCTGCGGTGCTCGAGCGGGCCTCTCCCGCCGACTTCCTTGCGCACGAAGCCCCCCTCGATGCGATCCGCGTCGTCGGGTCGTCGAGCACCCGACGCCGGGCTCAGATCCTCCGCGCAGACCCGACGCTTGAGGTGAAGCACCTGCGGGGGAACGTCGATACCAGGATCAGGAAACTCCGCGAGGGACAGTATGATGCCATCATGCTTGCTGAGGCAGGACTCCAGCGGCTCGGGCTCCAGATCGCGGGAGAGGCTCTTCCCACAGACCGGTTTGTCCCCTCCCCGAACCAGGGAGCCGTCGCGGTTGTCTGCCGGGACGACCCCGAGATCACGGGGATCGTTGCGGCGCTCGACCATGCACCCACCCGCCTTGATGTGGCGATCGAGCGGGCTGTCATGGAGGAGGTCGGCGGCGGATGTTTCACCCCACAGGGGATCTACTGCCGGGGTGGGGACCTGATCGCCGAGGTGCTTGCGCTCGATGGATCCCGATGGGAGCGGATCGAGCGGCATGTTGCGTCGCCCGAAGAGGCCCGGGTGTGCGGGCGGGCCCTGCGCGAGAAGGCGGGAGACCTGATCAGGGAAGCGCGGGCGGCGCTGGGGTTGAAACCATGACTGGAAAAGCGTATCTTGTAGGGTCGGGCCCGGGCGGGCTTGGCCTCCTGACGATGAGGGCGCGTGAGGTGATCGACGCGGCGGACGTGGTCCTCTACGACCAGCTCCCGGGCGAGGAGATCCTCTCGACACTCCCGAAAGGTGCCGAGCTGATCGACTGCGGGAAGTACGGCGGCAACCACACGCTGGAGCAGCATGAGATCGAGGCGTTGATGATCGAGAAGGTGAAGGAAGGGAAAGCGGTCGTGCGCCTGAAAGGGGGTGACCCCTTCCTCTTTGGCCGCGGCGGGGAGGAGATCGAGGTGCTCAGGGAGCACGGTATCCCTGTCGAGGTGGTGCCGGGGGTCACGAGCGCCATCGCCGTTCCCGAGATGGTCGGGATCCCGGTCACCCATCGGCGGTACGCTTCAGAGGTAACCATCATCACCGGCCACGAGGACCCCACGAAACCAGAGTCAGCCCTCGACTGGGAGGTTCTGGCCCGCCTGAAGGGGACGCTCGTGATCCTGATGGGGGTGAAGAACCTCCCGGCGATCGCGGCGGCGCTCACCGAACACGGGAAAGACCCGGAGACCCCGGTGGCGATCATCGAGCGGGGGCTCCGGCCAGACCAGCGGGTGACGGTCGGGACCCTTGCTGATATCGCCGGAAAAGCCCGTGCTGTTGGCGTCCGGCCCCCGGCAGTAATTGTCATCGGGGGTGTCGTGAACCTCTACGACGAGGATTCGGTCCCGGGGTGAGGGAGGCAGCGGTGTTATCTTGCGGGGTTCGCGGCGGCATGAGCGGGAAGACCCCGTCCAACAGGTGGGGGTAGTTCACACAGCAAATCTCCTCTTTTGCGAATACTCCCGCGATCCTCCTTGCGTGTGCCCATGCCGCGCCTGTTGCCAAAACGGGGGATTCAATTAGGAGCGAAAACAACATGACTGCATGGGCTTCGTAACCAGAAATATATATTACTTCGATGCACCCGGCGCAGTGAACACCTCCGACGCCGCCCGGTTCGCAGTCGAGCGGGCCCGGGAACTCGGCATCAAAAAGATCGTGGTCGCGAGCACCAGCGGCAGAACGGCGCTTGCCTTCCGTGACGCCATGGAGGGGACAGACCTCGAACTGGTCGTCGTCACCCATGTGGTTGGTTTCTCAAAACCCGGCGAGTGGGAGTTCGAAGAGGAGGCTGCCGCGATCCTCCGGGCGGAGGGAGCGAAGATCATCACCGGCACGCACGCGCTCTCCGGGCTTGAGCGCGCGGTCACACGCTCATCGAAACTCGGCGGTAGTTCCCGCACCGAGGCTATCGCCGAGGCGTTGCGGCGCGTTGTTGCGGTCGGCCTGAAGGTCGCGGTAGAGTGCGTTCTCATCGCGGCAGACCAGGGTGCGATCAGCATCGATGAAGAAGTGGTCGCGGTGGGGGGCACCGCGAGCGGTGCCGATACCGTCTGTGTCATCCGCCCGGCGCATACTGCGACGTTCTTTGACCTGCAGGTGCGCGAGATCGTCGCCATGCCGAGGAACCGGTGATTATGGCGCTCGAGTCACTCAAAGATGCTGTCGGGCTCCTCCGACATCCCATCATCTGGTCGATCGGGCTTGTCATGGGTGGTTTCTTCTTTGTAATCGCCATCGCTACCATCTCCGGCGAGATTTTCTACACAGAGCCCCTGATGCTCCTGCTCTTCCTCGTGACACCGTTCCTGGCCGGCGGGATCTACGGCGCGGTCAGGAACGAGACGTTCTCCACAGACGTGTTCGTGCAGTCCGGCAAGACCTACTACTTCAGGATACTCCTCCCGGGGCTCGTCATCTTCTTTGCGATCTTCCTGACGGTCTTCCTGCTTGCGATCCCGCTCGCGCTCCTGGGCGCCGGTGCCGCTGCGGTTGGAGGAATACTCATCTTCGGGGTGCTCATATCGATCACCTTCTTCACGTTCTTCTACGACACCGTGGCGGTGTTTGAAGAGACGAACGTCTTTGAGACGATTCGGCGGAGTATCGAGTTTGTCATAAACAATCTCGGCCGCACCATCCTCTTCTACCTGATAAACATCGTCGCGTTCCTGGTGCTCTGGTTCGCCGGCTCCTTTGTCTGGACCGTGCTCTTAATAGACAAACTCGAACCGCTCACCACCATGAGCCCCACTGAACTCCAGGCCATGATGCCGCAGGACATACTCGGGCTCGTCGGGACCGAGGGAATGTGGATCATCTCGGCTGTCACGGCGGTGGTGGTCGTGCTCTTCTCGACGTTCCTGTACTCCTATAAGGTGAGCTTCTTCCGCAATCACGCCAAAAGCGCACGCATACTGCAGGGCGAATACGACGAGAAGGGCCGATGGTACAAGTACTGAGAGGTGTCCCCCTCCTCCTACACCCCTGGTGTGACTCTCCACCACGATTCACTGCCATGTCGGTGGGACAGGGAAGAATCCCGGTTTGGTACCTCATCATGGGCGGGACGATCTCGCCAGGAACCTGAACCTCGCCTGTATCAGCAGGAATGCAATCCGCATTCACAGTTAGCGCCAATGGGGGGTCTTTCCCCCACAAGGTTATAGATACCGGAACGTCACGTTCAGGGAGAAGTGCGCGAAGACGCGGAACAGGGGAAAACGTTCGTCAATTACCTCCGGTAAGCCCCCTTACCCCATGAGATAGAGGACCGTCCCCGAGATCCCGCCGACGAACGTAGCGACCAGGTTGGTGCCTGAATTCCCGATCCTGCCACTGTTCTCGAGCGTTGCGCCCACAAGGCTGTCGACGTTTGTGCCGATGAAACCGGCGATGATTGTGACAACGACCATCCAGGGGTCGGCGACGCCCACCAGCCAGCCAGTGACGGCGACGATCGCCGCCGCGATAACAGCCGCCACCTCGCCGAGGAGAGTCACCCCACCGTTCGTCCCCCGAGGCACCGGCTGGAGCGTCGTGATCAGGTAGGGCGTCTTCCCGGTGACCCCAATCTCGCTTGCGGTCGTATCAGCGGCCGCAGAAGCGACGCTCCCCATGAAGAGCGCCACAAAGGCTGGATGTCCCCCGGTTACACCGTAGAGGACAGCTGCCCCGGTCGCCACGAGGCCATTTGCGAAGACGTTGAAGTAGCCGCGCACGCCTCCATGTTCCTGGGCGACCCCGAGCCGCTTCTTATCGCCGTAGCGGTATCGGGTGGCCCCGGCGCCGATGATGAAGAAGGTGAGCATGATCAGGAACCACCGGACATCCGCAAAGACGATGAGAATAATCCCGATCATGGCTCCTGAGAAGAGACCGCTGATGTCGGCCACCCGGAGCCGGTAGGAGGTGTAGCCGAACCCAAACGCTATGATTGCCGCGGCGACGAGGAGGGTCAGGTCGACCTCAAAGTTGAGTTCCTCAAAGAGGAGCATGGTCATTGCCACGCCCAGCGCTTCGATCATCAGGGCGTCGTCCCGGCCCCGGAGAACCGCCCTGAGCAGTACCGCGACAACCACACCTATTACGACGACGAGCGGCGCGTTGCACCCGAGGTAGAGCATCACTACAAGCGATACAGCGATGGCGGCGACCAGATGGTAGATGTAGGACGCTGGTTCTCCCCCGGTGAGGCGGAATGCCAGTTCCCCGATTACGACAATGCCAAGTGTGCAGGTGAAGACGAACATCGAGAGCCAACCAATCCCGTAAAGCGCAGCAAGCACGATGATCGAGAACGAAACGTACCTGGTGTCCCGGATGAGGAAGAGGACGAGCGAGAACAGAATGAGAAGGCATGAGAGCAACCATGGCGGTTGGAGCAGCGGGGCAAGGCCTATAAAGATGAAGGTGAGCGCCGATGCCAGAACCAACCCCAGCGGCTTTGTCATTCCTACATCGTTGGTGCTGCAGGGAAAAAGCCTTTAGGATCGAGATCAGGCTCTCTGTCTCTTCCGGGCGCAGAAAACCCTGACAGGCCTCAAAACCGGGAGAAGAGATCCGCGCACGGACCGGCGTGCCTGGTGAACTATCCCGCCAGACAGGACTTCCGGTTACCATCCCGGGCAGGCTAGCAGGCTCGAGCGCCGTTGACCTGCTGTCAGAAACGTATCGTGCTACCTTCTCCGGCGATAATAGCGATGAACCCCGGGGGAGATGAGTGATCCGGCAAAGAGGCGCCGCTCCATTCACCCTCGAGTTTACGCATGAGGTCTTCCCGCTCGATGACCCTCCCGCGGGCCACGCGAGATAAAAAGGAAAGCCCATGTCGATCAATATATTTCACTGGAAAGAAAGAGATAATACGCTGAAAATGTCGCCGTCACACAAACTACCAAAAAACTACGATATAGAGGGAGTGGAGAGGCGCTGGCAGGATGCCTGGCGGGATGAGGATTACTATTTCGATCCTGGTTCAGCGAAACCACAGTTCGTCATCGACACTCCACCGCCGTATCCTACCGGCAACTTCCATATCGGAAACGCCCTGAACTGGTGCTACATCGACTTTGTCGCCCGATACAAGCGTATGCGCGGGTTCAACGTAATGTTCCCCCAGGGGTGGGACTGCCATGGTCTCCCAACCGAGGTAAAGGTTGAGGAGACCTATGGGATCACCAAAAACGATGTATCACGAGAGAAGTTCCGGGAGATGTGCCGCAACCTCACGACCGGGAACATTGAGAAGATGCGGGCGACCATGCGCAGGCTCGGGTTCTCCGTCGACTGGAGCCACGAGTACGTCACCATGCTTCCGGAGTACTACAAGAAGACCCAGGCGTCATTCCTGCAGATGCTCAGAGCCGGCGACATCTACCAGAGCGAGCATCCGGTGAACTTCTGCACCCGGTGCGAGACGGCAATCGCTTTCGCCGAGGTCAACTACGTTCCCCGCACGACCACGCTCAACTACTTCGACTTCGACGGCATCGAGATCGCCACCACCCGCCCCGAACTCCTCGCGGCCTGTGTTGCGGTGGCGGTCCACCCTGAAGACAAGCGATACCGTGGCGTGAAAGGAAAGAGGCTTCGCGTTCCCATCTTCGGGCACCAGGTGCCGGTCATCGAGGACGTCGCGGTCGACCCGAACTTCGGCAGCGGCGCGGTGATGATCTGCACGTTCGGGGACAAGACAGATGTCTACTGGTGGAAGCAGCACGATCTGGAGCTCCGTAAGGCCATCGACCGGAAAGGTGTTATGACCTCGATCGCAGGTCCCTATGCCGGGATGTCGTCGGAGGCCTGCAAGGAGGCGATCCTCCGGGATATGGAAGAGGCAGGGATCCTGAAACGGCAGGAAGAGATTGAGCAGCGGGTAGGGACCTGCTGGCGGTGCAAGACCCCGATCGAGATCCTCTCCGAACGCCAGTGGTTCGTGAAGATCCATCGGGACGATGTACTGGACACTGCCCGGAAGATATCATGGGTCCCGGAGCATATGTTCACCAGGCTGGAGAACTGGGCAGAATCGATGGAGTGGGATTGGTGCATATCCAGGCAGCGGATCTTTGCCACGCCGATCCCGGTCTGGTTCTGCGATGCCTGCGGTGAGATGGTCCTCCCGACTTGGGAGGACCTCCCCGTCGACCCTACCGTCGATAGGCCGAAAAAACCCTGCCCGCGGTGCGGCGGGTCAGAGTTCACCGGTGAAAAAGACGTGCTCGACACCTGGATGGACTCGTCGATATCGGTGCTCCATGTCACGGGGTGGGATGGGAGGAGCGGTAAACCTCCATTCTTCCCGGCGCAGCTCCGCTCCCAGGGCCACGACATCATACGAACATGGGCGTTCTATACGATCCTCCGAACAAAAGCCCTGGTCGACAGCCACCCCTGGGACCAGATCCTGATTAACGGCATGGTGCTCGGGGAAGACGGGTTCAAAATGAGCAAGAGCCGAAACAACATCATCTCCCCCGAGGAGATCGTCGGCACCTACGGGGCTGACGCGTTCAGACAGTGGGGAGCCGGAGGTGCGACGACCGGATCAGACATCATGTTCAACTGGAACGATATCGTTGCCGCGTCGCGTTTCCAGACCAAACTCTGGAACATCTTCAGGTTCGTTATAGGGCATCTGGAGCGGGAGGTCGACCCTGCGGCGCCGGTGACCGAACTTACCGACCGGTGGCTTCTCGTCCGGCTCTCAGATACCGTCGCGGAGGTCACCACTGCCATGGAGGGTTACCAGTTCGACCGTGCGCTCAAGGCGCTCCGGGAGTTTGCCTGGAAAACACTCGCTGATGACTACATCGAGATCGCGAAGGGCCGCCTGTATGCAGAGGAGAACAGCAGGGCCAGCGCCTGCAGCGCGCTCCGGACGACCATGGACGTCCTCTTCCGTCTCCTCGCCCCGATCATCCCGCACTTTGCTGAGGAGTGCTACCACCACCTGACCGGGCGGAGCGTGCACAGCGAGGCCTGGCCCGAGTTTGCGTACGACGACGACGAGGCGCGGCGCCACGGTGACCTCCTCGTGAAGACGGTCGCTGAACTCAGGCGCTACAAGCATGACCGGGGCATGGCGCTGAACGCACCGCTCGGCCACGTGACGATCTACGCGCCGGAACCGATCGACGACGCCGGTGACGCCGGGCGAGCGCTGAACGCCGATGCCCGGTGGAACACCGGCACACCCAGGCTCGAGGAGATCGTAAGCGGCGTGGACTTTGACATGGCGGTCATCGGCCCTGCCTTACGGAAACTGGCGCGGCCGTTTATGGAAGCCGTGAAGGCACTCCCGCCAGAACAGATCAGGAACCCACCCGCGACCCTCATGGTCAACGGCAAGGAGATACCGGTGCCGCGAGAAGCCTTCACGCCGAAGATCGCCTACCGGGTGGCAGGAGAAGAGGTCGACGTCCTCACGCTCGGTGACGTCGTCGTGACGATCGGACACTCGACCTGATCTCGTCAGCAACGAACCTGGCGACCTCTTCTTTTTCGTGGAGCGCATCGACGATGATAAATCGCGCAGGGTCAGACCCGGCGAGAGCCAGGTAATTCTCCTGCACCCGCGAAAGGATCCTGGGGTTCTCAAAATATTCTCTCTTCTCTACAGGATCAAGCCTCTCGACGGCATCCTCGACCGGCAGGACAAGAAGGAACGTCAGGTCCGGCCTGATCGACCACCCTGCATGGATCTGGCGGAGCCAGAGGAGCGGGTCGGGGAGTACGCCGTCAAGGACGACCGGCTGGTAGGCGAACCTGGAGTCGGAGTAGCGGTCAGAGATCACAAGTCTCCCGGCATCGAGCGCGGGCCTGATCAGGGTATCGATATGTGCGGCATGGTCAGCGCAGAAGAGGAGGGCCTCGGTGATCGGGTCCATCCGCTCGGCGACTGCCCGCCGCACCGCGTCGCCCACCCAGGTGGCCCCTGGCTCGCGGGTGAGGAGGGGGTCGAGGTCAGCGAGCAGTTCGCGGAGACGGGCAATAAGGGTGCTCTTGCCGCTCCCGTCGATCCCTTCGATGGTGATCAGCACGGGTGTCCTCTCTGGATCCAGTCAAGCGGCACCCCGCCCCGATGGACGGCGGTTGCGATGATCGCACCATCAAACCCGGTATCAGCAAGGAGGTGGATGTCTTCAACCCCGGCGACGCCGCCTCCGTAGAAGAGGCGCCCGGGGTAACATGCCCGCATCTCCTCAAGGTCCTCCCAAACGAGTCCCTGTTCTGTCCCCACGGCCTCGATGTTGAGGATGATACACCCCTCAAACGACATCTCTGCCGCGCGGCGCAGCATCTCCGTCGGCCTGATGCCCCAGGGAAGCACCCGCCCTCCTTTGATATCGATGCTGAGATAGCCGGTCTGGTACTCCCGGAGATCCTTGATGGTAGCGGCGGCTGTCTCGGTACCGACGACCGGCGTCACCCCATCGACCGCTGCGCACTCAGCGGACGAACGAAAGCCCCGGTCGAGGTAGCACCGCTCCACAAGGGCAGCACAGCGTCTGACCAGGTCGTCCTGCGGAGTTCTGCCCTGGATGCTCTCCAGATCGGCGATATACAGAAACCGCGGCCGCATGACCGACAGATAGGTCTCAGGTTCTGCAGAAGGGGCAAGCCCCCAGGAGAGCGGTCGATAGCCAGCGCGGTTACCGGATTTTCCGTGCACAACCAGACCGCCCGCAAGATCGAGTGCAAGAATTAGTTCCATGTCCTCAACGTAATCACTATTAGGGTGAAAGGACATTAATTTCTATGCAATTGCTCGTCAGTCCAAGCAGCATTGAGGAGGCAAGAAGCTCGCTTTCCGCTGACATTATTGACGTAAAGAACCCCTCTGAGGGCTCACTTGGTGCGAATTTTCCCTGGATCATCCAGGAGATCAAAAAGATTGCCGGCAAAAAACCTGTCAGTGCTGCAATCGGGGACAATGAGTATAAGCCAGGAACCGCGGCTCTCTCGGCTTATGGTGCCGCGCACGCTGGCGCTGATTTTATTAAGGTCGGCCTGATGTTTGACGGGATCGACCGCGCCCGCGACGTTATTGGGGCGGTGACCACGGCAGTGAAACGTGATTTTCCCGAGAAACAAGTGGTTATCGCTGCCTATTCTGATTTTCAGAGGATGGGTACCATCTCTCCGTTCGCCATAAGCCGGCTGGTCGCAGATGCCGGAGCAGATGTTGCCATGATCGACACCGGTATTAAAGATGGAAAGAGTACGTTTGAGTTCATGGACGAAGTGGCACTGACCCGATTCGTTGAGCAGAACCGGGAACTTGGACTGCAGACGGCCCTTGCCGGTTCACTGAAGTTCGAAGACCTCGATGCCTTAAAACGCATCAATCCTGACATCATCGGCGTCCGCGGGATGGTCTGCGGGGGCGACCGGTCCGCTACGATCCGGGCTGAACTTGTGGAGAAGGCAATGAAGATGCTCAGGTGACGTATCTGTATGTTTATCGAGAAGTTAAAGATGGAGACAGCGTTCACATTCGACGACGTCTTGCTTGAGCCTGCCGCGTCGTGGGTCGAGCCCGACGAGGCCGATGTCAGTTCACGGTTCTCACGGAACATCCCCCTGAACATCCCTCTCGTGAGTGCTGCCATGGATACGGTGACCGAGTCGGTGATGGCGATAGCGATGGCCAGAGAAGGCGGCATCGGTGTCATACACCGGAACATGCCTCAGGACCGCGAGGTTGCCGAGATCAGGGTTGTCAAGCAGGCCGAGGACCTGATCGAGCGTGAGGTTGTGGCGGTCGGCCCCGAGGCTACGGTCACCGATGTGGAACTGGTCATGAGGCAGTACGGTGTCGGTGGGGTGCCCGTCATCGAGAACGGCAAGGTGGTCGGTATCGTCAGCCGCAGGGATATCAGGGGGATCCTGCCAAAACGGGGCGAAGCGAAGATCACCGACTATATGACAAAGAAACTGATCACTGCATCCGAAGACATTACAGCTGAGAATGCGCTTGAGACTATGTACGCGAATAAGGTTGAGCGCCTTCCCGTCGTTGATGCAGAGGGATGCCTTGTCGGCATCATCACGATGCGTGATATCCTCGAGAAAAGGCAGTACCCCCGAGCGAATCGTGATGCTGACGGGAAACTTCGGGTTGCTGCTGCAGTGGGTCCCTTCGACTTTGAACGGGCCATGACGCTCGTGGAAGCGGGTACCGATGCCCTGGTGGTAGACTGTGCGCATGGTCATAACATGAACGTCGTAAACGCTGTCAGGGAGATCAAGGGAAGCGTCAATGTTGATGTGGTGGCTGGAAACATCGCCACGAAGCAGGCGGCCTCCGCCCTGATCGATTTCGTCGATGGGCTGAAGGTGGGTATCGGGCCGGGCTCTATCTGCACAACGCGGATTGTCGCGGGCGTGGGTGTGCCGCAGGTCTCCGCGATAGCAAATGTCGCCGAGGTGACGCAGGAGGTCGGCGTGCCGGTGATCGCCGACGGCGGTATCCGCTACTCCGGTGATATCGCGAAGGCGATCGCTGCTGGTGCGGACTGCATTATGGCAGGAAGCCTCTTTGCCGGTACCGACGAAGCGCCAGGGAGGATTACGACGATCAAGGGCCGGCGCTACAAGCAGTACCGGGGAATGGGGTCGCTTGGGGTCATGAGCGGCGGCGAGTCAAGCGACCGTTACTTCCAGAAGAAGGAGATCGGGAGGACCAAGTTTGTTCCTGAGGGGGTTGAGGGGGTCACTCCTTATGTTGGCAGAGTCTCAGACGTTATCTACCAGCTTGTCGGCGGCCTGAAGTCCGCGATGGGTTATACAGGGTCAAAGACGATAGCAGACCTGCAGAAAAACGGTAGATTTCTCAGGATCACGCCTGCGGGCTATGGTGAGAGTCACCCCCACAACATTATGATCACCGACGAGGCACCGAATTACCGCCTCCTCGAGTGAAACATTTTTATACCAGAATTACTAACGTTTAGTAAACATGCTTGAGGGCAGTGAGGTTTCCCGTCTCCTTGATATCCTGGGGAACCGAAACAGACGACGAATAATAGAGCTGCTGAGGCAGAAACCGTGTTTTGTGACTGAGATCTCTGAGCGTCTGGTGCTCAGTCCGAAAGCGGTGATAGACCACCTGCAGATGATGGAGCGCGAACAGCTCCTCGTCTCCTACCAGGACGAGCGAAGGCGAAAGTATTACTACCTCTCGCATGACATCAATGTCATCATAAACCTACAGAAACAAGATGAGATTACGCTTCCCGCTGTTGACGAGGACCAGAAGACCAGGTTCGCAAGAGAGGTTGCGATATTCAAGAGAATGGTCAGGGCACGCGATGAACTTCTGGCTAACCTCGAACAACTGGAGCGGGACATCGAATCGAGGTTTGCTGAGATCGCGCGCACGGGGGGAGACTTCATCGTCGGCGATGAGGACCTGGAGATCATCCTCGCCCTCTCCCACTTCGACCTGACGCTCGCGGAACTCGAGGAAGTGTGCAGCCTGTCCACGGATGAGCTGAAGCAGAGACTGAACAACCTCATGTCTACGGGGGTTGTCGAACAAATCAACGACCGATACCAGATACGTGGTACACATGGCGAATAATCCATACGACGAGATGTTCAAGAATATTGCGCGGCTGATGGAGAAGATCCTGAGCGAGATGCCCCTGCATGATCCAAGAATCATCGGGTTTACTATCATCAGTGGGCCGCCAGAAGAAATACCCTACTATGATGCGTCCAGCGAGGAGGACGAAGAGACCGAGTTTGAGGTGATCGAGGGGGACGACTGCATCTATATCACCACCACGGTGGATGCCCAGGCAAAAGGCGCCCCTTATGTCACGTTCCAGGAAAACTCTGTGACCCTCTGCACCGGAGGAGACCAGGAGACGGTCATTGATCTTGAGTGTGAGATCGACATCCCGCACAGTTTCTATAACGTGCAGCACGGCGTGATCGATGCCGTCTGCCGGAAGAAGAGGGTGCCTGGAGAGATCGCTCGGTCCTGAAAGGCAGGGGTGAATAGCGGGCGGGAGTGCCGCCCACCCACCCCCGCCACCACTCATTCATGAATAAAGTGGCAGAATCCCCCTGATGAGAGAAGGGGGGCTGTCATCGCAACGTTATGTTGCACCGCCCCACGGTTTAGCGTTTTATTTACGGGGGCGCGCCAATTCGCCGCAGAAGGCGATACTCGCCTGGAGCGGGCGGGCCCGGGCTTTCACTGCTGTCGGAGAACGCGGGAGAGCAGGCTGTTTTCATCCATGCGGCACGAGGTTCTGCCTCATGAGCGTTTCACGTGTGCAACCTTGAGCCTGTGACGTAAACGCCAGCGCCACGGCAAAAAAAGAGAGTTGTCCTGGACCGGCCCAGCAGGAATCTGCCCTGCGAGGAGAGGTCAGGCGCCGACGTAATGCTGGAGCGGCTCGATGGTGATCTCTTCGCGTTTGATGGCATCGATCGCCATCGCTGCAGCCCGGGCCGCCTGGAGCGTGGTGATGTAAGGTATGCCGTAATCAACGGCAGCCCGCATAATCCTGATATGGTCCTGCCTGGACGCCTTGTCCGCGGGGGTATTGATGATCAGCCGGATCCCGCCGGTACGCATGAGGTCGATGACGTTTGGGGACCCCTCCTGGACCTTGCGCACCAGGTTTGTCTCGACGCCGTTCTGGGTGAGGAACTCGACCGTCCCGCTCGTGCCGTAGAGTGAGAGGCCGAGTTCCCGGAGTTTCCGCGCAATCGGCAGGAGCTCTTCTTTCTGCTCGTCGGTCACCGATATGAAGATGTTCCCGGACGTCGGCAGGGGATTGTCTGCGGCGATGCACGCCTTGTAGTAGGCACGACCGAAGTCGTAATCGATCCCCATCACCTCCCCGGTACTCTTCATCTCAGGCCCGAGCACGGTATCCACACCAGGGAGCTTGTTGAAGGGCAGGAGCACCTCCTTCACCGCCACATGCTCAATCTCCCGCTCAGTGATATCCATATCGGCAAGTTTCTGGCCCATCATCACCTTCGCCGCGATCTTTGCGAGCGCAATTCCTGTAGCCTTCGAGATGAACGGCACGGTCCGGCTCGCGCGCGGGTTTGCCTCGAGCACATAGACCACACCGTCCCGGACAGCATACTGGATGTTGATCAGACCGACGACTCCGAGACCGAGGGCGATCTTTTTTGTATAGTCGCGCACCCGCGCGATCACCGAGGGCGAGAGGGACTGCGACGGGATAACACAGGCCGAGTCGCCTGAGTGGACCCCGGCCCACTCGATATGCTCCATAATACCGCCGATCAGGATATCTGTCCCGTCGCAGACCGCATCGACATCTATCTCAACGGCGTTTCTGAGGAACGAATCAATCAGGACCGGGTGCGTCCTGCTCACCCGGACAGCCTCTTTGATGTAACTCTCAAGTTCGGTCTCGTCGTGGACTATCTCCATCGCCCGCCCGCCGAGGACGTAAGACGGCCTGACCAGCACCGGGTAGCCGATCTCTCTGGCCTTCTCCCGTGCCTCCTCCTCTGAGTAGGCAGAACTGTTCGCCGGACTTGGTATCCCGAGCCGGTCGAGGAGACGGCTGAACCGGTCACGGTCCTCGGCTGCGTCCATGGCGTCAGGGGACGTGCCGAGGATCTTTGTCGAGAGGCCGAGACGCCTGATCTCCGCCTCCAGCGGCACAGCCAGATTCACCGAGTTCTGGCCGCCAAACTGGACCATAACACCGTAGTAATCATCCTTCTTGAGGATATTTACGACGTCCTCAAGCTGCATCGGCTCAAAGAAGAGCCGATCTGAGGTGTCGGCATCGGTCGAGACGGTCTCAGGATTGTTGTTGACAATATGGACCTCGATCCCCTCCTCCCGCAGCGCCATCACCGCATGAACGGTGCAGTAATCGAACTCGATCCCCTGGCCGATCCTGATCGGCCCTGAGCCGAGGATCAGCACCTTCCTGGCGCCGTTCCTGGTCAGCTCGCATCCGTCCTCCCAGGTGGAGTAGAAATAGGGTGTGGTTGCCGGGAACTCTGCGGCGCAGGTATCCACCATCTTGTAGGTCGGTGTTCCCGAGAGAGCCTCGATCTCGTCCGCGGTCTTCCCGGTCAGCGCCTGCAGCTCCTCGCCCGAGAAGCCGTAGCGTCGGGCAGCCCTGATATCCCCGGGCTCAAAAGCGGTCTGCAACTTCTCTTCGAGGTCCACGATGTTCTTGATCTTCTCAAGGAAGAACGGTGTGATGGAGGTGAGGTCGGCGACCTCGTCGACCGTGAACCCTGCCCTGAAAGCGTCAAAGAGGCACTCGAACCGTTCGTCGGTCGGCGATGTGAGGATCATCCGGATCTCGCTCGGGTTCGTGTGCCGCTTCATATCGGTATCAAGCGACCGGAGCGCCTTCTTGAACGCCTCCTCGACCGTCCGTCCGATCGCCATCACCTCGCCGGTGCTCTTCATCGCCGTGGTGAGCGTCCGGTCTGCGGTCTTGAACTTGTCAAACGGCCACCGCGGCACCTTCACCACCACGTAGTCGATGGCAGGCTCGAACGACGCCGGGGTGACGCCGGTCACGGGGTTTGTGATCTCATCGAGCCTGAGCCCGATAGCGATCTTGGCCGCCACCCGGGCGATCGGGTAGCCGGTTGCTTTGGACGCAAGTGCGGACGATCGCGAGACCCGGGGGTTAACCTCAATGACCCGGTAGTCGCCGTCTTTGTAGGCGAACTGGATGTTGCACCCGCCCTGCACGTCAAGTGCCCTGATAATCCTGATCGCGGCGCTCCTGAGCATCTGGTACTCGTCGTCCCGCAGGGTGAGGATAGGCGCAACGACCACACTCTCCCCGGTGTGGATACCCATCGGGTCCACGTTCTCCATGCCGCAGACAATGATGCAGGTATCGCCTGAGTCCCGCATCACCTCAAACTCGATCTCCTTCCACCCGGCGACACTCTCTTCCACCAGCACCTGGTGGATACGAGAGCGAGAGAGCCCGATCTCGATGATCCGCCGCATATCCTCAGGGGTGTGCGCAACACCGCCCCCTGAGCCGCCCAGGGTATACGCGGGCCTGATGATCGCCGGGAGGCCGACCTCCTGGATAGCCTCGTCGATCCGGTTCATCTGCCCGATGATCATGCTCCGGGGGGTGGGCTCTCCGATGGCGTTCATCAGGTCACGGAACTGCTCGCGATCCTCTCCGCGGTAGATCGCCTCAAGCGGCGTCCCGAGGATCTCCACCCCTTCAAGCGCGCCCATCTCCGCGAGTTCAGCCGTCATGTTCAGGCCGGTCTGACCACCCATGCCACCCAGGATCCCGTCTGGTTTCTCCTTCCTGATGATCTCTGCTATGATCTCGGCCTTCAGGGGCTCGATGTAGACGGCGTCCGCCATATCAGGGTCGGTCTGGATCGTCGCGGGATTGGAGTTGACCAGGACGACCTCGACACCCTCCTCCCGCAGCGCCCGGCAGGCCTGCGATCCTGAGAAGTCGAACTCGGCCGCCTGCCCGATCTGGATGGGGCCTGAGCCAACGATGAGGACTTTTTTGATCTGCGGTTTCTTCGGCATTATGGGATCTCCCTTGAGATGCGATCAAAGAAGTGTGCCTCCGGGTGGAACTGGACACAGGTTATGCTGAGGTCTGACTCCTCGAAGCCCTCAACCGTGCCGTCGTTTACGTTTTGGTACGAGACAACGCACCCTTCGGGCAGGGTCTCTCCATCCACCGCAAAACCGTGGTTCTGCGTTGTGATGGAGATGCTCCCGTCACGGTAGCGGACCGGCTGGTTCATCCCCCGGTGACCGAACCTCATCTTGTAGGTTTCTCCGCCGAGAGCCAGGGCGACCACCTGGATGCCCATGCAGATACCGATGACCGGCACCTCCCCGGCCAGGTCCCGGACGCACCAGATGGCCTCGACTGCCTTCCTGGGGTCACCGGGGCCGTTGCTGATGAGGACTGCATCTGGCCTTACAGCCATGACCTCATCGGCAGCAGCGGTATGCGGGAAGACATGGATATCGGCGTCACGCTGCCCGAGGCTTGCGAGGATACGTCGCTTCACCCCGAGATCGATGACAGCGATCCTCTTCCCGGAGCCGCTGATGTGGTAAGACTCCCGGCAGGAGACAGTCCCGATGAGGTCGACGTCACTGATCACAGGGGTGGCCCGGGCGAGCCTGATCGCTTCGTTGCCGTCGTCGCTACCGACGATGAGAGACGCACGGAGTGTGCCGGCCGTCCGGGTCTTTATCGTCAGGCTGCGGGTATCAACGCCAGATATCCCCAGAAGATTGTTCTCTTCAAAATACTCTGCCACCGATGGCTGCGTTGTTGGTGTGCGCGAGATCTCGCGCGTGACGCAGCCCCGTGCGTGGACCCTCGAACTCTCGAAATTCTGATAATCTACACCGTAATTTCCGATGAGAGGATACGTAAACATCAATATCTGCCCGGCATAACCGGGATCTGTTAACGCTTCCATGTAACCGGTCATCTGCGTGGAAAAGACGAGTTCACCAGAACAGATCCCCTCGACACCAAACCCCTTCCCCACAACAAATGTTCCGTCTTCAAGACCCAGAACCGCCTTCATAAGTATCAGGCAGGAGACCCCCTGCGCAAGCCTGGGGAGGAATGCCGTCTGCCTATCCCGGCATACCATTCTGTTCTCCATGCGATTCTGGTCAGGATCGTACAATCCTCCACCTTTGTGGTTTGAGTCACCCCTCCTCCGGTGACAGCGTTAGGTAGCGTCATCTTTCCTTTCGACGAGCCTCCAATGTATGTTAAACCATGCTTGACGTGCCGAACCAACGTTCCTCGGGTGGGCCCGGGAGAGCGAGTACCCCCGTAGGGTTTCTGGATTCCACCGCTTTTTGCAGGTTGCAACCGGTGCAACTGTCGGCGGAAAAACCGGATCGGTGTCCAGTAGTATAACCCCTGCTCGGTTGGGTGTTCTGCACCCGAGACGTCGGCTGCCATCACCCAGGCATCAACAGCATGTGTAGCAAACACCGGTTTACTCTTCTGTTTTGTCTTCTTCATGCCGAACCAGTCCCGGAGTTCTTTTGTCTCATATCCCGCGCGCGCAGGTGTAGATTCGAGTCTGCGATCCCTGATCGCTTGATAAAACCATCGTTTCCCGGCCTCCAACGGTGAGAAGTTTTTGTTCCACCGCTGACAATTCTTCTTTGTCACTGCCGCGACATCCTCCACGACCACGGCCGAGATCGGCAGGATCTTCTGGAACTGGTCCAGAATTCGGATCCTGGCGTTCCACCGGGCAAACGTGCTCGGTGGCAGGAATCGCCGGCCGCTGAGCCGGTTGTTGAACCGGGCAGGACGACGCCAGCACTTCCGGTGACGACGGCCGCGACGCATGGTCCTTCGAGTTTCAACTGCTTTCTTGACGTGTTTTGGAGCCTCCGACATACCGTTTGCGACAGTCTCTCTGGTCCCGACCACCGACCAGCCCTCAAACGAACTGCCGGGGTCGAGCCCGACAACCAATCGCTGGTTATTATCCGGCTGTACTTCATAGGTCGGGATGATACAGAAGATGCCAGGTTTGTTCCAGTACGGCTTCGCCTTC
>Ga0209537_1000262_pt1 | contig 63310 bp, 59 predicted proteins | sample BioPla4DNA1_FD_187698 | JGI IMG/M metagenome (GOLD analysis project Ga0209537, IMG submission 187698) | Biogas fermentation microbial communities from Germany - Plant 4 DNA1 (SPAdes) (version 2) | ecosystem: Engineered > Bioreactor > Anaerobic > Digestate | place: Bielefeld, North... | reverse complement strand
CCTTAATGATATTACGTTCCTACGTGATTTGGAAGTAATTATTATGACTGTTATAAAAGTATTTCAGAGAGATGGAATCAGTTTTAAAGGAATGGATACTGCTGAAGATTTTGGCGATTATTTATTGCGGGAGAAAAAAATCACCGAAGGAGAATATCGTGCAGCTATGGAAAAGGTCAAACAGATGTTGAATAATTATTAATTCGATGCCGAACCATGAAATATGTGAAAACATGCAAAAAAGGAGATTCATGTCTAGTGAAGAATATTTGGATTTTCAATCAATACAATATGCCTCCTGAACATGGACATTTAAACAGACATTTTATTATTGGTAAGTATTTAAAAAAAAGTGGTTATAATCCATTTGTATTTGTTGGTAGTTATTTGCATAATACTGAAAAGCAAATGATTCATGATAAAAGTTTAGTAAAAGGATATAAAAATTGCGATTTTAATTATTTTTATATTAAGACATGTGATTATTCAAACAGTAAAGCAAAAAGAATTTATGCGATGTTTGAATACTATATAAATCTATTAAGAGTTACTATAAATATTAAAAAACCAGATCTTATAATAGGATCATCTCCGCATCCGTTAGCAGCAATTGCGGCAATTCGTCTTGCAAAAAAATATGGATGTCAATCAATAGTTGAAATTAGAGATCTTTGGCCTGAGAGCTTTGTCGCCTATAATATAATTAAAAAGAACAATCCCATTCTTAAATTGCTTTATGCTGGAGAGAAATGGATTTATAAAAAAGCGGACAAGCTGATTTTCACCATGGAGGGCGGCAGAGACTACATCATTGAAAAAGGCTGGGATAAAGGTCATGGTGGCCCAATCGACTTAAGCAAAGTATATCATATAAATAATGGGGTAGATTTAGAGGAATTCGACTATAATAGGGAACATTGCATAATTGAAGACAAAGATTTAGAAGATGAAAATACTTTTAAAGTAATATATACTGGATCGATAAGATTAGTAAATAAAGTCGGAAAGATCATCGATGTAGCCAAAATCTTAAGTGATCAAAATGTGAAATTTTTAATTTGGGGCGATGGGGATCAGCTTGAACATTTGAGAAAAAGAATTAGAAGTGAAAATATCAGAAACGTTTGTTTTAAGGGCAGGGTTGACAAAAAGTATATACCTTATATAACATCCAAAGCTCAATTAAATATCATTTCAGGAGACAACTTGCCGCTTTATAGATACGGTTCCTCCGCAAATAAATTGTTTGATTACTTTGCATCGGGAAGGCCTACTTTGAACACTAAAACATTCAGATATTCACTAATTAATCGATATAGGGCAGGTTTAGAGTTAGAGGATAGCAGTTCCGAAAGGGTTGCTGAAAGCGTCATGTATTTTAAAAACCTAAATATAAGCGATTATGAAGAATACTGCAAAAATGCTAGAAAAGCTGCTCAGGATTATAGTTTTAAAAACTTGACGATGAAGTTGATAGAGATTATAGAATCATAAATTAGACAAATTGATTGAAGATTAGAGGAAGGATTGATTTTAATGAAGCAAAAATTATTAAAAAAAATTCAAAACAAAGAGATTATAGTAGGTGTAGCCGGACTAGGTTACGTGGGGCTTCCTTTAGCTGTTGAAAAGGCCAAGGCAGGTTATAAAACAATAGGATTTGATATACAAGGGAAGAAAGTAGATATGGTGAATGCGGGTCATAATTATATAGGCGATATTGTTGATGACGATCTCACAAGGTTAGTTAAAAAAGGCCTGCTATCAGCAACTTCTGACTTTAGTTTTGTGAAAGATGTAGACTTTATTGCAATTTGTGTACCTACTCCTTTGGATGAATATCAACAGCCGGATATAAGCTATGTAAAAAAATCCTCGGAAGACATTGCTAAATATTTAAAAAAAGAAACAATTGTTGTCTTGGAGTCTACCACCTATCCTGGTACTACTGAAGAACTCATTAAGCCCATCCTCGAGAATGGTTCGGGGTTAAAGTGCGGCGAAGATTTTTATCTGGGATTTTCTCCTGAGCGTGTTGACCCCGGTAATTTGATTTATAAGACAAAAAACACACCAAAAGTTGTAGGCGCTATAGGAAAAGATGCTGCAGAAGTTATTTCAACAATGTACAGTTCTGTTTTAGAGGGTGAAATACATACAGTTTCCAGCCCAATTGTGGCCGAGATGGAAAAGATCCTTGAAAATACATATAGAAATATAAATATCGGTCTTGCAAATGAAATGGCGATAATATGTCATAAAATGGGGATTAATGTCTGGGAGGTAATCGAGGCAGCTAAAACGAAACCGTATGGATTCCAGGCATTTTACCCGGGACCGGGTGTGGGAGGGCATTGTATTCCTATAGACCCCTATTATCTGGCATGGAAAACAAGAGAATATGATTATCATACAAAACTAATAGAAACTTCCAGTATAATAAATGATAGTATGCCTGATTATGTTGTTGAGAGAGCATCAAAGATATTAAATAGATTTTACAAATCCTTAAATAGATCTAAAATATTAATTATAGGTGTTGCATATAAGCCAAATGTAAATGATGTAAGGCATAGTCCTGCGTTAAAAGTGATAGAAATCTTGGAAAATGAAGGAAGTATTGTTTCATATTTTGATCCATATATTTCGAAATATAAATACAAAGGGACGAGTAAAGAAGGTTTAAGAGAATTAGATAAAGAAATTCTTTCAACTTTTGATTTAGTCATTGTTGCAACGACTCATACTAATATAGATTATGATTTTGTCCAGCAAAATGCACGTTTTATTTTCGATACGAAAAATGCATTAAAAAATGTTAAAGTAAGGGGCAATATAGAGTTACTCTAAGGAGAAAAAATGGAATTTACCTATGATGCTTACAGATCTTTACTGAAACTGTTAAAACAAAGGAAGTATGAATTTGCTTCCTTTAATAATTATAAGATTGTTCATAAGCCGGTTATTTTAAGGCATGACATAGATAATTCCCTTGTAAAAGCTTTAAAAATCGCAAAAATAGAAAATGAGTGTAATGTTAAATCGACTTATTTTGTTTTGTTGTCCACTGATTTTTACAATATTTTCTCAAAAAGGTCCAACGAGATATTAAAAGAAATAATCAGTTTAGGCCATAATTTTGGGCTACATTTTGATGAAAAAAGATACAACATTAATTCTGAAGAGGTTCTTAAAAAGTATGTCGAATACGAAAAAAGGATCCTTGAGGGGGTATTAGACAGATCTATAAGTACTGTTTCCATGCATAGGCCATCAAAATGGATTTTGGAGAATAATATTCAGTTTAATACTATAATAAATACTTATTCAGCTGAGTTCCTTCAAAATTTCAAATATCTATCTGATTCAAGAATGCACTGGAGAGAAGATGTAATTAGTATAATAAACAGAGGAAAGTATGATAAACTGCATATCTTAACCCACCCATTTTGGTACGCACAAGATAAGGGAGATATAAAAAGCCGGGTTGAAAGGTACATTAACCAGGCGAAAAAAGAAAGGTATTCTCAATTAAAGGATAATATCAGATATTTAGAAGATGTTCTCAGGATTGAGGAAGTGCAATAAGCATTTTTATAGTTAAGTAATGTTTGGTGGTGATGGATGTAGGAACTATAGCATTTTAAAATAGTAATAATAATTTGCCAAAAAGGTGGAAAAAATGAATTATTCATTTAATTTATCAGATGTAATAAGCTTTCTAAATAGTAATGATTTCCTTAAAAAAACAAAATATGTTGAAAATGATTTTTCCTTATATGGTTTTTCTTCTATTTTTGAAACAACCCCCGGTACAATATCGTGGGCAAGTTCAAAAAAGAAAAGTTTAGTAGATTGGTCTAAAATTAATTGTTCAGTAATTGTTTGCGACCAAGAGTTCGAAGAAGAATTTGAGAACATACTACAAAATGTAATTTTTCTTCCAGTTGATAATCCTAGAAAAGTATTTATTAAACTTTTAAAACATTTTTATCCTGAAAAAAAGCTAAATGGAATAGAAAAAACAGCTATTATTAGTGAAAATTGCAAACTGGGTAAAGACGTTTATATTGGCCATTTTGTTATAATAGAAGATAATGTTCAAATTGGAGATAATACTATTATTCATAACAATGTTTATATTAACGAAAACACCCGGATTGGATCTAATTGTATTATTCATAGTGGAGCTAAAATTGGAATAGATGGATTTGGATATGAAAAGCAAGAGGATGGTACTTATGAAAAGTTTCCCCATATTGGTGGAGTTATAATTGGTGATAATGTGGAAATAAAAAGCAATACTTGTATTGATCGTGGAACGCTATCAAATACAATTATTGAAAATAATGTAAAAATAGATGTTTCGTGTCATATAGCACATAACGTAATAGTTGGTGAAAATACTATTATTATCGGAGGATGCGGTATAGGCGGTAGTACAAAAATTGGAAGAAATTGTTGGATCGCGCCGAGAGTAGCTATAAGAGAAGGATTAACGATACATGATAACGTGTTAATAGGTTATGGTTCAGTAGTAATAAAAAGTATTGAAAAAGAATGTACTGTTATTGGCGTTCCAGCAAAACCACTAAAAAAGGGCAAAGTTTGATTTTTAATTTGATAGATGATATAAAAAGAGACTTCATTGTTTTTTTATGGATAAGCAGTTTTTGTAAACGAAAAATTAGATTATCATACAAGGAGAAACATTTAATGCGGAAAAAAGTATGTGTCATTGGAGGGGGGCGGTGGGGTGAAAACCATATCAGGACCCTCTTTCAAATGGGCAACCTGGCTGGTATTGTAGAAACCAACTCACGAAGATTGGATGAGTTGATAGAAAAGTACCCTGTACCGGGATTTGCCCAGATAGATGATGCGATTCAGCGAGAATTTGACGGTTATATATTAGCTACGCCTGCAGAAACACATTACCCTGCCGGAAGAGAGTTGTTGGAGAGAGGATTAAACGTCCTCATAGAAAAACCGATGGCCCTCTCTTCCGAGCACTCCAGGGAACTGCTTGAAATTGCCGGGCGGACAAAGGCAAGGCTTATGGTTGGGCACCTTTTATTATTTCATCCGGCCATTAAAAAGATAAAAGAAATTATCGATAGCGGCAAAATCGGCCGGCTTTATTATGTTTACTCAACCAGATTGAATTTAGGCACAGTCAGGACTGAGGAGAATGTCTTTTGGTCTTTTGCGCCTCATGATATATCAATCTTGGACTATTTCATTGGACAACCTGCTGTGAAGATAGAAGCAAAGGGAGCAAAATTCCTGCAGGATAATATCTATGATGTCACTATAGCCCAATTTGAATACCCGGATAACATTCATGCGCATATTTTTGTTTCCTGGTTGCATCCATTTAAAGAACAAAGATTGGTTGTTGTTGGCAGCCGGGGGATGATTTCTTTTGACGATTCTTCCTTGGAAAAGAACATTCTTTACTATAATAAACGTATAGATTGGATGGATGGAAAACCGGTTAAAGTGGAGCAGCCGGATGAGACCATTGCTTATGAGAAACGCATGCCGCTGGCTGAAGAACTTAAGTACTTTATAGATAATCTCGATAAAGAAATTAATATCTCCAGCGGAAAGACCGGACACGAAGTAGTCAAGGTGTTGGAAAAGGTGCAAAACCAAATCTCCCGTGAGAAATAAACTGTGGTGATGGTAGATGGAAGACTATTTTGTACATGAAAGCAGTTATGTTGATGAAGGAGTGTCTATCGGCAGCGGTACAAAGATATGGCATTTTTGCCATATTCAAAAAGGCGCTCGGCTGGGAGAAAACTGTATCCTTGGTCAGAATGTCAATATATCTAATAACGTGAAGATAGGTAACTGTGTAAAAATCCAGAACAACGTTTCAGTGTATGAAGGTGTGGAACTCGAAGACTATGTGTTTTGCGGGCCTTCAATGGTATTTACCAATGATCTGACACCAAGAAGCAAATACCCTAAAGGGAGCGAAAGGTATAAAAAAACTATGGTCAAGCACGGTGCTACTATCGGCGCTAATGCGACTATTGTTTCTGGGATTACTCTAGGGCGGTGGGCTATGATTGCTGCCGGTGCCGTAGTAACCAAAGATGTACCGGACTATGCTTTAATGGCGGGGATACCTGCGAGGTTAATAGGTTGGGTCTGTGAATGTGGAAAACCGCTTAAAGAAAGCTTAAGGTGTAGGGACTGTGGAAGAGAATATAAGTTGGAAAAAGGATTACTTCTGGAGAGATGATAATAAAGGGGCAGTAAAGTGCAATTTAGGGATTTGAGAGCTCAATATCAACATTATAAAGACGAGATCGATGCAGCGATACAAAAAGTATTGTGTAGCGCAAACTTCATTGGCGGAAACGAAGTTGCCGAGCTGGAAGAGCGGTTAGCTGAATACGTCGGTGTTAAACACTGCGTCACATGTGCCAACGGCACTGAGGCCATGACGCTTGTTCTGATGGCCTGGGATATTAAAGAGGGGGATGCGGTTTTTGTCCCGGATTTTACCTTTTTTGCAACGGGTGAAGTCGTAGCCTTCCGAGGGGCAACACCTGTATTTGTTGACGTAGAGCGGGATACCTTTAACATTGATCCCTTAAAGCTGGAAAAAGCAATTAAGAGGACAATTAAAGAAGGTAAATTAACACCCAAAGCCATTATTCCTGTTGACTTATTTGGCTTGCCTGCAAACTATCCTGAGATCGAGAAGATTGCCCGCAAGTATAATCTTTTGGTGCTTGAAGACGGAGCACAGGGTATGGGCGGTAATATAAACGGGAAAAGAGCCTGCAGCTTTGGCAACGCGGCGACTACTTCTTTTTTCCCTGCCAAACCGCTGGGCTGCTATGGAGACGGCGGAGCTGTATTTACTGACGATGACGGTCTTGCACAGCTTATCAAATCCCTGAAAGTGCACGGCAAAGGGAAAAATAAATATGATAATGTGAGGATTGGTGTCAATTCAAGGCTAGACGCTATTCAAGCAGCTATACTTAAAGTAAAGCTAAGAGCTTTAATAGAACATGAACTGGAAGATGTGAACAGGGTTTATAGTTTATACAATGAACGGCTTCAGGGCATTGTTGAAACCCCTGTTATCCCTGAAGGTTACTATTCAAGCTTTGCTCAGTACACAATTAAATTACAAAATAAAGAACAGCGGGACAAGCTTCAAGCCAAATTAAAAGAGCAGGGAATACCAACAATGATTTATTATAGTATACCAATGCATAAACAGAGAGCCTTTTCATATTTGGAGTGTGATGATCAGGATTTTGAAGTAACCAACAGTCTCTGTGATATTGTACTTTCCTTGCCGATGCATCCTTATTTAAGCAAGGAAGAGGTTTCCTTAATTATTAATACTCTATGCTCAATAATTTAAATATAAAATCTCCACATGAATTTTTTTCAATAAATTTTCATGAATGTTTGGGGTGTTTATGCTGAAAGTATGCCACATGACAAGTGCTCACCGCAGTGATGATGTACGGATATTTCACAAAGAATGTGTATCCTTAGTTAGAGCAGGATTTGATGTTTACTTAGTAGCTCAAGGTCGAAGTTATGATTGCAATGGTGTTCATATAGTTGGTGTTGGAGAAAAAGCCAGATCACGACTTGAGCGTATGTTTAAAACCGCTAAAAAAGTCTATCAAAAAGCGCTTGAAATTGATGCTGATCTTTATCATATTCATGATCCCGAGCTTTTATTGTTTGCTAAAAAACTAGTTGCGAAAGGAAAATATGTTATATTTGACAGCCACGAAAATTATGGAGCACAAATCCTTCATAAAAAATATATACCATTTTTTTTAAGAAATATTACATCTCAATTATATAAATGCTTTGAATCCTATGTTCTAAGAAACATTAATGCTGTAATAGTACCTTGCACTTTTAATGGAATAAATATTTTTGGAAAGATTGCAAAAAAAACAATTTACATCGATAACGTTCCACGTCTATCACAATTCTATAATAAATATCAAGAAAAAGATTTGAAAGGGCCTTATGTCTGTTATACTGGAGTATTATCACATAGTCGCGGTATAACACACTTAATTAAAGCAGCTCATAGGGCAAACACCAAGCTAATATTGGCTGGTAAATTTTCGCCGCAAGGCTATTATGAGAAACTTAAAGATATGCCCGAATTCGAATGCGTTGATTATCGAGGATATTTAAATCATAATGAGGTGGTGGATATTTATAATAAGTCATCAGTAGGTATGTGCACGGTACTTAATATTGGACAATATAATACAGGGAATAACCTTGCAACAAAGGTTTATGAATATATGTCTATGGGATTACCTGTAATATTATCGGATAGTCCATATGTAAGGAAAATACTAGAGGAATATAATTTTGGGATTCCTGTTCAGCCAGATAATGTCGAAGAAATAGCCTCGGCAATCCGTTATTTGTTGGACAACCCTGGCATTGCTATGCAAATGGGACAAAATGGTAGAAGGGCAATTTTGGAAAAGTTTAATTGGGAGATTGAAGAAAAAAAACTAATTTCTCTTTATGAAGAAATCACCACAGAACAGAGAAAACATTAAGTTGCTATGTACAATCATACGAACATACGAAATCCATTGAAAAGTTGAGTGAACATGAGTCAAATAACTGTTAAAATTAATAAAGATTTAATGAAGGAAGACAAAAAAATAAGCATTGCTATAATGTCCTCTTTTGCCGTTTTAATAGTGCAATATCTAATTTTAATTTTTTTCAATCTAACAAATACCCCCATGGGCGGCAATATACAATTAGCATCCAAAGCAGCAGTGGGGATAATTTATTTGCTTGCTTTACCAGTGGTACTTAAAAGGCATAAAATACAATTTATTGGGATTTACTTTATTTCTATTTTTATTTTTGCATTGAATATTCTTTTTTTCAATGAGAATTGGCCCTATTTGAAAGACATTATTTTCCCATTTTTTTTTTCCTGTCTTCCTTCATTAATTTATAGCTACAGCATTAATGATTGGAATATTTTAAAAGATGTAATGAGGAAAACAAGCTTAGTAGTATTTCTAGTCGGCTCAATTATTGGGGTATTAGTTTTTACTATCAAGGCATCTATCGGTGCATATAGTATGGCGTTATCATATTATATGTTGTTACCGTCAATAGTTTATTTGGATGAATTTTTAGAAAAATTTACCCTTAAATCTATATTTATTTCGACGGTTTCACTATTTGTCATTTTAGCACTAGGATCAAGAGGTGCTGTCCTGTGCATCGGGGTATTTATGATATTAAAGCTTATAATTATGGGAAGGAAGCTTAACTATAAAACGATTTTATTATATTTGCTAATCATTATTATATTGCTCACTCTATGTTTTTTTTTAGACACGATTTTGGAAGGTTTATATAACATTCTATTGCGATTTGGGATTCAGAGCAGAAGCATACTTCTTTTTTTACGGGATGATGTTTATCTAAGCGGCAGGGAGCATTTTTATAAAGGTGCATTAGAAGAAATTGCCGCTAACCCCATATTTGGTATAGGTCTTGCGGGTGATAGGCGTATTTTAGGCGGGTATGTACATAACATTTTATTAGAGATGCTTGCCAGTTTTGGTGTAATTTTGGGTAGCATACTTTTTGCGGTAATAATACTTATTTGTTTTAAGGGGCTGCTTTCAAAAAATAAGAATATTTCCAGTTTTATTGCTATTTGGTTTAGTCTTGGATTTGTACCTTTAACAGTAAGTGGTTCATACGTTACAGCTATTAATTTCTGGATACTTTTAGGGTTTGCATTAAAATCGCTCTTTGGCAAGAAAAAAACTACAGATAGTTTATCTAAGCCATAAAACATTAGTCAATAAACAGGCACTATGCTTTACAAGTTTAGTATATAGAAGGCTTCCTTTGTGGTTAGGCATTAGTATAGTTGCCGTACCTATTTTTAGCTTGTTTACCAGTGCAGATCTGACTACTGCCCTATTAACCCATGGTATTTTAGTAGGGATGTTAGTTTTACTTGTAATGGGCAACAAGCAAACTGTTATGGAAAAGGAAAATAAACAGGGAGCCGAGGCGTATTTGTCATCTGACCTCGGTTGTTGACCTAACCGATACCGTATCTTTTATAAGGGGCGTCGATTTTGCCCCCGGAGGAGTTTAATTGTCGCAGTCAAAAAAAGCAGCAAAGTCTATTTTAATAATGATAATATTTGGCATAGGTGGTAAGCTTCTCGGATTTATTCGGGAGATGTTAATTGCAGCAAAATTTGGTTCGGGAATGGAAACCGACACCTTTTTTATTGCGCTAACAGCTACAAGCCTTTGTACCTCCTTGTTAACCCATTCACTAAGTACTACTATGATACCGGTATTGTCCGAAATTGAAGAAAGGGAAGGTAAAGAGAAAAAGAGGGTTTATACAAGTAACCTACTAAATCTCATTATTTTAGTTTCATTAGCCATAGTTTTGCTTGGGTGGCTATTTTCTCCTTTAATTATTAAAGTGGTGGCTCATGGATTTGAGGGCGATCAATTTGATTTAGCAGTTACATTGATGAGAATTGGATTACCAGTGATGTTTTTTGCAGGTATTGTGGGAGTCTATAGAGGTTATTTACAAAGTGAATTAATGTTCTTGGAGTACGCTGCTGCTCCATTTCCGTTCAACTTTACTTACATCATTTTCTTAATATTTTTATCGGGTGCTTTTGGAATTAAAGGACTAATGGCTACTAGTGTACTGGCAGTTGGAGCTCAAATTTTAATTCAACTGCCGGGAATTAAAAAAACTAAATATCAATATCATTTTTTTATTGATTTAAAAGATCAGTATATAAAAAAGATTATTTGTTTGATAGTTCCGGTATTACTCAGCGTGACAGTGAATGACCTGAATGTGATTGTAGATAGATCTTTGGCTTCAACTTTAATTGAAGGAAGCATTTCGGCCCTTAATTATTCAAGCAGGCTCAATGGTTTCATTTTGGCTATTTTTATAACTGCTATAGCAACGGTGCTTTTCCCGTTGCTTTCTAAGGAGGCAGCAAAAGAAAGCAATGATAATTTAAAAAAAATAATAAAAAATGGTGTTAACATAATTTTATTAATCACTATCCCGGCAACTGTGGGAATAATTGTTTTAACCCAGCCAATAGTAAGAGCGGCTTTTGAAAGAGGCGCTTTTGACGCATTTGCAACTCAAATGACTTCTACAGCTTTATTTTTTTATTCCTTAGGATTAATTGGTATGGCACTGCGTATTTTCATGGAGAGAGTTTATTACTCACTGCAAGATACTAAAACGCCGATGTTTAATGGCTTTTTGGCCGTTGGATTGAACATAGTTTTAAACTTTATCTTAATCAGGTGGTTGGCGCATAGCGGACTGGCCTTGGCAACCTCAATTGCAACTACAATTACATCCGTATTGTTAATTTATGGGCTAAGAAGAAAAATTGGAAGTTTAAAGTTTTCAGATTTTGTCAGATGTGGTTTTAAATCTTTGGTCTCATCTTTAGTTATGGGTTTACTGGTATTCCTAACGTACTATCCATTGGAAAGTAAAGTTCTGGGCAATACCATCTTAGAGTTATCGTTATTATTAGGGGTGGTTTCTCTTGGAGCAGTTGTATATTTTATCATAATATATTTATTTAAAGTCGAAGAAATAATTTGGTTTATTAATTTATTAAAGGGAAAGTTGGTAAGTAAGCAAATATTATACAAAGAGAAGTAAAGTGTTAATTGAATATACAAGTTAGTTACCTGTGGCAATGCAAAAATTTTGTTCGAATTAATGGAGGCGAGAAATGGTTATAAGAAAGGCAAACAATCGAGATATAATGGCCATAGCTCAAATACATAAGGATCAATTCTCAACACATTTTTTGGGAAAATATTCTGTAAATTTGATTGCAAAATATTATGAATGCTTTTTAGAGGAATCTATTTTTTTAGTCAGTGAAGCAAACGGTAATATTAATGGTTTTATAATGGGTGGGGCTAGTGAACATTTAAATAAATCAAAAAAAGTGTTTATAAAAAGAAATGTATTACGTTATTCCTTAGAAACACTGGTGAATCCGAGAGTATATCTTGATGCTGTATTAAGACTAAAAAATATTATATTGTTGTTTAAAAATACTACTGAGACGAAAAAAAGCAAGAACGCAGTATCAACCAGCAATATTCGATTGTTATCTATTGCTGTCAATGAAAAGGCAAAAAGGCAAAAGGGACTAATACTGCAAAGGATTTGCTTTATTCATTTGAGGAGTATATATCACAGTCAAAATCCTATGGTCTGTCTGTGTTGAAAAAAAATATCCGGGCAATTAATTTTTATAAAAAGAACGGTTTCAAACTTGAAAAAGAAGATAAGTTGGCAATATATTTTACGAAGAAAATAGAAGAAAGATAAAATCTTGATAACGCTAGAAGAGGAGATTTAGTTAAATGGCAAGAAAATCATTTCTACCTTTTTCCCCTCCTTTGATAGGGGAAGAAGAAATAAAAGAGGTTGTTGATACCCTCCAATCGGGCTGGATTACAACAGGCCCTAAAACGAAGCGTTTTGAATTGGAATTTATGTCTTACCTAAATAGCCCAGGAGCACTGGCTCTTAATTCCTGTACAGCCGGTCTGCATACTGCTTTGGTAACTTTGGGAATAGGGGAAGGCGATGAGGTTATTACTACTCCGTTTACATTTGCCTCGTCGGTTAACGTCATAGAACACGTTGGAGCGCGTCCTGTGCTTGCTGATATTGAGGAGGATACCCTAAATATATGCCCCAATAAAATAAGGGCTGCCATAACGTCCCGCACGAAGGCAATCCTTCCGGTACACTTTGCCGGCCATCCTGTAGAACTCGATCAAATAAAAGAAATTGCATCTGTTTATAATTTAAGGATAATTGAAGATGCTGCTCATGCACTGCCTGCAAAGTATAAAGGAAATTTTATCGGAGCAGGTGAAAACTTTGCTGCTTTTAGCTTTTATGCAACCAAGAACCTTACTACGGCTGAAGGGGGGATGCTTACCGGTTCTCCTGACCTGTTAGATAAGGCGAGGATGATTAGCCTGCATGGTTTGAGCCATGATGCCTGGAAAAGGTACGATAAGAGCGGCAGCTGGTTTTACGAAGTTGTATTCCCCGGTTTTAAATATAATATGACCGATATTCAGGCAAGTTTGGGGCTTTGGCAGTTAAAAAAACTAGAACGGTTTCAACAACGGCGGCGTGAAGTTGTAAGAGCATATAATACCGCTTTTAGCAATTCCGAGGTTTTGGAAATTCCAGTAGAACGCCCCGGAATTGAGCATGCCTGGCATTTATACGTTTTACGCCTTAAGCTGGAAGCGTTGAAGATTGACCGTGATCAATTTATTGAAGAGCTTAAAAGAAGAAATATCGGTTCTTCGGTTCATTTTATTCCGATCCATCTCCATCCGTATTACAGGGAGAAATATAAGTATAGACCTGAGGATTATCCAATAGCTTACGAAAATTTTAAAAGAATTATTAGCCTGCCGCTGAATCCTGGTTTGAGTGAAGAGGATGTATCAGATGTAATTGAGGCTGTAATGGATATCGTGAAGGAGTACAGTCGATGAAGTTTAGCAAACGTTGTTTTGATATTTTTTTTAGCTTCATAGGGATAATCTTTCTGATACCCTTGTTTTTAGTTATTGCTCTACTAATCAAAGTTGAAGACGGAGGGCCTGTTTTCTTCAGGCAGGAGCGCATAGGTTACATGAGGAAGCCTTTTCGCGTATGGAAATTCCGTACTATGGTTGTTAATGCAGAAAGGCAGGGTTTAAAGATAACGGTTGGCCATGATCCCCGTATAACAAGAGTGGGGGGGTGGCTGAGAAAATTTAAGCTGGACGAATTTCCCCAGCTTTTTAATGTACTACGTGGAGAGATGAGTTTTGTTGGCCCAAGGCCTGAAGTTAGCTTTTATGTAGAGCAATATGATGCAAACCAACAAAAAGTGTTGGATTTAATGCCAGGTATTACTGATATAGCTTCAATTAAATTTTTTAATGAAAATGATATCCTGGGGAAAGCAAAAAATCCAGAAGATGTATATGTAAATCAAATAGTACCTGAAAAAATTCGACTGAATATTGAATATGCTGCAAGGGCTACTTTATGGAGCGATTTTAAAGTAATATTAACTACTATTTTAAAAATATTTTCAAGTGCAAAAGGACGTCGTGAGGTTACCAGTAACCCCAAAGAAAGTGGACTATATCGTAACATGTAAGATAACTTTTTTGCAGGATTTTTGTGCTTTCTTAGGGAATATTTTAGAAAAATGGATTGGTGGAAGGCAATGTGTTTAAAAGTAGGCTTAATGGAAAATTAAAGCAGTTCATTTTGGCAATAATTGATGCACTTCTGGTGGTCGGTTCCCTGGTTGTTGCCTTGCTTTTGCGCTTTGATATGGATGTGCCCTTAGAGTATATTCTTAAGCTGGAAAAGTTATGGTTGCCGGTTGTCATTATAAGCATTATCATATTTTTTTTGTTCGGGCTTTACCGCAGGTGTTACTGCCGCCTCACTTTGTCCGGAAATTGATGGCTTAAAGTGCCGCTTAACAGACGGAAACCGTGACCATGCAGGTGTTGACACAGGCCGGCACGGGAGGGGAGATACAGCTGACCGATGCTCTGAACGCACAGGTGGGTCGGCTGCCGGTCTGGGCTTATATTTTCAGCGGCAAGCGCTATGATGTAGGCGACCGGCTGGGTTTTGTGGAGGCGACCATTGAGTATGCCCTGCGCCGGGATGACCTGGCCGGGGAGCTCAGCAACTACCTGAGGCGGATCGTTGAAGAGGGGAAGCTGTTAAAGAGGTAGATTTACCTATAATGGTATTTATATATGCCTTGAAAATGTCTTAATTGATACTGGTTGTACAGTATCAATTTTTGATGTTGATGCAGTAGAATATCTGATTGAGAGGTAACAACGGCATGACAATACTGGTAACCGGGGCAGCTGGCTTTATCGGCTTTCATTTGAGCAAGAGGTTGCTTGAAAACGGTTATAATGTTGTGGGCCTGGATAACCTTAACGATTATTACGAGGTGGAGCTGAAGAAAAGCCGTCTGGCGCTGCTGCAGGAATATAAAGGTTTTACTTTTGTTAAGGCCTCCCTGGAGGAGCGGAAGGCGATAGAGGGGCTTTTTTCAGAGTTTACTTTTTCCCGTGTCATTAACCTGGCTGCTCAGGCCGGGGTGCGCTACAGTATTGAAAATCCCTACGTCTATATAGATTCCAATGTAGTGGGCTTTATGAATATCCTGGAAGCCTGCCGCCGCCACCGGGTAGGGCACCTTATTTTCGCCTCCTCCAGTTCCGTCTATGGAGCAAACAGGACAAAGCCTTTTTCTGTACATCACAATGTGGACCATCCGGTAAGTCTTTATGCCGCCACCAAAAAGGCGGGTGAGCTGATGGCGCATACTTACAGCAGTTTGTACGGTTTGCCGGTAACGGGGCTGCGCTTTTTTACCGTGTACGGTCCCTGGGGCAGGCCTGATATGGCATATTTTTCTTTTACCAGGGCTATTTTAGAAGGGAAGCCTATCAAGGTTTTTAATTACGGAAAGATGAAGCGGGATTTTACCTATATTGACGATATTGTAGAGGGAACCGTGCGGCTGATAGACAGAGTGCCGCAGCCGGACCCGCAGTGGGACGGGATGCGGCCGAATCCGGGGCGGAGCTATGCGCCGTATCGCATATATAACATTGGCAACAATCAGCCGGTGGAACTGCTCTATTTTATTGAGGTGCTGGAACGTGCCCTGGGGAGGGAAGCAAAGAAGGAACTGCTGCCCATGCAGCCGGGGGACGTTTTGGAGACCTATGCCGATATTGACGACCTGGCGCTGGAGACGGGCTTTAAGCCGGGGACGAGCATTGAGGAAGGTATCGGGAAATTTGTGGCGTGGTATAAAGAGTATTATAGGCATCACTCCTAAAAATAGGTAGGAAAAAAGCACCTATAAAAGTAGATGCCTAAAGCAAAAACTATTTTTAACATGTTATTTGATATCGAACTTTAAGGTCATTAAATCGGTTGTAAGGGACATAATTATCTTTTTGAAGGCGTCCTAAAACAATTCCAGGGGCAATTTCAATTTTATTTGCGAACTCAATAACGCATTCCCTAGTAAAGCAGTTTGCTTTTATAAAAGCTTTGTACTGCTTTGGAGGTATAAGGGTATCTCTTGCAAAAACATCCGCCTCTTCTTCTTGTTCTTGACTGGTTCCATTTGGTTCACTAATATGACCCCGAATAACGTGGCATATTTCGTGAAACAAACTAAACCAAAATTTATCTGCATATTTACCCCGAACGGTTAACCCCATAACAATGCGGTTGCCATCATAAAATGATGCTCCATGCAGAAAAGATCCACCAATGTGGGGTAAGAACACCAAAGCAATACCACACTCAGCAAATAAATCCGTAAGTTTACTACAAAACTCTTCGGGATTCTTTACTGTCATTCCCCGAATTCGAGGTATTTCCTTTTCTAGCTTGCTAATGTTAATCGGAGCAGTTTTATACTTTCTTGCTTCTATTCTTGCTTTCTGTGCCCAAGCAGCAAGGCTGTAGTCACTTGTTTCATTTTTGCCTGTTTTTCGGTAAGCAATACCGGGAATTCTCAATCTTTCAAGTAAATCAAGCTTTGCAACTTCAAAAAAGCGCCTTAAATTAAGGGCCTTTTCTTCGGCATTTCGTGCGGGCTCAACCCAACCCAAAGCAGCCATCTTTGAATAGGGGAATACAGACGCAAGCTTAGCATCTCGTTCCAATTCTCTCTCCGCAATTATTCGTGCCAACTTTTCACGATAAATAGCCTCAAGATTATTCCAAAAGCTTGCCGGCACACCGAGAACAGACTCAAGTCTCAAGGCGACATCCTTAGTAAGTTCAACCTGTCCGTTAATCAAACGACTAATATGCTTTTCCGATAATCCCATCCTTAGTGCGAACTCTTTTTGTTTCATACCACGATTTTCAAGCTGCTCTCGTATTGTCGCACCTGGTGGAATAGCAACCGTGTTTTTGCTATATATCATATATAATCCTCCTCATCACATGACTTCAACAAGTTAGTGGTAGTCTTCAATTTTAACAATTCTAACTACTTGGATATCGGTATTACTTTTTTCAAATATTAAGCGATATGGATGTACCAAATCCATAGCATATTTACCTTTTCTATCGCCTTCAAGAGGATGACATCTGCCGATGGAGTATTGAATAAGCATCTCAACTGATACTGCGGATTTTAACTCATCAATTCGTTGATGTATAAGCCTGGCCATTCTCTCTCCATATTTTCGTTTCGCTATTGAATAATTTGTACATATACGCTCTAAACGATTAGATTTATAAATTATTTGAAGCAAAAAGCCACCTCTTTACCTTCCAGGTAAATTTATCATAGCGCTTTTTAATGTCATTGTCAATATAAAGCGGTGGCTGCAGGGATAGAGGATATTCTCATTATTACGGGCAGAAATAAGCGGGCGAAGGTCAAAAGGAATGCCGCCGTAACGAACGGAGCTACGTAAAAACATGTTCACAGCGGTGGACATGTTGAGACCTAGTTCGTTAAAGATAGCCTCGGCTTTATGCTTTAATTCCTTATCGACACGAATATTTATATTGATAGTGCGGCTGTGACAGCATCCAGAGCCAAAGTTGTCTCGTTGTAGTAAGCGTTTAATTCATCATTAACGGCTTAACAACAAAAATCGCCAAATTTTAATAGTTTATTGGAAGGAAAAAGAAGAAACGTATAGAAAATACCAATAAATGGTCAGATGAGTACTTTTTGGCACTATTAAATTAGAGGACGATATGATTATGAAAACATGTAAGAGACTTTCCGGTCATTATTCCGAACATTGTGCTTTTGCAATGTACCTGTTGCTGAGCATTTTTATATTTATTCTTCTTGCCGCGGGCTCTGTGCCTGCCTATGCCCAGGGCAGCACTATCCCCCGGCGGGCTATTATGAGCGCAATGGAGGGATCCGTTCTTGTTCAGGCTGCAGGACAGGCTGTTGCCGTTCTCGCCCGCAAAAATATGGAAATAAAAAATGGCGACCGCGTTATTACCGGCAACGACGGCACATGCGAGCTTAGGTACGACGATGGCAGCGTCAGCCGTATTGGCCCGAACAGCCGTGTTGATATCTCTGCCCTTTCCCGTACAGAAGCGGACGGGTCCGAAACTACTGTCCTCAATGTGAAGCGCGGCAGTATCTGGAACAACACCAAGGAGGTTGTGAAACGCAACTCACGTTTTGAAGTAAACACCCCGGCTGCTGCCGCCAGCGTGCGGGGAACCCAGTTCTATATCAATGTTAAAAGTTTTCTGGATACCATTGTACGTGTCTATACCGGCCTGGTTGGGTTGGCACCGGCACCGGAGGATCAGCAGGAAGATGCGGGCGATGAAGGCGAGTCCCCTTCTCCTCCGCGGCCTCCGTCAGGGCAGGAAACAGCGGTGAACCCTTTTCAACAAATATTATATACGACCGGCGCGCCTCCGGCCTCTCCGGTTCCCTTGGACGCCCTGGCCGTGGATGATTTTGAAAAAGACAATCTTGTAGAAGATTTTCCCGCTGCATATGTGGAAATAGAAACGGAAGTAAAGACCTACCAGTTGCAACAAACAGAATTAAAAGTGCTGGAAGAGTTAAAAAAATTGGTGCTCATTACTCAGGAACTTGAGCTTTTGAAGCAGCAAATTGAACGGGAGACGGATCCTGAAAAGATTAGCCAACTCCAGTCGTTGCAGAGGCAACTGCAAAATGAGATGGAGAGCCGTCTGGAGATGGCTAGAAATTTAGAAAAAGAACGGCAGCAACTGGCCCAGGAAAAGGAAAAGCTTGCTGAATTAAAAGAAAAGATGGAGACCCTTACTCCGGAGCAGTTAAAAGCAGAAGCCAAAGCTTTGCGGCAGGAGGAAAAAGCAAAAGCTGCCGAGCGTGAAGAACGCTTGGAGCAGATAACAAAGCAGGAGCAAGCTGTTACGGAGATACGCGAACAGGTAACCAAGCAAGCGGAAGAAATAGGTGTTCAAGAAATCTTACAGCAGGCTGCAGAAAAGGTTACGGAAGAACTTATCCGGCAGTTGGCAGAAGAGGTATTGCCGGAAGGGCTCCAAACTGAAGAAAAAGAACAGGAAAAAGAAGAAGAGAAGAAAGAAGAAGAGGAGAAAGACCCCACGCCGCCGGCAACTGGAGGAGGTGGCGGAGGTGGAGGTGGTGGTGCATCGCCGGTGTCATATACATTGACTGTTAGCGCTTCACCTGAAGATGCCGGTACTGTTAGCGGAGGAGGTTCTTTTACCAGCGGAAGTAATGTCACAGTGAGTGCAACAGCTAACAGCGGTTATAGTTTTGTCAACTGGACGGAAGGGGGAGCGGTTGTTAGTTCCGAGGCAAATTATTCTTTTGTATTGAGCGGAAATCGTACCCTGGTGGCAAATTTTGTTGTAAAAATTCCTGATACACCTGAAGTAACCACCTGGCCGACGGCAAGCGAAATTGTCTATGGGCAGACGCTGGCGGAGTCGGTTTTAAGCGGCGGTGAAGCTTCGGTTCCCGGCACCTTTGCCTTTGCAGATCCGTCCAAGGTTCCGGAAGCGGGTTCTACAATGCAAGCGGTTGTCTTCACACCGCAAGATAAGGTCAATTATAAAACTGTTATCGGGAACGTAACAGTCATCGTCAATAAAGCCACGGCGACGGTAACCCTTGAAGACCTGGAGCACACATACGACGGTATGCCCAAAACAGCAAAGGTGATAACCACTCCGCCTGGATTAAATGTAACGATCACCTATAACGGATCTACAGAAGCGCCTGTCAGTGCTGGGAGTTACGTAGTAGAAGCCACCATTGCCGATGTCAACTATACGGGTACAGCAACCGGCACTCTTATCATAGGTAAGGCCACTCCAGAAGTAAGCACCTGGCCGACGGCAAGCGGGCTTGTCTATGGTCAGCCGCTGGCGGACGCGGTTTTGAGCGGCGGCGAGGCCTCTGTTCCGGGCACCTTTGCCTTTGTCTCTCCGTCAATGATTCCATCAGCGGGTACAGCTTTACAAGAAGTCATTTTCCTGCCGTCAGATACAGTCAATTATAATGAAGTAAAAGGCACCACCGAAGTGACTGTCAAGCAATCAGCCGCGACAATAACCCTTGAAGACCTGGAGCATACGTATGATGGTACCCCCAAAACTGCTACGGTGGTAACCAATCCGTCTGGTTTAAACGTAACCATTACCTATAACGGGTCTACTGAAGCGCCCGTCAATGCTGGGGAATATGAAGTAGAAGCGACCATTGCAGATGCCAATTATACGGGTACAGCCACCGGGACCCTTGTCATCAACGAGTCCACTCCGGCGATAATTGCTGCAAGTTTGTTTAGTTATAAAACTGATTACGGCGAAGGAGTACCGATCATCCGCAACAGTACATTTGAAACACCGGAAATATACTTTACCTTAAATATGGATCTACCGGCAGGGGCACCAAGGGAAATTACCCTCTCCTTCAGCCGGCTGGCTTTTAACCAAGAAGCTACAACGGGAGAAATATATATGGATATAGACGGCGAGTATCAGTCAGTAGCGTATAATATCATTTCAAAAGGGACCCTTGATGAGAACAAAGACTCCGTTGTTAAAATCACTATTCCTGAAGGGGTGAACCTTGCAGCAGGGGAGTATGAAATAGATGGAGGCTTCGACTACTTTGCTTTCACCACGGCCGATGTGCCCCAGGGAACTTTTAAAATAGAGATAGACGGAGCCTCGCCACTGGAGTGCCCCTACTATATGAGTTCAATTAGCAGCGCCCGGCTTTATACCACAGGATTGGAATACGATCCTCTGTTTAATAATTGCAGTGCACCGCAGGATGGAATAGCTAGTTTTGAACCGGGGACAAATATAACAGCGGAAACAGATAAAACCATAACCATTTCCATCCCCTACGTGGAAATTGACCCGGCAGCAAACTGGTCGGTAACCGATGACGAGGGGCAACCTGTTTCCGGGCTGACCATAACAAGCATAACCAGGGGAGATATTGGTTCGGGAGCAAATGCCGTAATTACCCTTTCCTTGGCAGCAGGGAGTTCCCTAAAAAAAGGTACAGAATACCTCATATCCGGCACCAATGTTATTCTGAAAACGGCTGATGTAGAAGGAGGCGACCTTTACGTTCAACTGGAAGGAGAAGCTCCCCATCCCGAGTCATTTAGGATGGAGGAGAAAACATGGCCTGGCAATTTTACTGTCGAACCTATAACAGCCCTGTCTGGCATCACTCAGACCATAACTCTGACCTACACACCTGGAGAGGCGATAGACTTTCTCGAAGTCTCTATCCCGTTTGAAATAGGTGTTCTAGGCACAGACCTCATTAAGATAGGTTCCGGGGACGAAACAACACTAGCAGAAGCAAGCAAGGCAGAAGTAAATGAAGAATATGGTTACCTGTATCTAACCTTTGAGCCTCCCTTGGGCCCGGAAGACTCCATCATCATTACTCTTCTGGATAAACCCATGCCTGTTGCCGGGTACTATGAATTTGAGATATGGGCTTGTGCTGGGGAGAAATTCCCAAGTATGGAGATAGCGGCAATTGAGGTAATTGACGGGCAGGGAAACCCTGCGCCGCCTCCGAGTGTCGTCCTCGATCTGACTACAATACCGCAGCTTACGGGGCTTGACGAAACGATGGAATATTCGCTGGATGGCGGTGAGAGCTGGATCGCTATAGACGAGGGAGAGACTACCGCAATCCTTGACTACTTTGAAATTTTGGAATACAAGGTTGTGAAGGTCAGGATAAAAGAAGTACCTGCAAGTGAGGCGCACATCACTGTGGCAAGTATAGATGACGGCGAGGGTGAAGAATGTTTCCTTAACCTTGACCCGGGAGATGATCAGGAGTGGGAAACAGACGATGATAAAATAACCAATCTTTTACCTGGTGCTAAATACGCTGTTTGCATTTTTTCAAGTGACGAGAATGTTTACTGGAATGTTTATGAGGCAGATATCTATGGCGAGATCAACTACCCTTACATCTTTGACATAGCAGGAGCAGTGAAGGTAGAACCTCAGGCTATCGGGACTTTTCTTCAAATACCTAAATAGTAGAGTGATAGCTTAAACGTCGAAATAACAAAAGTATAAGAAAAAATTTGATGAATAAAGAAGGAATTGGAGGGTTATTGGAGAATTAATCTTTAAGATCCAAAATTAACCTTTGGTGTAAGTTGCTATTTGTTAGGAGTTCTCTAGATGATCCCATACCGGATGAAACGGACGTTTTTACTTGTTGTATTGGATGTCGGTATTGTTCTTTTTTCTTTGTATATGGCCCTTCAGCTCAGGTTTGAGTGGAAAGTGCCTCCGGGTTATTGGGTTAACCTGGAAAAGGTTTTGCTGCCGACAGTGTTGTTATTTATCTTCTTTTTTGCCGTATGGGGTTTTTACCGCACTTCGTGGCGTTATGCCAGTATTGATGAAATTATGCTGATTACTTTGGCAGTGAGTTCCGGCGTACTTGGAGCTTATCTTTACGGCTCGTTTTCAGGGTTGGCTTTCCCAAGGTCGGTTTATATAATTATTTGGTTCATGCTATTGTTTTTTCTTGGAGGTTCCCGGCTCTCGCTGCGCGTCTTCAATTCTTTAACATGGAGATTTAATGGAAATAATAACGGTTTTTCATTGCTGAACAACCATCACGGCGCAAAGGTTAATCTCCTTATTTACGGAGCGGGGGATGCCGGGATCCTAGTGGCTAATGAGCTGAAAAAGCATGGCGGAAATTATCATTTACTGGGGTATATTGATGACGACAAGGCAAAGCATAGGCAGGTCATTCAGGGCTTACCTGTTCTGGGGGGCCGGGACAAGCTTTTGCAGTTAGCTGAAGAAAAAAAGATTTCAGAAGTCGTTATCGCGATACCATCAGCTTCTTATGCAGTGGTAAAGGGTGTCGTTAACCTTTGCTTGGAAGCCGGCGTTAAGGTTAAGACTATCCCCGGTATCTATGAGATACTGGAGGGAAAAGCCCGGTTTACTAAATTGAAAGAAGTGCAAATAGAAGATTTGTTGAAACGGCCTCCGGTAAAAGTGGATATTCGACGGATCGCCGGTTATTTAAGCGGCGAAACGGTTATGATTACCGGCTGCGGAGGCTCAATCGGCTCGGAACTTTGCCGCCAGGTTGTCAATTTAAAGCCGGATAGACTAATTCTTTTTGAGCGGGATGAAAATAATCTTTTCTTAATAAACCGGGAATTGGAAGAACGTACAGATGATGTGGAACTCGTGCCGGTAGTCGGAGATATTCAAAATCTTGACCGCCTGGAAGAAGTTTTTTCCCTATACCGCCCCGGAGTGGTCTTTCATGCCGCTGCCTACAAACATGTGCCGATGATGGAAAATAATATTAATGAGGCGATTAAAAACAATATATACGGCACCAAGAATGTTGCCGACATGGCCGATGCGTTTGGGGCAAAGCGGTTTGTTATGGTTTCGACGGATAAAGCTGTTAATCCCACCAGTGTCATGGGCGCTACCAAGAGAGTGGCTGAGCTTTATATCCAATTGTTGAGCAAGATGAGCAGGACCATTTTTTGCGCAGTTCGTTTTGGCAATGTCCTGGATAGCCGGGGCAGTGTAGTTCCTCTTTTCCGCGAACAGATAATCAAGGGCGGGCCGGTTACTGTTACTCATCCGGAAATGGTACGGTTTTTTATGACTATTCCGGAGGCTGTTCAGCTGATTATACAGTCGGGAGCAATGGCTGAAAAAGGAGAGGTCTTTGTGCTCGATATGGGCGAGCCTGTCCGTATTGTGGATTTGGCGAGAGATATGATCATGCTTTCCGGCTTAAAGCCTGATCAGGATATTAAGATTCAGTTTACGGGCATCAGGCCGGGGGAAAAGCTGTTTGAAGAGTTGTTCACAAATAGGGAATCCTTTACGCGTACATCAAACGAGCGTATTTTTATTGCCCGTGAAAACGGTTTTAATGAAGATGCTTTCAACAAGGAATTAAATTCGCTGCAGAAAATACTTGGGGCGGATTTTATCTTTATCCAGAAAAAGTTGAACGAGCTCCCTGCCTCGGGTCTTGAGCCAGTGCTTACACAACAAAAAAGAGAATAAAAAATGGAAGTTCCTTCTTAACGAAAGAGGACAATTTATGAGCAGGATTATTGTTAAAACCTTAGCAGTGCTGGTTTTAACCTTTTTAATTTGTCAATTGGTAAAAAGTGTTGTGGAGCCGTACGCGAAAACGACGTTTTTTTGTTTTCCTGCCTATTCCCAGGAGTCGGCAGCTAACGAAAGGGAAAGGCAAAATAATGAGGAAGCCGGTAATGTTATTACTGAAAGATCCGGTGGGCAAACCATAGCAGTAACTGATGAGGAAACTACAAAAACAGAGGTCGGGAATGTCGATCATTTAAGCGTGCCCAGCGGAGAACCGGCTATTGCTGTTGAGGTAGGGCGTATTGTTTTTTTGCACAGCGAAGGGGAGGAAGCCTTTGTCTTTCACTTCAATGTACACGTTTCTCCTGAAAATATAGGCGGGACGATAAGACTGGACATTTTTAAAAACCTGCCGGGACCCGAAGGTAAAGATCCCATCCACTCAATTTATGTTGATGCTGAGGTTCCGGGCAGTTTGTATGTGGTGAAAGAGACATGGCCTGTTCCCGCTGCTCTGGAACAGGGAAAGGATAAGTATAAAGTCGTAGCTGTCTACCAGAAGGATGGTCTAATTGTCAGGAGTGAACCAAAGAAATTTTCCCTTTGGAAAATTCTCAAGCCGCTGGCTGATCCCCTTCCGGAGGAAGCAGGCAAACCCAGCGCTCCGATCAAGGTTAAACTAAAAATGCCATCCGGTGGACCTTCCGGTGTAAATTTCTACTATACCCTGGATAGTACAATTCCTGACTATCATAGCTTTAAATATCCTGAAGACGAAATCGAAATCAGTTCCTTTTTGGAACCTTTATTTGCTGTGGCAGAAAAGGACGGCGTCTTTAGCGAAACAGCAAACTACTTTTATTCTTTTTCTTACGAAGATTGTTTTATTGCTACTGCTGCCTTCGGTTCCCCACTGGAACCGTCGGTGTTATTGCTGCGCCAATTCCGCGATCAATACCTGCTCACTAACAGTCCGGGCAGACTTGCCGCCGGACTTTACTATCGTTTTTCCCCGCCGCTCGCCCGCATTATTCATAAGAATGAGCTATTGAAGGAAACAGTCAGATGCCTTTTAAAGCCGGTTGTCTTTTTAATTTCTTTTCTTCCATAAAGGAAAGGCGAGAGATATTTTGGGTATTATAAGGTATTATAATAAGCCTTTGTACTTTTGATAGACTTCTTTAATTCGCTGCAACTCTTCCGGCGTAAATTTTTCCCTCAGTTTTTTCAGGAGCTCACCCCTTGATTTATTTCCATCAGCGTAGAGACGATACATTTCCTGCAGTTCACCCGCAGAAAATTTCCTTAACATCTGCATAGTAAAGAGCTGGTCTTGCAACTCGAGATTTTTAAGAGCAGGCGAATATTTTTCTTCCAGTTCGTTAAGTGTCTTTCCTTTTGGAGTTTTTTCCATGAGCGATCCTGAAGCTGCAGGATCGTTTCCTGTGTTATTGTTATTTCCCGTGCTCGTATTTTCGGTAGCGTTCTCTTCCGGTGTTTCCAAACCGGATGCTGCCCCATTAAAATTGTTTTCTGCAGCTTCGTTCAAGTTGCCTGCCTTTCCCTCGTTTTCCGGCAGTTCCCCTTTCATCGTTTCTGCTGATAAAATATCCATTAAATTATCTATTGTTCCAATATAATGGTTAAGCAGATAAAAATAACTTCCTACGGCTAGTGCTGCCAGTATCAGAGCTATAAGACCTGTATAAAAGAAAAATTTCCTAAAATTCAACACTACCACCTTGCTTTCTACATTCTGTTTCCAATTATAACATGGTCTTACAAGGCAAGCAATTCTAAACCTGGTAGCCCAATTTTGAGTCCTCCGAGCCAAAAATGTCATCAAAATTAGCTGCTTCCTTTTCGCCGGCTGCAATAGCATCTGCTTCTTCAAGCATATTAGTAACAGCTTTTTTAATATTTTTGCTTTGTATTTTAAATTACGGTCAGCCTCTTCACGCCCCGCAGCATTTTTTGTATTTTTTTCCGCTACCGCAGGGGCACGGATCGTTGCGTCCTATCTTTGGCCCGGGGCGTACGTAGGGTTGAGGAGGCTCAAAGCCATACATTTCATCATCATCGTCTAAAGCGAATTTTTCAGGATAAAGCTTCTCAAGTTTTTTGTGTTTCTTTCGATAGGTATTGAGCAGTTGGTCTTCTTTTTTGCTGTTGATGACGTTGTTAAAAAAATCTTTCTTCAATTCATATAAAGCGGGATAGTTTTTTTTCAAACGCAATATTTGCGGTCGAAAAAGTTCAAGGTCCATAATTATTTCCATTTCGTGAAGAAATTGCTCGACAATACATTGGGCGCAAAACTGGTCATCGCACATTTGCAGCTCAAAGGCAAGCATCTCCGGTAGCCGGCTGTCTATCGCGGCGTCTTCTTCAAGTTCCCTTAGATGCAGGTGAACAGCGGACTGGGCATCTATTTCTTCCTTGATGTTAAGCAGTTCTTCGTCATCCGGCTTTAAGGAAAAGGCGGTCTCTATTGTCTCGGCCGCCTGCTCATATAAGCCCATCCGGTGGATTTGTTTGGCCAGAATAGCCAGGAACCAGGCGACATGATCTTTTTCTTCTTCCTTTTCCAGGGCTTTTGTTTTCATTTCGTCCAGATGTTTTTTCAAATTGTCCAGATCATGGGAATAGATGTCAATTTGAACGATATGGTAATAGAGCTCGAGGTTGTCCCAGCCTTTTCTGTTGCTGACCTCCAGCCCTTCCCAAACTGTTTCCTGAGCTCGAATAAGATCGTCTGTTTCCAGGTAGCAGTCGATGAGCCCCAACCAGAGAGAGATGTTATCTTCATCGAGAGTTAGGGCGCGGCGATACTGGTCGATGGCTTTCCGGTACCAGCCGCGGCGAGCGTAGGCTTGAGCCAGACGGCGCGCAAAACCGGCATTAGTCGGCTCCAGTGCGGCGAGGTTCTCGAAGATGCGGATCGCTTTAACGCTGTTTCCATTTGCCAGATAGGCATCGCCCAGCAGGCTGTTGACAACAGAAAAGTTTGGGTGCACTGCACGGACTTCTTCCAGAAGGCGGATCGCCCTGCCGGTATTCCCTTCGTTCAGTGCTTGGGATCCTTCTTGAAAATATGCCTTCACTACTGCGGGCATGGAGTCTATCAGGTCATACTGCCGCCGCGTATTTTCATCAATCAGGACCTCGTACGCTTCACGGATCCGCATAAATTCCTGGGGATGACGTTCAGGGGGGAATTTTCTGACGAGGGTAAAATAAGCCTTTTTAATCTCTGCAGGCGTTGCGCTTCTGGTGATGTTTAATGTTCCATAATAATCCTTCATCGCTCAGCATCATCCTTCTGTGTGGCTTTGGCTATCCGCATCCATAGTTTTTCTTTCCACTTGAGCAATTTGCAGCTTAAACGGTGTTCAACCGCTTCAAGATAGCGGGTTGCCGCGACATTGGATTTGTCGATGGAGAGAACGGTTTGCCAGCATTTTACGGCAGCGTTGGTCCGGCCGCTAAGAAGGTGTATAACCCCCAGATAATTCCACAGGGCAGCGGATAAAGCAAAGCGGCTGCAAATTTCTTTGCTGAGTATCCCGGCGGCCTGCCGGTAATGTTGCTGCCGGCAGAGGGAGAGAACCCGGGAAAAATAGGGGTCCGTTTCCTCCAGGGCGTTTTGCAAATCCGCCAGATAGGTGGTTGCCCCATTATTTTCGGGGACCTGCCGGAGACTCTGCGTCCAGCAGTATGCCGCGCTTTTGTACTCTCCCAAGCGGTAATAACAAAGACCGGCCAGGTTCCAGGCCTGAATGTTGCCGCGGTCATAGCTCACGGCTTTGACCAGGGTTTTTGCCGCTGTGCTGATCCGGGATTCTCTTGCTTGCTGCAGCCCTTTGTTATAGTAAAAAAGGGAAAGGTTTTCAAACATCGCTTTCCTCTGTAAGTTCATAGATGATCTCGTGCAGCTCTTCTTTCCATGCATCAAGGGTTTCCTTTGTTTCTCCCAGCACCAATCCTTCCTTAATTTTGCGCATGAGGCTTTCCATTTCAATGGCATAATAGCCGGCCTTTCCGCTTTCCACCATCCGGGCCGCCTTCCTGAGAATGGCCTTATATTTGCGGGCATGGGGCGCTTTTTCCCAGCCGTCCAGGTCCACCTCTTTTTGCATCTTAGCGCCGGTTGTCTCAATAACCAAATTGGCCTTTTTCCCCGTGCTGATTATTTTTCCTTCGACCTGCAGGATGCCATTAAGGTCATAGGCAAAAGATACGCTGATTTTTTCCTGGAACGCAGGTGCCGGCGGAATACCTTTCAACATGAATTTTCCCAGAAAATTATTTTGGGAAGCTTTACGATTTTCGCCCTGGTAGATATTTATTTCTACCTGGGTTTGGTTATCAGCAACGGTCCCGTAGATCTTTTCTTTAACTACCGGGATGGTTACATTCCTGGGGATAATAACGTCGTAGGCGTCGGTAACAGGGAAGCCGCCGACAAAATCGAGGACGGAGATGCCCAGAGTGTACGGGCAGACATCGGTAATGATAATGTCTTTTTCCGGTGACAAATCATTGTTGATGATGCCGGCCTGAACAGCAGCACCTCGTACAACGGCCAGGTCCGGGTCAACTAACGCTTGCGGCGATTGACCAAGGGCCTTCTCGATGAAGCGACGCACATAGGGGATACGGGTAGAGCCGCCCACTAGGAGGATCAGGTCAATATCCGCGGCACTAAGCTGCGCATCGGCCAGAGCTGCATTGATCTGTTCGGCTGTGGAATCGATTAAATCTTTAATCAGGCTTTCAAAAAGTTCCCTGCTCACCGTTTCCTCAAGGGAGACAGGATTTCCTCCTGACGTGGTGAAAAACGGAATAATCAGTTGATATTCTTCGTGTTCGCTCAAGGCTATTTTGCATTTTTCCACTGCCTCTTTCAGGCGCATTAAGGCTCTTTTATCTTCGGAAAGATCCACTTGCCACTTTGCGGTAAATCTGTCCAAGAGGTAATTCATGAGCCGCCGGTCGAAATCTTTCCCGCCCAGCTGATTGTTGCCGCTGCTTGCTTTAACGTCCAGGACGCCTTCAAACATTTCCAGGACGGTAACGTCAAGCGTGCCGCCGCCCAGGTCATAGATGAGAATGTTTCGGCATTCCTGCAGATGTTCGAGCCCGTAGTCCAGCGCCGCGGCGGTTGGTTCATTGATGATGCGTTCCACCTTGATCCCGGCAAGCTGTCCCGCTTCCACGGTAGCTCGCCGCTGCCGATCGGAAAAATAGGCAGGTACTGTTATCACCGCTCTTTCTATTTTTTCACCCAGGTATTTTCCGGCGCAAGCCAAGAGATAGGACAAAATATAGGAAGAAATTTGCTGGGGAGTGTATTCTTTTCCGCCCATGGTAACGGTTGTGTCGCTGCCCATTAAGCGTTTAACCTCAATGACGGTATTGTCCGGTTTCAGCAGCAGCTGGTCCCTGGCTTGCCTGCCCGCAATAATCCTTCCGTCATCGTCAAGTCCTACAACGGATGGGGTTATGAATTCTCCCAGGTCGTTGGGGATGACAAAGGGTTTTCCGTCCTTTAAAACAGCGATTTCCGATGTTGAGGTGCCAAGATCAATCCCGACGATGCTGCTCAATTTTTCTCTGTGCCTCCGCTTGTTTTATTAACCATAACCTGAGCCTTTCGCAGCAAAGTTGATCTGTAGACATAGCCGCAACGCAATATTTCCAGGATAATTCCATTTGGTTTGCTAACGTCTTCTTTGACCTGCACCGCGGCGTGAAGCCGGGCATCGAAAAAGGTATTTTCACCTTCAATGCGGACAAGGCCCAGCGGCAACAGGTCAGCAGATATGCTTTTCCATAAAAGCTCCATTTGTGCGGACCAGCCGGCGTCTTCGTTTTTTAATGCATACCTGTAGATATCCTCAAGCTTGTCCAGGGTTGTCACCAGTCCCTTAATTAGGGAGAGCTTTTCTTCTTCAGCAACGGCCAGCGCTTTTTTTAGTTCTTTGATCTGTTCGTTTTTCTCCTCGTCTTCTTCGTGCTGCGATAGAATTTCTTCAAGCTGAATGTTGGTATTGTTGATTTCTTTGCCGATGCGCTTCAGCACGGCTGTAACAGCATCCAAAGCCAAAGTTGTCTCGTTGTGGTAAGCGTTTAATTCATCATTGACGGCAAAAAAATCGAATTTTGACAGTTCTTTTTCAAAATCAATCATACGGCAGCTGTTTTCTCCTTGTCCTGGAAGGTGCTTTTCGCTTTTTAGTGACCTGTATAGATGAAGAATTTCCGAAAATTCAACAATAACACCTTGCTTTCAACATTCTGTTTCCAATTATAACATGGCCTTAGGTTTTTCTTTTATTTTTTTAAAGAAGCGTTCAGCCTGAGGACTGAATAATATTTCATACATAATCAGTCCTCCGAGCCAAAAATGTCATCAAAATTAGCTGCTTCCTTTTCGCCGGCTGCAATAGCATCTGCTTCTTCAAGCATATTAGTAACAGCTTTTTTAATATTTTTGCTTTGTATTTCAAATTGCTTTACCAATTCATCGCCGGAATACCCTTGGGAAACGAGATCTTTTAGAATCTCAACGGAAAATTCACTAGTTTCTCGGTGCAGGGGCTGAATAATAATTTTACCGTCTTCAAGTAGGCATTCAACCTCGCTGCCAAGATTAAGGTGTTTATAGAATTGTAAGGGTATCGTAATTTGACGCTTCTTTGAAACGCTGATTATTTTACGATTTATAATATCACGCTCCACAGCACCTGCGGACATAGTTCAAACCTCCTTTATAGTATGCCAAAGAAATAAATAAAATACAAATTTCTTTACATCTTTATAAGAATTATAACAAAGAAACAAAGAAAACTCAATCAAATAAAGGGTATAAACATGGACATTCAAAAAAGACCGCTGGAAAAGTTAAGCCCAGCGAAATACAACCCCAGGAAAGACTTAAAGCCCGGCGGTCCGGAGCACGAAAAACTGGAAAAATCCATGGAAACCTTCGGCTATGTGGAACCGATCGTCATATTTGATAAAAAGTTGAACAAAAAGCAATATTGGAAATATCTAGAAAATCGTTTTTCCCAGGAACGGGCAGCTATAATCGGCGTCATAGTGAATAGAGATAATTAAAAGAGACAATCGGGAAAGGGAGAAGTAAGATGAAAAAAGTGAGCTTGCTGCTTGCGGTTTTGCTGTTGTTGAATGTTTTAGGGTTGGGGGCCTTTTCTTCGGCACTGGCTGCCGGTTCTCCGCGGGCGCCGGAAGGATTGGAGGCAAAGGCAGTATCAGGTTCGGTAATTGACCTGTCCTGGAGCGACAGATCCAATGATGAAATAGGGTTTATCATTGAGAGAAGTGCGGCGGAAAATGGGGATTACGTTCCGATCCATACCGTTGGCCGGAATGTAAAGGTGTTTTCCGATACGGGCCTGACGCCCGGCACCGTTTACTGGTACCGTGTAAAAGCTTACAATAAAGCAGGTGTTTCTGAGCCGTCCAATGCGGCCTCCGCGGCTACTTTTGCGCTGCCTCCCGCAGCGCCGGCGGGGCTGAAAGCTACAGCCGCTACGGACACGCAGATTAATTTATCCTGGACGGACAGGTCCGATAATGAAGCAGGGTTTAAAATTGAAAGGAAGACGGGTGAGGGCGATTTTCAAGAAATTGCCGATGTAGGCGCAAATATTGCCTTTTATGCGGATACGGGCCTCACTCCGGGAGTTGCCTATACTTACCGGGTCAGGGCCTATAACATCGGAGGAGTTTCGGATTACTCCAACACCGCGGGTGCGGTGACAGGAGGTGTGCCTTCTGCTCCCCAAGATCTGAAGGCTGCGGCCTCGGGCGCACAGATCAGGCTGACCTGGAAAGATACATCCAATAACGAGGCCGGGTTTAAGATCGAAAGAAAGGCGGGCAGCGGCGGTTTTGTGCAAATTGACGCTGTCAAGGCAAACAGCACGGCATATCTTGATACGGATGTAACTGCAGGGGTGCTTTATACTTACAGGGTTAGGGCGTACAACGATGCGGGTGATTCGGGATATTCGGCGGAGGCTTCCTCCGCGCTGGAATCCGCCCCCGCGGCGCCCTCCAATCTGACTGCCGTGCCGGTTTCCAAATACCAGATAAAATTGACCTGGACCGACAACGCCAGTAATGAAGAGGGTTTCAAAATTGAAAGAAGGACGGAAGGGGGAAAGTACGTTCAGATCGCTGAGGTTGAGCATAATACGACAACCTATACCGATTCCTGGCTTTCTCCCAATAAGACGTATTATTACCGGGTGAGGGCCTACAATTCCAGGGGCCACTCCGCGTATTCAAACGAATCGTCCGCGGTTACGGGAGCGGTCCCCGCGGCCCCGTCGGACCTTGCAGCTGAAGCTGTTTCCCGCTCCCAAATTACTCTTTCCTGGAAGGACAATTCCGATAATGAAACGGGATTTAAAATTGAGCGAAGGACTTCCGGCGGCAGCTATGTCCAGATTGCCACCTTGGGAGCCAATAAGAGATCTTACACCGATACAGGCCTTTCGCCCAACACTTCTTACTACTACAGGGTAAGGGCCTACAACTCTGTGGGTAATTCGCCTTATTCCAACGAGGTGGTAGTTTCCACCGGTGTACCTGCCGCGCCAACCGGGCTGACGGCAACGGCTGTGTCTGAAAACGCCATTATGTTGACCTGGGAGGATAATGCCTCCAATGAAACGGGGTTTAAGATTGAAAGGAAAACCTCCGGCGGCAGTTTTGCACAGGTTGCCACGGCCGGAGCGAATACAAGGGTATACTACGATAACGGTCTTGCCGCCGACACAGTATACTATTACCGGGTAAGGGCGTACAATTCCGCCGGCAATTCGCCCTATTCAAGCGAAGTCAAAGCTGCCACACCTGCTGAAGCTCAACATGTAATTGTCCTTCATGTGGGCAAGACCGCCTATTATGTTGACAACCAGCGCCGGGTAATGGATACTGTACCCATTATAAGGGAAAATAGGACTTTTCTACCCATCAGGTATGTGGCCGAACCCCTTGGCGCAGCCCTGACCTGGGACGCCGCTCAGCAAAAGGTGACCATAACTTTTAAGGGCAAGGTTATCGAACTCTGGATAGGGAGCAACGCGGCCAGGGTGGACGGCAAGATGGTGAGCATTGATCCCGAAAATCCCAATGTCAAGCCCCTCATCGTCCCGCCGGGGAGAACGATGCTTCCACTGAGGTTTATCAGCGAAAACCTGGGCTGCCGGGTGGACTGGAATTCAGAGACGCAGCAAATAACAGTCACCTACCCGGCCCCATGAAGCATAGGGACGGTTCTCGTGCTTCGCTATAGCCCGAAAGGCCCGGAAGAAAGATAAATCTTCCGGGCTTTTTCTAAAAAAAGAGGAGTTCATCAGCAAGTGCTCTATCCCAAATATGCCGTTCTTTCAGCTCTTCTTCCCATTGCTCAGTGTTTTGCTTGAGTGCCAGAAAAGCTTTGTTTGCTTCTTCCAACAACAGCTTACGCCGGTACTCTTCTACAGATTTCTCCAGTATTTCTTGCATGGTCATGCCGGTTTGTTCAGCTGTTTGCCGCAATGATTTCCAGGTCTTTTTGGTAACCACTTTTTTTGAAAAGTTTATTTGATAAATAACCCTGTAGTCACCGACTCGTAGCTTGTATATAGCTTCTCAATTCTATAAGACCCCATCGGTTCTTAACTTTTCCTTCAATTTTTTAAAGCTTATTGTCGGTTCATCACGACGCTCAGCAGCAACGGCTAAATCATGAAGGTCTTCTAATATATTTTTGTACTTTTGATATGGAATAACTACAGCCCTTTTTTTGCCTTTTCTATCCACAATATAACGGTGTGGTTGCATTTTTTCACCTACATATATTAACGTTTGCTTAATTATAACATATGGCTAATACAAAATAAAAGCAGGGGGCTATTTACAAAGCCCGGAAGAAAGATAAATCTTCCGGATCTTCCATTATTAATCTCTGAGCAGTTACTATTATTTTTCTTATATGCCAGAGCATAAAAGAAACTTGTATCGGCAAAAATGAGCTTTATTGTTAATCACCGCTTATAAAGGCGTTCGTCAATGTTTCTGCTGTTTGCACCAGGATTATTAGTAGCTGTTTTTTTACGCTCGGCCAAGTTGCGAAGATATTGATAATGCCAGTCTTCAAGAAGTACTTGAACTCTACACACAGCGCTACCTCCTTACACATTACACAATAAGTATGATTTATAATTATGATATTGTCAACGAAACATATAAAGGCTTTTATTAAAAAAACATTTTGGCGATTTTTAGTATTCCCTGTTTCCAGGGGACCCGGTGTGAAACCCCCGTTTTGCCGGCAAAAGAGGAGGCATTGTCCAGGTACCACTTAAAGTTGCGGATGAGAGCCTGCTGATTGGAATACTGAGGGGTAAAGCCGAGGATGTTTTCTGCTTTTTCTATGGAAACGAAGGAATCTTTGAACGCTGTTTCGTAAACCCACTTGTACAGGGGCGACAGGTGCAAAAATTCCAGGAGGCGCAGTATGAAAACCAGCGGTCCTGCGGGGAGGGTGATAATTCTTTTCCCAAAACCCGCGTAGTCCAGGACAGCCTGGAAGTCTTCCTTCATGGTGGCAAACTCTTTGGCACCGATGTTGAAGGTGTCGTTTGCTCTCTTTTCGTCGGCTGTTGCCGCCAGGTAGACGGCTGCGCAGAGGTCTTCCACGTCCAGGAGCTGGTAACGGTTTTTCCCGCTTCCGGGCAAGGGAAAGTTTTTTCCGTCTTTGGCCCAATCGTAGAGCAGGGCAAAGACGCCAAGCCTTTCCGGGCCGATAAAAGATTTCGGCCGGATAATGGGGATGCACATGCCTTTTTTACGGTACTGCAGGCAAATTTCTTCTGCCATTATTTTCGCTCTGCCGTAATGCCCCACTCCGCTCAATGGGTCGTCTTCCTTAATGGGATGATGATCCGGGATGCCGTAAACAGCGGTGGAGGAAATGTGGATCACTCTTGTTATGTTATTTTGGAGCGCTGCCTGCAGGACATTGCCGGTGCCGTCAACATCCGTGGAATAAATGTCCGCCGCAGTGTAGAGCGGCAGCGCGGCTGCCGCATGGACGATTATATCCATGCCTGCCGCGGCTTTGCCCACTGTCTTGGGGTCGCGAATGTCCCCTGTTATGGCTTCGACCTGCCCTTTTTCCGGGTAATCGAACTCGGCAATATCCAGCGTCCTGACATAGTGCCCCCGCCTGAGCAGGTACCTGGCCAGATTGATTCCCAGAAAACCCGATCCGCCTGTGATTAGATATCTACTGGCTATAGTTCAAAACCTCCCTTATGCTTTTTGTTATGGCGTTTTGGTTTTAAAAAATTCCCTTTGGACCAGCGCAAGCCCCGCAATACCGATGAGGACTCCCAGCCAGAGGGTTGAAAACCTGGTGATAATGGTGGCTGCTGCCGCTATTTCGCTGCTGATCCCCGTCAGCAGCAGGATGGCCATGATACTCCCTTCCGCGACGCCGAGACCGCCGGGTAAAAAGGAGAGCGCTCCCAAAAGGGAGGAAAAGGATACGGCAAAAAACGAAGCCAGGAGGGATATCTCCCCGCCCAGCGCGATAACGGCAAGGTAAACGACAAAGCCCTCGAACCCCCAGGAGATGACCCCGATCCCCACGGCAAAAAGGAGGCTGCGCGGTGCCAGCAGAATCTTGGCGCTGCGCTGGAAGCCGGTGAGGAAGAGGATACCCCTTTGAAGTAATTTGTTTTTGCTTAAGACTGCCGTCTTTTCGGCCAGAAAATTAAACAGCCCGTCAACATGAAAGAAAAGGATGAACAAAAACAGTATGGCCGCGGAGACGGGGACGACAATTTTGCCGTAAGGGTAAGCCAAAAAACCGCAAAAGGCCAAGACAACCACTGCCAGCGCATCTGTTACCCTCTCTGCCATGACGATGGAGCTTGTCCTGCTTACCGGAGCATCCATATGCTCCTTTAAAAGGTAGCATTTCAACAGTTCGCCCAGCTTCCCCGGGGTAATGGTCATGCTCAGCCCGCTGAGAAAAATGTACCTGTTCATGCGGGGATCGGGAAAAATGCCGGTCAGTTTCAGGTAGTAGTTCCATTTAATAAAGCGGAAGAAATAGTTTAAAGGGGCAAGAAGCAGGATCAAAGGAAGAAACCTGAGATCCATATTGTAATAGACTTGGAGGACATTTTTAAAGTCAGCCATGATCATTAAGGCAGCAATAACGGAAACGCCGAACACCAAGCCCGTAAAAAGCGGTTTTTTTAATTTGCGCAAGAAATCTTTTGTTTCGGTCATCTTAGCCAATCCAGATAGAGGATGAAAATGCTGACAAGCGCCCAGAGTATTATATTGACGAGCGTCGGTGTATCGCGAAGCAAGATTTCCTCCGGGTTTTCGCCCAGTTTTTCATTGTGCACGAGATAGAGATAACGGAAAATGCCGTAAATGACAAAGGGTATCGTCAACATGTACAGGGAGGAGCGGCTTGCGGTAAAAGTATAAAGGGAATAGGCCAGAATGGTGGCTGCGGTCACAATGGAGATGAGCTGGTCGAGATATTGGACGGGATAGTGCTCCAGCACTTTGCGGTGCCATTTCCCGTTATCCTCCAGGTTGATGGATTCCTGCCGCCTTTTTGTGAGCGCGAGAAAGAGGGCCAGAAGCAGCGTGCAGACCAGTAGCCACGGTGAGATTTCCACATTTATGGCCGCTCCCCCGGCCGCGGCCCGCAGCAAAAAACCGAAGGCAATGGCAAAAACATCGAGTATGACCGTATATTTAAGCCACAGCGAGTAGGCAAGGCATAAAGCAAAATAAATCAGGCCCATGACCAGAAAAAGAGTGTTGATCGACCAGGCCAGGAAAAGGGAAACGAGAAGGAGAATGATCAGCACGCCCGCGGCCTGCCTAATCCCTATTTTTCCGGCGGCAAGGGGGCGGTGCCTTTTTCGGGGGTGTTTTCTGTCTTCTTCAATATCGACGATGTCGTTGACGATATAAACGCATGAGGAGAGAAGGCAAAAGGAGACGAAAGCTATCAGCGAGTCAAGGAGCAGATTCAATTTAAAAAGGTTCAGGGAAAAGATAAGGCCTGCAAAAAGGAGCAGGTTTTTTGTCCACTGCCGGGGGCGCAGCAGCAAGAGGATATCGGCGGCCTTGAAGGTCATTGTCATCACGCTTTCATTGCAAGATAGCCGGGCGGGTGATATAATTTCAGTAACATACATTAACTTTTGAGCAGTTCCCAATACTTAACTACGTCGTCAAAGGCGAATGTCCTTCTTTTTATTTGCAAGTTAATCAAAACTCTGCCGAGAGGTAACGGATATGACGCTGCTGGTCACCGGGGCCGCAGGCTTTATCGGCTTCCATTTGAGCAAAAGACTGCTTGAAAGCGGGTTTAACGTTGTCGGACTGGATAATCTCAACGACTATTACGATGTGAGGCTGAAGGAAAGCCGTCTGGCCCTGTTGCAGAAATTCAGCGGTTTTGCTTTTGTTAAAGCCTCCCTGGAGGAGCAAGAGGCGATAGACCGGCTCTTTTCTAAATATGCTTTTTCCTGCGTCTTCAACCTGGCCGCGCAGGCCGGGGTGCGTTACAGCATGGAAAATCCTCGCGCTTATATCGACTCCAATATCGCGGGGTTTTTGAATATTCTTGAAGCATGCCGCTGCCACCGGGTGGAGCACCTCATCTTTGCCTCATCCAGTTCTGTTTATGGAGCAAACCGGACCAGACCCTTCTCCGTACACCACAACGTGGACCATCCCGTCAGCCTTTATGCTGCCACCAAAAAGGCGGGCGAGCTGATGGCGCACACTTACAGCAGCCTTTACGGACTGCCGGTGACGGGGCTGCGCTTTTTTACCGTGTACGGACCCTGGGGCAGGCCTGATATGGCCTATTTTTCTTTTACCAGGGCTATTCTGGAGGGAAAACCCATCAAAGTTTTTAATTACGGAAAGATGAAGCGCGATTTTACATATATTGACGATATCGTGGAGGGGATTGTTCGGCTCATAGACAGGGTTCCGCAGCCGGATCCGCACTGGGACGGGACGCGGCCGCACCCCGGGCGGAGCTGCGCGCCTTACCGCATCTACAACATCGGCAACAACCGGCCGGTGGAGCTCCTCTATTTTATCGAAGTGCTGGAAAGGAACCTGGGGAAGAAGGCAAAAAAGGAACTGCTGCCCATGCAGCCCGGAGAAGTGCCGGAGACGTATGCTGATATTGACGACCTGACCCGGGAGACCGGCTTCCGCCCGAAAACGGGCATTGAGGAAGGGATCGAAAAATTTGTGGCCTGGTATAAAGATTACTACAAGGCATTTTAGCAAATTGAAGAAATATTTTTGACGCTGGATAGGGTGCAGTGGTGTGCAGTCCCAATTTGGGCATACTATTATTGACGAAAAATTGTTAGTCGAATGGTTGCCGGTTTTAAGCGAACGCTTTGCAAATGGAGTTTATGCAGTAAAGCCATTACTAGTTGGCAGAATGCGGGAGTACGATCACAATGAATCCAAAAGAAATGCGCTGGCGCCAGCGGTTTGAAAATTTTGAAAAAGCCTATCGTCAATTTGACTCAGCTGTACAAAATTTTGAAAATCTTAATGTGCTCGAAAAGGAAGGCCTGATTCAAAGGTTTGAGTATACATTCGAACTGGCCTGGAAAACCCTTAAGGATTATTTAGAGTCTCAAGGAGTACAGGTTTCTTTTCCAAGGGAAGTAATAAAAGCATCCTTTCACTATGGCTTGATCAAGGACGGCGAAACGTGGATGGACATGCTGGAAAAAAGGAATTTATTGGCTCATACTTATGACGAAGAGCGTTTTCAATTTGCGGTGAGGAAGGTTAAAGATAGTTATTATGCAGCAATAACGCAGGTATATCGTGATCTGGGGGCAAAAAAATAATGTTCGGAATACCAAAAAAAAGTATGGATTTAATTACCGGGGCCTTGTCAGCATTCCCGGAGATTGAAAAAGCATCTTTTTTTGGAAGCCGAGCCATGGGCAATTATAAAAACGGATCCGATGTTGATCTGGTTGTCTACGGTTCCCGGCTGACCCCGGAGATGTTGAACCGCCTGAGCAGGCAATTAAACGAAGAATTGCCTTTAGCTTATTATTTTGATCTTGTTCATTACGATACTTTACAGCAGGGGGCTTTAAAGGACCATATCGATGAATATGCAAAATGCTTTTACAAATGCCCGCAAACAAATTAAAGCAGCCAAGCTGATAGGGCCGGCTTACCTGCTCCTTGTTACCGCTGCCGCTGCGTATCTGCGCTTCTGGTTTGTCCTAACGGTACCCACAGAGCAGGTGTTTGATTTTGCCACGTACCAGGAGATTGCGGTCAATATTTTTAATCACGCGGGGCACAGTTTTCGGGGCATGCCCGTCGCCTGGCAGGGCCCGGCATACCCCCTGGTGCTGGGGTACTTTTACCGTTTAGCCGGTGAGGCCGATGTATTGCTTGGCAAGCTCTTCAATGCCTCTCTTTCGGTCCTGACCCTGGTAATGATGTATTTTTTGTTGCGGAGGATGAGCAAAAACAAGTTTTTTACCTGCGGGGCTTATACCCTGGCCGCCTTTTTGCCGAATTTTCTGGCTTACAATAATGTGATCGGCACGGAAGTTTTTTTCACCTTCCTTTTTGTCCTCATTTTGCTCCTTCAGGTGTATACTTTTCATAATTGGCTGCGAATCCCGCTGTTGGGAATCTTAATCGGTGCGGCTACCCTGACCAAGCCCTTTTTTCTTGCCTACCCCCCGGTGGCCGCGCTGTATGTTTGGCTCAAGGAAAGGGACATGAAAAATACCGCTGTTGCCCTGGCGGTCCTGCTGGTGGCGGCATCTGCAGTGGTGGCTCCCTGGACATACCGGAACTACCGGAAATTCGGCAGGTTTATCCCTGTTTCCTATAATTCGGGTTATGTGCTGTATATTAATAACAATGATGTGAATCTGACGGGCGGCTGGATGGATCTGCAGGATGTGCCGGCCGCGCCTGAACTGAAAAAAACGGTGGATGCTGCTTTGCGCAAATACGGCGGTTATGTGCAGCAGGCTTACGAGCTGGAGCCTGTCTTAAAAAAGGCTGCTTACCGGTGGATAGCTGAAAATCCGCTGGAGTTTTTGAAGCTGGGCTTCTTGCGCGTGAAAACAACTTTTTTCATGGGAGCCTGGGATATCAGAAGCTGGGCTATGAACGAAGTGCCCTCCACACAGGATCCGGAGGAAGACGCGGCCTACAGGAGAAGCCTTAGTTTTTTTTATTCCCTGAGCGATGTGCTAATTTACCTTTTGTCTTCCTGCGGGCTTTTGTATATGCTTATCAATATCATCCCCGTTGCCCGGGCTGTTTGGCAAAAAGGCATTAAACTGCCGGACCGCATCCTCATCCCCACCGTCAACCTGGCTTTTTTGGTTTTGATTATTTTTATTTTTGAAGGGCAGGCCAGGTACAATTTTCCAGCTCTTTTTTTGCTGATTTGCGGTATGTTTTCCTTGCCGGCAAAGGATGGGAATACCAAAGCCCGGTAAAAATAGGCAGAGGAAAAATAAAGCAAAACCTTTTTGCCGCTTCTTTCGTCTAAATAGTAGAATAAGGGTAGGAAAAGGGCAGGGAGCAGTTCTGGAAGAATATGCCGCTGCCCCGGGCATTTCTTTTTGATATAATTACTATGTAGGCCGGGCGCTGCGCATGCTAAGGCCTACTACCGGAAAAGGGGAGGCCGGCAAAAATGGATGAAGCAGGTGCTGCGGCAAAGGCGAAAAAGCGCATAAGGGATAAACGGCTGAAAACAGCCCTTTCTGTTGCTCTTCTGTTGTTATTGTGGGCGGGACTTGCCTTTGGGGGATACTTCTATGCCTTAAACCGGATACAGGGGATAGCGCAGCATTTTTCAGAACAAATTGACGAATTGAAAGAGGAAAATCGGCGCATTGGGGAAGAGTTGACCGAAGCCATGCAGTCGTTTCAGAGCGGGATGCAGCAGGTCCAAAACGAGATGAGCCTGATCCGGGAAGAGCTGGAGCTTGCCGGGGAGTCGATTACAGGGACGGACAGCACGCGGCAGGGCCTGCAGGAGCGCATGACGGAGCTGGACAAGCAGCTGGCAGCCTTAAGAGAACAACTGCGCAAACTGGAGGAAGCTGCCCGTGCGTTTTAATTTTCATGTGTACATATTTTTTATTTTTCTTCTGGCACCTTTTGTCGGGCTGGGGATCGCCTGTGCCCAGTTGCAGCCTTTTTCTTACGAAATGCAGGCCCTGGCCCTGGAGAGCGGGGCGCTGCAAGGCCAGGCCGGCAAAGCAACTGAAAAGCTCCATGCTTTGCAGAAGTCCATGGGGGAAACCTTGCAGGAGGCGGAAATGAGCGGGCAATTGGCCGGGTTGATACGCCGGGAAGCCCAGGCGGAACTGCTGGCCTATGAACAGCAGCACTCCCTCTTGCAGGAGCTGGTGCAATCTTCTGCCGAGCAAAAGAATGTTTCTTCGGAAATGCTGGAGTATCTGCTCGCCAATATGCTGGGAGATCCCATCGGGCAGACTTTTGGGGAAAATGCCACCATCAAAGTATACTCCCTGCAGGAGGCGGGGTACCGGGGTTATATGGCGAAGGTGCGGCTGCATAATATTGGTGCGCTGCGCATGGTCCTGGCCGGGGACCGCGTCGGCAGCCCCGGGGAAACGACAAGTTCCGCGGCTAAACGTACCGGAGCGGTTCTGGCTGTAAATGCCGGAGGGTTTTATGCGCATGAAGGGGGGCTGCTGCCCGTAGGCATTACGGTTATTGACGGGAAGGTGCTCACTTTTTACACTTATGACAAAGATTTGAGTTTTGTGGGCTTTAATCGCTCCGGCCGGCTTGTGGGCGGGCGGATTGAAACGGAGGAGCAGCTTGCCGCGCTGGATGTGTTACATGGGGCCAGCTTTTTACCCACACTGTTAAAAGACGGCAAGAAACAGCCCATTCCGCCGGCATGGGCCAACACTAGACATCCCCGCACGCTCATCGGCCATTTTAAAAATGACGATCTCCTTTTCATCGTCATTGACGGGCGCAGAGAGGGCTGGAGCAAAGGTGTAACCCTGGAAGAGGCGCAGAACAAGCTGCTGGAGTTTAATGTCCGGGATGCCTATAATTTGGATGGGGGCGGCTCCAGCACTTTTTATTATAACGGAAAGGTCTTAAACCGCCCTTCCGACGGCAAAGAAAGGCGGGTGGCTACGAATATTGTCGTAATTCCATGATGCTGCAATTACATTATAATCTTTATAATCTTTCCCAAAAATTATATTTGTGATAATTTGTGATAAAATTGTATTACAAACTCGTCCCATTTATAAAGGAGGTACTTTTCTTGAAGAATGCCAGCATTGCGGATATGAAAACTCTGTTGGAATATTCCAGTGATGCACTGTTGATTTCGGATTCGAAAGGAAAAATACTCTACGTCACGCCGTCAATAGAAAGAATCTCCGGAATAAGTGTGGAAACTCACCTAAACAGGAACATTCGCGATCTGATCAGAGAGAAGTATCTTAATCATTCAGCCACTCTGGAAGCCCTGGAAAAAGAGGAACCCGTTACTTGCAAGGTTAAGACCATAGCCGGAATGCACCAGCTCAATACCGCTTTGCCCGTCCTTGATACCTCGGGCAAAATTAGTCGCATTGTTTGCAATATTCGGAATTATAAGCTTTATCAGGGCCAGCTGCGGCACCGGGAAAAAGATAGAACAGGCACTTCGACTTTCACCCCCTATGCACCGGATTACGACTATCCTTACAGGTTAATTCAGAGCGGTGAATACGAAATTGTTGTCAAAAGCAAAAAGATGAATTACACGGTGGAAATGACCATGAGGGTGGGGCAGGTGGATTCAACCGTTCTTATTTACGGTGAAACGGGTGTAGGCAAGGAATTGATTGCGCGGTTAGTCCATAGCAGCAGCTATAGATCCAAAACGGGTGCTTTTATTAAAGTAAACTGCGCTTCATTTAACCAAAGCCTCATTGAAGCGGAACTGTTCGGTTATGAACCCGGCGCTTTTACCGGCGCGCTGAGAAGCGGCAAAGTCGGGTATTTTGAACTGGCGGACAGAGGAACCCTTTTTTTAGACGAGATTGCCGAGCTCTCTCTGGAAGCCCAGGCCAAGCTGCTTGGAGTTTTGCAGGACAGAGAGCTCTTCAAAGTGGGAGGCACCAAGCCGAAAACTGTAGATATCCGCATTGTTGCCGCCACCAACAAAAACCTGGAAAAAATGGTCAAAGAGGGCCGTTTCCGGGAAGATCTCTTTTACCGCCTGAATGTTGTTCCCATCGAGGTCCCTCCCCTCAGAGAAAGGAGAGACGATATTCCCGCCTTAATACATTACTTCAACCACAAGCTTCAGGAACGATATTCCCTGCAGAAGGAGATGGGCATGGATCTGATCGAGCATCTTACCCGTTACTCCTGGCCGGGAAATGTGCGGGAATTGTACAACCTTATCGAAAGGCTCTTTGTTACCGTCCCTCAAAAGGTTATCACCGCGGCTCACCTTTCAGGCCCTTATATTTCCGCTTTATCCGAGCACTTCCCGCCTGTTAAGGAAAAAAGGGGGAACTTGAAAGAAATGGTCGAAGAATTTGAGATAGCCGTAGTGAAAAGAACCCTGGAAACTTGCAGCACCCAGGAGGAAGCGGCCAGAATGCTCGGTATCAGCCTCTCCAGCCTTACCAGAAGGTTAAGAAAGATCAATAAAGATAAAAAGGGATAAAAGCCGTCAAAGCATTAAAAAGCGCAGGAGCCGGCTGCGCATCTTTGCAGCATTTCGAAGCGGCAATGCCGTCAATATTGACTATTTCAGCGGAATAAGTCAAGAGTGACTAAAGAACTAAGAATTGCAGAAAATTTTTCCTCCCCGTAATTCCTCAAATTTAGCCTGTTTAGACAAAAGAAGAATTCTTGTTAATTTGGCATTACAATTGCAATACTTATCTACAAGGAAAAAGATTTTAGATTTTTTTTAAATAGCAATTTCTCAAATTTTTAACAAAAGGGAGGAGGGTAGAAATTGTCAAATACACAGGTAGATTATCCGGTTGACTTAAAAGAAATGGATGCAATCATCCGGGATGTCAAGGAAAAAATTCAGCGTTTAAAAGAGATTTCCGGCGGCATGCAGTGTGTGGACAGAAACTGTGATCGCATCCTGGCAAGCGTTAAAATGCTGGAGTTGAACATTTGCGACGTTATAGAATTTTTATAGGTATAAAAAAGGGACATGCTTTGGGGCATTAAAGCGCTTTAATGCCGGAACAGGAAAGGCAGTCCGGCCGAGAAGTTTTATGGCGCACCCATTGGGTAGGTTTAATTGCAAAGAAGGGAGACTTTATTATGGATGTAAATAAGTACTGGAATCCCATTTTGGAAACTTTGCCCCGGGAAAAGTTAAGAGCGCTGCAGTTTAAAAAGTTTAAACGCGTTGTGGAATGGGGCTACAATAATTCCAAAATGTACCGGAGAATGTATGACGAAGCCGGCTTTAAGCCGTCAGATCTAAAGACCTGGGACGATATTAAAAAGGTGCCCATGTTGGAGAAGGAAACCTACAGGACAGCTCAGGCAAAAGAGCCCTGGCCCTATGGGGACAGCCTTTGCGTTCCGCTGGAGAAGGTGACGGAATACAGGCAGACCAGCGGCACTACCGGCCAACCCGTTTTCCAGCCGGATACCTGGCAGGACTGGGAATGGCAGAGTGAAATGTGGTCTTACATCCTCTATGCCCAAGGTTTCCGGGATACGGACCGCGTCTTCATTCCTTTTGGATACAATGTTTTTACCGCTTTCTGGAATGGGCACTATGCCGCGGAAAAAGTTGGCTGTGAAGTTGTTCCCGGCGGTATTCTCAATACCGAGGAGAGAGTGCTGAAAATAAGGGATCTGCGGGCCACGGCCATGATGGCAACTCCAACCTATGTTCTGGGGATGGCGGATGCCGCGCGGAAACGTCTTGGCATAGATCCCACCCAATTGACCATTAAGAAGATTCTCTGCGCCGGAGAACCGGGAGCAAGCGTTCCCGCAACCAAGAAGCGCCTGGAAGAAGCATGGGATGCCAAGGTCTATGACCATGCAGGCGCAACGGAAATCGGCGGCTGGTCCTTTGAATGCACAGAACAGCCCGGCGGCATCCATGTCAACGAAGCCTTCTTCCTGGTTGAGCTGATTGATATTGAAACCGGCGAACCCATCGAAGAGCCCGGCAAAGAAGGGAAAATTGTTATCACTGCTTTTGACCGTACTGCCCAACCCGCGATCAGGTTTGACGCCAAAGACGTGGCCATGTGGGGCGAGCCCTGCTCATGCGGGCGGACTTTCCGGGTTTTAAAAGGCGGTATCAGGGGCCGTGTGGACCATATTACCAAGGTAAAAGGCGTGCTCTTTAGCCCCATTGCCGTGGAAGAAGTGGTTCGGGCCATGCCGGAACTGGGGGATGAGTATGAACTTATTGTCAGCAAGAAAGGCGACATCGATGTCATTACCCTTAAAGTGGAAATAGCGCCCGGCTGCACGGCTACGGAGGAGGAAATACTTCAAAAACTGGTCCCCGAGCTGCGGTTGAAGACCAACCTGGCATACAAGATCGAGTTTCATCCCTACGGCAGCCTGCCGAGATACGAGGTAAAAGCCAAGCGGTTCAAGGATTTAAGAGGCGATCATTAATTAAATCTACCTATTGGCATACTTACACAGCATTATTGAATATAAAAGATGGAACGGGAAAAGGCGCAGTTTCTGCGCCTTTTTTCGGTAATGCCCGATATTTATTTTAATTTCCTTGACAGGAACAGGAGGGGAAGGTATAATTTTTTTTGTATGACCGGCTGGTCGGTCGGTTTTTTCTATTGTTTAAATCTTTTTTATCTTGGACGGAGTTAACAGGGAGGGAGAAAAGGTTGAGAGTGAAGGGGATGTGGGCAATTTTGCCGGTCCTGGCTCTGATGGCGATGCTGCTTTGCGGGTGCAATGCAGGGCAGAAAACTGCCCAGGAGGTCGAAGAAACCGCTGTGCCTGTGGAGGTGGCGGAAGCATACCGCGGCAGCGTGGAGGTGACCGGCAGTTTTACGGGTGTACTGGAGCCGGAAATGGTGGTAGACGTGGTACATAAAATGGGCGGAAAGGTAAGCGAAGTAAAGGTAAAAGACGGTGATGAAGTAGGGAAGGGCGATCTGCTGCTAAGCTTGGATTCAGCAGAACTTTCCGCCCAGCTGGCCCAAGCTGAAGCAAACCTGCAGGTGATCCAGGTTCAGCTGGAGGCCGCGGCAAGCTCCCTGGAAGACACAAGGATCCTTTATGAAGAGGATATTGTACCCCGCCAGCAATTTGAACAGGCAGAAACGCAATATAAAGTTTTGGAAGCCCAGGCCGCCCAAGTTGCAGCAACCCTGCAGCTTATCCGCACTCAGCTCAATGAGACCCGAATTACCGCGCCGGTTGGCGGGACGGTCAGCGGGGTAACAATAAACCCGGGAGAGATAGTCGCTCCCGGTGTTCCTGTAATGACCATCAACAAGCTGGATACAATGGAAGCACACGTCCAGCTGACGGAGAAAGATGTGGGCCGCGTCGCCAAGGGGCAAAAGGTGAGCGTCCTTGTTTCTGCAGTCGCTCCGGAACCTCTGGAAGGAAAAGTGGTCTCGGTCAGCCCGGTTGCCGATCCCCGGACGAAATCTTATCTAATGAAGGTAGCCCTTTCCAATAAAGATCGCCGTTTAAAGGCAGGGATGACGGCAACAGTTCAGCTGGTCCTTGCGGAGGAAAAGGATACGGTCGTTGTCCCTGCAGAAGCGGTGCTGACTAAGGAAGGCCGGCAGGTTGTTTATGTTGTGGAAGGGGACGTGGCTCGGTGCCGCGCCGTAACCCCGGGGCTGGAGAACGGGACGTTAGTCAGCGTGCTTGAAGGGGTTGAGCCCGGCGAGCTGGTGGTGGTAAGAGGTCAGCATTACCTCGAGGAAGGAAGCCAGGTGACGGTGGTAGGAGGGGTTGACTGATGAATCCGGCAAATTTTTCCGTCAACCGACCCGTAGCGGTAATCATGGCCGTGCTGGTGGTTATGATGATCGGCACTGTCTCCCTGAGCGGGCTGTACGTGGACTTGCTTCCGGAGATGAACTTTCCAATGGCTATTGTGCTGACCAGTTATCAGGGATCTGCTCCGCAGGAAGTGGAAAATTTGATCAGCAAGCCTTTGGAAGAGGTTTTGGGGACAGTGGGAAATATCAAGAATATCAGCTCCATGTCCTCCATGGGGAACTCCATTATTATTGCGGAGTTTGAAACCGGCACAGATATGGATTTTGCCTCCCTGGAAATGCGTGAAAAGATCGATATGGTCAGGGGGTATCTGCCGGAAGATGCGGGCGACCCCATGGTTATCCAAATGGATATTAATATGATGCCCGTGCTGCTTTTGGCCGTCAGCGGCGATCGCCCGCTGGACGAATTAAAAAGCATCGCCGAGGATACTATTAAGCCCCGTATTGAACGGCGGGACGGGGTGGCCTCGGTAGAAGTGACCGGCGGGCTGACAAGGGAAATTCAGGTGATCGTGGAGCCGGAGAAGCTTGCCGCCCATGGGCTGAGCATTGCCAATGTGGTGCAGGCCCTGCAGGCGCAAAATATGAATCTTTCCGCGGGCCTGGCTACCAGGGGCAGTCAGGAAATGGCGCTGCGGGTAATCGGAGAGTTCTCCGGGGTAGACGAGATTGCCGCCGGCAGCCTGACAACTCCTTCGGGCGCGCAGATCCGTTTGGATGATGTGGCCGTAGTTAAGGATGGTTTTAAAGATACGACCGGTTTCAACAGAAGCGGGGAGCAGCCCGGCATTTTGCTGTCCATACAGAAGCAGTCCGGAGCCAATACGGTTTCTGTGGTGCGGGATGCCCGGCGTGTTTTAGAGGAGCTTAAGTCCGTGCTGCCGGATGATGTGGTCGTTTTTACCGTGATGGATCAGGCTGAATATATTGAGTTTGTCATTCAAAACGTCTACCAGAACCTGTATATGGGTGCATTTTTAGCCATGCTCGTGCTCTTTGTTTTCCTGAGAAACCTGCGCAGCACCTTGGTCATCGCGCTGTCCATGCCCATATCGGTGATTACGACCTTTATTCTTATCTATTTCGGCGGCCTGACCCTCAATATGATGACCCTGGGCGGGCTGGCCCTCGGCATCGGCATGATGGTGGACAGTTCCATCGTTGTCTTGGAAAATATCTTCAGGCATCGGGAAAGGGGCCTTGACAGGATAGAAGCAGCCAAAATCGGCACAGCTGAAGTGAGCAATGCCATTACAGCCTCCATTTTAACCACTGTTGCCGTGTTTTTTCCCATCGTTTATGTGGAAGGGATTGCCTCGGAGCTTTTTAGCGACCTGGCTCTGACGGTTTCTTTTTCCCTCCTTTCTTCCCTTTTAGTTGCCCTGACTCTTATTCCCATGCTCTCTTCACGGCTGTTGAAGGTTGACCCCATTGATAACAATAATAATAGCGCAAGCGGTGCCGCCGGGGAAGGGGGCAAAGGCACCAAACCCCGGCGGGGGCTGGTTTACCGTATGGTCCGCCGCTCCGGGAAGTGGCTGGAGGCGCTTGATAATATTTACCGGGTGGTGCTGGGCTGGTGCCTGAGGCGGCGGCTTGTGACGGTGGCAATTATTATGGTTTTGTTTGCGGGCAGCCTGCTGCTGGTGCCGGCTATTGGCGCGGAGTTTATCCCCTCCATGGATCAGGGCATGATTAGCGTGAGTATTGAACTGCCCCGCGGTTCCAGCTTGGAAGAGACCGATAAGGTTGTCCGGAAGGTCGAAGAAGCCTTTCAAAAGTATGAAAAGGAAATTGATCTCGTTTTTGCCAGTATTGGCGGCGGCGGGATGGAAGGAATGGGAATGGGCGGCGGAGGCTCGAACATCGGCTCAATATACGTGGATCTTGTCCCGCTGGAGGAAAGAGTGCACAGCACCCAGGAAGTTATTGAGGGCGTGCGCGAGCAGATTGCTTCTATCCCGGGTGCGGAGATTAAAGTTAGCGCAGCTGATATGGGTTTTGGTACAGGATTTACCACCCCTGTGGAGATCACCCTGAAGGGAGATGAGCTGGAGCTCCTCAACGAGTTGTCCGCCCGGGCAGCAGCGCTGGTGAAAACTATCCCCGGCACCAGGGAAGTAACCACCAGCCTGGAGGAAGGGCAGGCGGAGATCCAGCTTGTGGTAAACAGGGAAAAAGCAGCTGTTTATGGACTTAGCGCAGCACAGATCGCCTCTACGGTCAGGACGGCTGTGGAAGGGCAGGTTGCGACCCGCTACCGGACCGGCAGCGATGAGATCGATGTACGGGTGCGCCTGAGCGAGGAGGGTAAAAAAGAGGTAACAGAAATAGAAAACCTGCTGCTCGCGTCTCCTGCGGGCTTTATGTTGCCCCTGGGGGAAGTGGCGGAGATCCGGGAGCAGCAAGCTCCCAGTACTATTTCGCGCGACAATCAGGTACGGGTAGTCTCTGTTACTGCCCAGCTGGACGGCAGCCGGGATCTGGCCGGGGTCATAGGAGATGTGGAGAAGGTCATCGAGGAGAAACTTATTCTGCCGCCCGGTTATACACTGGATTTCGGCGGGGAGTTCGAACTTATGAGCGAGGCCTTCGGCGACCTGTCTTTGGCGCTGATCATGGCTATAGCTCTGGTGTACATGATCCTGGCCGCGCAGTATGAATCGCTGCTGCACCCCTTTGTAATTATGTTTTCGATGCCGGTGGCGCTTATCGGCGTGATTCTGTCCCTTTATGTTACGGGATGCGCCTTCAGCGTGGTTACCTTTATAGGTGTCATTATGCTGGCAGGTATCGTGGTCAACAATGCCATTATTCTGGTGGATTATATCAACCAGCTGCGGCGGAGGGGTTTAGAGCGGGATGAGGCCATTTTAACGGCAGGTCCCATCAGGCTACGCCCTATCCTTATGACCGCGCTGACAACTATCCTGGCCATGGTGCCGATGGCTTTCGGCACAGGAGAGGGCGCGGAGCTGCAGGCCTCCATGGGCATTGCGGTTATCGGCGGTCTGACAACGTCCACCTTTTTGACCCTGCTTTTCGTTCCGGTTATTTATTCCCTTTTTGACGATTTGCGTAAAATAGGGCGCAGGAAAAAGGCTGCCGCCGGGCCCATTGATGTTGCCGAATAATAAATTTGATTCTGCATAAATTATGCTTTTGCTGCATAAAACGAAATTTGTTTAAGCTTGACGTCTTAAAGCAATTAGAAAAGGTGATTAAAAAAGATGCTTGCTAATGATAGGACTGCCGATAAACGCCTGCGCATTATTCAGGCCGCAACTGCCGTTTTTTCCCGCAAAGGTTTTCACAAGGCCAGGGTGGAAGAAATTGCCGAAGAGGCTGAAATCGGCAAGGGAACAGTATATGAATATTTTGCCAGCAAAAAAGAGCTCTTTTTGGAAATGATTTTTTATGCCCATCAAAAATACCGGGAGTTTTTGGAGCAGGAGCTTTCCAAGGCAAAAACATTTTACGACGGGCTGCAGAGGCTCTTTGAGGTCACCATGCAATTTATGCAGCGGCATAAGGAGATGGCGCTGGTTCTGATGGCGGATCATCCTATGATTGATGAGGAGATTCACAAAGCTTTGCGGCAAAAAGAACAGGAGCAGCTCAGGTTCATGACAGGGATTCTGCAGGATGTCACCCGGCGGGGAGAGATCCGTCCGGTTAATATCCAGGCCGCTATTATGGTAATATTTGGAACCCTATACCTTGTTAACGGCCAGATAGTTTTTTGTGATAAAACCCAGGAGCCGGATTTTAAACAGCTCTCCCAGGACGCCATTGATATTCTTATGCACGGCTTGGCCGTGAAGTGAAGCAAGGGGACGGTTCTTCTGCTTCATTCTCTGAATGAAGCAGAAGAACCGTCCCCTTGCTTCACCCGTGCTTCAGCGCAAAAACGCGGTTTTTAGCCGTGTTTTTTTCTTTTATATTGAAGGAAAAAAAAGAGAAAACAAGAATATATTGATGAAAAGATTTAATTATAGATATTTTGGTAAAAAAATAGAAAGGAATAGTAACATGGCGTTTAAAAACGGTTTTCCTAAAAGATTTGCCTTAATTGCCCTTATTTTATTGTTATTTGTTTTCCCTTTTTGTCCGGCGGCAGCACAGGAAGGGCCGGCAGGAGAGCTTGGCAACTGGAAATACCTGGTTACAGGCGATAACGTTTATGATCTGGCTGTATCAGACGGGCACCTCTGGCAGGGGACCAGCGGCGGTTTGTTCTTGCGTAGCCTTTCCGCCCCGCAGGTTTACCGGCACTATCACCGGCTGAACAGCGAACTGGGCAGTAATCAGGTTTTCGCAGTAGCCCCCGACGATAAGGGGGGGGGCCTGGCTGGGGACGGAAAGCGGAGCTTTTTACCGGAATTCCAATGGTGGATGGACTCGTTACCATAGCGGAAACAGCCCCCTGGCATCTAATGCCGTTCAGGTCATCTGTCTTGACGGACAAGGCGGCGTCTGGTTCGGCACCTGGGGCAGCGGAGTTTATTACCTGGGGGCAGATAAACAATGGAAAAGCTTTAACACCGGAAATAGCGCCCTTCCCGGCAACCGTATTTCTGCGGCGGCAGTAGACGGAAAGGGCGGTATTTGGTTTGGGGTGGATGGCCGCGGGGCTGCCTACTTAAGCAAAGATGGTCAGTGGCGCATTTTCAATACGTCCGGCAGCGAACTGCCCATTAACGATGTACTGGATATTGTCGTGGACAGCCAAGGGGCCGTATGGTTTGCTACATATCAGGGTTTGGCTTGTCTGGGAAGCGATGGCAAGTGGCAGGTCTACTCCACGGAAAATACGACTCTTCCCGCAGACCTTATTTCCGCGCTTGCTTTGGGGGAAGACGGAGGCCTCTGGGTCGCTGCGGGGAGTGGGGTGGCCTGCATTAAAGAAGGACAAGTGGTGAAGTCATATACGGAAACAAACAGCACCCTTCCCGGGGGAGTGATCAAAAGCCTGAATATTGACGGGTCCGGACGAGTCTGGGCCGGTACCTGGGGCGGCGGTGTGGCCTGCCTGAACCCCTCTGAGGGCACCTGGGCGGTGTATAACGGCAAGACATCGGAGATGCCGGGGAAAACGGCGCTTCCTTCCAATACAGTAAATTCCATTTTGCCTCCCGATGCGGACGGGGCTGAAACGGTCTGGTTCGGCACAGATAAAGGTGCGGCGAGCCTGAACTTGCAGAGCGGTGCCTGGAAAAATCATACCTTGGCAGTGCAAAACGGCGGCGAGCTGGCGCAGGTGCGGCAGATCTGCAGGGGAGCAAGTGGCAGCCTGGCCTTTGCCTTGGACGGCGGCGGCCTAGCTGTAATGGATAAGGCGGGTTCGTGGAAGCGCTACCGGGAGGGAAGCAGCGGTCTTCCTTCGGATGCTGTAGCTGATGTGGCTTTTGACGGAGCCGGCGGTATCTGGGCAGCAACAATGGGTGGCGGAGCCGCTTATCTTTCTCCGTCAGGAAAATGGTCCGTTTACAATACGGATAACAGCGAAATTCCTTCAAATTATCTCAACGCCGTGCTTGTGGATGCAGAAGGAAAAATATGGTTTGGCACCTGGGGAGCCGGGGTTGCCGTTTACGATACCGCGGCAGAAACCTGGCAGGTTTACAATACAGCAAACAGCAGCCTGCCGCTGGATGATATCCGCTGTATAACAAGCGGTCCGGACGGAAAAGTCTGGTTTGGCACCTGGGGGGCAGGCGTGGCCGGTTTGGATACGGCAGGAAACTGGAGACTTTATCAAACGGGAAGCGGTTTGCCTTCAAACATTATTCGCTCCCTGGCTGTAGATCCGGCAGGAACAATTTGGGCGGCCACTCCGGCAGGTTCAGCATACTTTAGCGGGGGTGCCTGGAAAGCACTTCATGCCGGAGAAACGGGACTTCCCACTTACAACCTGCAGCATGTGACCTGTGACCGGTCCGGCACTGTCTGGTTTTCCACCTCTGAAAGCGGGGTTGCAGTATACAACCCGCAGGGTCTGCCTCCTGTGGTGCAGAAAATCACCGACCCGGGGCAAAAATTGGGAGAGATCATTCTTTACATGAACAATAAGATTTTGCAGCCTGATGTTCCCCCTCTCCTACAGGAAGCCCGGGTGCTGGTTCCCCTGCGCATTATTTCCGAAAGCCTGGGGGCAACCGTAAACTGGGACAGCGGTTCAGGAAAAATCGAAGTGGAGCTGGACGGTAAAAAGCTCGGGCTGACGCTGGGCAGCACCAGGGTTATGGTTGACGGAGTGCCGAAGGAACTGGATGTCCCGCCGTCTCTGGTAAATGGACGAACCCTGCTGCCTCTGCGTTTCGTTGGTGAAAATCTGGGCCTTAACGTCCAGTGGGACGGCACTGTCCGGGCTGTTCTTCTTACCAAGTGAAGCAAGGGGACGGTTCTCCTGCTTCACTTGCGGTTTTTCTTAAACATATTTTAGAGGGTCATCACCCTTCAGGAGAGTGAACGACTTTATGAAACAAGCACTTGCAAATTTTTTTAGAAATCAACAGTCAAAAGAGCGATTTGGAAGGCTGAAGAAGTTTAAATATCGCGGTTTCGCTGCTCTTATGCTCGCAGTTTTAATAATCTTGAGCAGCATTCCGGTCGGCTATGCGGCAGCAACCCCTCGCCGTGCCGTTATAACGGTTATGGAAGGCTCTGTCCTTGTCCAGGCCGCTGGGCAGGCCACAGCCGTCCCAGCGCGCAAAGGGATGGAGCTTAAAAGCGGCGACCGCATCATTACCGGCAAGGACGGCAGCTGCACCATTCGCTACGATGATGGCAGCACCACCCACATCGGCCCGAACAGCCGTGTGGATATGGCCAACCTTACCCGCCAGGGTGCCGATGGTCCAAATACCACTATCCTGAGTGCCCAGCGGGGCACACTCTGGAACAACGCCAAAGATGTGATGGCGCGCAATTCCCGTTTTGAAGTGAACACCCCCTCTGCCGTTGCCGCTGTCAGAGGAACCTTTTTTAAAAGTGTTGTATTGCCCAACGGAGATACCTTATTTATAGTCTTGGGTGGGGGGCTCTATATATCCCCTGCGGGCAGTGACGAAGATGGCGTTGTGTCACCACCGTCGGGTAAAGGAGTTTATGTGGGCGGCGGGGAGCAGCTCGGAGTATCAGCGGGCGAAGAATTGCCTGACAGTGCCGTTCCCTTGGACTATGATAACGTAGACGACGCTACGCTGTTGTACCTGGCGCAAGACAACCCCGATATTTTTGTAGAGCTGATTGAAAGAGCCGCAGCACAAGGGGAAAAAGAATTCCTGGAGCGTGTCAATCAACTCTTGGAAGATTATGAAGATATGCAGCAAAACCTGGGCGATAAACTGGAAACAGTTCAACAGACGGTGACGCAGGGTACCACCTACCAGCCGCCTGCTTCAACGGGTGGCGGAGGTGGCGGCGATGATGACGATGATGATACATTAACGATACCTAAACAACTGGAATGGAAAGCGGAATCATTTTATGAACATCCGAACAATGATGGTACAATAGGAAACGTCATTGCTGTTGTCTTAACTGGTGAAACCTTTGCCCTGCGCAGCGGTGAAATAATGAAAGAGGGCCTTCACTATACAGCAGCAAACGTGCCTGATAGCTTAGCCATAAAAATTACTGTAGAAGAATCCGGCTCGCAGGCTATAATTGAGCTGACCGGGACGGCAACCAACCATGCGGCGGAGGATAGCATTTCAGACCTGACCATCACCTTTTTAGATGCTGCCTTTAACGGCGGCAGCGCCGCCGCGGTGGCGGGCAGCAGCAGAGCTGACCTCGGGATCGAATTTACCGAGTGGAACGTTGTAGGCACCCCCGGATTTTCCGAAGGAGCGGCGGATTGCATTAACTTAAAGGTTGGTTATGATGGTATTCCTCATGTTGCTTATAGCTATAACGACCAGGTATGTGTACAACAATATTTTATTAACGGAAACATCTGGGATGATCCATATCTTCTCGAAAATGCCGCTAATGTTTCGGATATATCCTTGTATGTTGATAAGGAAGTTCCTTATGTTGCCTTCAGCGACAGCGAAGGTATGACGATCAGGAAGTGGAATGGATACGAATACGGTTGGTATCCAATGGGAGACAGTCTAACAGTTGAAAATACTACAACGGATATATCCCTGCATGTTAATTATGATATCCCCTATATTGCCTACATTACTCAAAGTGGAGGAGTTACAGTCGCTAAGTGTGAATATTATGATTATTTAGGATATGAATGGGATGAGTATCCTATTGTTAACGATCCTGAATCTGCCGGTAGTGCAACCGATGTATCCCTGTATGTTGATTCTGGTAATCCCTATGTTGCCTACAGTGACAGCAAAGGTATTACAGTTAGGAAGTGGATGTATGATGGTGTTTGGAGTTGGCAACCTATCGGCAGCGATCCGATTTCTTCCGTTGATACAACTGATACCACTGATACAACTGATGCGACGGATGTATCCCTGCATGTTTGCACTGGTACTTCCTTTTTGGCTTTTAGAGACCAAATAGGTGCTGTTTCAGTAAAATACGCTTTTGGCGGCGGGGATGAAGTTGTATGGAATGAAGTTGTTGACGATAGCGAAGATGAAAAGTCCATTTCCGTAAGTTCAGCCAGTTCGCTTTCTTTTGCCGCTATTCCCTCCTATTATAGTGATGGCCCCCCCCCTGCTTTTTGTCGCTTACAAGGATTTAGGTGGAAGGGTACAAGTTAAAGGCTATGTTCCCCATTTTTCAAACGATGGATTCGATGGCTTCCGCTGGAAGAACATAGGAGGGGCTGTTTCCGAGGGCGCGGCTGATTCTATCTCTCTTGACGTTTTAAATTATACATTGTTTGTTGCCTTTAAAGACTATACCAACGGCGGCAAAGTTACTGTAAAAAAGTATCAATTTCCAGCTCCTTTGTCCTGAGGGCGAAGCAAGGGGACGGTTCTCTTGCTTCACTTTCTTTTATCTGTTATACTTTTTTACCAGAAGATAATTAAGATTCAGGGAGTTGATACAATGCCTCGCGGAGCCAGAGAAAAAAGTGAAAGCGGAATTTACCATGTTGTTTTAAGAGGTACTAACCGGCAGGAGATATTCCACGAAGACAGTGACCGTATCCGTTACCTTGAGACCCTGAATAGGTATAAAACCAAGCAAGCATTTCAGGTGTTGGGCTGGTGCTTGATGGGAAACCATATACACCTGCTTCTGCAGGAAGGCGAGGCCGAAATATCGGACATAATGAAGCGTATTGGAGTAAGTTTTGTATGGTATTACAACCGTAAATATAATACTGTCGGTCATTTGTTTCAAGACCGGTATAAAAGTGAAGCAGTTGACCATGATCAGTATCTGCTCACTGTTATTCGCTATATTCATCAGAACCCGGTTAAAGCAAAGATCGTAAAACGTCCCGGTGACTGGAAATGGAGTAGTTGTCTCGGGTATTACGGGAAAGATGTCTATCCACCGGGATTATTGGATAGCAGTCTTATTCTGAGTATATTTTCTAAAGACAGGAAGGCGGCCATGGAGCGTTTTAAAGAATTTAATGAAGCGGAAAATGCGGATATTTGCCTGGATGACACCGGAAAGATACGTTTAACTGATGAACAGGCAAGGGAGGAAATGAAAAAGGTTGTTTTCCCTGTGGAGCTCGCCGGGATAAGGGAGCTGCCCAAAAAACAGAGGGATGAATTGTTATTGAGGGTTAAAAAGATTGAAGGAATTACCCAGAGGCAAGCGGCCAGGATCTTGGGAGTCCCCCCCAGCCTGATATTTAGAGCAAAGCCGGATAACAGCATTGCCGGAGAGTGAAGCAAAAGAACCGTCCCCTTGCTCCACCTTGCCGGAGAGTGAAGCAAAAGAACCGTCCCCATGCTCCATTGTCAGATATGACCATATGTTATTGCGGTGAGTCATAGATGACCAAAACTAAATTTTTTAAAAATATAGTAAATCTTTTAAGATAAGCAATAATTGTGCGATTTATGTGTCATTTGTTTTTTAAATAAAAGTGGCATAATATTTGCATTATGAATATAAAGAATTTTGTTTTTATATAAATTTGTAAAAAAGGGGGAAAGAGGCTAATTGTTCAGCATTGCATAAATATCTTGTGCGAAAACAAATCGGAGGCAAAGTCTTAAAGTTTCACGCTGTAGTGCTGTAATGAATAAAGGAATTTGAAAGATGCGGTGTCATTTTAAGACCTGAAGGCGATTTTTTATAATGAAAAGGAGGTATAAGAATGAATAACCAAATTTCTTGGGCGAATCCTTCAACTGCAGGTATTGTTGGTTTATGTTGTGTTGTCATACCTTTATCTTTATTAAATTTAGGTGTTTTGCCGCCTGAAAGTGCTCCAATTATTATTGCTTGGTTGATCTGCGGCGGATTAGTTCAGGTGATTACCGGCTTGATTGAATTTAAAAGAGGCGGCCTGCTTTTTGCAACCCCGTTTCTGGTGTTTGGTTTTGCTTTATGTATTACGCCGGCGTTAGGAGAAATCACCAAAATTTGGATTAAAGACATGGCGGTGCCTCCGGCGGTAAGTGGGGCTGGTTTTTTAGTTATCGCAGTTTATGTCGCGGCGTTTTTTATTTCGACCGGTCTTGTAAGCAGGCTTTTATTTATTCTCTGTGCTATGCTTGATCTCGGTTTATGGCTTGTCGGATTAACAGATGTGGGGTTAATATCGGCCGGCGCTTTTGGCTGGACATGCTTGCTTATATTTGCTCTGGGCATGCTTTATGTCGCCTGTGCTCTTTTCCTAAACGAAATGTTCCAGAAACAAATACTGCCCATTGGTGCTCCTTTGTTCAAACCGGGCGCTCAAGTGGAATCAGGGGAAAATGTTGCATCATAAGTGTTTTTATGAAAGTTTTAAATCAGAAAAATAGTTTCATTTTTAACCCGTTTTAAAATTTTCTTGCACTACAGCGTGATTTTCCATATAATCGGCCATAAGTGTGGGTACAATAATATTTTCTTGACATTCTATGGGCGAACTTTTAAAATAAAGTACAATATGCATAATTGTAAAATATATCAGAAAGCATGGGATCATAATGAAAGAAGAAATGATAACTTTTGCTGAGGGAAATGAGCCATACAAGGTGGAAATTTCCGCTCTTTTAGTTGGTGATGATCTTGTTGTTATCGTTCGGGGCGGTGAAGCGCCCCATGTGGGAGCCGTGGCGGTCAGTATACCGCGTCCCAGCCTGGCTAATGCCGAAGAAATCAGTTCTTCAACCTCAGTTTTTACTCTGGTCGGGCATAAAGAGGACGAGTTGGCCAAGGCAATGGCCGGTAAAATTGCTGCAACCCTGAAAAGAAATGTTGTTTTAACTACAGGAATCCACGTTGATAATATCTCCGGGGAAGGCATTAAAACAGTGGAAAACAATTGCCGCAAAGCTTTGGAAAAATTATTGATGCACTATACTCCCTGAGCTATTAATTAGACCTCTAATAAACTAAACGTGGTGCAAACATAGGTAAAAACGGAGGCGTGCAGAGAGTGCGAGGTCAGCGTAAATTGGATCACTTGAGACTGGCGCAGACCCTGGGTGACGGTCCCGCAAAAAGCGGATTTGATGATATTCACTTTGTACATAATTGTCTCCCGGAAATAAATTCCGCGGAGATCCGTACGGAGACCGTTTTTTGCGGAAAAAAATTTCCCCTTCCCTTGCTGATCAATGCCATAACAGGAGGTATAGAGGAAGGGAAAAGGGTTAACCGGGCTCTGGCCAGGGCGGCGCGGCAGATGGGTATACCTATGGCGGTCGGCTCTCAGGCTGCAGCGCTCGAGTCAAGTAATGTTTGTTCCACGTACCAGGTCGTCAGGGAGGAAAATCCGGGCGGTTTTTTTATGGCCAATCTATCTGCCGGTGCTTCGCCGGAAGAAGCTTTGCAGGCTGTGGAAATGATCCGGGCGGACGCAATTCAGCTTCACCTCAATATTCCTCAGGAGGTGACGATGCCTGCGGAAGAAGGGGATTCTTTTTTTCGGGGTTACCTGGAGAATATCCGCTGCATTGCCGAAACTGCGCCGGTGCCAGTCATTGTGAAGGAGACCGGCTTCGGGATAGCCCGGGAAGAGGCTCTGCGTCTGCTGGATACAGGAATTGCCGCTCTGGATATCGAAGGAAAAGGCGGGACGAATTTTATCCGGGTGGAGGAGGAAAGAAAAGGCTCGCCTAGAGAGGAAGTCTTTTTTCAGTGGGGTCTGCCAACAGCTGTTTCCCTTGTCGAAGTCGCCGAGGTCGCAGCAGGTAGGGTTGATATCGTAGCCGGGGGGGGGCTTCGCAGTGGCCTGGACATTGCCCGGGTTCTCAGTTTGGGAGCTGACATGGCCGGTATTGCCGCTCCCCTGGTCCGCTGTTTTTACCAGGGAGGGGAAGAGGCTGTGATCAAGTATCTGCAAGCTTTGGAAAAACAGCTCCGGAAGGTAATGCTCATGCTGGGGGCCGGAGATGTATACCAATTGCGGGAAAAACCCCTGGTTATCTTGGGGGAAACAGGCCGGTGGATGGAACAAAGGGGGATTAGGCTCCAGACCTTTGCCATGCGGGGCTTCGAAAAAAGACCCGAGGGTTAGCAAAGGTTGCCGACAATCGATCTCAAAGGAGGTTTTAAGATGGGATTTACAGATCTTGGTAGTTATATAAACCATTTGAGGGAGCATCAGCAGCTGTTGGAGGTGAATCAGCAGCTGTCTCCTCGCTATGAAATCGGTGCCGCGCTTCGCTATTTGGACCGCAAAACGACGAATGCGGTTTATTTTTCCAATGTAGCCGGTTTTTCTTGTCCTGTTGTGGGCAACCTTCTTGGTAGCTATGAGAGGATTGCTCTGGCCATGGGGGTGGAAAGGGATCAGCTTTTAACGGAGTTTAATTCCCGTACCGGTAAAACGATCAGTCCTCGTCTGGTCAAGGAAAGCCCTGTGGAAGAGGTTGTCCACCGTCAGGAAATCGATCTGACGAAGATCATGCCAGTTTTGACCCATCATGCCAGGGATGTGGGTCCATATATGACCTGTGCGCTTCTTGTTTCCGCTGACCCGGAAACAGGGGCCCGGGGGATGGGGATTCACCGGATCCTGGTTAGGGGGGGCAACAAGGTCGGAATTTATATTTATAATCCGCCGATTAGAACCTTTTTAGATAAAGCCGAGGCTATGGGCAAACCGCTGGATATTGCCATCGTCTCGGGAGTAGATCCCGCTTTGTTCCTCTCATCAATCGTTTATATGAAAGATGGCCAAGATAAGTTTGCAGTAGCCGGCAGCATTAAAGGGGAGCCGGTGGAGCTTTTTGCCTGCGGAGAAGCGGGACTTCAGGTTCCTGCGCAGGCTGAGTTTGTCCTGCTGGGCCAGGTTTTGCCGGGGGTCCGGGAAGAAGAGGGTCCTTTTGGGGAATCTTCCGGTTACTACCTGACGTATCAGAACCCCGTTGCCGAGATTCATACGGTAATGCACCGGCGCAATCCCATTTACCACGCCTTAATGCCCTTTAACAAAGAAAACGATCTGCTGTTGAATTTAATCTGGGAAAGCTCAGTGGGAAAGGATTTAAAGGAAAAAGTTCCCTTTTTAACTGCTTTTCGCCTTTGTTCTGTGATGGGGATGTGTGCACTGCTGCAAATTAATAAGACGTCCGAAACCCAGCCCAAGGAGATTTTGGAGTATGTCCTGACAACAAATCCCATAATTAAGGGAGCTATTGTCGTGGATACGGATGTGGATCTTTCCAATTGGGATGAGATTAGCTGGGCGATTTCTACCCGTTTTCAGCCCCATCAGGATCTGCTCATACTGGGCGATCAGAAGGGGTATCCCCTGGATCCTTCTACCAAGGATGTGATTACTTCCAAGTGGGGGATGGACGCCACTGCTCCCTTGAAAGAAAAAAGTCGTTTTGAAAAAGTAGTAGTACCGGCAGAGGTCATGGAAAAGGTCAGCGAAATGTTAAAGAGTATGAATATTGGATGATTATTGTTTAAAAGGAGTAAAAAATGACAACGGAAATTAAGAAGATAATCGGAACAATTCAAAGCGGAAGAGGAGAAGCGGGTCAATTTTTGTCCATCGATTGGGTCAGGGATCAGTGTCAGTCGATCTGTGGTTTTTCTTCATTTCCCGGCACCCTTAACCTGAAAATAAGCCCGGAGGACGCTGATTTTATACGCCGGCTGGCCTGTGCCAGGGGGACGAGGGTTATCCCACCCCCTGAGAGTGGCTTTTGTGAGGCAAGGATTCTTCCCCTGCGCATAAAGGAACAGGAAGCAGCCTTGGTTTTTCCCATGGTCAATGATTACTATGACAACACCGCGGAAATTATTGCCCCGGTCCAGCTAAAAAAATACCTTGGTAAGAATGATGGCGATGACCTAACCTTCGAACTGACGGTACCGGAAAAATTGCCTCTCTCCAAAGGTATTATTTTTGACCTGGACGGGACGCTGATTGATTCCATTGAGCTATATTACAGCATTCTTTGTGAGGGGTTGCAGTCCTTTAACCTGGATATCCCGGACAGGGGGTGGATATTGGAGGTCCTGGGGACCGGAATGGGTTTCTGGGAAGTGTGGGAGACTTTAACTGCCGGGAAAGCAGATAAAATTCCGGACTTTGTGAACAAAAGCAGGGCTGTTTTTGATGAAATCTGGGAACGCCGTTATGACAAGGAAGTGCAGCTGTTTCCCGGAGTGGTTGAATTGCTCACCCGCCTGCACAAGGCAGGCGTGAAAATGGGTGTGGTTACCTCCTCTTTTTATGTCAAGAAAATGGATTTGTTCAGCAGGAACGGCATTAACTACCAGGAGGTTTTTCAGTCAATAATTACGCGGCGAGACACAGTGAAGATGAAACCCCATCCCGAACCGATCCTACGCTGTCTTGAACAGTTGGGAATTGAAAAGGAGAGCTGCATCTGCGTGGGAGATTCTCCGTGCGACATTGCTGCCGGACGTAATTGCGGGATGCCGACCATCGGCCTTATGAGTGGAACAGGGACGCGGCAGAGTCTCTCCAAAGAAGGTGCTGATCTGATCCTTGACAATGTTATCCAAATGGAAGAGTTTATTAACATAGATAATCCCTGTTAAAAGCTGTACAAAGTGAAATATTGCCGTTTTTGAAGGAAGGGGATGCTGTATTTAATGGAATTTTATGTGAGCAGCAAGCGAAATGTCAATAAGGGTTACTGGATGAGTTTTGAGAACCATCCCCGGCTGGAAGAGACGAAGAGAAAGATTTATAGCCGTTGCGTTCCGTGCCTGGAAAAACTTTACCTGCAGCTGCAGCAGGCACCTGCCGAGTTGGCCTTGGAGGAACCCCTGAGCTGCTGGAAAGTGGTGACGGTAATGGAGAGCGAGGAAGAGTGCCTGGAACTTTTAGAAGCCTATCAGGATGAGAAGTTGCCCATCTCCAAGAGTCTGCGCGGCAGGATAGGGACCAGGGATAGAGAGATCCCGGGAATAGCCATGATTTTCCATATTCACGACGAAGAGCAGCGCGATGAACTTTTTGCAGATCTGAAGAAGCTGGCCGAAGGATTAAATGCCAAAGCTAATATTTTTATTGAGCGCGGCTGCGGGGATTTGTACGGTGCCCTCTGCGGAGATTGGCGAAAATGGCAGGAAAAAACCCCTATTAAAAACACATCAATTATTCCGTTTATTAAGGAAAAGGTGGCCAAGTTGCTGCGGGGAGAGTATTAAACCGTTGCCTTGAGCCTGAATAAGAAAAGGCTCCAGGCTGGTTCTTTTCTTTAAGTATTTTTAGTCACTTATGACAGCTTTAAATTGTAATAAGTCAAATATGACAGAAAAATATAGTAAAAATTTAGTTAAAATACAGTTTTAATGG
>Ga0209537_1000261_pt1 | contig 63325 bp, 62 predicted proteins | sample BioPla4DNA1_FD_187698 | JGI IMG/M metagenome (GOLD analysis project Ga0209537, IMG submission 187698) | Biogas fermentation microbial communities from Germany - Plant 4 DNA1 (SPAdes) (version 2) | ecosystem: Engineered > Bioreactor > Anaerobic > Digestate | place: Bielefeld, North... | reverse complement strand
TAAAAAAAGAAACCCTTAATCATCTTCAAGATGATTAAAGGTTTCTTTTTATTTATATTAGTACATTCCGTCCATTCCCATTCCTGCACCAGGTGCTGGCTGGTTCTTTTCTGGAATATCTGCTACTACTGCTTCTGTTGTTAAGAATGTAGCGGCTACAGATGCAGCGTGTTGAAGAGCACTTCTAGTAACCTTAGTTGGGTCTACTATACCAGCTTTTAACATATTTACATACTTATCATGTAAAGCGTCGTAGCCTACCCCTGGTTCACTATTTCTAATCTTTTCTATAATTACAGAACCTTCAACTCCAGCGTTAGCTGCAATCTGTCTTACAGGTTCTTCAAGAGCTCTCTTAATTATATTGATACCAACCTTAATATCTGCTTCTTCAGAATCAAGTTTTGCAACTTCGTTGATAACATTGATGAATGCAGTTCCACCACCAGGAACTATACCCTCTTCTACAGCTGCCTTTGTAGCTGCAAGAGCGTCTTCTATTCTTAATTTCTTTTCTTTAAGTTCAGTTTCTGTAGCTGCACCAACTTTGATTACAGCAACTCCACCAGCAAGCTTTGCTAGTCTTTCTTGAAGCTTTTCTCTGTCAAAGTCAGAAGTAGTTTCTTCTATTTGTCTCTTGATTTGAGCTACTCTATTTTTGATTTCAGCCTTGTCACCTTTACCATTAACTATTGTAGTGTTTTCCTTTGAAACTTTAACACTTTCAGCAGTACCAAGCATGTCTAAAGTAACTTCTTTTAAGTCTTTTCCTAATTCCTCAGAAATTACTTCTCCACCAGTAAGGATTGCAATATCCTGAAGCATTTCCTTTCTTCTGTCGCCAAAGCCTGGAGCCTTAACAGCAACACAAGTGAAAGTTCCTCTTAACTTGTTAACTACTAATGTAGCTAAAGCTTCGCCTTCAACGTCTTCAGCTATGATTAATAGCTTCTTACCTTGCTGAACGATTTGTTCAAGTATTGGAAGTATTTCTTGTATGTTAGAGATCTTCTTATCAGTGATAAGTATATATGGATTATCTAGGTTAGCTTCCATCTTATCTGTATCAGTAGCCATATATGGGCTTACATAACCTCTGTCAAATTGCATACCTTCTACTACATCTAATTCTGTTCCCATGGACTTGGATTCTTCTACAGTTATAACACCTTCGCTGCCTACTTTTTCCATAGCATCTGCTATAAGCTTTCCGATTTCATCATCTGCAGCAGAAATAGCAGCTACTCTTGATATATCTTCCTTACCTGCTACTGGCTTAGAAATCTTTTTGATTTCTTCTACAGCCTTATCTACTGCCATCTTTATACCGTTTCTTACCATCATTGGGTTAGCTCCAGCAGTTACGTTCTTTAATCCTTCTCTTATAATAGCTTGAGCTAATAAAGTTGCAGTAGTTGTACCGTCTCCAGCTACATCGTTAGTCTTTGTAGCAACTTCCTTAACAAGCTGAGCTCCCATGTTTTCATATTGATCTTCTAATTCAATTTCACGAGCAATTGTAACACCGTCATTTGTAATTAATGGTGCACCGAATTTCTTATCTAATACTACATTTCTTCCCTTTGGTCCAAGAGTAACCTTTACTGTATCAGCAAGAATATCAACACCCTTTTGCATTTTTCTTCTTGCTTCTTCACCTAATATAATGCTTTTAGCCATTCTTTATTCCCTCCTATACTACTATATTTTATTATTCTACAACGGCTAGAATATCCTCTTGTCTTACTATAGTGTATTCTACTCCGTCTAATTTAACCTCTGTACCAGAGTATTTGGAGATTATAACCTTCTCGCCAACTTTAACTTCCATTTTGATTTCTTTACCATCTACAATTCCACCAGGACCAACAGCTACAACTTCCGCCTCCTGTGGTTTTTCTTTTGCACTGCCAGGAAGCACTATACCGCTTTTAGTAGTTTCCTCAGCTTCTAATTTCTTTAATACAACTCTGTCACCAAGTGGTCTAATGTTCATTTAAACCCCTCCTTAAGTTTTATTTATGTATTATAAAACCCGAAATCTAACTTTGTCTTGGGTTTTTATACTATTTCCTTTTTGATTGTTAGCACTCCTTAACGTTGAGTGCTAATACAATTATTATAATAATTAAACTGGCTTTTATTATCAAATGTTGAATACCTAATAAAAGCCACATTATTATCAATTTGCTGTGATTTTCTAAATTAATCTTCCATTTGTACATTATTTCTATTATTTTCTTTTTTTATACTTAATTCTTAGTAAATATTTCATACTATATAGAAATTATAAAATTACCTTGTTAATTAAGACTATTTTATATACAATAAGTATGGCTAACTATCCAAAACAGGGAGGTAAAATTATGTATACTATGACTTTAGGCTACAAAAAAAAATCAAGTGGTAGCTGGATATTAAATTCCTTAACAGCATTGTCTATTGCCTTTTTTTTAATCAGCTCTTCTGTAAAACTAATTTTAAATTCTAAGTTCTTATATTATTTTGATATAGATTATCTAAAAATAGCAGAAAACTATAATATGGATAAGTCTACTATAAAAAATAATTATGACATTCTTATAAATTACATAAGGGATAAAAATATAGAAGAACTTAATTTACCGGACTTTGAAATGTCTCCTGAAGGAAAAATTCATTTTGAAGAGGTCAAAAATATATTTATATATATAGACTATTTGTTTTACATAACTTTAGCCCTAAGTGTAATTTTTACAATCATCCAATTAATAAAAAGGCATACTACATTTTTAAAGATTGCATCTATAGCTTTAATAGCCTTGCCTATAATTTTGGCTATTCCATTTGCTATAAACTTTGATGCAACCTTTACCCTTTTTCACAAAATATTTTTTAACAACGATTATTGGCTTTTTGATCCAGATTTAGACCCAATAATAAATATATTGCCTCAAGAATTTTTTATGCATGCTGCTCTAGGTATTCTATTATTACTTATTATATTTAGTATTATTTTATATGTAATTTACAGATGTCTTAATAAAGGTAGAAATAAAAATTCTTATATTTTCCACTAATTATTTTTCAACCTTAAAATCCTTTAATAAATCTTTACCTTTAATACCGCCAATATAACATAATATAATTAAGGATATGGCAATGAATACTAGCAAGTGTTTATTGCCATTATATATTCCAGCGCCAAAACTTGCAGATATTACAATAGCCGGTATTCTTCCTATCATAGAAGCTACTAAAAAATCTTTTAACCTCATATCAGTAATACCAGCAATATATGCTATAGCATCCTTAGGAAAACCAGGAATAAAGTAAATAAAAAAAACCAACAATCTAATTCTTCTAATATGCTCTTTACTGGTTTCTCTCCCTCTGTTTAATACCCCTCTAAATTGCTCCAACTTCTTTGCAGAAATAATAGTACTTAAAAAGGGCACCCCAAGCTTACGAGCCAACAAAAACACTACAATGCTTCCTAATAATATGCCTATTATAGATATAATAGAACCTACTACTACACCATAGATATATCCTCCTGCAGCCTGAAGAAATTCTCCAGGAATAAAAAATACCACTACCTGAAGAAATACTAAAGCTGTAAAAACTAAAACACCTGCTCCCTGAAAACTTTCTATTAACTTTTTTATATCTTCTGGACTTGTTAAGCTATAGCTATAATTTTGAACAAAGATATAAATTCCTGAGGAAAGTAATCCTAATACAATACCAATTATTATTTCATACCTAAAATAATAAACATAGTTTAAAGGAAAAAATAATCTTGAAGCCTTGCTGTGTTTATCATAATTCTCCATAATGTTCCTCCACCTTTCATAATTTGGTTTTAGTATTCCACCATAATCTTGTAATATAACTTTTTTTATCAATTACTTTTTAAAATTTAAAGCTTGTGGAGGATATATTTTAGAAATTTGTGCTTTAAAAAAAGATAACACCTTTAATAATGTTAAGGTGTTACCTTTTAAAGTGAATTTAATCGATTTTTATATTATTTTCTCTAGCATAGTAAAATAAATATTGCTGAGCAAAACCTGACATATGCCCAAACTTTTCTCTAGCAAAATCTCTGATTTTTTTCAGTGATAAATCCGGAGCGGTATAGAAATGCATCATGGCTCTTTTTACCCAAACGTCTACAGGGAAGGCGCTTATTTTATTCATAGAGAAAAGCATTATACAGTCTGCTACCTTAGGTCCTATTCCATTAAATTGTTGTAAGGCTTTGTGACAATCATCATCTACCATATTTGCAATATTATATATATTGTAGTTTTCAAATCCTTCTACTCCCTTTAGACTGTTATAAATCTTTGATACCGTATCCTTTACATACTTAGCTCTAAAGCCTAATCCACAGGATTCTAACTCCTCTTCTGACACTGTAGCTAGTTTTTCTGGACTTGGAAAAGCATAATAAATAACTCCATTATATTCTATTTGCTCTCCCCATCTTCTACTTATATTTTCAATGCATCTTTTGATCATTGGAATTCTATTATTGGCAGAAATAATAAAGGAAATTACAATTTCAAAGGGCTCCTGCTTTAATATTCTTATTCCATAACCAAAATCTACAGCTTGCTTTAATAGAGGATCCTTGCTCAGCTCTTCCTTTATTTCAGAGTAATTTCTCTTTAAATCAAAATATTCACACCATATATTATAAAAGTCTTCTTCAGTACTGTTATATATAATAACATCCTTACCTTCCTTTACCACCTCTATAACCTTACCATAAGCAACTCCAATAAAGTCATTATCACTTACCTTATTCCACCTAAAGCATTGACCACATTCAAAGATATGAACAGGATCAAAATTTTCTACATCTTTAATTATTAGATAGTTATCTTTTACTTCTATATCTTTATAGTCCAAATGTACCTTCTCCTTTTGTTTATGATCTTATTTCTTTATTATTAATAATAGTATATCACTTCTAAATGAAAAAAAGCAGCTTTTAAGCTGCTTTTTAGGTAAACTATTTTGTATAATCGTAGAATCCTTTTCCGCTCTTTCTTCCAAGGTATCCTGCTCTAACGTACTTCTTAAGTAATGGATTAGGTCTGTATTTTGGATCTCCAGTTTCCTTATAAAGTACTTCCATTATAGCAAGAACTATATCGTTACCTATAAAGTCTGATAACGCTAATGGTCCCATTGGGTGGTTAGCACCAAGCATCATAGCCTTATCGATATCTTCTACACTAGCAGTGCCTTCTGAAAGAACTGTAATACCTTCGTTAATCATTGGTATTAATATTCTATTAACTACAAATCCTGGAGCTTCTGCTACTTCTACAGGTTCCTTACCTATAGCTATAGATATTTCCTTAACCTTGTCAAAAGTCTCCTGTGAAGTTGCTATACCTCTGATTACTTCAACTAATTTCATAACAGGAGCTGGATTAAAGAAATGCATTCCTATAACCTTATCTGGTCTATTTGTAGCAGTTGCAACTTCTGTTATTGATAAGGAAGATGTATTTGACGCTAGAATAGTCTCAGCCTTACAAATCTTATCTAATTCAGCAAATATGGACTTCTTGATTTCCATATTTTCAACTGCAGCTTCTACTACTAAATCGCAGTCTTCAGCTAAATTCATGTCAGTAGTTCCAGTTATTCTTGAAAGAATTTCAACCTTAACCTCTTCTGTTATCTTACCCTTTGCTACCAGCTTTGAAAGATTCTTATCTATTCCGTTAATACCTCTCTCAACAAATTCGTCCTTAATATCCCTTAATATAACCTCATAACCCTTAGTGGCAAAAGCCTGAGCAATACCTGCTCCCATAGTACCAGCGCCAAGAACAAAAATCTTTTCCATTATATTTACCTCCTATTTAATTTAATTGTCCATAGACAATTACTATTTCTCACCTTTTAACTGAGCTATTAATTCAGGTACAACTTTGTATAAGTCTCCTACTATAGCAAGGTCTGCAATCTTCATTATTGGAGCATTTTCGTCCTTGTTTATAGCTATTATATAATCTGAATCCTGCATACCAGTTAAGTGCTGAATTGCTCCAGAGATACCACAAGCAATGTAAACCTTTGGCTTAACAGTTTGACCAGTCTGACCAACCTGAGCATGCTTATCTATCCATCCGTTATCTACAGCAGCTCTGGAACCTGCAACAGTTCCTCCTAATACATCTGCTAATTGCTTAAGAAGTGTAAAGCCTTCTGCCTTTCCAACTCCTCTACCACCGGATACTATAAATTCAGCTTCTCCGATATCAACAACATCCTTAATTTCTTTAACAACTTCTACAACCTTTGTTCTGATATCATCTTCTTTTAAATCAACCTTTACATTTTCAATAGTTGCAGTTCTAGCTTCATCCTTTGCTAATTTTGCGAAAACTCCAGGTCTAACAGTTGCCATCTGTGGTCTGTGTTCAGGGCAAGCAATTGTAGCCATTAAGTTTCCACCAAAAGCTGGTCTTGTAGCCATTAGGTTTCCAGTGCCTTCTTCTACATCTATAGAAGTACAGTCAGCAGTTAAACCTGTAGTTAATCTAGCTGCTACTCTAGGACCTAAATCTCTTCCAATATATGTAGCTCCTATGAAAAGTATTTCAGGCTTTCTTTCTCTAACAAGGTCACAGATAACCTTAGCATAACCATCTGTAGTATAATTATTCAATAATTCATGATCTGCCACTAGAACTTCATCAGCACCATATGCCACTAATTCATTAGCTAGATTTGCTACATTATTTCCTAGAAGTAGAGCAGTAAGCTTTACTCCTAATTTATCTGCTATCTTTCTTCCTTCCCCTAAAAGCTCAAGAGATACTTTTTGAAGTACGCCTTCTCTCTGCTCTGCAAATACCCAAACGCCTTTGTAATCTGCTAAACTCATTTCACAATCCTCCTCATAATCCATTAGATGTAGTGTTTTTCTTTAAGCTTTACCACAATGTAGGATGCTGCATCCTCAGCATCTCTGTTGATTAATTCTCCGCCGCCCTTAACTTCTTTTGCCCAGGACTTCTTAACCTTTGTTGGGGATCCAGAAAGACCAAGTTTTGACTTATCTACATCTATGTCATCAGCGCTCCAAATCTTTATTTCCTTGTTGGCAGATGCAAATATATCTTTAGCATTCATATATCTTGGCTTGTTTAGTTCCTTAATTGCTGTTAATAAAACTGGACTTTTAACTTCAACTATTTCATGACCATTTTCTAATGCTCTATTAACAACTAACTTATCTCCTTCTACCTTAACTTCTTGTACATATGTAACCTGAGGAATATTTAAATGCTCAGCTATTTCTGGTCCAACCTGTGCAGTATCTCCATCTATAGCCTGTCTTCCAGCAAATATTATATCATAATCTAATTTTCTTATAGCTCCAGCTAAAGCTACGGATGTAGCTAAAGTATCTGCTCCTGCAAAGGCTCTGTCTGTGATTAATATAGCTTCATCAGCACCCATGGATAAAGCTTCTCTTAAAGCATTTTTTGCCTGTAGAGGTCCCATGCTAACAACTGTTACCTTTGCACCATACTTATCCTTCAAAACTAAAGCTTCTTCTAAAGCGTGCTTATCCTCTGGATTTATTATGGAAGGTACTCCTTCTCTAATAAGAGTTCCAGTTTTAGGATCTATTTTAACCGCTGTAGTATCTGGTACTTGCTTTAAACATACAACTATATTCATCTGCTCTTCCTCCTACGAATTTATTTGAAAAGATTTCCTGAAATAACCATCTTTTGAACCTGTGAAGTTCCTTCATAGATTTCTGTTATCTTAGCGTCTCTCATCATTCTTTCTACTGGATATTCCTTAGTGTATCCATATCCACCAAAGGCCTGAACTGCCTTAGTAGTAACTTCCATAGCTACTTCTGATGCAAATAATTTTGCTCTTGCAGCATCTACAGTATATGGAAGACCCTGATCCTTTAACCAAGCTGCCTTATAAACTAAATGTCTTGCAGCCTCAATTTTAACTTCTAATTCTGCCATCATCCACTGTAAACCTTGGAAAGCACTTAATGGTTTTCCGAACTGTTTTCTTTCCTTCATATAGTTAACTGCTTCTTCAAAAGCACCTTCTGCTATACCAAGAGCCTGAGCTGCTATACCAATTCTTCCTCCGTCAAGAGTCTTCATAGCTATACCAAAACCTTTTCCTTCTTTTCCAAGTAGGTTTTCTTTTGGTACTATGCAGTTTTCCATGATTAATTCTGTAGTAGAGGATGCTCTAATACCTAATTTGTTTTCTCTCTTTCCTATGGAGAATCCTGGGAAGTCTTTTTCAACTATGAAAGCAGAAATTCCTCTAGTACCTTGGCTTCTATCTGTCATAGCAAAGATTATGAAAGTATCTGCTACACCACCGTTTGTGATAAATACCTTGCTACCATTTAATACGTAATGATCACCTTCTAAAACTGCAGTAGTCTGCTGTCCAGCGGCATCTGTTCCAGCGTTTGGTTCAGTTAAACCAAAAGCCCCCAACTTTCTACCACTAGCAAGGTCTGGTAAGTACTTAGCCTTCTGCTCTGGAGTTCCAAAAGCATCAATTACGGAAGCACAAAGAGAAACGTGTGCTGATAGAATAACACCTGTAGTAGCACAAACCTTTGATAGTTCTTCAACAGCTAATATATAAGATAGGCTATCTCCACCTGCTCCTTCGTATTCTGGCTTAAATGGTATTCCGAAAAAGCCTAACTTAGCCATTTTCTTTACATTTTCCATTGGGAACTCTTCTGTCTCATCTATCTCAGCTGCAATTGGTTTTACTTCATTTTCGGCAAACTCTCTTACCATTTGTCTAACTAATTCTTGTTCTTTTGATAATGTAAAATCCATTCTTCATTGCCCTCCTAAATTATTTGTTTTGAAAATTCTTATCTCTCTTTTCTACAAAAGCTGTCATACCTTCTTTTTGGTCTGCAGTAGAGAAACATTCGCCAAAGGCTTCTGCTTCGTACATAATTGCAGTATCTATGTCACATTGCATACCTTTGTTTATAGCAGCTTTTGAAAGTTTAACTGCAATAGGTGCATTGGCAGCAATGGTCTCAGCCATATTTTTAGCTTCTTCCATAAGCTTATCAGCTTCTACTACCTTATTTACTAAACCTATTCTTAAAGCTTCATCAGCTTTCATCATTCTTCCTGTATATATTAATTCCTTAGCCATAGCTGTACCAACAAGTCTTGGTAATCTCTGTGTTCCTCCAAATCCAGGAGTAATGCCTAATCCAGTTTCAGGTTGTCCAAATTTAGCTTTTTCTGAAGCTATTCTTATATCACAAGCCATAGCTAACTCGCAACCTCCGCCTAAAGCAAAGCCGTTTATTGCAGCTATAACTGGTTTTTCAAGGTTTTCTAATCTTCTGAACACTTTATTTCCTAATATAGAGAATTTTCTTCCTTCTATAGTATTTAAGTCTTTCATTTCTGTTATGTCTGCTCCGGCAACAAATGCTTTTTCACCAGCTCCTGTCAAAATCACAGCGTAAATTTCATCGTCATTTTCTAAATCAGCAATTATGTAGTCAAGTTCTTTTAAAGTTTCAGAGTTTAATGCATTTAATGCCTTAGGTCTGTTTATTGTTATAGTGGCTATTCTTCCTTGCTTTTCTATAGCAACATTTTTTAATTCCATTTGGCAATCCTCCCTTTAAAGCTTGTTAATAATATAACAATCCAGAACAAAAATAATTGAAGCTATCTTTAGCTCCAATTACAATTATAACTATAAGATTATCACTTTTCAATAGTAAAAAAACATATTTTATTCAATTTACTCAAAAGCACTTGTTAATTGTTTAACACCGGCGGACAATTTACTTATTCTGTTTATCTTTCTCGTTCAATAAATAGGTTAATGTTAAAATACTTTCGCTTAAATGAACATTCTCAACTATTACATCTTCTGGTACAACCAAATCTACAGGAGCGAAATTCCAAATACCTCTAACGCCACCTCTTACTAACATATCACATACCTTTTGGGCATTTATACTAGGCACACAAATAATACCAATATCTATACTATTATTCTTTAAGAAGTTATTTAATTGATCTATATCTTGTATTTCCACATCTCTTATTTTTAAGCCTATTAGCTTAGGATTTGCATCGAATATAGCTTCTAGAGAAAAACCTAATTTATCAAATCTAGTATAATTAGCTATAGCTTGCCCGATGTTACCAGCACCAATTATTACTTCTTTATACACTCTATCTAGTCCTAAAATAGAATTTATCTCATTATACAAGTCTCTTACATTATAACCATAGCCCTGTTGGCCAAAGTCACCAAAACAGTTTAAATCCTGTCTTATCTGTGATGCAGTAAAGCCTATTTTTTCACTTAGCTCTTTAGAAGAAATTCTATCCACATCGTTATTCAACAATTCTCTTAGATATCTTTGATATTTAGGCAATCTTTTTATTACTGCCATTGAAATATTCTTTTTACGTTCCATAGCACACTCCTCAATTTTTTAGTTTATATATGAATTTCTACTACTTACATATACAATACTATACATCTCTTGTTATTATCATATACGAATCTTCGAAATGTCAATCGTATTTTTAAATGCAAAATCTTCAAATTTATATTGTATAAATTATAGTTTAATACATTCTTAGTTTTAAATAACCAATGATATAATATTATTATAAATAATGTAATTAATAAAATCTAGAATCTATTCTTTTGCTTTCTTTATTAACATTTGAATCTCATATGCATTCATATTATAATGATAAAGAGTTTCAAAAGAAAGCTAAAGTTATAAGAAAAATTCTTAAAGGATTGATAATAGTATGATTATTTTAAGTTGTAAAAATGTATGTAAAAGCTATGGAATAGATGTAATATTAAAAGATATCACCTTTAATATTAACGAAGGGGATAAAATTGGTTTAATTGGTTCCAACGGAGCTGGTAAATCTACCTTATTCAAAATACTAACCGGTGAAATTCAACAGGATAGCGGAGAAGTTTATATTGATAAAGGTAAGACCGTTGGTTATCTATCCCAGCATCTTTCTCTAAACAGTAATAATTCTATATATGAGGAAGCACTTACCGTCTTTCAGCCACTAATAGATCTTGAAAATAAAATAAAAAATCTTGAGCTTAAAATGGCTGAGCCCTATGACGCTTCTAAGGAAGATTATCACAATAAAATAATTAAAGACTATACTCTAGCTTGTGACCTCTTTGAAAAGAGAGGGGGATATACCTATAAAGGTGAGGTACATAGAGTACTTACAGGACTTGGCTTCACGGAAGAAGACTTTTCAAAGGAAATAGGTATTTTAAGCGGAGGTCAAAAAACAAGAGTTGCCCTATGCAAACTTCTTTTGACTAAATCAGATTTAATACTTTTAGACGAGCCAACAAACCATTTGGATTTAAAGGCTATAGAATGGCTTGAAGAGTATTTAAAAGCTTATAAAGGTACTGTTGTAGTTATCTCTCACGATAGATTCTTTCTAGATTCTGTCACCAACGCCACCTTTGAAATATCTAGAGGTAAGATTAGCTGTTATAATGCTAGCTACACCAAGTTTTTGGAACTTAAGAAAAAGGATCAAGAGGCCCAATTAAAAGCCTATAACATACAACAAGCAGAAATTAAAAGACAAGAAGAAATAATCGCTAGATACCGCTCCTTTAATAGGGAGAAAAGTATTAGAGCTGCAGAAAGTAGAGAAAAAGCTCTAGCAAAAATTGAACGTATAGAAGCACCAGACTCTGACGAAAGAGCTGCAAGAATTTCCTTTGAAGCTCTAATAAAAAGCGGTAATGATGTACTTCATGCAGAGAACCTTTCAAAGAGTTATGGAGATAAGCTACTATTTAAAAATGTTTTCTTTGATGTAAAACGTGGAGACAAAACTGCTATAATCGGTGATAACGGCAGAGGAAAAACTACGCTGTTCAAAATCATTTTAGATCAAGTACAAAGTGATAGCGGTTTTGTACATACAGGAAAAAATGTGTATCCCGGTTACTATGATCAAGAGCAATCGGACCTCTGCGAAGAAAAAACAGTATTAGATGAGATATGGGACAGCTTCCCAGAAATGACTATCACAGAACTTAGAAATGCATTAGCAGCCTTCTTATTTACTGGTGATGATGTATTTAAAGTTATATCCACCTTAAGCGGTGGTGAAAAATGTAGGATTAATCTTTTAAAGCTTATGTTAGCAAAAAACAATTTACTACTATTAGACGAACCTACAAATCATCTAGATATAATGTCTAGAGAAGCCTTAGAAGAAGCTTTGCTAGAATACGACGGTACCTTAATGGTAATTTCCCATGATAGATACTTCCTTAATAAAGTTATTAATAAAATCTATGAACTTAATGAAGATGGAATAAAAGAGTATCATGGTAACTACAGTTATTATGTAGAAAAGAAAAAGAGTTCAAATGCTACAACAGATTCAGCTCCTATGGATACAGGCTTAACAAAAACAAAAATTCAAGAAGAGAAGAAGAAAAAACGTGAACTAGAAAAGGCTGAAAGAGAAAGGGCTAAAAGAATTAAAACTTTAGAAAAACTAATTGCTGATAAAGAAGAAGAAGTAAAGGAACTTAACCATCAGCTCTGTCTAGAGGAAGTATACTCCAATCCAGAAAAGAGTCAAGAAGTACACCGAAAAATCACAGAGTTAGAGTCTGAAATTGAAAGTTTATACGAAGAATGGGAAGAAATTGTTTAATTTCTTCCCATTTCTTTTTTATTCTGTTAATTTAACTTGAAATTTTTTATATTCATCATCAGTGTATCTGTATACTTCTACTTCTACCTTATCACCAATAGCATGTTTGCTCTTTATTTTATTAATTTCATCTACTGATTTTACAGTCTGTCCGTCAAATTTAACTATTATATCACCAACTCTTATACCAGCCATTTGAGCACCACTAAAATCTTGAACTTCCGCTACAAACACACCTTCCACTAATCCTTTTTGCTTTGCAGTAGTTTTATCTATGCTTTGTCCTGCAATACCAAGCTTTGGCACTGGCTTAGATAAATCATCTAATTTATCCTTTACTAGATCTATTGGAATAGCAAATCCCATACCATCAACACTTACTGTACCGGTGCTAGAAATTTTAGCAGTATTTATTCCTATAACCTGTCCCTGTGAATTAACTAGCGGTCCACCACTATTACCACTATTTATAGCTGCATCTGTTTGAATATATGCTATATCTTTATCTCCAAGTTTTCTGTTTACCGCACTAACAATTCCACTAGTAACAGAGCCTAAAAATTCTTTACCAAGAGGATTTCCAATAGCTACTACTGTTTCCCCAACTTGTAAAGATGAAGAGGTTCCTAGTTCAACTACTCCTGGTACCTCCACATCCTCTGTGATTTTTACAATAGCAATATCATGATTTGCATCAGAATTTACTACCTTAGCTGCAACTTCTTTACCATTGTTGAAAATCACCTTAACTTCTGTAGCACCAGCTATAACATGTTGATTAGTTAATACATAACCTTCTTCGTTTATAATCATTCCAGATCCTATACCCTCTGAAATCTGTTCATTACCAAACCAGTCTATTCCTGCCACACTTTTTGTAGATACACCAACTACTGCTGGACCAACCTTCTTAGCTATTTCAGAAATAGTTAATGCTCCTTCTTCTGTTGCTACTGTAGTTGGGTGAAGATTATAACTAACTGAATTAGAGCTAGTAGTACTAGTAGATTTTTTTGATACTGCTTCGTATAAAGGAGTATTTTCAAAGAAATCTGTCTTTGGAAGCAAGTAAAGTGCAGAACCAAGCGTAGCCCCAGCACCTATAGTAGCACATATAACTCCTACTAAAACATAGGACATAGCTTTTCTAAAAGTACCATTTTTCATTTTAATCTTTACCTTCTTTGGTTCACTATAATTTGAATTTACACTATTCATTTCAGTGGTATTTTCAGTATTTTCTTCCACCTGTGGATTAAACATATAAAAGTTTTCTCCTGCAATATAGTCTTTATGTTCATTATTTAAATTATTATTCAAATTATCATTGTTATTAAAATCCATAATTATACCTCCCTTTGCTTTTCATCGTATTTACTTTATGTATTAATAATAAAACTATTATGTGACAATCCTGTGTCAATGCTGTGACAAAATGATGTCATTTTTAAATAAAAATAAACCTCCTTATGTACAATAAACTAACATAAAGAGGTTTGATTCTAGTAAAATAAGCTATAAATTAGTTATTTCAGGTCTTTCAGGCTTTTTATTAGCAGTTTTCTGTCTTCTTTTCTCTAACTCTTCTCTTATTTCTTCAAGGCTAATATCCTTTTCTGCCATAAGAACCATTATATGATAGCAAAGATCACAAATCTCTGTTATCAATTCTGTCTTGTCCGTATTTTTTGAGGCCACAATTACTTCCGTAGATTCCTCTCCAACCTTCTTTAATATTTTGTCTATCCCCTTATCAAATAAGTATTTAGTATAGGAGCCTTCTATAGGATTTATTTTTCTATCTTTTATTACTTGGTACAATTCCTCTATAACCTTCTCATTCATAAATTTCTTCTTCCTCTCTTAAACACATTTAAATGTTTCAATAAAAGGTTGATATCTAAAAAAACTTGTCCATCAACACTTTTTTTAAACATAGCGCTATGCAAATTATTTTACATCTCCATCAATATCACTGTTAATATTTCACTTTAAAACTATATGTTCTTTAAATCTGTGAAGAAACAGCTTCTACTTCCTGTATGACAGGCTGGTCCAATCTGATCTACCAGTATTAAAATAGTATCCTTATCACAGTCTATTTTCATATCCTTAACAAACTGAAAATGTCCTGAGCTTTCTCCCTTGTTCCAAAGCTTTTGTCTTGATCTGCTATAGAACCATGTCTTGCCAGTTTCCAATGTTAGCTTAATAGATTCCTCATTCATATAAGCTAACATGAGAACTTCCTTAGTTTCATAGTGCTGAACTATAGCAGGAATTAAGCCATCTTTATTATATTTAATTTTATCCTTTATCATCTTTACACCCCAATTTTATTATAGTCGCACAGGAATGTTAGTCTTAGTCAAATACTCTTTTACCTCTTTTATTGTAAGTTCTCTATAATGAAATAGAGAAGCTGCTAAGGCTGCATCTGCCTTAGTTTCTTGGAAAACCTCTGAAAAGTGTTCTAGCTTACCGCAACCTCCGGAGGCTATTACAGGAATATTTACCCTTTCTGATACTGCCTTAGTTAAGGGAACATCAAAACCATTTTTCGTTCCGTCGGCATCCATGCTGGTTAAAAGTATTTCTCCAGCCCCAAGCTTTTCTACTTCCCTTACCCATTCTAGAAGATCTATGCCTGTATCAATTCTTCCTCCGTTAATAACTACATTCCAACCACTACCATCTTCTCTCATTTTTCCGTCCACTGCTACCACAACACATTGACTACCAAACTTTTCTGCAGCCCTACTAATCAAATACTTATCTCGTACCGCTGCTGAGTTAACTGAAACCTTATCTGCTCCCGCTCTTAATATTTCTTTGAAATCATCTATATCTCTTATGCCCCCTCCAACGGTCAAAGGAATAAATACCTTTTCAGCTGTTCTTTCAACTACATCAATCATGATGCCTCTACCTTCATGGGTAGCGGTTATATCTAAAAAAACTAACTCATCAGCACCTTGCTCATTATAATACTGGGCTATTTCCACCGGATCTCCTACATCCTTTAAATTAACGAAGTTTATTCCCTTAACAACTCTCCCCATATTTACATCTAAACAGGGAATTATCCTTTTTGTGAGCATATCTTTCCCTACCTTCCTATACTTTTAGTGCTTCTGCCAGCGAAAGAGTGCCATCATATATGGCCTTTCCAGTTATAGCCCCATAAAGTTCCATTGCCTTTAAGGCTTTAATATCTTCTAAATCCTTTATGCCACCAGAAGCAGTTACTTTACAGCTTACCTTTTCCTTTAAGGCCTGCAATTGCTCAAGATTAGGACCTTTTAAGGTTCCATCTCTGCTTATATCCGTAAAGATTATGTTATCTACTCCAATATCCTCCATTTTAAGAGCAAAATCTATATAGTTTACATTACTGGTATTTAACCAGCCCTCTATGCTCACCTTACCATTCTTTGCATCTATGCCTACTGCTATGTGCTGTCCAAACTCCTTTACTGCTTCCATTACCATCTGTGTATTTTTTAAAGCAACGCTACCTAGGATAACTCTGCTGATGCCCTTATTAATTAGCCTGTCAATGGTCCTTAAATCTCTAATTCCTCCACCAAGCTCCACTGGTACCTTTACTCGTGAAACTACATTGATAATAATATCCTCGTTAACCGTTCTTCCTTCCAAGGCTCCATCTAAATCCACCATATGGATATATTGTGCTCCTGTTTCTTGGAATTTTTCTGCCACCTCCACTGGATCCTCTGCCACTTTGGTAGGCTTTGAAAAATCTCCTTGATAGAGTCTGACACATTTACCTTGTCTAATATCTATAGCTGGAATAATAATCATTTTACCAACTCCCCAAAATTTTTTAATATCTTCATACCAGTATCTCCGCTTTTTTCCGGATGGAACTGAGCGCCAAAGACCTTTCCCCTACTTACTACTGCTGGAACCCTTACACCATAAAGGGTGCATGCTTTTAAATCATCCTGATTCTCAACAATAGCATAGTAAGAATGAACAAAATATACGAAGCTTTCATTATCAATACCTTCTAGTAGTTTGCAAGGATTATCTAAATATAAGTTATTCCATCCCATATGAGGAATCTTAACATAATCCGGCAACTGGTGAATTTCACCTTTTATAATCCCAAGACCTTCACATTCTTTAACCTCATAGCTCACATCTAATAACAATTGCATTCCTAAACATATACCTAAAATAGGTTTATCATCTTTTACAAAGTCTTTTATTAATATATCTATGGATCCTTCCTTTAAATTTTTCATGGCATCAGGAAAGGCACCAACCCCTGGCAATATAAGACCTTTTGCCTTTGACAGTTCCTCTGCATTATTGCTAATAAAAGCCTTATATCCTAATACCTCTAATGCCTTTTCTACACTTCGAAGGTTCCCCATACCATAATCAATAATGCCAATCAAAATTAGCCCCCCTTAAAGTACGCCTTTTGTAGACATGACTCCCTTTATATTTTCATCTATAGTTACAGCTTCCTTTAAAGCTCTACCAAAGGCCTTAAAAATTCCTTCTATTTTATGATGATTATTTTTTCCATACATAATTTTTATGTGAAGAGTAATACCTGCATTAAAGGCTAAAGCTCTAAAAAACTCTTCTACCATTTCCGTATCTAGTTCTCCTACTCTATCTACAGTAAAGTCCACATCAAAAACCAAATAGGCTCTTCCGCTTATATCTAAAGATGCAAAAGCTAAACTTTCATCCATAGGAGTATAGGCAGTACCATATCTCTTAATACCTACCTTATCTCCTAGGGCCTCCTTTATACATGTACCTAAAGTAATACCTACATCCTCTACGGTATGGTGGCAATCTACATGCAAATCTCCCTTAGCCTTTACCTTTAAATCCATTCCTCCATGGGCTGCCATAAGGTTTAACATATGATCAAAGAAGCCTATACCTGTATCTATATCGCACTTTCCCTCTCCATCTAAATTTATTGCAACCTTTATATCTGTTTCCTTAGTTTCTCTTTCTTTTTCAGAATATCTGCTCATAAATCTTTTGGGCTAAAGCCCCTCCTCCTTTTATACTTATTTCAGATCTTCTAACACACAAGTTATAGCTTCTAAAACTCTAATATTTTCCTCTCTACTACCAGCGTTTATTCTTAAATATTCACCAAAGCATCGGATAGCTATGCCCTGATCTCTCAAAACTTCGTATACTTCCTTTCCTCTTTCAGACTTAATATATATAAAATTCGAACTAGTAGGATATACCTTAAATTTATTACCTTGATCTAGCTTACATAGCTCCTCATATAAATAATCTCTTTCTTTAACTATCTTCTGAATATTATCTTTAATAATATCAGGATGTTTTAGTATAACTGAAGCAGCAACTTGTGATAAGGAATTTACATTGTAGGGCGGCTTTACCTTTTTATAATTATTGATTACTAATTCTCCTGCAATTATGAATCCAACCCTAGCAGCAGCTAGCCCCATGGCCTTAGAACAAGTTCTTAAAACTGCCAAGTTCTCATACTTTGCAACTAAATCTACTACCGTTTCTCCGCAGAATTCATAATAAGCTTCATCCACTACTACCAAAGCATTTGTTTGCTCTACTATTTTTATGATATCTTCCCTACTTACTACAACACCTGTAGGGTTATTAGGTGTTGAAAATATTATTATCTTTACATCTTCATTTAGTGCTACATTAATAAAATCCTCTACATCAAAAGTTAAATTTTCATCTAAGGCATAGTCATATACATAGGCTCCTATCAAGGAAGCATAGAACTTATACATAGAAAAATCTGGCTTTAAGGTTAGCACCCCATCCCCACAATTTAAGAATCCATTCATTAAGGTTTGTATTATTTCATCAGAACCATTTCCTGCTAAAATATATTTTGAATCTACACCACAGTACTGTCCATATAAACGGCACAAGGACTCTGCCTCAGGATCAGGATATCTGTTGTAGATAACCTTCATTAAAGCTTCACTTAATTCTTCCTTTAAACTTTCGGGGAAATTTAAAAAGCTTTCGTTAGCATCTAATTTCACCCTGTATTCCCTCTTATCTACCACATAAGGCTCTATTCTATTTAACTTATCATTAATAACTAGCTTTCCCATTACTTTAACCTCACTTTTAAGGAGTTGGCATGAGCAGTGAGTCCTTCTGTTTCTGCTAACTTAATTGCTTCATTGCCTATCTTTAAGAAAGCTTCCTCTGTATAGTACAAATAGCTTGATTTCTTAATAAAGCTATCCACTGATAGAGGAGAGAAAAATCTAGCTGTTCCACTAGTAGGTAGCACATGGTTAGGACCTGCAATATAATCTCCTAAAGGTTCTGGTGCATAAGCTCCCAAAAATATGGAGCCAGCATTTTCAACATCCCCTAAGTATCTCATAGGTTCCTTAACCATTAGTTCCAAGTGTTCAGGAGCAATGTCGTTGGCAAGTTTCAAAGATTCTTTTATATCCCTTGTTACTATAATTGCACCATAATCCTCGATAGATCTAGTAATAATATCCTTTCTACTCATGGACTTTAATTGAGAATTCAGTTCTTCTCTAACTTTATAGGCTAAATTCATATCATCTGTTATCAATATAGCTGAAGACAACACATCGTGCTCTGCTTGAGACATTAAATCTGCTGCAATAAATTCTGCATTGGCATCCTTATCTGCCACAATTAAAATTTCACTTGGTCCTGCAATCATATCTATATCCACATTTCCATAGACATTTCTTTTAGCTGTAGCTACATAAATATTACCTGGTCCTACAATTTTATCCACCTTAGGTATACTTTCTGTACCATAGGCTAAAGCCCCAATGGCTTGAGCTCCTCCAATCTTAAATATTTGATCTACACCAGCAACTTTAGCAGCGGCTAAAATATTAGGATTAACTTTTCCATCCTTTGATGGCGGTGTAACCATAACTATATTTTCTACCCCCGCTACCTTAGCTGGTATAGCATTCATCAGCACTGAAGATGGATATGCCGCTGTACCACCTGGAACATACAAACCTACCTTTTTTAACGGCCTTACCTGTTGTCCTAGTAAAACTCCATCTTCCTTGGTAACCATCCAGGAGCGCTGTTTTTGATTTTCATGATAGAACCATATATTATTCTTAGCCGTATTTAAGGCCTTAAGAAAATCCTTATCTACAGAATTTACTGCCTCTTCTATTTCTTCTTTGGTAACTTGAAAATCCTTTATATTAACCCCATCAAAATTAGCAGTATACTCAAATAGAGCCTTATCTCCATTTTTCTTAACATCTCTTAATATAGTTTCCACAATTTGATGTACTTCTTGTTGAACCTCATCGCTTCTACTTTTTAAGTTTTCAATACATTGCTTTTCTATAACCCCATCAGCCTTTATTATTTCAATCATTCTTCCTTCACTCCATCCACATAGTTTTGAACCTTTTTAATTAAGTCTTCCATCTCTGTTTTTTTCATTTTTAGACTAGCTACATTGGCAATCATTCTGGCACTTATTGGACATACTTCCTCTAAGACTACTAGCCCATTTTCCCTTAAGGTTGTACCAGTTTCCATAATATCTACAATGGCATCGGCCAGTCCTAGTATTGGAGCCAACTCCACCGAACCTTCTATTTTAATAATTTCTACATCCATACCCTTGCTAGCAAAATGCCTTCTTGCAACTTCTGGATATTTGGTAGCAATTTTCTTTTGATTGTAACCACTATATAAATTGGTGTCTCCTTTAGAAGCTACTATGAATTTACATTTTCCGATCTTTAAATCCACAACCTCATAATAGCTTCCTCCAACCTCCATTAAGGTATCCTTACCTACTATCCCTAAATCAGCCACACCATGCTCTACATAAGTTACTACATCATTGGCTTTTGCAAGGAAGAAATCTAAATTGTATTCTTCCTGATGAAAGATTAACTTTCTTCCTTTATCCTTAAGGATACTACAATCTATCCCTACCTTCTCAAAGATCTCAACTGCTCCCTTTTCCAGCCTACCTTTAGTTAAAGCTATCTTTAAATTTTTCATATCTCTTCCTCCACCTTAAATAAGCCTACTAAAGTATTTTTATTAACACTGTATCTGTATATTTCCTCATCTCCATCTAGAATCAAAACATTTTCTACTCCCCTATTTTTTGCATAATCTATAGTAGCTCCTTTATCTGAGTATAAAGATAACTCACACTTATAGCCCTTCTTTACTAAGCTTTCCAATAATTCATTACCTAAGCCTAGCTTCTCTACATTGCAATGAATGATATAATCGGGAGTTATGCTTCCACTAATATGATGATTTTGCTTCTTTAATACCTCTAAAATTCTATCAACATTTATAGCAAATCCGGTAGCAGGCACCTCCAACCCAAAATTACTAACTAACCCATCATATCTTCCACCATAAAGCACGTCATAACCAACGCCATCTATATAAGCTCTAAAAATTAATCCGGTATAATAATTTATATGATGAACCATTCCCAAATCTAAGGAAATATATTGGCTAAGCTTCATGTCATCCAGCATCTTATATATCTTTTGAATATCATTAAGAGCATCTAAAGCCATAGGATTAGTAGTTAGCTTTTTAGCCCTTTCCAATAGAGATATATCGCCAAATAAAGCTGGAAGCATATTTAAGACTTCTATTTTTTCCTTACTTAAAAGCTCTGATTTTTCATTTAAAAAATCTCTAAGCGCAGCAAAATTTTTATTTTCAATAAATCTTCGTATTTTCTCTTTATCTTCCATCTCTAAAGGTAGTTCATCCATAATACCTTTAAAAAAGCCTACATGGCCTAACTCTAATTTAAAGTTTTCAACGCCGGCTACTAAGAGAGCTTTTACCGCCGTAATTATAACTTCCACATCTGCTCTTAAGCCTTTGCAGCCAATTAACTCTACTCCTGATTGAGTAAACTCATTTCTTTTACCATTTAGATCCTCATTAGTTCTAAATACATTTTGGCTATAGCATAACTTTAAAGGATAGAAGCTATCCTTTAATTTTGTTCCAGCTAACCTAGCAATAGGTGTAGTTATATCCGGTCTAAGTACTAAGATCCTTCCCTTACTATCAAATAACTTATACATATCCTCTTGATCAATCCATAAGCTGTCCCCTGCATATACATCATAAAACTCCAAAGTGGGAGTAATAATCTCCATAAAACCTCTTTGCAAATAAACGCCTTTAAGCAAAGATTCCACATGATTCTTGTCTGCACAATCTACAAAGAGTATATCTCTAGTACCCTCCGGAATACTTTTTTTCCATCTTCCCATAAACTCAGCCCCTAACTTTATCACTTTATCATGCTAATATACTAAAATATTACCAATATTAAGATAGCTTGTCAATATCTTTATTACTGAATAAATATAGATTAGATCTTTGATACTGCTTTTTTCTTGGTCAGAAGAAGAATAATGAATTAAAAAGATATTTTTTATAGTAACCACTTTTTTATTACTGCTTAAAGCTTTTGTGCTATAATATCTTGTAAATGACTTAATATACTCACGAGGTGATAATATGTTCAACATTGATAAGGATAAATTAATTTATTATCTTAAAAACTTAATTTCCATCGGGAGTCCTTCCGGCTATACCCATAAGGTTATGAATTATATACAGGATGAACTTTCAAAACTACAAATTCCTTATAAAACTACAAATAAAGGAGCTCTTATAGTTTCTTTTGAAGGACAAAATAAGGATTATGAAAGAACCTTTTCTGCTCATGTAGATACTTTGGGAGCTATAGTAAAGAATATAAACTCTAAGGGTACTCTTTCCTTTCTACCTATTGGAGGCTTTATGATGACTTGTATCTAAGGTGAAAACTGTACCATTGAAACTTCCAGTGGCAAAAGCTACAGCGGAACTATACAAACCATAAAACCTTCGGTGCACATTAGCGGCAATGAAGCTAGAGAATTAAAAAGAACTCCTGAAAACATGGAAGTAATTATAGATGAGAAGGTATCTTCAAAGGAAGATGTAGAAAAATTAGGTATATCTGTAGGAGATTTTATTTGCATAGATACTAGGTTTAGAATCACTGATAGTGGCTTTATAAAAAGTAGGTATCTAGATGATAAGGCTAGTGCTGCAGCCCTTTTATATTGTATTAAATATATACATGAGCATAAATTAGAGCTTCCTTACACTATAAACTTCTTCATAAGTAATTACGAAGAAGTGGGACATGGAGCAACCGCAGGAATTCCAGAGAAAACAAAGGAATTTATTGCTGTAGATATGGGAGCACCAGGGTTGGATCAGAATTCTTCTGAATACTCTGTATGTATTTATGCAAAGGATTCTTCAGGACCTTATGACTATGAATTGCGTCAAAGACTTGTTGATGTTTGCTCCAAAAATAGTATTCCATTCAAAATTGATATCTACCCTTTCTATGGCTCTGACGCCTCTGCTGCTCTCAGCGCTGTTTGGGATGTAAAAACTGCCCTTATTGGCCCAGGTGTATTTGCTTCTCATGGATATGAAAGAACACATATGGAATCCTTAGAAGCCACAACAAGACTAGTTTTACAATATGCTATTACAGAGTAATTCAACAAAAAAAGATTCAGCTAGGCTGAATCTTTTTTATTATAAACTAATTCTTTCTTTTGCTCTTTTCACTATACTTTCTGGATATCCTAAATAAGCTAACAGCTTAATAGCATTTCTAGTATTAGAAACTCCCTTTCTTATTTTATAATCAAATTTAATTCCTTCATCACTGTTCACATCTTCTTTAAAGTAATAACATTCATAATTATCCTTCACAAGCTCTGTTAATTCTAAGTCATGGGTAGCTATTATAGCTGTAGTATTTTTGCTTATTATGTACTCCATTATTTCTCCAGAGGCACTAATTCTTTCTACAGGATTCGTACCTCTAAATATTTCATCTATTATGCAAAGGATAGGATATTTGAGTCCACATTGCTTTATTATTCTCAATATGGATTCCGCTTCTCTTAAATAATAACTCTTGCCATCCACAACACTATCACTAGGGCTTATGGAAGTCATGATATGGTAGAAGGCAGCCTGATATTTATCTGCTTGCACCATATAAAAGGTTTGAGCAAAGAGAGTAGCAATACCTATAGATCTTAAAAAAGTTGATTTTCCTGACATATTGGATCCTGTAATAATTACTCCACCCTGCTCTATGCATATATCATTAGGTACAGCTTCTTCTATAAGAGGATGAATCAAGCCTTCTACACTTATTCCTAGCTGTCCCGCTGTAAACTTTGGTGTTACAAATTCACCAATCTCTTCTCTATAAGAGGCTATTGAAATAAAGCAATCTATTTCTCCTACTATCCTATACAATCTTTGTAAAACTTCTCGATTTTTGTTTATATCTGCTATTACTTTATAATAGTTTCTCTCCTCTACAAGAAATAAAATTCTATAATAGTCAGCAAATACATCAACACCTTCAGGAATGCCTATATTACTATTTCCTCTTGCAATACCTTTAACTTTCTCATATATTTCCTTCATTTCTTTTATGTACGGATTCAAAGTAGAATTATTTTCTTGGCAAAGGAAGCCAGCAAACTTTATTAATTCAGATAAGTATCTTAAAGCTTTTATACTTACATCATTTTTAACTCCATGATTTGTATGTATATATACGTTTATACCAAAACATATAACAAAGGGTACAAATACTGAAGAACCCATAAAAGGTATTAATAGCAATGATGCAACTGGCAGTCCAGCTGCCACATTGCATATCAATCTCATATAAGGTTTAACTTGCGCTTCTTTCCAGAGTAATGAACTTAGATCATCATCTTTCATCTTTCCAACGTAATATAAGGCTATCTGAATCTTTTCCCTAAAATACTTATCTTCTTGAAAAAGTCTAATTATTTTATCTCTATAGATCAAAGGCTCCTCCTGAAATAAAGGAGTTCTTAATATATGGTAAAGAACCTGTTCCCCAGAAGTAGTAAGGTTTCTATCTAACATTATGTATATTTCATCCATATTTAGATCTTCCCAGGTTTGGTCATCCATATATACTTCATTATTGTCCTTTGATAAAATATCAAAATATCTTCTGCTAATATCTAAATTTCTCTTTTTATCCCTAAACTGCCCCCAGCTTTCTTCTATAATTCTAAGCACTTTTAACTTTTCTTTCTTCTTTGTAAAGTAGTAGCTGCAATATAAAAAAATTATAGACAAGAGAAAAGCTGCATAATATATTTTATTAACATTTCTTCCTAAAGTATAAGCAAAATAGGCAACTCCAGCTGTAGCTGCTAAAGATAGAATATTTAAATTAGAATAGATCTTTTCATTCATTTTTTCTGCTTTTTTGCCTCCTTAACAATTTTATTAATGGCTTTAACAACCGCTTCTGGTCTATCTACTTGAATATAGCTACTAGAGTCCTCTACAATCACTTGCTCAGCTTTAGATGATAACTTCTCCAAATTACTTTGTTTATTAATATAATCATTATCCTTTTCTTCATCATTATATTTATTAGCCGGTGTTAATATATGAAGAAATATATCTCCCAAGGCATCATCTTCTTGTATTTTACCTTTATAATCCTTTAAAATTTGAAGCTCTTTGTAATAGGCTGAATAGTGTTTAGAAGTTACTCTTTGAGATAAAAACAATTCTTTTTCGGTATTGGAAAGATTCTTTAAGAATGCTTCATCATTTTTAAAGATCTTGGTCTTATAAGTTAATCTAAGTCCTCCAAAATAAGAAAAAAATCTTCCTACTCCCGCTTTCATTAATTGCTTATTTATAGACTTTTGAAATTCTTCAGATTTTATATCTTCCTCCATTAGACTATCTATTAAAACCACTCCAGACACATTTTCAGGATACTTTTTAGCAAATTCCGTAGCTATTAAACCACCATATCCATGTCCTACTAAAACATAGGGCGAATATACTCCAGACCTTGATAAAGCATTTTTCAACTCTGAAATAGTTTTTTTCATATCTACTTCTTCTCCTGAAGAATCACTCCAACCATATCCATTTCTATCATAACTAAAAACTTTATAATCATCCTTAATTTTTTCTTTTACATCATTCCATTGCTCTATAGGGGTATTGATATCATTAATAAATACTATGGAATAAGAACCTGACCCAGAAGTATTAGTTAAAACTCTATATTTACCTACTGATATTAAACTCCCTCTCATTTTGAACTTACTTTTGTCCACTTCCGTCGCAATAAATTGGTATACTAATCCAACAAATAATAAAAATATAGTGAAAAATACTGTAAACTCTAGAACTTTCTGAGGTGTTTTTTTTCGTCTATGAACATATCTATGAAAACTATTAGTTGAAAAACCAAGTTTCAAATTTATATCCCCCCAAACTAAGAATCATCACATATAAGATAATAGCATAGATAATTACCTTATAAAACTATTAATAATAATTTTTGTATTTATAACTTACGCAATTAAATTATCTATTTTGCCAACAATAAAATTAAATCTGTAAATTACAAAGAAAGACTTCTAGAAATGAGGTGTTTTCATGAGAGTAAGACTGGGTTATGTTGCTATCGCATTAAACCTTCCAAAAACTACTAGCTCCAGTAATGTTACCTATACTTTATTCAAGAAACTTCCAACGGAAGAAAAGCAATTAGAAAAATTAAAAACCACAACCTTAAACAACTTAAATAATCTATATAAGATTCTTAATTATAATGCAGAGCAAAAAATACACTTTTATAGAATCACCTCTGCTCTAGTACCTTTAGCTACTCATCCTGAAGTAGATAATTGGAATTATAGATTAATATTTAAGAAAGAATTTGAAAGGTTAGGCAATTTCATAAAGGAAAACAATTTAAGAGTAGATACCCATCCTAATGAATTTAATGTAATAAATAGCTCAAAAGCCACTGTTGTATATAATTCTATAAATAATCTTAAATTTCATGTGAATCTCTTTGAGGATATGAACTACCCTCTTGGAAAAATGGTACTCCATGTAGGAAGTGGGGAAGGTGGTAAAGATATAGCCTTAAATAGATTTATTAGCAATTTTGAGAACGTTCCATCTGAAATAAGCAGTAGACTTATACTAGAAAATGATGATAAAACATTTACCGCTGCAGAAACTTTAGATTTATGTAAAAGATTAAACCTGCCAATGGTCCTTGATGTGCATCATCACAATTGCAATAATAATGGAGAAGTTTTAGAAGATCTGTTAGAAGAAATACTAGCTACTTGGGATAAAGAACAGCTACCACCAAAATTTCATTTTTCCAGTCCTAAAGAAGGTCCTCTAGATCGAAAACATTCTGATTTTATAGTGGCTGAAGACTTTATAACCTTTATAGAGATTTGTAAAGTTTATGATAGAGATATTGATATTATGCTGGAAGCAAAGCAAAAAGACTTAGCCTTATTTAAACTTATGGAGGACTTAAAAAGATTAAGGAAAAATTGGAACTATATAGACAACTCCACCTTTGAGATACTTTAATAACAGTTAAGGGCAATCTTGAAACAGATGTCAGATAACATATATCTGACATCTGCTATCTGTCCCCTTACTATCTTTCACCTAGTTTGAGATTTGGTGCAGCATTTAAATCTAAAGGTGAGCGTACACCTCTCATATATTCAAAATATGCTGCGCTGGCTATCATAGCTGCGTTGTCGGTACAGAGTATTGGAGCTGGAAATAGCACTTGTATATTATGATCAGCACCTGCTTTTATTAAACTATTTCTCAAAGCAGTATTGGATGCTACTCCTCCTGCTATGGCAATCTTGTTAACTTTCTTCATTTTGCAGGTTTTTATCACATTATCTGTAAGCACATCCACTACAGCTTTTTGGAAAGAAGCTGCTACATCTGCCTTATTAATTTCTTGTCCTGTCATTTCCATTTTGTTTAAATAGTTGAGAACAGCAGACTTTAGCCCACTGAAGGAAAAGTCTAGGGTTTCCTCATGAAAATTAGATCTTGGAAATCTAATAGCATTTTCGTTACCTTCTTTTGCCAGCTTATCTATAGCAGGCCCTCCCGGATATCCTAAACCTAAAGCTCTTGCCACTTTATCGTAAGCTTCTCCTGCAGCATCATCTCTAGTTTTAGCTATAACCTCAAAATCTCCATAATCCTTCATGTGTACTATAAAAGTATGTCCACCGGATACTACAAGACATACAAAGGGTGGTTCTAGATCCTTATGCTCAATAAAGTTTGCACTTATATGGCCTTCTATGTGGTTAACCCCTACTAAAGGCTTTTTTAATGAATAAGCCAATCCCTTTGCATACTGAAGTCCAACTAAAAGTGCCCCAACTAGTCCTGGCCCATAGGTAACAGCCACTGCATCAATATCCTTAGACTCTAGATTAGCCTGCTCTAAGGCCTCTTCAACTATGGCATTGATTACCTCTACATGCTTTCTTGATGCTACTTCTGGTACAACACCGCCAAATTTTTTATGTATATCAATTTGTGAAGCTATAACGTTGGATAAGAGTTCTCTTCCATTTACTACTACTGCCGCCGCAGTCTCATCACAACTACTTTCTATAGCTAGAATCTTTACATCCTTTGACATAATTACTACCTCTTTTTCTGACAATATAATATAACTATTTGTAGACTTATAAATTTAATTATAGCAAAAGAAAAATTATATACAACCGGTATTATTTTATCCCTTAAAACCATGATATACTATAATTATCTACTATAGAAAAGGGAGATAGGTTATGGAAAATTATGCAAAAGTCGTCGTTAAAGGATCACCTATTTCAAAATCCAACTTTAAACTATTTAATACTCATGGTCGTGCCATACTTCCCAATAATTCAGGAAAATATTATGATCGATATGCACACTATGAGGAAGAAATTGCCTATAACGCTAGGTTGCAAAATCCAGGGGTTGTGTTAACAGAAGCATTAATTGCAGTGTTAAAAGTCTACTATAAAAGCTCTAAACGTCATCCTGATACTAATAATATAACCAAAAGTATTTTTGATGGCATCGAAAAAAGCGGACTTATAATAAACGATGCACAAATTAGGCGCCTTATTATAGAGGAATATTATGATGGTAAAAATCCTAGATTTGAGTTAGAATTATTTGGAGAGAGCAACTATTGTATGAAATATGAAATATATAGAAGAGAAGTGCCTGAAAAGCCTATTGAATATCAGCCACCTTCTAATAAGAAAAGTAATGTAATCAAAAAAAATTCTACTGAAGAATCAAAAAACAGCCTAACTAAATGTGGTATTTGCGGAAAATATGTGTCAGCAGAATCCACTGTCACTGCCAATGGCGGTAAGATTAAAATATGTAATAGTTGTCTTAAAAAATTATTTTAAAGCTTTACTTTAAGGGGGACTATTTATGCTAATAAAAGACATATTTAATCAAAAGAAACCAGTAATATCCTTCGAAATTTTTCCACCAAAAAAAGATAGTAATATCGATGTAATTTATAACACTTTAGAAGCGCTAAAGGACCTAAGACCAGACTTTATAAGCGTAACTTATGGCGCTGGTGGTAGTACTAGAGATAAAACAGTGGAAATAGCTTCTATTGTAAAAAATAAATATAATATAGAAGCTTTAGCTCACCTTACTTGTATTGGATTAGATAATGCTGGTCTTAATAAGATTATTGGGGAATTAGTAGAAAATAATGTTAAAAATGTGATGGCTCTTAGAGGTGATTTGCCGGAAGGCATGGATAAAAGAGTTCTTGAAGAAAGTTCTTTTTCCCACGCTTCTGACATTATTACTGTTATAAAAAAAATAGGAGACTTCTGTACTGGAGGTGCATGTTATCCAGAAGTTCATCCTGAATGTGACACTTTAGATAGAGATATAGAAAATTTAAAATTTAAGGTAGATTGTGGAGCTGACTTTTTAGTTACTCAATTATTCTTTGATAATGAAAAATTCTATAACTTTATTGATAAGGCTAGAAAGGCCGGTATCAATATTCCTATAAGTGCTGGAATTATGCCTGTTACTAATAAAAAGCAAATTGAAAGGATGGTATCCTTAAGTAACGCTACATTGCCCGTTAAATTTACAAGAATCATGGACAAGTATGAACATAATCCAGAGGCCTTAAAGGAAGCAGGAATAGCCTATGCCACAGATCAAATTATAGATTTATTATCTTGGGGAATTGATGGTATACATCTATATACTATGAATAGGCCAGAAACTTGCCGAAAGATTATAAGCAATATTACTACCATAAGAGATACTTTGGAAGGTAAATAAAAAAGTAGGTTGTAGCATTATATTTCTTATTTTCTTATGCTACAACCTATTTTTATACAAATATTTTTATTCTTTTTCTAGAGTAACAGTTATACTATTTGCATCTTGACACCTTTCCAGTAAAGCAACGGGAATTGATATTTTCTCTAAGTCTCCGTAATTCATAATTTGCTTAGATATGCACATTTCCTTTATGCCGTCTACATAAACACATACTTTATGATGTTCATATACCGCATCTACTCTAAAAGCTAGATCTACAGAATTGTCTACGTTACCTTTGCTAATATAGGAAGGCACTATGTATCTTATTGCTGGCCCCTTTAATATTTGAATTTTATCCTTTCCGTCTTTAAAGCCTTTCACATAATCTACTGCTTTTTTGCCTGCTCTTTCACTTTCCTTAATTATATCATCCACACTGTCATGATAATGGACAGCATTACCACAAGCAAAGATACCTTCAATGTTAGTGCGCATATTTTCATCTACTTCCGCCCCACCGGTATCAGGGCATATCTTGACTCCACATTTCTTGAACAACTCATTTTCTGGTGTTAAATTAACAGCTAAAATGATAGTATTGCAGCCTATAAATTCCTCACCCTGATCTAAGAAATTACCTTCAGCATCTAAGGGTACTATGGTCACCCCTTCAACTCTATCATTGCCATGTACATATTTTATATTGTGTTCCAATTTTAAAGGTATATGAAAGTCACTAATACACTGAATTACATTTTTTCTACTACCTTTACAGTAACTTAAGGGCTCTATAAGTGCATGAACCTTAGCTCCTTCCAAAATAAACCTTCTAGCCATAATAAGACCTATATCAGTAGATCCATAGATAACTATATCTTTTCCTGGCATATATCCATCTAAATTAATAAATTTTTGTGCAGATCCCGCTGTAAAGATACCAGCAGGCTGTGCTTCAGACAAATTGACAGCAGTCCTAGGTACTTCCCTACAACCAAGAGCCATAATTATAGCCTTTGCTTGTAATTTTATAATTCCCTCTTCTCCATTAACAGCCATTATTTCTTTTTTATCATTAACCTCTAATACCGTTGTTTTTAATTTATACTCTATACCATAATCATTTACAGCAGATATAAACCTTTCAGCATACTCCGGTCCTGTTAAGTCTTCTTTGAATCTTTCAAGACCATATCCATTATGTACACTTTGCCTTAGGGCTCCTCCTAAAGATTCTTCTCTTTCCAGTATTATTATATTATCTATACCTTCCTCAGCTACGGCAACAGCAGCAGCTAATCCTGCAGGTCCTCCTCCAATTATTACAACATCGTACATAAAAATTAAAACCCCTTTAATAATTATTTCTACTATATATTATATATTTTTTAAACTAAATAGAAAATAGCCCTTAATAATTATCCTTATTAGCTTCCCTTATTATTTTCATAGCTACTTTTTCCCGTATACTATCATATAAGTCAAAGGTTCTAAGAGCTTCTTCAACCTCACTATAAACCAACCAGTAACCACTTTTAATAAGAGGTGTCTTGTATCCACTAACAAAAGCCTTTACATCCTTTAAAGGAATACCCAATAATACTCCTATCTCATGGGGACAATTATCCTTATATTTGCCTTTTATATCATTCAACAACCCTTCTATTTCATAGTGCTTATATCCATAATCCTTAAAAAAATCCCTTATCTCTTCTCTTTCTAGGAGTTCCTTTAACACAGTTATATTATAAATTAATATTATAATTGAATTTGTACTTTCTCTTAAAGTTATCCATCTAATATCACTATTTTCTTGAAAGCTATCAAAATATTTTTGCCAAAGAAATTTTAAGTTTCTTCCACCACTGCCTAAAGATATAATAGAGGCAGGTTTTTTTCCCTCAATAACCGGTGCTATATAATAACTTATTACAGCCTTTAAATATTCCTCATCCTTTAATTTCTCTAATGCCTTAAAATACTGAAAAATAATTTCCTTCTTCATATTTATTTCTATTATAGAAAAAGACATCCCCTAGGAATGTCTTTTTTATCATAGTTTATAATCATTGTCTCTTTCTTCATAAGAATGAGGAATGCTCATATTGGAATTATTTAATGCTGTAAAAGTTCCTATATAATAATCATAGTTGAAAAAATTATTGCTATATATGGACTTATTCTTATATTTCTTATCAACATATTCTACCATATGGTTAGTTGATATTTCTTCATACTTTGCCATTACATCACCTCAGTATATTTATTTACGTTTATTATCTCTCAAATAAGGTATTATATACTTTGGTCATTGATTTATAATGGCAAAACAAAAGGCAACTGATAACTCAGTTGCTGTAAAATAAAGGGGATATTATGAAAAAAAACTTAACTAACTCACTGCTTATTATCATAATATCAGACAAATATTAAATTGCTATATATCAAAAATAAACTTTTTGTTAATTATACTTGTTTTTTATGGAAAATAATTCTTATTTATATTTTATTGCCATAATCGCTGATTATTTTAATTTGTCTTCATAAGATTTTACCATTCTTCTTACCATTTCTCCCCCAACGGCTCCGCATTCTCTTGCACTTAAGTGTCCATTATATTCTGAAAAAGGAATTCCCATCTCCTTAGCTACTTCAGTTCTGAATTTATAAAGTCCCTGCTTAGATTCTGGCACTAATTTTCTTGTTCCTTTTGATGCCATCCTATACCTCTCCCTTCTTTTATATTTTGTAGAGTTCTGAGGAAAGAATTAAATTTAAATATCTTTATTATAAGTATTTGTCATTTTTAAATAATTAACCTGTATTATTGCTACCTTTCTTGTAATAATTATACTCAAGCTATATATTTTCACTTTTATTAAGTATTATCTTTATCTTCTCTATTCTTTTTTCTTTTACCTCCAAGATTTCAAATATGGTGTCTTTATACTCTACCCTTGTTTCTTCACCGTCTTTAGGAATATTTCCTATAAGTCCTATAACAAAACCGCCTATTGTATCGGAATGCTCTGACTCAAAATTGGTATGCAAATAATCATTAAGGTCACTTAAAGTTATTAAACCATCGGTAATATAAGTGTTATTATCTATTCTAACAATATCCGGCTCCCCTTCATCATACTCATCTAAAATCTTCCCCATTACTTCCTCAATTAAATCTTCTATAGTTACAATACCTTCAAAACCACCATATTCATTTATAAGTACTGCCATATGATTTTTAGATCTTTGTAGTTCTTTAAAAAGTTCATCTATACTTTTAGTGGCAGGTACAAAATATGGAGTCCTTAAAATTTTACGTATATCCACATTTTTAAAATCACATTTACTAGCAGCTATCAAAAAATCCTTCATGTATAATATACCAATAATATTATCTATTTCTTCCTCATAAACTGGAACTCTTGAATAATTCTCCTTTGTAAGCTCATCTATAATTTCATCAATGTGAGAATTTATATCGATAGCAAAAACCTCTGTTCTAGGAGTCATAACCTCTTCTGCTACTTTGTTATCAAACTCAAATATACTTTCTATCATTTCCTTTTCCGTTTCATTTATTACTCCATGCTCCTGACCTACCTCTATTAAAGACCGTATTTCCTCCATAGAAACCTTTTCATCTAACCGTTCAGTTTTAATGCCTGATATTCTTACTAATAAATTAGTGGAACTGGAAAGTAGTCTTATAAAAGGCTTTGTAACCTTAGATACTGCTATAAGTGGCCTAACAGAAAACATGGCTATTTTCTCCGCCATCTGGAGTGCTATTCTTTTAGGATAAAGTTCACCAAAAACCAAGGTAAAATAAGAAAGTATTATAGTTATTATAAACAATGCAATTTGACTAGCATATGGAAGGCCTATTCTTTCTAAGTAAACCGCAAACTTTCCTGATAGGCCAGTAGCTGCAGAAGCACTGGCAAAAAAACCTGCTAAAGTTATACCTACTTGGATAGTAGCTAAAAACTTACTAGGCTCTTCTGTCAACTTTTCCAGCAAGGCTGCCTTTTTATTTCCCTCTTCGGACAATAGCCTAATCTTATTCTTATTCAAGGATACTATAGCCATTTCTGCTGATGCAAAAAAAGCATTTAATGCTGTTAGAATTACTATTAGCAAAATTTGCCTTATTGTACTTCCGCCTGTATTCATCCATTATTACCTCCATGAAGCCTAATATTATTATTATCTTTCTTAGTCGGTAATATATACTTAGAAGCATATTACTAATTCACATCATCCTATACTTTTAAGGACGTATGGACTAGCTCTAATAATAATTCTGAGGAGTGTAAATTTTCTATTTAAAAAAGAAAGAAGGTACTTGCAGCTTACAAATACCTTCCTCCACCAATTCTTCTACTTTGCTTTTTCTAGAGCCCTTTGAACCGCTACCTTCCAGTTTCCTGTGCTAACGGTTGCTGTAGCTATAGTGTCTACATCATAACTTTGAGCCTCTATCATTTCCTTAGCCATGTCTTCTCTAAATTGTTTTAAATTTGGTCTTACCTTACCTTCTACCTCTGCTCCTGTCCACTCATCATAGTTAACCTCTTTTCCATCTTTGGTAAGTCTCTTTAATACAATATCTGTAATTTTTCCATCTTTAATAGTTACAGTGGCGGATTCTTGTCCGTAATCCCATGGGTCTGCAGTTGCCTCATAGGTACCATCTTTTAAATTATCTGTCACATCCTTATTTGTATCGCCACTTTCAGTGATATCTTTTTCCTTGTCTGTAGTGTCTGTAACCTTATCACTATTTTCCGTAGTAGTTCCCTGCTGATTATCTTTTTTCTCGGTACTATCGTTACCGCAACCAAACAAACTTAAAGACAATACAAGGGATAATGCAACACAAATTTTTTTCATCATAACCCTTCCCTTCCTCATTAATTGATAACTCTTCGCTCATAGTTATTTTTCCGTGTTATCAATTCTTTATGCATACATATAAAACAGCTACTCATTTGATATTCACGTAATTCTAAGTAATTTGTGCATTGAAGCTCTATAGATGAATAGGATTTCTGCTATTTATATTATCTAATTTTTAGAATTTTATACATATATTATTTAAGCTTATATATACTAGCATAACATCACATAATTGTCTATAACCTGTTAAATATCAATTTTTATTAGCCTGTAGTTTATAAAAAATTCCGCCAGTTTTCACTACATTGACGGAATTTATATTTAACACTTACTTTTACTTACACTGAAATTCAGTTATTTTATCTAAAATCTAAAAGTGCTCTCAAATAAAATCTATTATCTACTTTTTCAAAGACAGCCCAAGTACCGGTATTAAAATCTCTTTCAGCTTCTGAAAGCGCAAACTCATCATCACCTAATATATAAATTAATGGTATTGAGTCTGTCTTATTATCTGTTACTCTTTGAATTTCTCCACAAAGCTCCCATACTTCACTGGTTGAAGGACCCAATACAGCTCCATTAACTGTATCTTTAAAATTAAAATTCTTCTCCTTAATTCTTAAATGCTGAATTTCTTCACTACTATTTTTTATGCTAGTAGGAAAAAGTTTAGTCATATCTATAGCTTCTTCATCATTTATTGGTAATTGAAGGTTCTCTGGAATTTCCTCAGCAGAATAAATATTTCTAATATCATTACCTCTTGCACTATTCCCAGATACAAAATTTCTTATTACTATTAAACCTGATGGACTTACCATTTGTTTAAAGGATTCTATGTCTTTACTATTAAGAATACTAATAAATTTCTTAGCTACATCTATCTCATTAACAATAGTAGAATTATCTTTATCGGAATTCTTGTTATCATCATCTGTAACAGTTTCATTCTTACTCTCCTCCTTCACTATGGAGGAATTATTATTAGAAAGTATAGAATGAATAGATTTTAGAAATTCTCCTTTCTCTAGTGCATAAGAAATTCCAACTACAAGACAAAATAATAAAACTATAACTTCATATTTAATTAAACTCCAATGTTTCACTGAAGTATTCTTAAATTCTTGCATTATTTGCTTTTCCCTATCATCTACAAGCCCATGTTTAATGTGGTTATTCTCATTATCACTTTCATATAATTTATTAAACATTATGTATGCTCTCCCTTCAATTAATTTTCAATAGTTTCCCAGCTCTACTTAGCTGATACTTTATGGTAGACCATTCAACCTTCAAGATTTTACTTAAATCTAGAATAGAAAGTTATCATAATAATTTAATTTTATACCTTACTAACAGAAATTTCATCACTGCTTTTACTAATAATACAAGCAAAATAAGGTAAAAGAACTGTATACCATTATAGAATTATTTTATTTTTTTAGTAACATTTACATAAGTTTTATATCATAATAAGACAGCAAATAATTTGTTATAAGCTAATTAAATTTATTTATCCATAAGTTTTGATATTAATACTCTCTTCTTTCTATATAAAATAAAAAGACACTATTTTTAGTGTCCTAGTTTAACTCACTTTCTACTTTAAATTATCATATTAAAATCTTGATTACTTTTTAATTAACTTTAAAATAATACTTTTTTACTATTTCATCACGAAATATATATCGCCAAAATTTGCTATTAATTAAATTTCTCCATATAACTTTTGAATTCATAAGAAAGATTTTTTCTATAGGTTGACTACCTTTACTTTCAGATTTATCATCTATCAGTATATTTTCTGAGCCTATTTTTTCTCTCAAAATTTTTTTATATATAACTAAGTTTGGTTTATTTTTATTAGTATAATAATCGTTTTTCCAAACTTTATACAAATTTTTAAAACTTATGCATTGATTAACTGATCCTGTTATTCTACTAATAGCAAACATACCTGAAATTCTTTTATGTGCGAAAGCTTGTACAACTATAGCTATAATACTAAAAATTAAATGAGGAATTATTAAAAGTTTTGAGATCACAACTATTGCCACTATTATAAATTTTATAAAATTATTAAAGATTTACTTCATAACATCCCTCCATTAATTTAAATTGCAAAAAAAATATAATGTGCTTCAAAACACATCAATTAGTAGGTAAATTTAATATATATTATTACTAAAAAAATTACTCCTTTATTACATATTTTCATTCTATCACCAATAAATTTACACTTCAACAAATATGAGATTGTCATAAATTAGCAAAATAAAAAGCCAGCAGAAGCTGACTTTTAAATACAACTATGCGATAGCATAAAACCGTAGTTTTACTGGAATGCCATTGCGAATTACTATGCAATGGGTTAACCTTTTCGAGTGCTTTTATCTCCATGGTCGAAACCTTTGAGAGCCTCGAACTTAGGACGCTAAATCGCCCCAGCCTTTTACTTTCTATCGCTAAAGTAAAAAACTATCATTAATTATTTCGGAATGTAATTTAGTTATTCTATGAAATCTTATAAATTCTAATTTCTATATAATTCCTCTAAAACACATAACATATGTGTCCTCAATAGCAATAATACTTTATATTCCTTATAGTTGTATCATAACATACCCTTATAAAAAGAAAAAACACTTCAATACCAAAATTTACATTCCATATAGTTGTATCATAACCAAATTCAAAATAAGATAAATCAAGACTTTATGCCTCATTCAAATCTTATTTTTGCATTGAAGTTCTAGTGAGGTTTTTCCATTTTCTAGACAACAACCTCTTAGCTATTGAAAATACAGCATTTATCAATATACTTAGATTCATTTAGTTTACTGCAATTTCTTCAACATGATTTTTATAGTATTCACTTTCTTCTTTTGTGGTAATATATTTTGTACTCATGGCAATATTTCTACTAGCATTATAATCTGCATTTAATGTACGTCCGCAATCCTTATTCTTACAAGTAAATAGCTCTTGCTTTTCTCTTTGTCCTTCCTCGTAGTGCCCACATATACTACAAATTTGGGAGGTACGATAAGGATCTACATAACGTACTTTAATACCTTCACGCTCTGCTTTATACTCAACCATTTGTTGCAATTGATAGTACGGCCACTTATCTAACAAAGTTCCTTTAACAGCTTCTTTCATAGATAATAGTTCCATGTTTATTTGTCCAGCCTTATTATCTAATGCAAATTTTATAATCTGACTTGAAAGATAATGATTATAAGTTCTATTGTAATTACTCTGCAACTCTTTAAATTGATTTAAAGCAGAAAGTTTTTTCTTTCTTCCCCTTCCACCTTTTGTAGAATTTAGCTGACGGTGTAATTGCTCACGTCTCTTTTTAAACTGAAGATTAACCCTCATAAAATCATCAAATGAACCAATTGCACGTTTTATATAATATGTATCATTTAGACTAACATAAACTGGAATTTTAACACCAATATCTACACCTACAACTCTATTAGGAATAAACTCATTTTTTTATTTATCGGAATATCAACAGAAAGATTTAAAATTAAAGTTTTATCCACAATTTCAATTGAACTTTCACATACTTTATATCTTTTATCTATAACATTAGCAAGAAATGTTCTAAGCTCTAAATCATTTTTATTAAATTTATGCCCTAGAAGAACTTTAAATGTAATCTTATTAACCCATTTAATCTTTATATCATCACCGTCATAATAAAAACTTAAATCTCGTCCGCGGGTTAACAGCGGAAATGTTCTTTTGTAATTTCTTATAGATCTTTCACCTCTTGCTAACCCATTTTTTATATCTGATTTAAAATCTTTTTTTACTCTATTTGTCACTATTGATTTAGTGTCTATTCCCTTGCCAAAATTTATGTTTTCGAATATAGGATTACTATTAGTTAGTCCTTTTACCGCTTCTTTATAAGCTGATTTATCTATATTGTCAGTGAAATAAGCAATTCCGAGATAGCTTATTGCCTTATTTAAAGCCAAATACTGACTATATTGAGCATCACGAATAAACTGATATTTGCTATTTCTTATTTCTTTATCTCCCTCATCAATAACTATTTAAATTTTTCTAACAGTAATCATATATCTATCACCTCATTAGGCATACTTTACCATATAGGTTTAGCTAATTCAACATATTCATTTTAATATAGTTTTTTACAAATAATCAGTATGTAAAGGACATAAGTAAAAAAGATTTAGCAATAAAGCCAATCTTTTTTCATTCAAAATCTATTCAAAAAACAAAAAAGCCAGTAGAATATAAATTCTACTGACTTTCCACTGGCAGGGGCAGCAGGAATCGAACCCGCAACCAACGGTTTTGGAGACCGCTACTCTACCAATTGAGCTATACCCCTTCGTGACAAGGATTATTATATAACATATATAAAAAAAAGGCAACTACTTTTTAAAATTTTATTTATAAAATATTATATTTATTTAACAAAAAAGAAATCCCCCTTAAATATGGGGATAAAATTAAGTTTATAAATTTAGTTAGTTATTTCTTTTAAGCTCTTAAAGGCATTATAATTACATTGCCATAAGTCTAAACAGTTTCTATCGGTGCAGTATGTAGACAATTTAACTTTCTGTACCTTTGAATTATTTACTATGTTTTCTACATAGGACAGCTGTTCATCTTTACAGTATAAGAATATATATTTTGATTTATTAGCTTCTTGGTGAAGCTGTTCTTCCATTTCCAAAATTTTATCTTCTGAAGATAGCTTTATAGGATTAATATTAAAATAGTTAAAGAAATAGTCTAATTCTTCTGTGTTAGTTAAAAAAGTATAATCCTTATACTCTTTTATTATAGATGTAAGTTCTTCATTTACTTCATCTAGCTTTTTTATAGCTTCCTCAAAATTTTCTTCATATACTTGTCTTCTTGCCGGATCCTTTTCTTGAATTCCATTTTTTATGTTTGATAATAATATTTTATAATTATTGGAGTCTAGCCAATAATATGGATTGCTTTTTATAATCTCTTCTCCATAAATAATTGGGTATTCTAGTTCTAAAGTCTTTATACCTCTAGAGCAATTAATAACTGAAACATTACCTTTTTCTAGATTTTTCTCAAACCCATTAACCCATGGTTCAAAGCCGGCACCAAAGTATATAAATAGATCTTTATTAGCTATATTTTTCAAAGCATCCTCAGTAAATTCATATTTCCATTGACTCTCTTCTTCTGCCATCATGTAATCTACTATATGATCATCTTTTACAATATCCTTAACCATATTATATAACAGTTTATTAGTTGTAATTATTCTCAAAGTTACTTCCGTTTTAATATCTTTCCCTTCGATGTTAATAGTAGGCGTTACCCTTTGTTCATTATCACTACAGGCTGTTAGAAATAACATAAATAGTAATCCTAAACTTATTACCCTTTTCAATTTTAGCACCTCTCATATACACTAATTATTATTACATTATAGACTAAAATCCATAAAACTGCAAAATTCTTTACTGTCAAATCCTTTTCTTTTTCACAATTTTGATATAGAATAGCATTATGTTATATAAGATTAATCAGAGGTGAACTCTTAAATGGAATTTATAATAAAAAACCTTGAGGAAACTATGGCTTTAGGTAAAGCTTTAGGACAGCGTTGCAATGCCGGTGACATTATCTGTCTAACAGGAGATTTAGGAGCCGGTAAGACTCATTTCACCAAAGGTGTAGCCCTGGGCCTAGGGGTAAAAGAAGAAATAACCAGCCCAACCTTTAACATTGTGAATGAGTATGAAAGTGGAAGATTGAAACTTAATCACTTTGATGTTTACCGCGTTAATGATCCGGATGAAATAGAAGCCATTGGTTTTGATGAATACATTTTTGGCTCTGGAGTAAGCATCATAGAATGGGCAAATTACATAGATGTTCTCATTCCTGAAGAAGCTTTATGGATTACTATAAATAAGCTTCCTGAAAAAGGAGAAAGCTTCAGAAAAGTTGTAATAAATTATAGCCAAAATAGATATGATTATGTAAAGGAGATAAGCCTATGAGAGTACTTTCTATAGATACTGCAACGGAAGCTGCTAGCTGTGCCATACTCGAGGATAACAAGCTATTAGGAGAAATCAACTTTAACTTTGGCAGGCAGCATTCTGTAATTTTAATGCCAATGATTGATAAGCTTCTTTCTTCCCTACATATGGATATAGACTCCATTGATGGTTTTGTATCCTCTAAAGGTCCTGGTTCCTTTACTGGTTTAAGGATTGGAATGGCCACAATAAAAGGTTTAAGTTTTGGAGCTAAAAAACCTTTTATTTCTGTTTCAAGCCTAGATGCCTTAGCCTATAATCTAGCCTACAGTAAGGGATTAATTTGCCCTATTTTAGATGCTTTAAGAAACAATGTATACACAGCCTTATATACCTTTGAGGGTGAAGAGCTTAAAAGGATATCAGATTATATGGTAATTTCTATTGATGAGCTTATTAATAAAGTAAAGAATGAAGAATCCATTTATTTTATTGGTGATGGTACTGCTAAATTCAAGGAAGTTTTAAAAAGCAATATTCCTAATTCTTACTTTGCTCCTGCTCATCTTAACTTTGCCAGAGCTTCATCACTAGGTGAACTTGGATTAAAGCTACTAAAATCAGGTATTGAAGAGGATCTAAACACCAGTACTCCAATTTATCTTAGAAAGTCTCAGGCTGAAAGAGAATATGACAAAAAAATGGGGTTGAGTAATGAGTAGTATAGAGATTGTTCCCATTGAAGACAAATATATTGAAGGTATTTTAAATGTAAGTATACTAAGCTTTCCAATTACTTGGAGTAAAGACTCCTTTGAAAAAGAGCTTACAAATAAATATGCTCGTTATATGGTGGCGGTGAAAGATGGTTTAGTTGTAGGTTTCGCCGGCATGTGGATTATCTTAGACGAAGCCCATATCACCAACATAGCTGTGCATCCAGAATACAGGGGCTTTGGCATAGGAACTATGTTAATGGAATCCTTGATAAGCATTTGTAAAATAGAAAATGTCATAGGTATAACCTTAGAGGTAAGAGTATCAAACCAAAGAGCAATAAATCTCTATAAAAAATTCGGCTTTGTGGAAGAAGGTATTCGCAAGGCCTATTATGAGGATAATAAGGAAGATGCTTTAATAATGTGGAAAAGAAATTTTTAAAGGTTCAGAGCCAAGCTCTGAACCTTTAAAATTAAACCGCTTTTTTTGAAAGCTTTGTATTGTTGCTTTCAAGCTTTCTATTATCATTATTTATAATAACTGAAATTCTCTTATAGATAACTAAAGTAATAACAGATATTCCTGCTCCCTTTATTAAATTTATAGGTATAACACCTTCCATAATATATATCATTAACTCCTTTTTTGGCATATTAGGCATAAATAAAGGTATAAGAATATATGCATTAGCCAATGCCCCTACAATGCCTAAAACCAAGGTTCCAATAATCAATGAAATTACAGCATTCAACTTTGTCTTCTTAAATTTATATATCATGCCCGCTGTTCCAACAAAAGTTGATCCAATAATAAAGTTAGCTAACTCCCCTACCCCTCCGGTAGTGGTAGACTTCACTAAAATCTTTAAAATATTTTTCAGCGCCTCTATTATAACTCCTGTCAGTGGCCCAAAGGCAAAAGAACCAATTAAAGCCGGTAAATCACTAGCATCTATTTTCAACCAAGGAAAAGCCGGAAATATAGGAAATTCAAAGTACATTAAAATAACAGAAATAGATGCCATTAAAGCAACTTTAATTAGGTAACTAGTTTTTGATGTTATATTATTCATTTTTTAATTCCTCCCTTTAAACTACTTCAGGAGATAGGTTGGATGGATTAATGCCTTTATCTAAGCTTGGCGCCTTCTACTTAGATAAAATAAAAACCCTGACCAAAAATAGTCAGGGCAAGATAATCCATCTAACACATATCTTCTTCCATCCAGACTATACTGTCGGCTTCGGAATTTCACCGAATCAACCATTACGGCTCGCGGGCTTTACCGCCGGTCGGGATTTACACCCTGCCCTGAAGATACTATTATTTAATTACATATTTATTATAAAACATTGTCATAATATTTTCAATGTATTTTTATTCTTTTTTCATAGATAAAGAAATTCTCTTTCTTTTTTCATCTACTTGAAGTACTCTAACCTCTACAATATCTCCAACTTTAACTATATCAAGAGGGTGACGTACAAATTTGTCTGACATTTGACTTTTGTGTACAAGACCATCTTGATGTACTCCAATATCCACAAAGGCCCCGAAGTCAGATACATTTCTTACAGTACCAGTAAGAACCATACCTGGCTTTAGCTGATTAATATCCAATATTCCCGTTTTAAATATTGGCTTTGGCAGCTCTTCTCTTGGGTCTCTTCCTGGTTTCTTAAGCTCTTTTATTATATCTTGAAGAGTTAATACTCCTACACCTATAGCATTGGCAAGGTCTTGCAATCCCTTTTCCTTCACTCTCTGATCTATGTCAGGTAGTCCCTTTTTTAAGTCATCCATATCATAGCCCAGCATTTTTATTAGTTGTCTTGCCGCCTCATAGGACTCAGGATGTACTGCTGTATTATCCAATGGCTCTGAACTTTCAGGAACTCTTAAAAAGCCGGCACACTGCTCATAGGCCTTTTGTCCTAATCTCTTAACCTTAAGCAATTCTTTTCTGCTTGTAAACTTACCATTTTCCTCTCTATAAGTTACTATATTTTGAGCTATAGCAGCATTTATTCCAGAAATATAGGATAGTAACGAAGGCGTTGCTAAATTCAAATCTACTCCAACTGTATTAACACAATCTTCTACTACACCCTTTAAGGATTCATCTAATCTCTTAGGAGTAACATCATGCTGATATTGTCCTACCCCTATAGACTTAGGATCAATTTTTACTAGTTCTGCTAGAGGATCCTGTAATCTTCTTCCTATAGATATAGCTCCTCTTACTGTAACGTCCAGGTCAGGATATTCTTTTGCAGCTAGCTCAGAGGCAGAATATACAGAAGCCCCTGCTTCTGAAACTACAACATAATAAAGATCCTTTCCCTTTTCCTCTTTAACCTCTTTTATTAGTCTAGCAAGAACCTCTTCAGATTCTCTACTTGCAGTTCCATTACCTAAGGATATAACATCTACATTGTATTTGTATACTAGTGATTTTAATGTTTTTATGGCTCCTTCCACATCATTTTGTGGAGCAGTAGGATATACAGCTACATTGTCAAGAAACTTACCTGTATCATCTAGTACTGCAACCTTACATCCTGTTCTAAAACCTGGATCGTAGCCCATTACAACCTTTCCCTTAACAGGTGGCTGCATCAAAAGAGCCTTTAGGTTAGCCTTGAAAATTTCAATGGCTCCATCCTCTCCCTTTTCAGTGAGTTCTGCTCTAATTTCTCTTTCTATTGAAGGATATATAAGTCTCTTTAAAGAATCCTTAATACTCTCTTCTATATAAGGATCTGTAATGCCATTGCCCTTCAAGCATTTTCCTTTTAAATAATCCACTAGCTTACTTTCATCTATGGTTATTTTAACACTCAAGATTTTTTCCTTTTCTCCACGGTTTATAGCTAATATTCTATGAGGTGGTATACTTTTTACCGCTTCATGATAATCATAATACATCTCATAAGGAGTTGGTTCTTCAGAGGATCCTGTAGTTTCTATTATTCCTTCTCTATAAACCTTACTTCTAATCCATTTTCTAAATTCAGCTTCGTCGGAGATCATTTCGCTTATAATATCCATAGCTCCCTGCAAAGCCTCTTCCGCTGTTGCTACAGCCTTTTCTTCGCTAATGAATTCTGCAGCATAGGCCTTAATATCTCCTGTAAATTCACCGGAATAAATAGCTTCTGCTAAAGGCTTTAAGCCCTTCTCTTGAGCTATTATAGCCCTAGTTCTCTTCTTAGGCTTGTAAGGTCTATATATGTCCTCTACCTCAGTTATAGTTTCTGCCTTCTCTACATTTTGCTTGATTTCTTCTGTAAGCTTTCCCTGTTCTTCTATTAGTCTAATTACATCCTGTTTCCTTGCTTCTAAGTTTCGTAAATATGTAAGTCTTTCAGAGAACTTTCTTAGCAGCTCATCATCTAAGCCACCGGTCCTTTCCTTTCTATACCTTGCTATAAAGGGTACAGTATTACCTTCATCTAGTAGTTCTATAACACTTTCAACCTGCTTCAGACTAATATTCAATTCCTTAGAAAGTCTTTGTTCAATATTACTCATTTTTCCCTCCAAAATATGTGCTTATAAATACTCTAGGTATTACTACCTTTAACATTATAAAGTATAATCTTTGCATTTTTCAACTTTATTACTTGTTAATATACTAAGTGAAACCTTTTCTTCATAAGTATATATTATGAATACTTTTAGCGAGGTCGTAAATGGAAAAAACATTTATTAAAGTAATAATGGCAATCTTGATTGTTTTCCTAGCCATGTCTCTAAAAACTAGTATAGGTGTTGAAAACTTTAACCTTAATAGGATAAAAGAAGTTACTGCTAATTTAAGTTCTTCCTCTTATAAGGGTCGACTTACAGGAACCTTAGAAAATAAAAAGGTTGCAGAGTACATTAAAACTTCTTTAGAAAAGATTGGGATACACCCCTTTCAAGGAAACTACTATCAAAATTTCAAGGTCAACTATCCTAAATCCTTATCTAACGAACCTTATTTGCAGGTAATAGACAAAGAAGGTTCTGTAATACATAAATTCACCTATGGTGTGGATTATAAAGAAGATATGATAAACTTTAATGAAAATAAAATAAATTGTCAGAGTTCAAATTCTAGAATAATCGGCGATAATATTATTCAAGTTTTTCAAGGGGAAGGTTATAGTCTTTTTTATGTACCGGAGGATAATAATTTGAATTTCAGAAGCTCCTTTTTAGATGACAATTTTACAAACCTATGTATTTTTCTTTCTAAGGAAGCTATGGCCTCCATTAAAAATTATTTATCAAAGGATCTATCTATAGAATGCTATATTCCCTTTGAAGAAGAAATAACTACCGTTCAAAATGTTATAGGTATCATTGAAGGACGTGATAAAAACTTAACCCCCATAGTGTTATCCGCTCATTTTGATCATCTAGGAACAGACTCTGCAGGTACTGTATATGGAGGTGCCTTAGATAACGCCAGTGGTACAGCCTTTCTTTTAGAATTATCTAGATATATAAAATCCTTAGGAAGACCTCAGCGTTCTATTATTTTTGCTTTCTTTAACGCAGAAGAGTTTGGTTGTCTCGGTTCAAAAGCCTTTGTGGAAGAATATAAAGATATGCTTAAGGGAGCAAAAGTCTTTAATTTTGATATGATAGGCAGTGATAATAACATTCCTTTATGTATCATGGGCGGTGAAAATGATAATAAAAATACCAGTCTAGTAAAATCAGTGGCTGCAACTTGTAGCAACAACCAAATCAACTTTGATTATTTATTCAAGGATTCCAGCGATCATGAGTACTTTAGAAAAAATGGAATTGATGCTATTACCTTCTGTGATAATGATGTTAGTAAAATTCACACTCCAGAAGATAAAGCAGAATATATTAGCTTAAGCGCTATTGAGCGATGTTTTAGTGTGATTTCTTTACAGATAATTGCCTATGGCTATAATAATAGTATTTTTATCCTATATAACAAGGAAATATTGCTTTCTTCCATGGCACTGCTTGGATTCCTTCTCTCCTTTTATGTTATAAAATACAATAAAATCGAAATTATAGTTAAATCCAATAAACAGAAAAATTAACTTTCCTTCCTTTTATACCTATGTTGAACTAAAAAAGACAATGGATACATCAAAATATCCATTGTCAATTATTTTTATCCTCTAATGTACCATTGCTGCTCTGTATTAAATATTCATTTATAAACAAATCTATATCGCCATCCATAACAGAGCTTACATTTCCATTTTCAGCACCAGTTCTATGATCCTTTACCATAGTATAAGGTTGGAATACATAGGAGCGAATTTGACTGCCCCAGCCTATGTCCTTTAAGTCTCCAGACAAATCTTCGATTTTTTCTTTATGAGCCCTTACCATAAGTTCCGTTAATTTTGCCTTCAACATAGCCATAGCCTTTTCCCTATTAGCATGCTGACTTCTTTCATTCTGGCATTGTACCACAATACCTGTAGGTAGATGGGTAATTCTTATAGCCGATTCTGTTTTGTTTACATACTGACCTCCAGCACCACCAGCCCTATAGGTATCTATTTTTAAGTCATCTGATTTTATGTCTATATCCTGATTTTCTGTCAGTTCTGGCAACACTTCTACAGAAGCAAAGGAGGTTTGTCTTTTACCATTAGCATTGAAAGGTGATATTCTTACTAATCGATGTATACCTTTCTCGGCCTTTAAATATCCATAGGCATATTCTCCCTTAACACTTAAAGTAACCCCTTTAATACCAGCTTCATCTCCCGGTAAATAATCGAGGGTTTCCAAGGAATAACCCTTCTTTTCTGCCCAACGGGTATACATTCGTAGCAACATTTCTGTCCAATCTTGGGCATCAGTACCTCCTGCACCAGCATGCAAGGTAAGTATAGCATTGTTTTTATCATACTCACCGGATAAAAGGGTCTCTATTCTAAACCTATCTATTTCCTCCTGTAACCTCTTTAACTCTGTTTCCGCTTCACTTATGGAGTCTTCATCTTCGGACTCCTTTATCATATCTAATAATACTTCTAGATCTTCAACAGCTGTAAAGACATTATTGAATCTTTCAAGTTTATCCTTAAGATTTTTACTTTCCATAGTTATTGCCTGGGCCTTTGAGGCATCATCCCAAAAGCCAGGCTCTTGCATATAATGGTCTAATTCTAAAATCCTCTTCTCCAAACCTACAAGGTCAAAGAGAAGCCCTCATTTCCTCTAAAATTTCCTTCATATGTGCTACTTTGTCTAACGCTTCATCTAGCTTAAGCCACATATATCTCACTCCTTATTATGCCATTCTTCCACAGCAATTTTTATACTTCTTGCCACTACCACAAGGACAAGGATCGTTTCTTCCTACCTTTTTCTCTTTTTTTACTGGCTCCTTCTTTAAGGAATCATCATGGTTAGTTCCAGTTTCCTTAGCTACCTGCTCTCTTTCAGGAGCCTTTTCCATCTTTACACGGAATAGGTGTCTTATAGTATCAGTCTTGATATTATAAATCATTTCATTAAACATTTCGCTTCCTTCAATCTGATATGCCTGCACCGGGTCTTGTTGCTTATAAGCTCTTAAGCCCATTCCTTGCTTTAAATGATCCATATTATCAATGTGATCCATCCACTTAGTATCAACTACTCTAAGAAGGATTACTCTTTCTATTTCTCTTAAGGCTTCAGAACCAAATTCCTCTTCCTTCTTAGCATAAATTTCCTTAGCAATAGATAACACTTTTTCCTTTATCTCATCATTAGACATTTTTTCTAATTCATCAACTTTTAACATGCCATGAGGAATACATAAATCCTCTAAATAATGAATTAATTTCTCTAAGTCACTCTTAATTTCTTCTTCCAAACCAGTAAGGTGTGAATCTACAGCACTGTAAAGAACATCTTTCATCATTTCCTCTATCTGTTCTTTAATATCTTTTCCCTCAAGCACATCTGCTCTTTGCTTATAAATTACTTCTCTTTGCTGGTTCATAACATCGTCATAGCCAAGTAAAGTCTTTCTTATATCAAAGTTATTTCCTTCTACCTTCTTTTGAGCACGTTCTATGGCACTAGTTACCATCTTACTTTCAATGGCATCTGTATCTGTGAAGCCCGCCTTCTCAATCATTGGCTGTAATCTTTCTGAACCAAAGATTCTCATTAGGTCATCCTCTAAGGAAATGTAGAACCTTGAAGATCCTGGGTCTCCCTGACGACCAGCACGACCTCTTAACTGGTTATCGATACGTCTAGATTCATGTCTTTCTGTACCGATAATTTTTAGTCCACCTAATTCTTTAACCCCTTCTCCTAGCTTAATATCTGTACCACGACCGGCCATATTGGTAGCTATAGTTACCATACCCTTTTCACCGGCATGGGATATAATTTCAGCTTCCTTTTCATGATACTTAGCGTTTAATACTTGATGCGGAATGCCTCTTCTCTTTAATAAAGCAGATAAGGCTTCTGACTTTTCTATGCTTACAGTACCAACTAACACTGGCTGACCCTTTTTATGAGTTTCTATTATTTCTTCTACTATAGCATTAAATTTAGCCTTTTCAGTCTTATATACTACATCTGGATAATCTATTCTTGCTACAGGTCTATGAGTTGGTATTACAATTACATCTAAACCATAAATTTCTCTAAATTCATTTTCTTCTGTAAGAGCTGTACCGGTCATACCGGATAACTTTTTATACATACGGAAATAATTCTGGAAGGTAATTGTAGCTAAAGTCTTTGATTCTCTTTGAACCTTAACCCCTTCTTTAGCTTCAATAGCTTGGTGTAATCCATCACTATATCTTCTTCCTTCCATAAGTCTTCCAGTAAATTCATCGACGATTACTACTTCTCCGTCCTTTACCATGTAATCCTTATCTCTCTTCATTATATAATTAGCCTTAAGAGCCTGGGTTACATGGTGCTGCAATTCCATTTGACTAGGATCTGCGTAGTTATCTATTCTAAAGAATTTTTCTGCAGCAGCTACACCTTCGTCTGTTAAAATTACAGAATTGGACTTTTCATCTACAGTAAAGTCTACATCTGCCTTTAGAGTCTTTACAAAGAAATCAGCTACCTTATAGAAATCTGTAGATTTTTCTCCTTCTCCAGAAATTATTAAAGGTGTTCTTGCTTCGTCTATAAGGATGGAGTCAACTTCGTCTACTATAGCAAAGTTTAATTCTCTTTGAACTCTTTGCTCCTTGTATACTACCATGTTGTCTCTTAAATAATCAAATCCAAATTCATTGTTTGTTCCATAGGTTATATCACAGCCATATGCCTGTTGTCTCTCTTGCTGGGTTAGATTATGTACAATAACCCCAACAGTTAATCCAAGGAATTCATAAACTTGAGCCATCCAGTCTCTATCTCTTTTTGCTAAGTAATCATTTACTGTAACTATATGCACACCCTTACCGGTAAGAGCATTTAAATAAGCTGGTAATGTAGCTACCAAAGTTTTACCTTCACCAGTTTTCATTTCTGCAATTCTTCCTTGATGAAGTACAATACCTCCAATTAACTGTTCCCTAAAATGTTTTAATCCTATAGTTCTACTAGAAGCTTCTCTAACTACAGCAAAGGCTTCTGGTAAAATATCGTTTAAAGTTTCCCCATTATTAAGTCTCTTTTTAAATTCTTCTGTTTTAGCTCTTAGCTCATCATCAGTAAGCTTTTGCATTGACTCATCAAGGGAATCTATTTTATCTACTATAGGAATTATTCTTTTAACTTCCCTCTCACTATAAGTCCCAAAAATTTTATCTAATATACCCATGCTTTCATCCTCGCAATTCTAATACATTTTTTCATTTTTATTAATTTTCATTACTCTTTATTATAACATTTTATTAATTATTCTTTCAACTTCAAATAAATAAAACTCCCTAAAAAGGGAGTTTTATTTATTTAAAATTCTGGTTCAATGAGACCGAAATTACCATCTTTTCTTCTATATACTACGTTTACATCTCCACTATCAGCATTTTCATATACGAAGAAGTTGTGACCTAACATTTCCATCTGTAATACAGCTTCTTCTGAGGACATTGGCTTCATAGCAAATCTCTTTGTCTTTACTATTTTAGGTTCCTCAGCTTCCTTTTCACTACCGGTTAGATCCGGTATGTACTGAAACTTTAATGCATCTCCTGCTTGTCTTCTAGCAAGTCTTGTTTTTACCTTTCTTATTTGTCTCTCTAATTTATCAACAACTAAATCTATAGAAGCATACATATCTTCATTTTCTTCTTCAGCTCGTAATATAACTCCATTAAAAGGAATTGTTACCTCAATAATCTGCCTATTTTTTTGAACATTTAAAGTAGCTTGCACTTCTACATTGGGATTAAAGTACTTCTCCAACTTTGATAATTTCTTTTCTACGGTAGCCTTAAGAGCTTGAGTTAATTCCATATTTTTTGCACTTACTATAATATTCATATTTCCAGCTCCTCTCTCTTACCCTAAGGTAATTTTAGCAATCTTTTCTTCTTGTTAATATTATTTTAATATGAAATGAGGACAAACTCAACAGTAAAATTTTGAATTTACAGAATATTTGATTAATTTACGTCATTTTTCCTGTCTATATCTAATGCTTTTTCATTATTCTCCAATCAAACAATTATAGTTTCTTCTTTTAATATTATTACCGATATAATTATATAAATGTACAGTATAATACCGGGAATTTCTGAGTTAATTTGATAAAAAAAAAATAAAAACTCAAAACTTTCATAGTTTGAGTTTTTATTTTATAAAAGTTAGTTGACCTGATCTTTGCCCCCACACCCGCCTGCTGGAGCTTTCGCTACCCGGAACTTACCTCTCACTACTAACCCTCTCGTCATAAGACGGCAGGACTAACATCTAAGCCGCACCATGATCATTAAACGTTTGTTTAACTTACGTGGGTCGTTTCGCCTGCGACTGGCATCGACTTTCAATCACAAACCTAACTTTTATATGTATATTATACCGCACTTTTCGCCACAGTCAAGACTATAACTTCATTGCAACCTTTTTCCAGCAAAGCTTTTCCGCAATAAAAGGCTGTGGCACCGGTGGTTATGACATCATCTATTAATAAAATTTTTTTACCCTTTATTTTATTTACATTAGTTGCTGTAAAACTACTTTTTAAATTAAGCCAACGTCCCTCTCCATCAAGGCCTATTTGATCCTTTGTAATATGTTGCTTAGATAAACATCTGATAAAGGTTTTATCCAAAGCTTGACAAAGTTGCTTACATAAAAATTCACTCTGATTATATCCCCGTTTTTTTAACATAAGGGAATCAGAGGGCACGAAAGTAACATATTCAGCATCTATTCCTTTCGTTAATACAAGTTTTTTCATAAGACCTACTAATACTCTTCCACAGTTAAAATCACTTTTATATTTTAATCCTATTATCATTTCCTTTACTAAAGCGTTGTAATAACTACAGGAATAATATTTTATTTTTATATTTTCCTTTTGTATGTGCCCTTCTATTACTGAAAAGTTAATCTTTTTTTCACAACTATCACAAATCAATTCTTCCGTTGGATTGTTACAAAGTATGCAACCTTCACTATTGCCATATAGTACATCCAAAAGACATTCAAAGTAATATTTTATACTCTTACCAATCCCATGTCCCATATAAGCTTATTGAATCTCCTTATTATTTCCTTGCAATTTTCCATATCCCTAGATATGTCATTTGACAAAAACAACACTTCTCCAAAATTATTATCTTCAACATTAGAAGCTTTACTGCATACATAAACCAGCTTTTTATATTCAAAAACCTTATTTTCAGCAAAATATATTATGAAATCAGTTTTACTTAACTTCATATTTATTATATCCATATTATGAGTAACAATTATTCCTTTTTGCTTTTCAATAAAATAATTCAACTGATTGTTATTATTTTCAAAATGTAATACATTAGTACCTAATCCATCTTTAATGCTTAATAAATAGTTATGAACTCTTTCAGATATATCTTTTCCTGGTGTTAATATTATCACATTCCTATTAGACTTAATGGACCATTGCAAATATTCATATATAACTATAGGAATTTCTTTGTTTAAGTCCAATCTAGTAGTAATTACTCTTGGCTCTATCATCGGACTTCCTTTATATCTACCGGGAATCTGAATAGATTTTGCATTTTGAAAGATATTTTCTATAGATATACATATAATCCTGCTATTCTTATAGAACACTGACAATAAATCTAATATTTCAAATTTATTATATTTAGGAAATCCTCCTATATCGTCGTAGATTACTAAATCATAATTATCTTTTACTAATCTACAAATCTCATTTGTAAGTAGTACAAGAGACTTACCTTCTTTAACTCTACTACTACCTTCCATACTATAACAATAATCATCAAAACCTCTTTGTTTTAATAAGTTCACCCTATGTCTTATACTTTCCTCATCATTAGCTATATATAATACTTTTTTTCCTTCAGATGTATATTTAATGATAATATCTTCAAAAACATCGTATTTGCTATATGGTACTGCCACTATATTTAATACCTTTTCCTCACTTCTACTCCAATTACGAATAGCCTTAATTATTCTTTCCTTTTCCTTCAAATCAGTGTCTACTGGCAACATCGCCATACACGCTCTCTCCTTTTTTTACAATACTTTAGTAAGCTAATTTTTATTCTTTGACAGGATTAATTACTCTTGGCTACTATCTATAATATTCTCTATTCTCCATTTTAGGGATGAATATCTTTCAAAACTTCTATTATTATTTATCATAAAGTGTAATGCCTTTACAGAGCCTACTAACACTACCATTTGCTTAGCTCTAGTAATAGCAGTATATAATAAATTTTTATTCATAAGCATAGGCGGTCCCATGAAGGATGGTAAAATAACTACAGGAAACTCACTTCCTTGACTTTTATGCACCGTTATAGCGTAGGCTAAATCTAATTCATCCAAATATATAAAATCGTATAATACACTTCTTTCTTCATCAAATACAACCTTTAACACTTGATTATCTTCATCGATTTCCTCTATAAAGCCCACATCTCCATTAAATACACCAAGACCTTCATCTTCTCCCTGACCAGCAATTCTAATCCACTTTAGAGAATAATTATTCTTGGTTTGCATAACCTTATCTCCAACTCTAAAAATTGTATCTCTAAATTTTTTCTCCACTTTATTTTTAGAAGGAGGATTTAAGATATTTTGAAGTTCATTATTTAAGTTGCTAACTCCTAATACACCCTTTCTCATAGGCGATAAAATTTGGATATGCTTCAACTTATCCCATGACTTATTAAATTTAGGTAGTCTAGTATTTATAAGATTAATTATAGTATTTAATATCATATTAGGATCTTCTTCATTTATAAAATAGAAATCCTTATTTTTTTCATTTAAAAAAGGCATCTCTCCCTTATTGATTCTATGAGCATTTACTATTATCATACTCTCCTTAGATTGCCTAAAAATATCCTTCAGCCTTACTACTCTTACGCATTTACTTTCGATAAGATCCCTAAGCACATTACCGGGACCTACTGAAGGCAACTGATCCACATCTCCAACTATGATAATTCTCGTACCTATAGAAACCGCTTTTAAAAGACTATTCATAAGCATAATATCAACCATAGAAGCTTCGTCTATTATTAATACATCGCACTGCAAGGGACTTTCCTCATCCTTATTAAAAAACATATTCTCCTCGCCCTCATACCCTAGCTCTAATAAACGATGTAATGTCTTAGCTTCTCTTCCAGTAGCCTCCGTCATCCTTTTAGCCGCTCTGCCCGTTGGAGCTCCCATAAGCACCTTCATCCCTGCCGCTTCAAATATTTCTAAAATACAATTTATAATAGTGGTTTTTCCAGTACCAGGTCCACCGGTAATTATTTCCACTCCACTATCTGCAATTCCAGCTATAGCCTCTCTTTGAGAAGGTGCAAAGCTTATATTATGTTTTTTCTCAAAGTTCTCAATTTCCTTCTCTACATCAACATCCAATTTGGAATATTGACTAAAAGCAAGAGTCAAGATTTTTTTAGTAACCCCGAGTTCACAATAATAATACGGAAGCGTAAAAACGCACTCCTGTCCTTGGATATTCTCTATCTTTATCTGACCATCTAAAGCTGCTTCTATTATATTTTTCTCAATATCTTCACTACTTACGCAAAGTATATCTACTCCATTTTTTATTAATTTATCTATAGGCATATAGGTATTTCCCATAGCACAAAATTCATTTATTAAATACTTTATACCACTTTGAATCCTATAAGGAGAATTCTTTTCTACTCCTAAGCTCAAGGCTATTTTATCTGCAGTTTTAAAACCTATGCCAGAAACCTCTTCCGTTAATATATACGGATTATCTTTAACTACTGCTATAGCATTTGCTCCAAATCTCTTATAAATTTTCATGCATTGATTTGGCGTAACACCATAAGCTTGCAAAAATACCATTATATTTTTTACTTCTCTTTGCTTAAAATAGGATTCATAAATTATTTCTATTTTCTTATCTCCAATGCCCTCAATCTCTTTTAATCTCTCTATATCATTCTCTATTATTTCAAAGGTTTTTTCCCCGAATTTTTCAACAATCTTTTTTGCAGTAACCGGTCCAATTCCAGTTATCACCCCAGAAGCCAAATACCTTTCTATACCAGCTATAGATTCAGGTATAACTTCTTCACAACTCTCAACTTTAAATTGCTTACCAAATTGAGGATGTATAACCCACTGTCCTTGAACCTTTAAATTCTGTCCCTCTGTAATATACGGTATAATACCCACTATTGTTATCTTTTCATTACTACTATTTATTTTAGCTACTGCATATCCATTATCCTTATTATGAAAGACAACTTCTTCCACAACTCCATGTAATTCCGACATAAAATCTCTCCTAAATTATATCCTCACTATTAGCATACCTTATGTATATCTTCAATTTCAACTAATAATTTATATCACATCAAAGTCAATCCAATTGCTATCTATAATTATTACCAAAGATACATAAAAAAAATGCAGGAAGTAAAATTCACTGCATTTTTTTATAATTAAATATACTTCTTAATTTCTTCTACCTTATTAAGTCTTTCCCAAGGCAAATCTAAATCTAATCTACCGAAATGTCCATAAGCTGCTGTCTGCTTATAAATAGGTCTCCTTAAATCTAATTCCTTTATTATAGCCCCTGGTCTTAAATCAAATACTTTTTCAATTAATTCAACTATCTTATCATCGGAAATCTTTCCTGTTCCGAAAGTATCCACTTCTATAGATACAGGTTTTGCAACCCCAATAGCATAAGCTAATTCTATTTCAATTTTATCAGCTACTCCAGCTGCTACAAGATTTTTTGCTACCCATCTAGCAGCATAAGCTGCTGAACGGTCAACCTTTGTTGGATCTTTACCGGAGAAAGCACCACCGCCGTGTCTTCCATATCCTCCATATGTATCTACTATGATCTTTCTACCAGTTAAACCTGAATCTCCTTGTGGTCCACCGATTACGAATCTACCAGTAGGATTTATATAATACTTAGTATTCTCATCAAGGAAATGTTCTGGAACTACAGCCTTAATTACATGTTCCTTTAAATCCTTTGCTATCTGCTCTTGATCAACTTCAGGACTATGCTGAGTTGATATAACTATAGCGTCAATTCTTATTGGCTTATTATCTTCATATTCAACAGTTACTTGTGTCTTTCCATCCGGTCTCAAATAAGGTAAAGTACCATTTTTTCTTACTTCTGATAATCTTCTAGATAATCTATGAGCCATAGCTATAGGTAAAGGCATGTATTCAGGAGTTTCATTAGTAGCAAAACCAAACATCATTCCTTGGTCTCCTGCTCCTACTGCTTCTTCCCTATCCATATCACCTTTTTTTGCTTCAAGAGCTTCATTTACTCCCATTGCAATATCTGGAGATTGCTCATCTATTGAAGTTAAGATAGCACAAGTATCGCAGTCAAAGCCGTACTTTGCTCGTACATAGCCAATATCCTCTATGGTCTTTCTAACAACCTTAGGAATATCTGTATAGCAATTAGTAGTTATTTCTCCCATAACCAATACCATTCCTGTGGTTACAGCAGTTTCACAAGCTACTCTAGCATATGGATCCTGTTCAAGAATAGCATCTAAAATAGCATCTGAAATTTGATCGCATATTTTATCTGGATGTCCTTCAGTAACAGACTCAGAGGTAAACAATCTTCTCATAATTTTATGGCCAAATAAAAGATGTATGATTCATCCTTTATAAAAGCCCCCTCACTCCTTTCAAATATAAAATAAAACCTCTTCGATAAGAAGAGGTTTGAAAGCCTTCTCTTATCTTGCAAAACTTTGCAGGAATTGGCACCTTAGTGTTAAGTTCCACTGGTTGCCGGGTTTCATCGGGCCCTTTCCCTCCACCTCTCTTGATAAGAGTAATATTTTATTAAGTTCCGTATAAACAATGACTATTGTAACATCTATGATTTTGTATGTCAATATATTTCATCATCTCCAATTTAATGAGAGAAAACCTATCATATTCTTCGCAAAATAAAGAAGGATACTTAAGCAAGTATCCTTCTTTTGGTGGAGGAAGATGGATTCGAACCATCGAAGTCAGTGACAACAGATTTACAGTCTGCCCCCTTTGGCCGCTCGGGAATTCCTCCTTAATTGGAGCTGGCAATAGGAATCGAACCTACAACCTGCTGATTACAAGTCAGCTGCTCTGCCAATTGAGCTATGCCAGCATATTAAATTTTCATGGTGGGCACAACAGGGCTCGAACCTGTGACCCTCTGCTTGTAAGGCAGATGCTCTCCCAGCTGAGCTATGCGCCCATGATTTTTTAAATTTAAATGGAGGAGAGTGGATTCGAACCACTGAAGTCAGTGACAACAGATTTACAGTCTGCCCCCTTTGGCCGCTCGGGAACTCCTCCTTAATTGGAGCTGGCAATAGGAATCGAACCTACAACCTGCTGATTACAAGTCAGCTGCTCTGCCAATTGAGCTATGCCAGCATTTTATTTTCTACAGCACTGGGCCGTTGACAAGGAATAGTATACCTAGAAGTTAAGAACAATTCAACCGTCAAAATAACTCCTTATGCAGATTTATGCTATTTAATCTTAAAAAATCTCTTATTTCCTTCATTTTAGACTCAAATACATTTTTATTATGATTTCTCAACAATTTTAATTTGATATATAATCCTCTATATAATCTACATTTATGTATTTTGAAGCTATATCCTTAACTTCATTATAATCCTCATCGCTCAATCTAGCTTTAAGCAAAGTAAAAGTATTTATTATACCTCTAGTTTTATTCTCATCAAGAAGATAATTATTAATTTGTGCATAATCTACCGGTGATATTTTTTTTCTTAATAATAGCAATTTAGTTTTTTCACTAAGGCTAAGATTTTTCAATATTTTACCAGACTCAACTTTAAACACCGCTGCACTATCAGGGTAATGAGTACCATCATTTTGTTCTTCTTCAAATTGATTTTCCTCCTCCCCTTTATCAACAACCTCAGCTTTATTCTCTTGCTCCTTCTTATTCTCCTTTTCATTATTCTTCTCTTCTGAAGCAGCTTTCGCCTCCTTCTTATCTTCTACTTGATCCACTTTGGGCATATTGCTTTCTTCAGTATTTTTAATTTCGTCTTTATGTTCTTTGATATCTCTCTCTTCACTTATCTCATCTTTTTCATTAATACTATTTTCATTAATACTATTTTCATTAATACTATTTTCATTAATTATTACTGATTCCTTATTATCTTCATAACTTACATCATTCTTACTGCTGGAAATCATTATGTATGCAGATATAATTGTGCAAATTATAACTACAAAAGAGGAAATTTTATACTTCAACATTATCACCCTCATCTTAAATATTTTGTATTTTTACTACTATCTTTCATTTTTTCATATTTTAATCTTTTTATTCTTGTTTTATTTAATATTCCGTAAATTTTTTCATATATATTATTGAGGGGGTGTTGAATGCTTGAATAAAGTCAAAATGCATTATAAAGATGCACTAGCTTACTATGAGTTAGCTTATTTTATCAAAGACTATATAGACAAGAATACCATAATAGTTTGCATAGGAACTGATAGATGTATCGGTGATTGCCTAGGTCCATTAGTCGGAACATTTTTGCAATGCAGAAATTTTCCACTACCGGTGTACGGTTCTGTTTCTGAACCTATCCATGCATTAAATCTTGAAAAAAGGATTCAAGAAATAAAAAATCTTCACCCCGACGCCAATATCATCGGAATTGATGCCTGTTTAGGGGATAGTGATAGTATTGGAGAAATTCAAGGAAGGAATTATCCCATTCACCCAGGGAAGGGTGTTGGCAAGTCGCTACCAGATGTAGGAGAGAGCTCTATAATTGGTATAGTAGATTCTTCCGACAACAACGAACTTTTTACTAATAGAACTATTAGATTAAACCTAGTAATGGAAATGTCCAAAGTAATAGCTGATAGTCTTATTCACGCAATATACCTATCAAATTATCGGTTTAAAAAACCTTATTAAAAAGATTTGCGAATGTATGTACATTCGCAAATCTTAAAAATGAATATTTAAATATATAAAACTATAATTATGAACTATAGTTATTAGAATCTAAATTATCAAGATAATCCAAAGCTTTGCCTGTTCCTATGGCAACACATTCCACTGGATTTTCAGCAATTATAACAGGAATCTTTGTGGCTTGAGATATTCTTTCATCCAATCCATGGAGTAAAGAACCTCCTCCTGTCATCATTATTCCCTTTTCCATTATATCAGCGGCCAACTCTGGAGGCGTTTTTTCTAAAACAGAATGAGCACATTCTACTATAGCTGTAACTGTTTCATTCAAAGCCTCTGCAATTTCTTCCGAATAAACGGTAAGATTTTTAGGTAGTCCTGTTATTAAATCTCTACCTCTAACCTCCATAGTAGCATTGTTTTCCCTCTTGTATGCAGTACCTATTGTTATTTTCATATTTTCGGCGGTTCTTTCACCAATCATTAACTTATGCTTTTTTCTTATATATTTTATAATAGCTTCATCAAAATGATCTCCAGCAACTTTTATTGAATTTCTTACTACCATACCGTCTAGGGATATAACCGCCACATCTGTTGTGCCGCCTCCTATATCTATAATCATATTTCCACTAGCCTTTGTTATATCGAGGCCTGCTCCTATTGCCGCAGCAATAGGCTCTTCAATTAAATAAACCTTTTTAGCCCCTGCATTTATGGTAGCATCTTTAACAGCTCTTTTTTCCACTTCTGTGGCTTCACATGGTACACAGACCATAACTCTAGGTGCAGAAATTCTTCTCTTTCCACATGCCTTTTTTATGAAGTATTTAAGCATTTTTTCAGTGATATCATAATCAGAAATTACACCATCACGCAAAGGTCGAATCGCAACAATATTTCCAGGTGTTCTACCTATCATCTGTCGTGCTTCTTCCCCTACTGCCAAAACTTTCTTAGTAATCTTATCTAATGCTACAACAGATGGTTCTTGTAATATTATTCCTTTACCTTTCGCATACACCAATACTGTTGCAGTACCTAAATCTATGCCCATATCTGCACCCATACCAAAAAACCACATTGCTAAACCCACTCCTACCTTTATAACACTTTTTTATTTAATTTGCTATATCATTACAAATTTCTCTTATATTATTATACTAATAATAAGCCTAACCTTCAATAGCTTTATAGTCTTCAATAGCTTTATATTTCATTTTTGTAGCTCTGCCACCTCTTATATGTCTCTCTGATTTATTCAAATCTAATATAAGCTTAGCTTGTTTTGCAATGGCAGGATTGATTTTGGGTAATCTTTCAGTCATATCTTTATGAATAGTGCTTTTGCTAACACCGAATATCTTTGCTGTTTTGCGAATTGTTGCTTTTGAATCTATAATATAGTTAGCTACTTCAAGAACTCTTTCTTCAATATAGTCTTTCAAAGTGCTACCTCCTTAATTCTCTATTATTTATAAATATGCTTTTAAAGATTCTTAAATTACCACCCGCCGGTCAATAAAGGTCTATTAGCTATTGCCGGCGGGATATAAGTCTACTCTTTACTTAGAGGACTATATTTTACATATTTAGCTGGATCAACATATGTGCTACCATTCATTACTTGAAAATGTAAATGATCTCCGTAATACTCATTTGAGTAACTTTGTCTTGTCTTGCCCACATATCCGATAACTTGACCCTTTTTCACTGTATCTCCAACTTTAACCTTTAGGTCTTCCTTCAAGTTAGCATATACAGTTTTAATACCATTTTGATGATTAATAACAACATATTGACCAAGCTCAGTGTGATCATTATTAACAGTCTCTACTTTACCATCTAGTACTGAATAAACTGGGCTGTTAAGATCTGCTTTAATCTCTATTCCATTATTTGTTTTATAGGTTCCTATTGTTTCGCACTTAACTAACCCTGTACTAAAAGTTGTTGCATATTCTCCTTCCACTGGCTTTACAAAAGTATAATCCGTTGTTTTCGATACAGCGGTAGATGTTGTCTTTTCATTAGAAGCTACTTCTTTCGTAGAATCTGACCCTGACTTAGGAACAGTAATTTTTGCTTCATTCTCCTTTTTCACCTCAATAGCATTAGGTATTTCTGTGCTTTGAGCTTCAGGGTTATTTTTAGCCACATCGGTATTCTTTTTAGCACTTTCTTGTACTAATGGTGCCTTAGTTACTGTTTTATTGTTTCTAGCAGTAAGTGCGGCTATAGTAGCTACGATACAAAGACAAACAAATAGTATTACATAGAATCCCTCCTTCTTAAAGAAGTTTGATGATTTGTCAAATAGTTTTTTGTCCATACGAACACCTCCATTTTGTAGTCTGTCCAGAGCTTAGTAAAAAATACATGTTATCGATGAAAATTTTTCCTGTTTTTTTTCCCTAAAACGACAAATTCATCAGTTTATCTATCCATAATGTAAAAAGTTAAGTTTCTAAAAAGTATATAAAATCTCAAAAACCTAACTTATAACTAATCAAGGAAAATGAATATAAAAAAAGCCTTTTCTCAGCATAGCTGAAAAAAAGCTAATTTTATGAACTTAGAATTTCAACTCCACAAATTTTATCTATTATTGTCAACTTTTCGTTGCTAAAATCACTTTTCTATTTTCTCAATCCTTGTGCCTTGATAGTAATGGGTCAAAATTTTTCTATAATCATTACCCTTTTGCGCCATTACATTGGCTCCCCATTGACTCATTCCTACCCCGTGTCCATAACCTATGCATTGAATTTTTACAGCATTATCATTATAAGCAATTGTAAAGTTTGCTGAGTTTAACCCTAACATAAATCTAAATTCTTTACCATGTATTACGATATTACCCATTTTTAGTTTAGTTACAGTTCCAGCTTCACTTTTTTCAAGTATCTCCAATTGCTTGTGTAAATTCGCAGCTGTAACCTTAGCATTAGGATAATTTTTATTTATAATGTTAGCCAAATTAGAATATGTAAATTCATAACTTTCCTTATATTTTGTCGCTACTTCCTCACCAGGGCTATCTACACTTTTTAAATAAGGAACACTGAACCCAAATACCGTTTGTGCATCCTCTGTTTTACCGCCACTAGTAGAAAAGTATTGAGGATTCATTACTAATTCACCATTGTAGGTAAGTACCTCTCCCTCTGTAGCCTTTACTGCACTAACTACCTTATTCCAGTACTCCTCATTTTTATCTTTAGGCCATAGATTCATCCTATTTTCCTTACTTTGATACACTTGGCAATGTACTGTATCACATAAATCCGCTTCAGAATGATTGCTGCATCCAGATCCTCCAATAGATCTTAAATGAGCTAGGGCAAAGGTTCTAGCTGCTACTGCCTGTGCTTTTAAAGCTTCAATATCAAAATTAGCAGGCATTTCGCTAGACACTACTCCCGGCAAATACTCTTCTAAACTCATTTCTACAATCTTATTTTCTTTGCTTAAAAAAACTTTTATTTTATCATCTTTAACCTTAATATTGCTAAATTGTATACTACTAGGACTTAAATGATAATATTCACTTTGATCACTAGACTCTTCCTTATTTTCTTTAGCAAACATAGGTACTATTATAGGAATTACTAATATTAATGACACTATAGTTAATATCACAAACTTACTTTTATTCAAATTAATATCCCACATTATTTTCTTCATCTTTTCCTCCATGGTTATTTTTCGTACATTTAAAATGTATTAATGTGGAATATTAAATATGACCATTAAAGGTTTAGTTATAATAGCAATTTCAAACATTAAAAATTACATAGGTATACTTTGTTTTTAGTTCTATAGAGCAAAAAAATTCGACCTTTAGGAGCGGTCAGATAGGGATTTGTAATCCCTGAAAAATTCGGCATAGTCGTTGATATTCGGCTATGCCGTTTTTTCGTTTATTTTGGTAAATCGATAGCGCCAATGCAGTTATAAAAAATTTGAATCCGCTGGGTTCTGCGGCCATCTACCTTTTCAGC
>Ga0209537_1000257_pt1 | contig 64175 bp, 46 predicted proteins | sample BioPla4DNA1_FD_187698 | JGI IMG/M metagenome (GOLD analysis project Ga0209537, IMG submission 187698) | Biogas fermentation microbial communities from Germany - Plant 4 DNA1 (SPAdes) (version 2) | ecosystem: Engineered > Bioreactor > Anaerobic > Digestate | place: Bielefeld, North... | reverse complement strand
TTCTCTATTATCTGGTGACAATGGCGTGAGTGTTACACCCGTTCCCATCCCGAACACGATGGTTAAGCCTCACAGCGCCGATGGTACTGCTTGGGAGACCGAGTGGAAGAGTAGGACGTTGCCAGGTTGTACAAAAACATCAAGTTTTATCTTGATGTTTTTTTTGTTTAATAGGATAATTTCCTTTTTTAATTAAGTTATTAATTAATTTCCGTATTGTAAAGAAGGAGGATATAGGAGTGTTTTTTCAGACGAAAAAGATTTGTAGCACTTATGAGTATATTTATATCTCTTACCTTTGCAGGATGTGCTTCAAATAATATCGCAAAGGATATATCTGAAGAGTATAAAGCCTTGCAATTACAAAACTTTGAAAATAATTATAATGAAGAAAAGGTAAATTACTATAAACATTCAGAAAAGATAGTAATAGGACTATCAATGCATTCTTTAAATAGTGAACGATGGCAGAAGGATAAAGATGCCTTTATTAAAAAAGCTAAGAAAGAAGGAGCCTCTGTAAGAGTTAAAGAAGCAAATGGAGATGAAAATGCGCAAATATCTCAGGTAGAAGAATTAATAGCAGAAGGTGTTAATGTATTAGTAGTAGTGCCAGTTAATGGAGAAGTTGCTTCTGATATAGTAGCTAAAGCCCATGAGGCTGATATTAAGGTTATATCCTATGATAGACTTATTAAAAATAGTGACCTTGACTATTACATTTCTTTTGATAACGTTAAGGTTGGTCAACTTCAAGCAGAAGCAATGCTTAAAGTTGTATCTAATGGTAAAATTGCTTATGTTGGAGGATCTTCTAAAGACAATAACGCATTACTTTACAGAGAAGGTGCAATGAAGGTCTTAAAAGAAAAAATTGATAGCAAATCCATTACTCTTTTAATGGACAAATATTCTACAAACTGGAGTCAAGAGGAAGCATATAAGAACGTAAAAGAAATGTTACTTACACATAAGGATGTAGTTGACGGAATTATTTGTGCAAATGACAGTGTTGCTTCTGGAGCTTTATTAGCACTAAAAGAATTAGGACTTGATGGCAAAGTACCTGTTACAGGACAAGATGCAGATTTAATAGCCATCCAAAGAATAGTTGAAGGAAAACAGCTTATGACAGTGTACAAGCCAGTAGAGGCTATTGCTGAAAGAGCGGTGGAAATAGCTATTCAGGTTGCTAGTAGCAATACTGCAGAAACAAATAGTACCATAGATAATGGATATAAGAAAGTTCCTTCTTATTTATTAGATCCTGTAGAAGTTAACAAGGATAATGTAATGGATACAGTGATAAAAGATGGGTGGTACACCTATGAAGAGGTATATAAAAATACACCTAAAGAATAAAGATCTAATGAGTAATAGGGAGGAATATATAAATGAGATTTATACTGAGGATGAATTCAAATAGAACGATAAAATCTAAAATGTTAAGTGCTTTTTTATTAATATTACTTCCTTTGGGGTTGGTGTCTTCTATTTTTCTGTGGAAGGCTTGGAATTTTAATATTCAATATCAAAACATGGCTGAGAATATGGCTAATGAAGGTAAAATAAAAGAGCTTACAAATAAGCTTGTATATGACACAAATCAACTTATAAGAAACTATAATCAGAAATCATTAGAAGACTATAATAATACTTGGTATGAATTAGGTATTATTATGACTGGACTTGACAACACTATAGTTGATAGCGATAGTAAAGAAATATATGAAAGTGTCAAAAACATGGTAAAGAACTTAATGATAGATACCAATATCGCTATAATTGAAATGAAAAATTCTCAAAATTCAGTGAAAGCAAGTGAGTATTATGGTTATGCCTTGAGAAAAAATACCTTTATTAGTAATCTTACCGGTGAGTTAGTAAATCAGGAGTTAATATATTTAAACACTTTAAAAGAGGAAATTAATCGTTCATTTATATTTAATGCAACCATTCTTGTATTAATCTTTTTAATATTGATATTTGGTGCATTAGGATTTGCTATACTATTTTCCAATAGTATATCTAGGAAAGTTAGAAGAATTAGTGATTTGTCTAAGAAGATAGCAGAAGGAGATTTAAGATTAGAGGATAATGTAAAAAATGTTGTATCTAAAGACGAATTTATGATTTTAGAGAACAATTTCAATAATATGAAGGGTGCTTTAAATAAAGTTATAAAAAGTGTTGTAAATAGTAGTTTAAATCTTTTAAACTCTTCTGTGAACTTAGCTTCAAATATGGAACAAAGTAATGCTGCCAATGATACTATGATTAATGCAGTAATTGGTGTACAAGATATTTCAACAGAGCAATCTAAATTTATAGAAAATGTATTGCATAGATTTGATCAAGTAAATTCTAAACTTTCAAACACAGTAGCAAATTCAAATGAATTAGGTTTAAGTATGGAAACTTCATCAAAAGCAGTTATAGAGGGAAAAGAAACTATAGATACAATGTTAAATCAAATTGAAAACATAAATAGTGTAATTACAAGGTTTAAGGAAAGAGCAGATCTTTTAAAAGAACATTCTAATAATATAGATGAAATTATAGAGCTTATACAAGGCATATCTGAGCAGACTAATCTTCTATCCTTAAATGCAAGTATTGAGGCTGCCAGAGCAGGAGATTCAGGTAAGGGCTTTAGTGTAGTTGCTTTGGAGATTAAAAAACTTGCTGAGAAAACAAAAAAAGCTATACAGCGAGTTAAGGAAATAACAGATAATATTAAGTCAAATGCTATAGAAATTGAAAAGGAAGCAAGCATAGGACTTAATCAAGTTCATGAGAATACGGAAATGGCTCAAAATACTAGTACAGTATTTGTGCATATTCAGAAGTCTTACGGTAGTGTGCTAGATCTTATTAAAGCAATAACTTTAAATATTAATGAAGTAAGCAATGAAATGAGTCAAATTTCTGCTAATATGACCACATTAAATAATAACTCAATTATTTTGAATGAGAGTAGTGAAAATACTTCTGCTATTACAGAAGAGCAAGCTGCTGTAATTCAAGAGGTTACTGAACAGGCAATTGAATTGCAAAATATGGCAAACACATTACAAGAGATTGTTAGAAATTTTACTGTATAAGATTTAAGGGTGTAGAATATACTACTCCCTTTTATTTTTATTATGTATTTTTATTTTAAAATAACTTCCTCAGTTAATAATTTATATTTTATGTTATAATAATACTGCTTAAAAAGCTACTAAAATATTTGAAATATGAGGTTTGCTTAATATGAGAGAACATAATTATAGAATAAATAATTATAAAGTACTAGCTAGTCAGTTTAGAAAATCAAATCCTTATAAAGCAATTCTTTTTTATGAAAGAGCTTATAGCTGCTCTGGAGAAAATAAGGAGATTGAATTACTATTTGAAATGGCTTTATTATATGATGAGCTAGATGAAGATGAGAAGGCAGAAGAAAAATATTATGAGATTCTTAATATAATTCCAACGGAGGAAAGGGCATATTATGGACTAGCTATTTTATATGACAAGAAAGAGGAATACAATAAAGCCATTGAGTTTTTTCAAGAGGCAATAAAATTGAACCCTCAATATCACAAAGCTTTTTTCTTTATGGCTAATACATATGATCAAATGGGAAATAAGGATAAGGCTATAGAATATTATAAAAAGGCATTAGAGATTAAAGAAAATGATTTTTGGACCTATATAAATTTGGGAGCAATATATGAAGAAATTAATGAAAATCAGAAGGCTTTAAAGATGATAGAAAAAGCAATGGAATTGGACCCAGAACATTATATAGTTCATTTTAATATGGGGGTTGTTTATGGAAAATTAGGTAGATTAGAAGAAGCAGAGCTTCATTATAAGAATTCTTTAGTAATTAATCCTAAGTACCCATATAGCTATCTTAATTTGGCTGTTTTACATAAAGAGCAAAAAGACTATGCTAAGGCTAGGGAAGTAATTAGTGAGGGAATTAACAATGTGCCAGATGCATCTTTTTTATACTATAATCGAGCATGTATACTTGTACATTTACAAGAGTTAGATGACGCTTTGGTGGATTTGCTTCAAGCTACAAAGCTAAGTCCTGGTTTAATTGAATATATGGAAAAAGATGAGGAGTTAGATGAGATAAAGAAGCTAAGAGGATACAGATTAGCATTTGGCAAAAGAAATGAAATTACAAGGGCAGATTGAACATAAAACACCTAGAGAGTTAATTGGTTTATAATCTACTCTATAGGTGTTTTATTTTTTAGGTGTAAGGAAATAATAAAATTAAAAATACTTAGTAGAGGGAGAGAATAAATATGATATATGATTATAAGGTAAAAGATATAAATGGTAATGAAATATCCATGAGTGAGTATAAGGGAAAAGTATTATTAATTGTTAATACTGCTACCGGTTGTGGATTTACTCCACAATATGAAGGACTGCAAAAACTTTATGATAAATATAAAGATCAAGGTTTTGAAATTCTAGATTTCCCTTGCAATCAATTCTTTGAACAGGCACCAGGCAGTAATGAAGAGCTAGCAAAATTCTGCCAAGTGAACTTTGAAACAACCTTCAAGACCTTTGCGAAGGTTGATGTGAATGGGGAAAATGCTTCAGATTTATTTAAGTTTTTAAAGGCGCAGGCACCAAAAGCTGAGGAGGATGAAGCATCAGAAGCGTTTTATAAAAAGCTGGAAGGTTTAGGCTTTACTACAGAAGGTGATGATATTAAATGGAACTTTACTAAGTTTTTAGTAGATAGAAATGGTAAAGTGGTTGGCAGATATGCACCGACCTATGAACCGGAAAAGCTTGAAAGAATTATTGAGAATTTGCTTAATAAATAACAAATATAAAATACACATCAATGAAAGTTATTGATGTGTATTTTAATCTAATATATCAATAAAGTTTTAACCTTAGTCCATAAGAACGATAGGCTTGATTAAATCCTTTGGTTTATTAGCCATGATGTAGAATGCATCTTCTATATGTTCTAAGCCTTTAAATCTATGGGTAATAAGCTTAGAAGGATCTACACGTTCATATTTAATTAGAGAAAGTAATCTTTCCATTCTCTTTCTTCCACCAGGGCATAAACCACCTTTAATAGTTTTGTGAGCTAAGAATCCAGCAATTGCTGCGTTAGGTATGTTTATGCTTTCAATTTCTGTTAATACATTTAACATAGCAATTTGTCCACCACCAGCCTTAGCTACATCAATAGCAGTATAAAGAGTCTCTAAATCCCCACCAGCCACGATAGATGCATCAACACCTTTGCCACCAGTTAAAGCTTTTATTTGATCGCCAACATTACCTTCCTTATAACTAATGATATCTGTAGCTCCATATTCTCTTGCTAATTTTACACAATCAGGTCTCGTACCAACGGCGATAATTCGGCCAGCACCTCGAAGCTTAGAAGCAGCTACTGCCATTAATCCAACTGGACCTATTCCAAAAACAACAACGGTGTCACCAAATTTAACTTCTGCCAGTTCTGGACCATAGAATCCTGTGGTCATCATATCAACTGTCATACATGCAGCTTCTAAAGATACACCTTCAGGTAATAGGGCCAAATTCATGTCTGCAGATCTAATTTTAATTTTTTCTGCAAAAGTTCCGTCTTCATAGTTGGAAAAGTTAATTGCGTTAAATAATCCACCAGCATCTTGATGGGTACCATCTTGAATATCTGGATGCTTCCAAGTAGGAGTTGTACAAGGTATTACAACTATGTCACCGACCTTGAAATCCTTTACATTTGAGCCCACTTCAATTAGTTGTCCTACAGCTTCATGTCCAAGAATTCTGTTTTTTAAATGTGGTCCTTCCATTTCATAAGCTGAGTGTACGTCTGATGAACAAGGAGCAAGTGCTAAAGGACGTGCTATAGCATCATCGGGACCACAAACATATTCTGGTTTATCCATCCAACCAACTTTTCCTTTTTCTATTACTCCAAAACCTTTCATGTGTAAAACCTCCCTCTTTATTTAAATTATAATTTAATTATAATAGTTCACATATTAACATTCAATAGTTATAATAGATATTAATTACATAGTTAAATAAAATTAACATATAATGTTTCATAGAAAAAGTGTATTCTATGAAACATTATAAGAAAAGAAATAAAGTGAATATAAAAATGAAATATAGCAATAATTATATATTGAAGTGGATTAGTAAACGATAGAAGAAAGGAAGGTGAAAATGAAAAATACAACCATTAACGAAGAAGCTAAATTTACGCAGGCTTATCTTATTTTGAATGAAGTTTTTAATGCGATTACCCATGGCATTGGATTTAGCTTAAGTATTGCTGGATTAGTAATTTTACTTTTTAAAGGGCTAAGGAATAATTCGGCACTGGAAGTGGTATGTTATTCTATTTACGGTTCTACCTTAATAATCCTTTACTTATGTTCCACTTTATATCATAGTCTAATTTTTACTAGAGTACGCAAGATCTTTAGAGTATTTGACCATAGTAGCATATTTCTTTTAATAGCCGGTACATACACCCCTTATTGCTTAATTATTATAGGGGGAACTCTAGGGTGGACTATTTTTTTCATTATTTGGACCATAGCTATTTTAGGTATAATATACAAAGTGTTTTGGATTGATAAATATAATAAGTTTTCTACTTTATTATATATAGCATCAGGATGGCTTTGTATAATAGCTGCTAAACCAATGATTCAAGGGTTAGGTATTAAAGGAGCTCTACTATTGTTAATAGGTGGTTTATCTTTTACTGTTGGTTCTATATTTTACGAAATGAAAAATGTCAGATTTATGCATGTACTGTGGCATATTTTTGTATTTATTGGTACATTACTTATGTATTTTTCTATATTGTTTTATGTTTAATAGCTTAGAAAAGTTAGGGATGGTTAAGATGAATATATTTAGTTATGTTAACTGTCCCTAAAAACGTATATTTATAATTTTATATTAATATAAATTGAATTTGATTCCTTAAGAGCATTGATATTACCATAAATTTATTGTATAATTATGCAATAGTCTTTGTTAAAAAAGGGGAAATTAAATAATGGGGGATAAATTGCAAGTTTTTGTAGCTATGTGTCTTTATATGGCTACAGTCATTGGGATTGGTTTATATTATGCTAAACGAGCCAATGAAAGCAGCGAAAATTATTTTATAGGAGGAAGATCCTTGGGGCCTTGGGTTACTGCTATGAGTGCTGAGGCTTCAGATATGAGTGGATGGCTTTTGATGGGTCTTCCTGGTGTAGCTTATTGGTGTGGTTTAAGCGATGCAATTTGGACAGCAATTGGCTTAGCCTTAGGAACCTATATAAATTGGTTGTTTGTGGCTAAGAGATTACGTAGATATTCAAGTTTAGCAGGGGATTCTATAACTGTTCCTGATTTTTTAAGCAATAGATTTAAGGAAGATAAAAAAGTATTAATGACTATTTCAGCCTTGTTTATATTAATCTTTTTTACCGTATATGCAGCTAGTTGTTTTGTTACAGTAGGAAAACTCTTTAATAATTTGTTTGGTATTAAGTATCAATACATGATGATAGCTGGAGCATTATTTGTTATTTTTTACACTATAATTGGAGGGTTCTTAGCAGAAAGTGCTTCAGATTTTATGCAATCTATAGTTATGATCTTTGCCTTAGTTACTATATTAACTGTTGGCGTTGTAAGTGCAGGTGGAGTTTCTGCAGTTATTGATAATATAAAAGAGATTCCTGGATTTTTTGATTTCTTTGGAATAGCAAGTCCTGATCTAGTGGATGGAGCACAACAGCTTGATAGCACTGGAAAGCCATTGTTTGGAGAGGCAGCAAATTACAGCTGGTTAAGTATTATTTCTACTTTGTCTTGGGGTTTAGGTTACTTTGGAATACCTCAAGTTTTAATTAGATTTATGGCTATTAGAAAGACGGAGGAACTTACAAAGTCTAGAAGGATCGCAACTATTTGGTGTCTTATTTCACTTTTAGCTGCAGTATCCATAGGACTTATTGGAAGAACCTTGTATCCTGCAGAATTGCTTACAAAAAGTGAGTCAGAAAGTATTTTCATTTTGATGAGTACTAATTTATTACCATCTTTAATTGCTGGAATTGTTATGGCCGGAATACTTGCAGCTACTATAAGTTCATCGGATTCATACCTACTTATTGCAGCTTCAGCCTTTTCAAAAAATATCTATCAAGGTGTTTTGAAGAAGGACGCTACAGATAAACAGGTGATGGTAGTATCTAGAGTAGTATTGCTGCTTATATCTTTATTTGGCATATTAATTGCTCTAGACGAAAATAGCATTATCTTTAACGTTGTTTCTTTCGCTTGGGCAGGCTTTGGAGCTACCTTTGGACCGATAATTTTACTTTCATTGTTTTGGAAAAGAACAACAAGAGCAGGAGCTATAGCGGGAATGTTAACTGGTGGAAGCATGGTATTTTTATGGAAGCTAGTTTTAAAGCCTATAGGAGGAGTATTTGCTATATATGAATTATTACCAGCATTTATATTCTCATCTTTAGCTATTATTATTGTTTCTTTTTTATCCAAGGAGCCTTCTAAAGAAATATTGGAGGAATTTCAGAAAGCAAAGGCAGCTCAAGATTAAGAGTATTCATGTTTGAAACTGATAATAGTAAAATATTAAGATGGAGAAGTTTAATTTAGTGGTACACATAATTACCATTAAAGTTGGCTTCTCCTTTAATTAATTTATAGGATAAGATGAGGTGTAATAGACAAGTAAATGATAATTTGCTACTATATTTTATAGAAAATATACTTAAATACCTTTTGTTTTATATAATATATAAAGGAATACAGATATGGTGGAGGTAAATTTTTATGGAATATAGTGAAGAAAGTTTTTCTTTGAGATTTAAAAATTTGTCGATAAAGAAAAGCACCTTATTGCAAATTATTTTAAGCATTTATTTTTTTGTAGTTATATTGATGAAGTCCTTATATTTTGCTGAAAATCTTTCTAACAGATCATCTGAAATTTATTTAAATATATTTAGTATTATTCTAATAATTTCTATAACGGTATTACTTAGGCCTAAAAAATCTTTTATAATGCTAACGGTGATAGATTTATTAATTTCTATCTTATTATTAGCTAATAATTTGTATTTCAGGTATTACTATAATTTGTTATCTCTCTATTTAGTTAAGCAAATTGGAGTAGTAGGTAAAATAGAAGGGTCAATTAAAGCTTTAGTTACAGCTTCTGATTTATTGTATTTTGCAGATTTTCTCTTCACAATACCTATTTATTATTTTTGCTTTATTAAGCATAAGATTTTAGAAGAAAAGAAAAAGGATTTTAAGGCAAGAGCTATTACTTGTATTATTATGATAATAATAAGTATAGTAGGTCTTAGTCAAAAACTGCTGGTGATTAAAAAGAATACTCCTGAATTGTTTACTAGCATTTATGATAATAATTATATTAAAGAAAGAACAGGTATATTCGTCTATGAAGCCTTTGATGTTTATCGTTACGCTAGAGATGTTTTTGAGGATAAACAAGCTAAGACAAAGGATACCATACAGCAATTTCAAGATTATTTTGCCAATAAGCCTAAGGGTGAAAGTGCTTACTTTGGTCAATACAAGGGTAAAAATTTAATTATGGTGCAAATGGAGGCACTTCAAGGTTTTGTTATTAATTCAAAGATCAATGGTGAAGAGATAACTCCTAATCTTAATCAATTAGCTAAAGACAGTTTGTATTTTGATAATGTTTATGTTCAAACTGGTGCTGGGAATACTTCCGATGCAGAAGTTTTAGCTAATACTTCCTTGTATCCTGTAAGTCAAGGAGCTACAACAGAGCAGTATGGAAACAATACTTATCAGTCTATTGGAACATTATTAAAAAAAGAAGGTTATAGCACCTTTTCTGCCCATGGTTTTCATCCTGAATTTTGGAATAGGATTAATATGCATAAGGCTATGGGATTTGATAAATTCTACAGTAGCAATGAGCTTTCAATGGACGAAACCTTGGGATGGGGATTAAAGGACAACTCCTTCTTTAGGCAATGTGTTGAAATTATGAGTAAGGAGAGGAAACCCTTTTATAGTTTTTTAATTACTTTATCAAATCATCACCCTTATGAAGCTTATGCCGCAATTTCAGATTTTGATGTAAGCGGTGTAGAGGGGGAATTGATGCAGAATTATTTAAAATCTGTTCATGAGGCAGATAAGGCTATTGGTGAATTTATTCAAGAGCTAAAGGATGCAGGACTTTATGATAATAGTATTATAGTGTTTTACGGTGATCATGAAGGCATTACTGGTAACGATATAGAGAATTTAAATAGTTTTATTGGAATAGATGAGGATGATGAATTTCAGCATAGAGAATATGAAAAAGTTCCTCTTATTATTCATCTTCCTGATGAAAAGCTTAAGGGTACCATTAGTAAAACCGCTGGCCAGATTGATATAATGCCAACAGTATTAAATTTAATGGGTATTAAACCAGAATATGAATTTGGCAGTGATATTTTAAATGTAGAGAACAATTTAGTGGTATTAAGAGATGGAAGCTATATGGATGATAATTATATGTATTTTAGAGATACAGACCATTACTATGATAAGAAAACAGGTAAAATTTTAACTAATGCTCCTAGTAGAAAGGAAGAAGCTCTCAGTCAATTACAGTTATCTGACTTGATTTTTGAACTGAATTTATTAAAAGAAATAGAATAAAATTTATGAGTGTTTATGGCAGAGTAGCATTTAAGCTAATTCTGCCAAATTTTTTTTGTGAACCTAAAAAATTTTTAAAAAATATATTAAAAGTGATTGCAAAATTGTAAACGATATGTTACTATAATTATAGAAACTGAAAACGGTACCGATAACGGTTCCGCTACAGTATCAGAATCGACTAATGCTCAATACTAGCGTTAGTTGGAAAAAATATTTAGAAGGGAGATGGGATATATGAAAAAAAAGGTACTAAGTTTAGTGCTAAGTGCCGCAATGCTAACTACATTCGCTGCAGGATGTAAAAAAAGCGACAGTGCTAGCGAAGGCAAAAAAGAAATTTATTTTCTAAATTTTAAACCAGAAATTGAAAGCGTCTACAAGGAGATTGCAGAAACTTATGAAAAAGAAACTGGTGTAAAAGTAAAAGTTGTTACTGCTGCAAGTGGTACTTATGAAACAACATTAAAATCTGAAATGAATAAGTCAGAAGCACCAACAATTTTCCAAATCAATGGACCTGTTGGATATCAGTCTTGGAAGGAATACACTGCTGACTTAAAAGACTCTGAACTTTATAAATCACTAATTGATAAAGATATGGCAGTAACTGATGGTGATGGAGTTTATGGTATTCCATACGTTGTTGAAGGTTACGGAATAATTTACAATAACGCTATAATGGAAAAATACTTTGCTTTATCAGACAAAGCTGTTTCAATCAGTTCAGCAGAGGAAATTAAGAACTTCGATACTTTGAAAAAAGTTGTTGAAGACATGTCAAAACATAAGGACGATTTAGGAATTAAGGGTGTATTTGCATCTACTTCTTTAGGAGCAGGTGAACAGTGGAGATGGCAGACTCATCTAGCTAACTTACCTTTATACTATGAATTCAAAGATAAGGCTGGAAAAGAGGGCGATCTAGTATTAGCTGGATTAGATTCTAAAGAAATAGAATTCAAGTATGGAGAGAATTACAAGAACATATTCGATTTATACATCAACAATTCTGTAACAGATAGCAAGCTTTTAGGAAGTAAGACTGTAGCTGATTCTATGGCTGAATTTGCTCTTGGAGAAGTTGCTATGGTTCAGAATGGTAACTGGGCATGGTCACAAATTAGCGGGGTTGATGGCAACGTTGTAAAAGAATCAGATATTAAGTTCTTACCAATATACACAGGTGTTAGCGGTGAAGAAAACCAAGGTATAAGCATTGGTACAGAAAACTTCTTTGCAATTAACAAGAAAGTTTCAGAAGAAAAGCAAAAAGAATCTATCAAGTTCTTAGAATGGTTGTATAGTAGCGAAAAAGGTAAGGAATATGTAACAAAGAAATTAGGCTTTATAGCACCATTCAATACTTTCAAAGATAATGAGAAGCCTACAGATCCACTTGCTAAAGAGGTTCTAAGATATATGGAAAATGATAAGCTTGAAAATGTAACTTGGACATTTACAGCATTCCCAAGCGAAGACTTCAAGAACTACTTTGGTGATGCATTATTACAGTATGCTCAAGGCAAAAAAACTTGGGATGATGTTAAGAAAGTAGTTACAGAACAATGGGCTTCAGAAAAGGCAAAATAGTTGATATTTAACTATAAGATGAATGGTGGGTCTACAGGGTGTTTAGGGCCCACCATTTGAAATTATTATATAGAAATAAGAAATAGGAGAAGATCGTATGCAAAGAAAGTTGAAATATTATTTCCCTGTTTTTGCTCTGCCGACAGTGTTGGCCTTTACTATTGCTTTCTTTATCCCATTCATACTAGGTGTGTTTTTATCTTTTACAAAATTCACAACAGTTTCTGATGCTAAATGGGTAGGATTTGCAAATTATGTTCAAGCATTTAAAAATAGAGAGTTTGTTAATGCACTTTGGTTTACAGTTAAATTTGCTGTAGTATCAGTTATAAGTATAAATGTTCTTTCTTTTGCTCTAGCTTTTATATTAACTAGAGGAAAAAAGGGAACAAATATTTTTAGAACTATATTCTTCATGCCAAACCTAATTGGTGGTATAGTATTAGGTTACATATGGCAGTTAATTCTTAATGGTTTTCTATTAAAATACGGTGTGGATTTAACCTATGATCCTAAATATGGATTCTGGGGACTTATTATTTTAATGAATTGGCAATTAATAGGGTATATGATGATAATTTATGTAGCAGGTATACAAAACGTTCCTACAGATTTAATTGAAGCGGCAAAAATAGATGGTGCTGGACCATTATCAATATTAAAGAATGTAATAATCCCAATGGTTATGCCATCAATAACTATATGTTTATTCTTAACAATAACAAATGGATTTAAGCTATTTGACCAAAACTTAGCATTGACTGCTGGTTTACCAGCTAAGAAGAGTGAAATGTTGGCCTTAAACATATATAATACCTTCTATGGAAAAGTAGGTTCAGAAGGAGTAGGTCAAGCTAAAGCAGTAGTATTTTTCCTTATAGTTGCTGTTATATCTTTCACTCAGCTTGTTATAACTAGAAAGAGGGAGGTAGAGAACTAATGAAAGACAAGAAAGTTTCAAATGGATTATTTTATACATTTCTAACAATATTGAGTTTAGCTTTTTTATCACCAATTTTTATAGTTCTCATGAACTCCTTTAAAGGTAAATTTTTTATCACTAAAACACCTTTTAAGTTTCCAACTAGTGAAACCTTTGTTAAGTTAGAAAACTATATAGCTGGTATAGAAAAGACAGAATTTTTCTCAGCATTTAAATATTCATTATTTATAACTGTTGCTTCTGTTGCAGCTATAATATTCTTTACTTCTATGACCGCATGGTATATTACAAGAGTTAAATCTAAATTTACTAAAGCATTATATTACTTATTTGCTTTCTCAATGATAGTTCCTTTCCAGATGGTTATGTTTACTATGAGTATGGTAGCTAACAGAACAGGATTAGATAATCCAATTGGAATTATCGTTATTTATCTTGGATTTGGATCAGGTTTATCCGTATTTATGTTTTCGGGATTTGTTAAGTCTATACCTCTTGAAATAGAAGAGGCGGCAGAAATAGACGGATGCAGCCCTATACAAACCTATTTTAAGGTTGTATTCCCAGTATTAAAACCAACGGCAATAACTGTTGCAATATTAAATGCTATGTGGATTTGGAACGACTACTTACTTCCTTATCTAACTATAGGACATGATTATAAGACAATTCCTATTGCAGTACAATCCCTTAAAGGATCCTATGGTTCTATAGATATGGGTGCTATGATGGCAGCGCTTGTACTAGCGATGGTACCAATAATAATATTCTATTTTATCTGCCAGAAACACATAATAAAAGGTGTTGTAGCAGGTGCAGTAAAAGGCTAATATTTTATTAATTTAAATCTTAATTTGAATTAAGACAACAATATGAAGAGGATGAAATATTATGCATTCCATAACCATTAGAGATATTGCAAAAATGTGCGGTGTTGGTGTAAGTACTGTTTCGAGAGCTATAAATAATCATCCTGATATAAATGAAGAAACTAAGGCAATGATAATGCAAGTAATAAAGGAACATAATTATATTCCAAATAATAGCGCGAGAAATTTAAAAAAATCAGATTCTAATACTATTGCAGTGCTAATTAAAGGAATAGGGAATCCTTTCTTTAACAGTATGATTAAGATCTTTGAAAGAGAGACTAAGAAAAAGAAGTATTCCTTTATTTTGCAAAGGGTAGATAACGAAGAAGATGAAGTTGATGTTGCCATTGAATTAGTAAAGGAAAAAAAGTTAAAAGGAATAGTTTTTCTAGGAGGATATCTTAGCCATCCAGTGGAAAAAACAAAGCAGCTAAAGGTCCCTTTTGTATTAAGTACCATAGGATTAAGTGAAATGACTGATAAACCTTCATATTCATCAATTTCTGTGGATGACTTTAAAGAGAGTTATAAAATAGTTGATTATTTATGCAAGCAAGGACATAAGAAAATCGCAATACTTACTGCACCTTTGCGGGACGTAAGTATCGGAAAGCTAAGATATGAAGGCTATAAGAAAGCTCTAGAAGATAACAATATTTCTGTTAATAGCAATCTTGTTAGATTTATGAAGGAAGATATAGAGAGTTATACCATGGAAAATGGTTATATGGTTACAAAGGAATTGTTAGAATCTGGAGAAGATTTCACTGCTATCTTTGCAGTCTGCGATACTATGGCTATAGGGGCCTGTAAGGCTATATTTGATGCTGGAAAGTCAGTGCCTAATGATTATTCTGTAGTTGGTTTTGATGGTTTGGATATAGCTAAATTTTATAATCCATCTATTACTACTATTAGACAGCCGGTAGAGGACATAGCTAGGGAAACAATAAAAGTCCTCTTTGATGAAATAAACAATATACACAATCCTAAGCGAATAACTTTTCCTGGAGAATTAATTATTGGTCAATCAACAAGTCAAATCTAGTTTCTATAAAGCAATAAGCTGATTTTTTTCAGAATAAATGTTTGTGTGTAGCTTAGTATTAGCGTTAAGAAGACGTTAATACTAAGTTTTTTATTTTTAGCATATTTATAAATAATAGGCTTAATTTGTAAGAATAAATGTGCTATACTGAAGAAGGGTGATATTATGTTTTCTGAAAAGGTAGTAGAAAATTTAAAAAAGTCCTCTTGGATAAGAGTTATGTTTGAAGAGGGCAACAGACTTGCAAAAATTTATGGTGCAGACAAGGTTTATGATTATAGCTTGGGAAATCCTTTTGGTGAACCACCGGTAGAAGTTAACGAATCTCTAAAAAAGCATATTTTATCTGGAGAAGAAGGTCTTCACAAATATATGAGTAATGCTGGATATCCAGAGGTAAGAAGAAAAATAGCAAAAAGTCTTCAACAGGAAAGTGGAATAAGCTTAAATGAGGAAAATATAGTTATGACTGTAGGAGCTGCTGGTGGATTAAATGTTGTTCTCAAAGCTTTATTGAATGAAGGAGAAGAAGTAATAGTATTTGCACCTTATTTTGTGGAGTATAACTGTTACATAGATAATAATGGTGGTAAAACAATTGTTGTACCAGCAGATACTAAAAGTTTTCAGCCAAACTTAAATGAATTTAAAAAACTTATAAGTCCTAAAACAAAGGCTGTAATAATAAACTCTCCTAACAATCCAACTGGAGTTGTATATAGTGAAGAGAGTTTGAAAAGTATGTCTTTAATAATAGAAGAAAAGGAAAAGGAATATGGAACTACAATTTTTCTAATTTCTGATGAACCATATAATAAGATTGTTTATGATGGTTTAAAGCTTACACCTATTATGAGCGTTTTCAAAAATGCAATTATAGTAAATTCCTTTAGTAAATCTTTGGGATTGGCTGGTGAAAGAATAGGTTATATTGCAATTAGCAGCTGCATCGATAATGCAGATCTACTTGCAAATGCTTTAATCTATTGCAATCGTACTTTAGGTTTTGTTAATGCACCGGCTTTGTTTCAAAAGGTTGCAGCAGATGCTTTAGATGCAAAGATTGATATAGAAGATTACCAAGAAAAAAGAGACTTTTTGTATAGCAATTTAACCAGGTTAGGCTTTGAATGTATTAAGCCGCAAGGAGCATTTTATTTATTCCCTAAAGCGTTGATAGAAGATGAGGTAGAGTTTGTAAATAGAGCTCTTAAATATAATCTACTATTAGTGCCAGGATCTGGATTTGGATGTCCTGGATATTTTAGAATGTCTTACTGTGTTAAATTTGATATGATTAAAAATTCCATATCAGCCTTTGAAGAATTAGTTAAGGAATTTAAATAAGATATAAGGTATATTCTATCAGTTACTACCTTATTATTTCATATATAATTGTCTCCTTTTATTATAATACTAATATTGAATATTAAGAAAAGGAGGTAGTTATAAAGTGAAGAAAAGAAGTCATGTTGATGCAGAGAAACTTGAAAAAGTTCCATCTGGCAAGCCTTTTGAATATAAGGATGTGGTAGAAGATAATTTTAAAGATGAAGATCATACAGAAGATGGAAAACGCTTTAAGGCTGAAGTGTTAAATGGTGTTTATTCTGATGTAAAGTTAGAAAAGGATAATGATAGTCGATTGGTATATAGAAAGCTATAAAAAGTTAGGTGCAGTATGTTAACTGCACCTTATTTATGTTTATTTGTAATGAATAAAGCTTAAAATGAAAGCATATTGCTTAATATAAGTTATTACTTTTATTATAATTTTCATATAAGTAGATTTATCAAGTAAAATTGTAGTATAATATATAAATTAGTAGAATAGTGTAATCTTTAATAACTTTTCTTACATATAGAAGAGGTGTTTTATGGAAAATAAAAAAAAGGTAGTACTAATCACTGGAGCTTCTTCTGGCATTGGAAAAGCTACAGCAATATATTTAGCTTCTAAGGGACTTGTGGTGTACGGAACAAGTAGAAAAGTAGTAGATGATGAGGAATTAAAAAAATATAATATAAATATGTTGAAAATGGATGTAGGAGATGAAGAATCTGTTAAACAAGCTATAAATGAACTTATTTTACGAGAAGGTAGAATTGATTCAGTATTCAACAATGCAGGAAGTGGTATTTCAGGTCCACTAGAAGAAACTAGCATAGAAGAATACAAAGAACTTTTTGAGAGCAATTTTTTTGGTATGATACGGGTTGTGAAAGAAGTGTTACCGCATATGAGAAAGGCTGGTAAGGGCTTAATTATTAATAGTTCATCTATAGGTGGTGTGATTGGATTACCCTATCAGGGTGTTTACAGCAGCACTAAGTTTGCAGTTGAAGGCTTTAGTGAAGCTTTAAGTAAAGAACTTAAACCTTTTGGAATTAAGGTAGTAATTTTGGAACCGGGGGATTTTAAAACAGATTTTACTAAAAACAGAAGATTTTCTTCCTTAATGAGTAAAAATTCAGCTTATTATGATGATTTTATTAAAACCGTGTCTGTTTTTGAATACGATGAAATAAAGGGCTGTAATCCAGAAATGATAGGTAAGCTACTATATAAAATCATTAATAGCAACAACCCTAAACTTAGATATCCAATAGGATACTTTAATCAGAAGTTATCATTGTTATTGAAAAAATTCTTGCCTGAAAGAATTTTTGAAAAAATAATTATTAACTATTATATGGGAAAAGGTATAAAAAGCAATAAGGAATTGGAGAGAATTGATAAAAGGATAAAATTATAGAAGTAATTTTATTTGGAGGCGAAAAGATGAGTATTTCATATAACAATCTTCAAAAACTTAAAGAGTCAGATAGAGATTTTAAAAGCATCTTTGATATTATGATCAATAATCAAGGATATGCCTGTGAGTTTACAGAGCAAGGTGAAATTGTAAAATGGACTTATAATGATTATAAAAATAACATAATAAAGGCTGCATCAAAGTTAGCTTCTATTACCTCTGAAATTGAAAAGGGTTCTTACATAGCTTTAAAAATGCCTAACTCTCCTTGGTGGCCTATAATGTTTTGGGCTATATTAATGAATGGGTACAAGCCTCTCTTAGTGGATGCTAGTTTAGGAGAAGAGAAAACTTCATATTTAATTGAACAGTCTGGGGCTAAAATGACAATAACGAAGGCAGTAGATATATCAGGAGATTTAGAACATACTTTTGCACCTAACTGGGAAAATGAATTTGCTCTTTGTACTTCTGGGACTACAGCTTCTAGTAAAATATATTATTACACTGGTGAAGCGGTATCATACCAGATTTTAAATACGGAGCAATTAATAGATGAAAGTAAATATATTGCTCCTAAGCCTGGAGACAAGGTTCTTGCATTTTTGCCCTTGCATCATATTTTTGGATTCTTAGCTTCTTACTTATGGTACGGGTTTCATGGAGCTACTCTCGTATACTTAAAAGACAGAGCTCCAGAAACTATTATGAAGACTTGCAAAGTTCATAAGGTAACCCATATAAATACAGTGCCTATATTAATTAACAATATAACAAAGTCTGTGTTAAGAAATGTAGAACAAAGCAGTAAAGCTAATCAAATGGCTTTTTATCTTATGTTAAATACTAGCCTGATTTTACAGAAAATCAATACAGGCTTTGGCCTAAAGGTCGCGCAAAAAATTTTTAAAAAGGTTATAGATAATCTTGCTGGTCCACAAATTAAGTGTATTATTGTTGGTGGTAGTCAAGTTCCTTATGAAAGTTTAAAGATTATTAATGGATTAGGCTATTTTACAACCTGTGGTTTTGGAATGACGGAAGTGGGTATAAGCTCCTGTGAAAGTAGCGATAAGCTTAGTATAAGACTTTCAGGTTCTTTAGGTAAACCATTAAAATACAATGAGTATAAAATTGCTAGTGATGAAGAAGTTGGTGAGTTATTAGTAAGAGGAAAGTCTATACATCAAGGAAGACTAGTGGATGGAAAACAGGTAGATACAGAGCTAGATAAAGAAGGTTGGTTTGCTACCGGTGATGTAGGAAGATTAAAGAATGGAAGATTGATATTAGAAGGAAGGGTTAAGGATATAATCATTAATGAATCTGGAGAAAATGTTTATCCTGATGAAATTGAAGATTATTTTTCAAAATTGCCTTTATTCAATCAGCTTTGTGTTTTAGGTACTAAGAAGGATGATAATTATCAATATATAACTCTTGTACTCAGTTTACCAAAATCTGAACTTAATGAAGAGAATTATATGAAATTAAGAGATATTATTAATAAAATAAATTCTACTCTACCAATAATGAAGAGAGTAAATAAAGCTTACTTAACTGGTGAGTCACTGCCGGTGGTTAATGGAATAAAGGTAAGAAGAGTTGAGCTTAAGAGTCTTATAGAAAATAAGGAAATAGACTTGGTGGAGCTTGATTTAAAAGGTAATAGCTTTGAATTTAAAGAAGCTGTAAAGAAAGATACAAGAATTGAAGAAGTATATGAAAAGGAATTTGAGGAAATTAAAAAGGAAGTTAGGAAAGCCTTTAGTGAGGTTTTACACTTGCCTGAGGAGAGCATAGAGGATGATGCTCACTTTATAGAAGATTTAGACGGAGATAGTTTATCAAGTATTAGTCTTTTAGTTAAGGTTGAAGAAAAGTATAATATTGTTATTCCAGATTCAGAATATTATAATTGCACAAATGTCAATAATTTATCTTTATTAATATTAAAAAAGATAAAGGGCATAACCGATTATAAAGATCAAGCTAATAGAAGTGATGATAAAGTAATACCAGTTACACGGTTTGAAGATAGTAGAGAATATAAAGAATTTCTTGAGAGACAAAGGGCTACAGAGGATATTGGTGATCCTTATTTTGTTTGTCATGATTCTATAATAAAAGATGTTTCTATATTAGATGGAGAAAGGGAAATATTAAATTTTGGCTCCTATAATTATATAGGTATGTCTGGACATCCAGAGACCGTTAAGGCTGCTCAAGAAGCTGCGGAAAAATACGGAACCTCTGCCAGTGGCAGCAGGGTATTAGCTGGAGAAAAGCACTTATATCAAGAATTAGAAGCAAAAATTGCAAAGTGGAAGCATGCAGAAGATGCTATTGTACTAGTAGGTGGACATTCCACCAATGTTACCTTTGTAGGAAACTTCTGCAATGAAAGGGATATTATCTTGTATGATGCTCTTTCCCATAATTCTATAACTCAGGGTTGTCAATTATCTAGAAGTGCATCAAAGGCATTTCCTCATAATGATTTTAAAGCTTTAGAAAGTATTTTGAAAAATGTACGGGACAAATATGAAAAAATATTAGTAGTGGTAGAAGGAGTATATTCTATGGATGGAGATATAGCTCCTATACCTGAATTTGTAAAGCTTAAAAAGAAATATGGTTTCTTCCTTATGGTAGATGAGGCCCATTCTGCTTGTGTTATAGGTGAAAATGGTGGTGGAGTAGATGAATACTATAATCTGGATCCTGAGGATATCGATATAAAGATGGGTACCTTATCTAAAGGCTTAGGTACCTGCGGCGGATATTTGGCAGGGAAGAAAAGTTTAATACAATATCTGAAATATAATGTGCCAGGATTTGTGTTTTCTGTGGGGATAAATCCTCCTTCTGCTGCGGCTACATTAAAGGCCTTGGAAATATTAGAAAGAGATAAGTCAATAGTTAAGAGATTGCATGTTAATATAGATACTTTTCTTGAAGAGGCTCATAAAAGGGGACTTAATACTTGTCTGGCAGGAAATACCGCAATAATACCTGTTTTAATTGGTGATGATAAAGATGCCTTTCTTTTAAGTAACTTAATGTTAGAAAGGGGAGTTTTTGTACCACCAGCAGTATATCCTGCAGTACCAAGAGGTCAAGCAAGGTTGAGATTTTGTGTAACTAGTGAGCATAAAAAAGAACAGATTATTAAAGCTCTAGATATATTAATGGAATGTATAAAAGAAAATAAAATAGAATTAATAAAGGAAGAAGAAGAAACAGCGGTTTAAGATTTCACAATTGAAATTGAAGGCAAAGATGTTTAGAATGAATGTTTGATGGCATTTTTGGATTCTGCATTTTGCAGAATCCTTTTTATTTAATAATTATGTCAATTGGTGTTGAAATTTGTTTTTATATTGCGAAAAAATAATATATAATAATATTAACATTATAAGCAATATTCTAACAAGCATCATGGAAATGAGGTGTTACTATAGTAAAGTTTAATATATGGAAACGCTTTATAAACGCTCTATCTAAACATAAGATTCTAATATTTAATATATATTTCTTTATTGTCGTTTTATTTCCTATAATCATGATTAAATCTAGTATTATTAATATAGATGTACAAGGACACAAAGGAAACTTCGATTTAATAGATTGGAATTTTGATCAGCAGGGTATTGTTAAACTTAATGGAGAATGGGAGTTTTATTGGAAACAGTTGCTTAAACCTTCTGATTTCTCAAGTGGTAATATAACCCAACCTAATTATATAAAACTTCCTTATCCTTGGAATAAAGTTAAAGTAGGTAATGAAACTTTAGGAGCAGAAGGCTATGCTACCTATAGAGCAGTTATAGAAACCTCTTATATTGATGGAATAATGGGTTTAGAAGTTGAAAATATACCTAGTGCATATATTATTTGGGTTAATGGTGAAGAAATTGCAAAAGGTGGACAAGTAGGTGTTGACAAAAGCAGCAATGTTCCAGAGTTTACACCGGATGTATATTTGTTTTATCAAAAAGGGTCTACTATAGAAATAGTCATGCAAATATCCAATTATTATTATAATAAAGGTGGAACTTGGGACTCTATAAAATTGGGTACAGAAAAACAGCTTAAAACTAGTAGAGAAGTTACTATTTTTAAAGATATGATTACTTTCGGTGCATTGCTTATTATAGGAATTTATTATTTATCCTACTTTATAGTTCGAAGTAAAGATAAAAGTGTTTTGTATTTTGGTTTAGGATGTACAATTTTAGCCATAAGAGTTCTTGTAATTGGCGAAAATTATCTTACTCATTTTTATCATGGTATAAGTTGGTTTTTTGTTCGTAAGCTAGAGTATATTACTCTTTATGCTGCTTCTATGTATGTAACTAAGTTTTTTTATCACTTATATCCAAAGGAAATTCCAAAAAAGATTGTAAGATTTGCTGAAATAGTATCATGGAGCTTTATTATTCAGGTAATTGTACTACCTATAAGAGTGTACTCATATACAGTGCACATTTTTCAAATAATTTTGATTGCTATGATTTTAGTACTTACTTATGGAATTATACTAGCAGTAAAAAGAGGTAAAACGGGAGCCATATATTGTCTCACTGGTGGGGGTATATTTTTTCTGGCAGTTTTCAATGACGTAATGTATGCTTCACAAATTATAGAAACACAAAATTTAGTATACATAGGCATGGTAGTCTTTGTGTTTTTACAGGCTATAGTATTGGCTAAAAAATTATCCAGTGACTACAATATGGTAGAAAAGTTTTCCGAAAAACTTATTAATCTAAACAATCTAAAGGATGAGTTTCTAGCTAATACCTCTCATGAGTTGAGAACACCTCTAAATGGAATTATTGGTATCTCAGAATCTATGTTAGATGGAGCAGTAGGAGAATTAAATGGACAGCAAAAATATAATTTATCCTTAGTGGTAGCTAGCGCAAAAAGGTTATCAAATTTAGTTAAAGATATTTTAGATTTTTCACGATTAAAAAATAAGGATATAACTCTTAATAAAAGAGCTGTAGATATAAAATCTATGGTGGATGTAGTTATTGAATTTATAAAAGCAGCTAATACAAATGATAATATTGTTTTCATTAATGAAATAAAAACAGAGGAAGCCTTGGTTTACGGTGATGAAAGTCGTATAGAGCAAATATTAATTAATTTAATTGATAACGCTGCAAAGTTCACAGATAAAGGTAAAATTACTATTTCTTCAAGGAAAAAAGGTAACTTTATTGAAATATCAGTGTGCGATGAAGGCATAGGTATACCTGAGGAAAAATTAGAGGATATCTTTAAATCTTTTGAACAAATAGATGGCACTATTGAAAGAAAATATGGTGGTACCGGATTAGGTTTAAGTATTACTAAGTCTTTAGTAGAACTTCACGGTGGTGAAATTTATGTAAGGTCTACTTTAGGTAAGGGGAGCGAGTTCTATTTTACTCTTCCAATATTTAAAGGAAATTCAAATAACCAAGTTATTAAGATTAAAGCTGAAGGAAGAAAAGAAAAAAAACAAGACCTTAATTATGAGCTTACTGAAGTAGAAAGAACAATTGACTTTGAAAATAGTTTTAAAATATTAGTGGTTGACGATGAAGCTATTAATCTTCAAGTATTAGATAATCAGTTAACCATGAAGGGATATGCAGTAATTAAAGCTCGGAATGGAGAGGAAGCATTAAATATAATATTTAATGAAAATCAACCGGTAGATTTAATAATCTTGGATATAATGATGCCTATAATTTCTGGATTTGATGTATGTAAGAAAGTAAGAGAAAAGTATAGTGCAACAGAAATTCCTATTCTCATGCTTACGGCTAAGGACGATCCCAAGGATATAGATAGTGCTTTAAAATGTGGAGCAAATGATTTTATATCCAAGCCTTTTGAAAAAAACGAGTTAATTGTTAGAGTTGAGACTTTGATAAAGTTAAAATCTTCCATGGAGTTTTCTAAAATTAACGCTAGGCGATTGGAAAATGAATGGATTACAAGAGTAATGGCAGAAAAACTTAATGAGTTTACTCAGGAGCTTACTAGCAGTTTAGATGTTCAAGAGTTGGCGGATAAAGTGGTTGTTAATCTTAATAAGCTTATTCCTTTTGAGAAAGCAGTGGTTGTGGTTGAAAATAAAGGTGGGGTGTATATCTCCGCTTTGAAAAGTGATGGTAAAATAGCTAGGTATAATAGAAAAGTGTCCGGTATAAATGAAATCAAAATTTATGAATCGGTTGTTTTAAATAAAAAACCTATGTTTTTGGAAAGTGCTAATGGTAAGGTAAAACTTGTAATTCCAATAGTTTATAATAATAAGACTAAAGGAATAATAATTTTAAGAAATAAGGATAAAAACATTTATACAGACTACGTAGAAAAAATAGCTATAAACATAGCAGCTCAAACAGGAATAGCCTTTGAAAATGCTAGATTATTCTCTGGCTTGAGAGAATTAGCAGATGTTGATGGATTAACAGGACTTTATAATAGGAGACATTTCTTTGAATTAGCTCAATATGAATTTGATAAATGTAAAGCTAGTAATGAAAAAATTGCTTTAGTTATGATGGATATAGACCATTTTAAATCTATTAATGATACATATGGTCACAGTTTTGGCGATGAAGTATTAAAAGAGTTATGTAGTCGTTGCAAAAGGAATATTAGAAATAAGGATATCATAGGAAGATATGGAGGAGAGGAGTTTATTTTAATAATGCCACAGATTGAAGAAGATTCTTTAGTAGCTATTACAGGAGGCTTAAGAAGAGCAGTGGAAGAAAAAAACTTTGTCTATGATGATATTTCTGTAAAAGTAACAATGAGTGTTGGTGTAGCGTTAATACATGATAGCATAAGCAATCTAGAGCAACTAAACCAAATAGCAGATCAGGCTTTATATGAAGCTAAAAGGAATGGACGTAATCAAGTGGTTATAAAAAATCTTACAAATTAAAAGTGAAAATAGTCTGTGCAAACTTCAAGAAGGATATATTATAATAATCCAAAGGAGGTTGCACAGACTATTTTATATAAAAGTTATTGAAAATTATTCTTTTCTAGTTGTTGTCTAAATTCTTTTACGTTTTCTTCAATAGTGTTGTTTTTAAATATAGCAGAACCGGATACTAATATATCTGCACCGTAGGAAGCTACCCTTTGGCAGTTATCAACAGTAACTCCGCCGTCAACACTGATTTCGTATGTATAATTATGTTCTTCTTTAATCTTTTTTAATAAGGCTATTTTGCTTAATGTATACTCAATTAAACTTTGGCCTCCGAAACCTGGATTAACGCTCATTACTAGGACGAGATCTACTTTTGAAAGTATATGTTCCAGTGATGAGATTGGAGTGGCAGGATTAATTGCTATACCTGCTTTAACTTGGTAGCTTTTGATCTGATCTATTAATCTATCTATGTGTATTTCGCTTTCTTGGTGCACTGTTATGTAGTCTGCTCCAGCTTTTACAAAGTCTTCGATGTAGCGAGAAGGTTTCTCAATCATTAAGTGAACATCGAAAGGAATACTGCTATATTTTTTTATAGATTTTATTACGGGCAAGCCTATAGAAATGTTAGGTACAAAGTTTCCGTCCATAACATCTATGTGTAATAAATCAACCTTAGCTTTTTCTAGTACTTTTAATTGATCTCCTAAATATGCAAAGTCTGCAGATAAAATGGATGGTGCTAGTTTAATCATTTTAAATTCCTCCAAGTTAATAGTGTACTGTATTTCAATTAAGATTATAGTATATTATGCTTTTATAATACAAGATTTTAATTTATAATTAAAGGTATCCTTAAGAATGGTATATAATAAAAGCATATAGGAAAATAATAAACCAATGGATTATGGACAAAAAACAGTTTCTTTAATACTATTGATATTTATAAGTAGGAAGGTGTGTTGAATTGACTTATGATGTGAATGATAGTAAAAAGATAAAAAATAAAGGTAGCTTTATTTCTGATTTTGTAATACCAGTGGTAGTAGCACTTATTTTAGCCTACATACTTAATAGATTTGTCATATATAAAATATATATACCTTCGGGCTCCATGTACCCAACTTTACAAATAGGGGATCAGTGTTTTGCTACAAAAGTTTTTAATAAAGAAAAAATACAAAGAGGAGATATATTAGTTTTTTATTCTGAAGAGTTGCAGAAAAGATTGATTAAGCGTGTAATTGGTCTTCCTGGAGAAACGGTAGAAATAAGAAGTGATGGTCAAGTGTACATAGAAGGAGTTAGGCTTGAAGAAGAATATGTAAAAAATCCCGGTGGTCCTGCAAGAGCTTTCAAAGTGCCAGAGGATCATTATCTTTTCTTAGGGGATAATAGAGCTGAGTCAAGGGATGCTCGTTCTTGGGAAGAACCGTACATAAGTAGGGATGATATAGAAGGTAAGCCTTTTATAAGAATATTTCCTTTAAAAAAGTTTGGGATAATAAAATAATTGGTCTATTTACTTTTAACAATGAATGGGGGTATTACTGTGAAGGAAAATGATATTCATAAGGAAAAGGAAGAGGCTATAAGTGAAAGTTTGCAGGAAGCCTATGAAAGAGCTTATGAAGAAGAAAGACTAGAATATTCTAAGGAAGTTATAAAGTCAGAAATTCTTAATTATATATCAAAAAGAAAGGAATTTACTCAGTATATATTAGATTATAGAAAGAATTTGCTTGATGAGTATAGGGATGATGAAGATAAGGTAGCAGAGTATTTTGATCATGAAAGATTCGTTAAGGAAGAGACTTTTAAAGTAATAGATAGAAGGCTAAAGGAACTATTAATTTTAGAGAATTCACCTTACTTTGGAAGAGTAGACTTTACTGAAGAGGATAGTGAAGATAAGGAAACTATATATGTAGGAAGGTTTGGTATGACTCCAGAGGGAAGCTATGAACCTTTAGTGGTAGACTGGAGAGCACCGGTGGCAGCTCTTTTTTATAGTGGAAAGTTAGGGAAAACTACCTATAGGGCACCAATGGGAGAAATAGAGGCAGATGTTAAACTTAAGCGTCAATTTATTATAAAGCGTGGTAAGCTAACCGGTATGTTTGACAGTGCAGTGGAAGTAAAAGACGATATTCTACAGATGGTATTAAGTGAGAATTCCTCTAAGAAGCTAAAGGATATAATCATGACTATACAGGAGGAACAGGATAATATCATAAGACAACCAAGAACTAAAACTGTAGTAGTAAATGGTGTGGCGGGAAGTGGTAAAACCACAATAGCTTTACATAGAGTGGCCTATTTATTATATAACTATAGGGATATATTACAGGATAAAGTTCTTATACTAGGACCTAACAGTATATTTATGGAGTATATTTCTATGGTGCTTCCAAGTCTTGGAGAAGTAGGCGTTAAGCAAAGAACCTTTAAGGATTATGCACTGGAAATTTTAAATATGGAAGACAGTGATCTTCTATCCTTTAAAGATTATATGGAAAAAGTAATGCAACAGGATGATGACTTTATAAAGGAAATAACATATAAAAATTCTGCAGAGTATGTGAAGGAACTAGATAATAAGATCAATGAGTTGGAAGAGCAATATTATAAAATTCAAGATGTTTATCTTTTAGATAAGTTGGTAATAGATTCAAAAGAAATAGAGGAACTATTTAGGATTCATTATAAAAATATGCCTCTATTTAGAAGAAGTAAAAAGATTAAAAGAATTATATTTAGCAAAATTAAAGATATTAGAGACAATATGATTAGAGAAATTCAAAGTTACTATAAAAAATTATTAAACTCTATGTCACCAGAACAGCTAAATATTAATGGTAGTCAAATAGATTTTATGAGGAGAAGCAAAATAAGAGAGGTTTTAAGAGCGTCATTAGATACAAAGGCTGCTATGAAATGGATAGATAATCCTTCTATAGTAGAGGTTTATAATGAAATTAATAGTGGAAAGAAATTTATTTACGATGATTTAGCACCCTTGTTATATTTGAGTTTAAAATTGAAAGGAAATCTAATAAAAGAAGATATTAGACATGTTGTAATAGATGAAGCTCAAGACTATAATGCTCTTCAATTTATGGTTATTAAAGAGCTTACAAAATGTTCATCTATGACTATAGTAGGAGATGTTAATCAAAGATTAGTACCTTACAAGGGTAATATAGCTATGACGGAATTGAGTCATATATATAAAGATTTTGATGTGGAGGATTTTTCACTAGAAAAGAGCTATAGATCTACTAAAGAAATTATGGAATTTGCCAATAGCTATCTTAAAGAAAATAAGGTTGTTCCTCTAGTTAGAGAGGGAGAAAAGGTGGATGTAATAAACTTTAATGATAATAGTGAATTAGAAGCTATAGTAGAGAAAAAACTTCAAGAATTTAAAGAAAAGGATTATGAAAGTATAGCTTTAATTGCTAAGGATATGAAAACTATTGACAAGATAGGTGCTACACTTAGAAATAATCTTAATATTAAAGTAGTGGAAGATGAGTATCAAATATTTAGTGGCGGCACAGTTATGATGCCTTCTTATTACGCAAAAGGTTTAGAGTTTGATGCAGTAATAATATTAGAGGATAGCAGTGAAGATAATAGTAATGATGAAAATATTAAATATGTTATGAGTACTAGAGCACTTCATAATTTAACGGTACTTAGAAAAGTTTAAATGCAAAAACACGGTTTAAGGGGGGCTTAAACCGTGTTTTTGTTGTTGGGGATTAATTTTTATTTTAAGTATAAGAAGTTCTCATAAAATGAATTGCTCCTTATTTAATTTAAATTTTACTATAATTAAAATTTAAATTCAACATCTTTTTTTAAAAATTAGTTTCTTATTATAAAAGAGTGTAAAATAATGTTGAAGATTTAAATAGATTTGATTTATAGTAAGGTTATATTATAATATAAAGAGTTGTAAAATACATAAGAAGAAAAGTTAGTAGTTAAGTTTTCATCTATATAACAATAAGTTTAGATAGTGAATATCAGTATAAATAAGTAGAATAAGAGGTGTATGTATATGTATCCGTTAAAATTTTATAGTATTTATTTTGAAAAAATTTGGGGTGGCCGTCAATTAGAAGCCTATAAGGATGATATGCCTGCTGGAAATATAGGAGAGAGTTGGGATGTTGCCTGTCATGAGGATGGTACCAGCATTATTGCCAATGGAAGTTATAAAGATATGCCCCTAGATAAGCTTATAGAAGAAAAGGGAAATGAAGTAGTAGGAACTAAAATAGATAAAGATAGATTTCCATTGCTTTTAAAACTTATAAATTCCAATGATAAGTTATCTATACAGGTGCATCCTGATGATGAGTATGGATATAGGGTTGAAAAGGACTCTGGTAAAACGGAAGCTTGGTATGTAGTTGATGCTAAAGAAGGAGCAGAACTTATAGTAGGAGTAAAGAGTGGCTGTACAAGGGAGCAATTTAAAAAGGCTATAGAAGAGGGAAACTTAGAGCAGTATATGAATAAGGTGAAAATTAAAAAGGGAGATACTTACTTCATAAAAAGTGGATTAATGCACGCTATATGTGAAGGGGCTATCATAGCAGAAATTCAGCAAAATTCCAATACTACTTACAGAGTATATGACTATAACAGAGGTAGAGAACTTCATGTAGATAAGGCCCTTGATGTAGTAGATTTTAATTTAAGAGGAAATAAAAGGGAAGGGTTAAAGGTAGAAAGAGAAGGTTATAGCAAAACATATCTATGCTTAGCAAAGGAATTTTCTCTTGAAAAGTATGAGGTAAGTAAAGAATTTACTGAAAGTAGCGATCTAGAAAGATTCTATATCTTTACTTGCGTGGAAGGTTATGGAACGTTAAGCTATAAAGATGGTTTTGAGAGTATTAAAAGAGGAGAAAGTGTATTGATTCCTGCAGCTTTGGGTGAATACTCCTTTAAGGGAAATATGGTACTATTGAAAAGTTATGTGCCAGATTTAGAAAAGGTTGAAAATGAGATACTTCAAGTTATTAAAGGATAAGATAAGTTCTAATAAAAAGTACTTAATGAATAAGGAGTAAGAGCATCAACTATTCATTAAGTACTTTTTCCATAGAATAAAATATGTTAAAATATACATGCGAATTTAGTTATTAAAAGTAATAAAATACATAATAGAAGCTATTTGGAAAAGATAGAATGAGGGATATATATGGAATACAAAGTGAAAAGCAATAAACCTATGGAGTTTATTGATATAACAAATATAGTAAGGGAAGCCGTTGCAAAGAGCGGGGTTATGGATGGTATTGTTGTAGTTTTTGTGCCTCATACCACAGCAGGAATTACAATAAATGAAAATACAGATCCTGATGTGTGCTTTGATTTTTTATCTGATATAAATAAAGTTTTTCCTGGAAAAATAGAACATAGACATTTAGAAGGTAATTCCCATGCCCATATTAAGGCTTCATTAGTTGGTTCTTCAGTTACGGTAATAATTGAGCAGGGAAACTTGAAGCTTGGAACTTGGCAGGGAATATTTTTCTGTGAATTTGATGGTCCAAGAAACAGAAAAATTTATATAAAGACCATAAAATCAGAATAAGCGGCCTAAGCCGCTTATTTTTACCATTCAGAAAAATCTCTGTCCACTGTAATAATGCAATTGTATTTAGGATGTAGTTCTTGAACCTTTTTATTAATATCTTCCTTTAATTTAGCCTCATCTTTATGGGTGAGTTTACCATTGGTAGCTATCACTACGTCAAATATTATGTTTTTAACTTCTCCTTCACCTACAATTCTCAAGTCGTGTATGGATTTAATATTTGGTAGGCTATGTATGGCCTCCTCAATTTGATTTTTTGTTTTATTTACTTCTTCATCGTTAACATTAATAGGATCCATATGAATTACCAATACTATATTTAATTTTTCAGATATTTCCCTCTCTGCTTCGTCTATAATGTTATGTATTTTTACTATGTTAATATCGGATGGTACTTCAGCGTGTATAGAAGCTATGCATTTACCGGGGCCGTAATTGTGAATTATTAAATCATGAACTCCACTTATATATTCATAAGACATAAGGTTATCTTTTATAGCTGAAGCTAACTGCGGATCTGGAGCTTCTCCAAGTAAGGGATTTAAAGTTTCTTTAACTAACTTATATCCATTATATAGGATTAATAAGGCTACTACTATTCCAATATAACCATCTAGAGGAAAGGATGTCCACAAAGATAGCAAGAGGGAAAAGGCCACAACACTGGAGGTAACTACATCTCCTAAGGCATCAAAGGAAGAAGCCTTTAGTGCGGAGGAATTTATTTTATTTCCAATAGTTTTATTAAAGCTAGATAGCCAGATTTTAATTAATATGGATAAAAGCATTAAAACAAAAGGAACAGTTTCAAATACCACTTCTTGCGGATTTATAATTCTATTAAAGGAGGATTTAATAAATTGAATACCTACAAACATTACCATAAAGGAAACCAGTAATGCAGAAATATACTCAATTCTACCATGGCCGAAGGGATGTTCTTCGTCTGCTGGCGCTTTGGAAAGTTTAAAACCTATAATGGTAATTAGGGAGGAGGCACTATCTGTAAAATTGTTAAAGGCATCTGCCGTTACCGCTATACTTTTAGTAAAAAGGCCTACTAGGAGCTTTATAATAAAAAGAATTATGTTGGCAACAATACCAACTATTCCAGCTAATGCTCCGTAATGTGATCTTACTTTATCATTTTTTATATTATCACTGTTTTTAATAAAGGTCTTTATCAATAATTTAGTTAACATCTACTCACATCCTTTTATTAGCTATTGTTTAATTATATAATATTAGTATATCATAAAAGTTATATTATATATTTTGAAAATGTTGTGGAGGTGCTCATATGAAAACTAATGAGGAATATGCTAAAGAGCTACTGGAATTTATAAATGAAAGTCCTACGCCTTATCATGCAGTATTAACTACAGAAGGCAGATTAAAAAATAATAATTTTATAGAATTAAAGGATAGTGATAAATGGAACCTAACTAAGGGGGGAAAATATTATCTCAAGGTAAATGATTCCGCTATTTTTGCTTTTGTAGTTGGAGAAGGAGAAATTGAGGAAACTGGTTTTAAAATAATAAGTGCTCATACAGACTCACCGGGATTTAAAATAAAGCCGAAGGCTGAAATTATAACAGAAGGTAAGTATATAAGCTTAAACACAGAAGTTTATGGAGGTCCTATTCTTAACACTTGGATGGACAGACCTCTCTCTATAGCTGGAAGAGTTACGGTAAATAGCGATGGATTTTTACCAAAGAAATACTTTGTTAATATAAAAAAGCCTTTACTAGTTATTCCTAATTTAGCTATACATTTTAATCGTAGAGTAAACGAAGGAGTAGAATTAAATCCACAAAGGCATACCCTACCTTTACTTACGGTATCAAGAGATAAAGCAGAAGAAGGTTTCCTAAGAAAATTGTTAGCTAAGGAAATTGATGTTAAAGATGAAGATATACTAGATTATGATTTGTTTTTATACGAATATGAAAATGGTTCAATAATTGGAGCAGAGGATGAACTAATATCTTCTAGCCGATTGGATAATTTAGCTATGGTTCATGCAGGTTTAGAGGCTTTAATCCATAGCCCTAAAGGTGAAAGCACTAAAGTGGTAGCCTTCTTTGATAATGAAGAAATAGGAAGTGCTACAAGACAGGGGGCGGATTCAGAAATACTGGTACATTTACTAGAAAGAATTGTAATAGGCTTAGGAAAAGGAAGAGAGGAATTGTTTAGAGCCTATGCTAATTCCTTTATGATATCTGCAGATCTAGCTCATGCTGTTCATCCTATTTTATCAGAGAAATATGATCCGCTAAATAGGGCTGTAATTAATGGAGGACCAGTAATTAAAATCAGTGCAGCTCAAAAGTATACCTCTGACAGTGTTACAACAGGAGTTTTTGAAATGATATGTAAAAGGGCTGGTGTTCCTGTACAGAAATTTGTTAACCGTTCTGATGAAAGAGGAGGTTCAACTATAGGTCCTATATCATCAACTCATTTACCAATAAGATCAGTGGATATAGGAACACCTATACTAGCTATGCATTCCGTTAGAGAATTGGGAGGAGTAGATGACCAAGGATATGTAATTAGGGCCTTCTTAGAGTTTTACAAAAAATGAAAAAAACTGTTGCAGAATATGAAGGGTTTATGTTAATATAAATGTGTTAAGATACAGCAAAGGCGCTTCTTTGCTGTATTTTTGTTAATATGTCAAAATTTAGATAAATGAACATAGCACTGTTGCTAAGGATAATATATTAGTAGTGTGTCTGTGAATATTTACATTTTATCTAAGGGGGCAGAAATTCTATTGTTTACTATGTTAAATCTTGTATTTATGCTTAAAAACGAGGATGGGGGAATGTAAAATGAAGTTATTTGGTAATATGAAAATTGTAGACAATGAACTTACCATAGGCGGTATAAAATGTTCTGATCTTGCCAAGGAATATGGAACGCCTTTATATGTATATGATGAAGATCTTATCAGAGATATCTGTAGAAGATATATGAAAGCCTTTTGCGGTGAGAGTAGAAATAATAGAGTAGCTTATGCAGGAAAAGCTTTTCTAACAATGGCTATGTGTAATATTGTTAAAGAGGAAGGTTTGTGTCTAGATGTAGTTTCTGGAGGAGAACTCTATACTGCATATAAGAGTGGCTTTCCAATGGAAAAGATATATTATCATGGCAATAACAAAACTCTAGATGAGATCGATATGGGAGTAAAATTAGGAGTAGGTAGATTTGTAGTTGATGGTTTTTCTGAAATTGAGCATATAAATAAAGCTGCAGAAAAATATAATACAAAGCAAAAGGTATTGCTTAGAGTTACTCCAGGTATTGAGGCTCATACTCATGACTACATTAAGACAGGACAGATAGATTCAAAGTTTGGTTTTACTCTATTAAATGATAATGTACTAAATGTAGTTAAAGAAGTTATGAAGGCAGAAAATATCGAATTAGCAGGTTTCCATTGCCATATAGGTTCTCAAATATTTGATACACAACCTTATAAGGATGCAGTAGATGTGATGTTATCACTAATGCAAAATATTTATGATGAGACAGGATATATGCTTAAAGAATTAGACCTAGGTGGCGGTATTGGTATATATTACACCGAAGCAGATAAACCTCTTGAATTAGAAGAGTTCTGCGGTGCTATTATAGATGCTTATGATAGAAAGTGCAAGGATCTTAGCATTGAAGCTCCAATGCTTACTATTGAACCAGGAAGATCTATTGTAGCAAATGCAGGTATTACCTTGTATACCGTTGGATCAATAAAGGAAATACCTGGTGTAAGAAAATATATATCTGTAGATGGAGGAATGACAGATAATATTAGACCAGCTCTATATGGTGCTAAATACGATTGCCTATTAGCTAATAGAGTTGAAGATAGGGAAACAGAAGTGGTAACTATTGCTGGAAAGTGCTGTGAGTCCGGAGATATCCTTATAAAGGATGCTACTTTACCTGTTGCAAAATCTGGAGATTTACTAGCAATACTAACTACTGGAGCTTATGGTTTCTCCATGGCAAGTAACTATAATAAGATTCCTAAGGCTGCAGTAGTAATGGTGTCAGAAGGAAAATCTAGATTGGTCTATAAAAGAGAAAGCTATGAAGATCTAATAAAGAATGAGTTAATTTAGGGATGTTTTATTTCTATAAGGGATGGAAATAAAACATCCCTTTTTATTCCTAATAATTTTCTATTTCTTGGGCAATAATAATCAAAGTGAAAGGAAAATTATGACCAAGAAAGGGAGAAAGGTATGATATATGTATATTTAGCAGTTATTACACTTGCCTTAGCACTAATTATTTACCTATTTTTTAATGAAGAAGATAAAGATGAAAATATCATGGAAGATTTTCCTAATATATATGTTAACAGTGAGGAATTAGAGAGGCATGCTGTTCAAATATCTACACACTTTTCTGAGACAAAACGGATAAATTCAAAAAGAAAATTAATAAAAAGCCTTGATAAGAGTTTTGAAGCTATTATAACGGCTTATGAGTTTATTGAGAAAGAACTTGATCATAAACAGGACATGGTACCTGCAGCAGAATGGCTTCTCGATAATTTATATTTAATTCAAAAAGAATATAAGGACGTTAAATATAGTATGCCAGAAAGCTATTATAAGAACTTACCAGTGATTAGCAAAGGCATTATGAAAGGATACCCGAGAGTTTATCACATAGCAGTAGAAATAATATCTCATACTGATGGAATGATAGATGAAGAAAGAGTAGAAAGCTTTATAAAAGCCTACCAAAGGAATACTATATTAACCAGTGGAGAACTATGGGCCTTGCCTATAATGCTTAGAATTGCCTTGATTCAAAATATAAGTCACATAGTAGAAAAGATAGTTTATGCAATAAAAGAAAAAAGAAAAGGAGAACTCGTGGCAGACAGAATCATTAATGCCTTTGCAGAAAAAAAACTTAGTCAGGAGATAGAAGTGTTAAAAAACACACAATTTACATTTTCATCCCATTTTGTTGAAAGAATTATAAAGGTTATTAGGGATAACGGTGTAGATAGTGATGAGGTATATAAATGGCTTAATGAAAACTTAGAAGCTAATCAATCCAGCATAGAAAAAACTATTAACAGAGAGCATAGAAAGCAAGCTAACTATCAGATTTCTTTAGGGAATAGTATTTCTTCTATTAGAGCTTTATCAGGAATAAGTTGGAAGGATTCCTTTGAAAGGCTTAGCTACGTAGAGCAAATTTTAAAAAATGACCCTGCAGAAGTTTATTCAAATATGGATTTTGAGTCACGAGATAGTTATAGACATAGTTTGGAATTAATAGCTAGAAAGGCTAAGGTAGGAGAAGCCTTTGTAGCCAAAAAGGTGATAGAATGCGCCAAGGAAGCAAAGGAAAGAGGGGGAGAGGACTACCAAGCTCATGTAGGATACTATTTAATTGATGATGGTATTAAATATTTAAAGAAAAAAATAGATTATAAGCGGTCTTTGACAGATGCAATTACAGATGGGATAAAAAGTAAACCTTTATTATTCTACTTATTAGTAGTTATCTTAGGAATTGCATTAATTGAAGTAGTTGCTATATCTACAAGTTTATACAGAGATTTAAATAGGGACTTATGGAGATATATAGTTGCTGCAATAGCAGTGCTTATTCCTGCCAGTGAAATTGTTATATCCATATTAAATTGGAGTATAAACTCTTTAACCAGACCTAGCTTTATTCCTAAAATGGCATTGGAAGATGGTATACCAGAGGAATGTGCTACAGTAGTGGCAATTCCAACTTTAATAAATAGTGAAAAAAGGGCTCTAGAATTACTAGAGGATTTAGAAATATATTATCTATCCAATTCAGAAGATAATTTATATTTTGCTTTGCTAGGAGATTTTTGTGATAGTGATAAAGAGCAGGAAGAAAAAGATTCTCATATTATAAATGCTGCTTTAAAAAGAGTTAGGGAGTTAAATAAAAAGTATGGTAAAGATGGAGTAGATAAGTTTTATTTCTTATGTAGACGTAGGCTATATAACGAAAAACAAGGTTGTTGGATGGGTTGGGAGAGAAAAAGAGGAAAACTTATGGAGTTTAATGCTTTATTAAGGGGGGATAAAAATACCACATATAATGTAATTAGCGGGGATATCAGTAGACTACAAAGGGTTAAATATATAATAACCTTAGATAGTGATACTGTTTTGCCTAGAGAGGCTGCAAAACGAATGATTGGAGCCATGACCCATGTGCTGAACAGAGCAAAGGTTGATAAGGGAAAGAAGAAGGTTCTTAGAGGATATGGAATTATGCAGCCAAGAGTTAGTGTTGGTAATGTTAATGCTAATAAGACACCTTTTTCAAGAATATTCTCTGGAGAAACCGGTATAGACATATATACCACTGCCGTATCTGATGTATATCAGGATCTCTTTAAAGAAGGTATTTTCACTGGAAAGGGGATTTATGATATAGATGTATTTGAAGCAGTTTTGAAGGATGAAATTCCAGAAAATACAGTGCTTAGCCATGACTTACTAGAAGGTAGCTACGTAAGGACTGCATTAGTTACAGACATAGAATTGGTAGACGGATATCCAGCATACTATAATGCTAGTTGTAAGAGGCTACATAGATGGGTTCGAGGAGATTGGCAGTTGATTCCTTGGATTACTAAAAGGAGTCCTTTGAATAAATTATCTATTTGGAAAATATTAGATAACTTAAGAAGAAGTCTTTTAAGTCCATCTATAATTTTGCTTATAATTTTAGCTTTCACTGTGTTACCTAATTATGGACCTTGGATAATTATAGCTTTCCTCTCCATAATGTGCCCTGTATTTTTTGACGTTTCAGAAGTGGTTATGCTTCCTAGCAAAAGCATAAGCTTAACAGGAAAACTAAAAAACAGTCTAATGGCTGTAGAGCAAGTCTTTATGCTTTTTTGTTTCCTGCCTTATATGGCATACTTAATGTGTGATGCTATATTTAGAACCCTATACCGCTTATATATAAGTAAAAAAAATCTTTTAGAATGGCAAACAGCTGCCGATGCAGAAGCACAAAGCGGCAAGACTTTAAAGTCCTATATAAAAGGCATGTGGGTTGGAAGTACTTTAGCTGTGCTTATATTAGTATTGGCTTTTTTTAACTCCCCTTCCTGGGGCTTAATCATGCTTCCATCTACTATTCTTTGGTTTGTAAGTCCTTATATTGCTTACTATATTAGCCAAGAATATAGTAAGGAAGTTTATAACTATAATAAAGAAGATGAAAGGTTATTGAGAAGATTAAGTAGAGAAACTTGGGCTTATTTTGAGGATTTTGTTAATAAAGAGAACAATTGGCTACCGCCGGATAATTATCAAGAAAATCCTCCTAATGGGGTGGCTCATAGAACATCACCTACAAATATTGGTATGGGCATTACTAGCAATCTTTGTGCTCATGATCTAGGGTATATAACTTTAAGTGATACTATTGAAAGAATCGATAAAACTTTAACTGCTATTGAAAGTTTAGATAAATTTAAGGGGCATTTATATAATTGGTATGACACTAAAAGTAAAGAGCCACTTTATCCAAGATATGTATCCTCAGTAGATAGCGGTAATATGGTGGCATATTTATGGCTGGCAGCTAAAGCCCTTGAGGATTATATAAACGAACCATTATTAAAGGATAATTATAAATTTGGCATAGAAGATACTATAAGGTTGGCTTCTACAGAAATAAATGAAAAGACATCTATAAAAAATCCTTACGAAGATATTTTGAAGGATCTTGAAAAGATTGATATGAATATTAGCAGTTGGAAGAGCTTTTTAATGAAATTGTGGAGTAAAGTTATAGATATTGAAAAGAAAACCAATGATAAAGGACTGTATTGGAATGCTAAACTTAAAAGTAGCTGTAGCAAATACTTAGGAGAAATTCAAAGGTATGCTCCTTGGGTAGACATCTTAAAATCAGAGGAATTGATGGAAATTAATGAGCTTCATGAATTAGAAGCTATTCTAATCTCAGTTCCTTTTAGTAAAATGAATGATTATTTAAATAATATATATGAAAAAATCCAAGCTTTAAGTAAGGATACAGGGGGAAAGAAAGAAGCCATATTGGAGCTAATAGCTAATAGTAGAAAGGAAATATATGACCAATGTTTAAAGACTAAAAATATTATAGGTAGATTATATAACTTTGTTAAAGCTACAGATTTTAAAGTGCTCTATGATAAAAAAAGACAACTGTTTTCCATTGGCTATGATGTAGAAAAGGATACCTTAAATAATAGCTACTATGATTTGCTAGCCTCCGAGGCCCGTTGTGCAAGTTTTATATCAATAGCTAAAGGGGATATAGAACAAAAACATTGGTTTAAATTAGGACGTTCTATAACGGTAATGGGTAAATATAAAGGCTTGGTTTCTTGGAGTGGTACTATGTTTGAATATTTTATGCCGCTACTTATTATGAGAAGCTATCCAGATACTATTTTAGATGAAACCTATAGGGCTGTTATAGAAAGTCAAAAGAAATATTGCAAGGAAAGAAATGTACCTTGGGGAATATCGGAATCTGCCTTTTATTACTTTGACAAGGCTATGAATTATCAATATAAAGCTTTTGGTGTACCAGGGGTAGGATTAAAAAGAGGTCTTTCAAATGAACTGGTAGTAGCTCCTTATGCAAGCGTAATTACTTTGCAAAAAGATTTAAAGGGTAGTTTAAATAACATTAGAAGATTAATAAAGGAAGGTTTGGAAGGCAGATATGGACTTTATGAAGCTATAGATTTTACAAGGGATAGATTACCTAAGGGCAAAAGTAAAATGGTGGTAAGAAATTACATGGTTCACCATCAAGGCATGAGCTTAATGGCTTTAAATAATGTATTAAGAGAGGATGTGCTAGTTAGAAGATTTCATAGTATACCAGAAGTTAAAGCTACTGAGTTACTACTTCAAGAAAAGATGCCTAAGACTGTAGTTTATGATAGAAAGCTAAGCTTCAATACTTATGAAGGAACTAAGACTAAACCTAGTCTTTTTGTAAGGTCCTATAATACTGCTCTTACAGAAAGTCCTGAAACTCACATACTATCTAATGGAAGTTACAGCACTATGATAACCAACAGTGGTAGTGGTTATGGTAAAAGAGATGAAATGACTGTATATCGTTGGAGGGAAGATGCTACCGATGATAGTAATGGTATGTTTATCTTCGTAAAGAATCTTAATAATGGTCAGTACTGGAGTACCACTTATCAACCATGCAAAAGTGAGGGAGAAGAATATAATGTTATTTTCTCCATGGATAAGGTTGAGTTTAAGAGAAAGGATGACCAGATTGCTACTCATACAGAAATAACTGTAAGCGTTGAAGATAATGCAGAAATAAGAAAAGTGACTTTGACTAATCATAGCAATGATCAAGTGACCTTGGAGATTACTTCCTATTGTGAGGTTACCTTAGCTCCATATAATGCAGATGTGGTTCATCCTACCTTTAGTAATTTGTTTATAAGTACAGAATACGATGATTCTAATGGATGTATTTTAGCTAATAGGAGACCGAGAGCAAAGGGGCAAAAGCAACCGTGGATGATGCAGACTATTGCCTTGCAGGGAGAAGCGGTAGGAAATGTACAATATGAAACCAGTAGACTAAACTTCATAGGTAGAGGCAGAAGCCTTTATAATCCTATAGCTATGGATAAGGATGCACCATTGCATAATACGGTAGGAGCTGTTTTAGATCCAATAATTAGTATGAGAAGGAGAGTGGTGCTAAATAGTGGTGAAAGTTGTAAGATAGCCTACACCATAGCGGTGGCAGATTCAAAAGAAGAGGTTATAGCTTTAGCAAAGAAGTATAGAGAATTCCCTAATATTAACAGGGCCTTTGAGCTAGCTTGGACTGAGAGTCAAGTACAAATGAAGTATATGGGCATTAAGTCCACTCAGGCTAACTTATATCAAATAATGGCTTCTAGAATATTGTTTATAAACGAGCAATTAATACAGAGACAGGACTATATTAGAAACATTAAGAAGCATCAAAAGGATTTATGGCCCTTTGGTATTTCTGGTGACTTACCAATAGTTTTACTGATAATAAGGCATGAAAATGATTTGGATTTTGTAAGGCAGCTTATTAGTGCTCATGAATACTGGGCAATGAAAGGACTGAAGGTAGATTTAGTAATACTAAATCTTGAGGAAGTCTCCTATTCACAGCCTTTGCAACATGCAGTAAGAGACTTATTGGCACTGACAAAAGGTAGTTCAAAGAACAAAGGGGGAGTTTTTGTCCATAACAGGGCTACCATGGATGATGCTACTATAGAATTCCTTATGGCAATAGCCAGATTAGTTATAGATTCTGAAAAGGGAAGTTTATCTCAACAAATTAATGACGGTTGGGATACTAAGGTTAATTTGATAAAAATTCAGAATCTGGACGATAATGAGCTAGACAAAGAAGCAGTTAGCTATATGAGAGGCAGGGCTGCAGAAAATAAGCCTATAAGAAAAAATGAATACGGAAATAAAGATAAAAAAGACTTAAGTAAAGATAGTATAGGTAAATTTAAGTGGAAGTTGAAGCAAGCTTATTCAGTAGAATTTAGTAGGGAAATCACAAGTCTTAACAGAAAAATTATGAAAAAATATTATGATCCTGAAGATCTATACTACTTTAATGGCTATGGAGGCTTTAATAAGGAAAACAATGCTTATGTTATAATTCTTGATGAATTTAAAAGTACACCAGCACCTTGGATAAATGTAATTTCAAATGACAAATTCGGATTCCATGTTTCTGAAAGTGGCTCTGCTTACACATGGAGTGAGAATAGTAGAGAAAATAAAATTACACCTTGGTCTAACGATGCTATAACAGATATACCAGGAGAAGCTCTATTTATAAGAGATGAAGAAAGCGGAGATTATTGGAGCATAACTCCAAAGCCAATAAGGGATAATGGTAGGTATATTATAGAGCATGGTTTTGGTTACTCTAAATTTATACATGAAGCCTACGGCATTGAAGGTATTGAAACCATGTATACTCCTATGAATGAAAGGTGCAAAATAATAATTGTAACATTGAATAACGTTAGCGGAAGGAAAAGGAAATTATCTCTTACCTATTATGCTCAATTAGTTTTAGGTGTAGTGCCTGAAAATACGGCCCAATATATAAGCACTACTATTGATCAAGAGCATAAGTATATTTATGGTGAAAATTCTTACAGTGAGCATTTTGGAAAATTCAAAGCTTTTCTTCATATTTCTGGAGGCAAAGAAGAAAGCTTTACTGGTTCAAGAAAAGAATTCATTGGTAGAGGAAAAAGTATTTTCTCTCCTGAAGCAATGAGAAAGGAACAACTTTCCAATATAAGTGGAGCTGGAATAGATCCTTGCCTTTGCAAAAATATTAAAACAGATCTAGGTCCTGGTGAGGAAAAAAGCTTTATTGTAATTTTAGGCCAATATGAAAGCTTGGAGGAAATTGAAAGTTGTATAAAAAGTTTTGGTAATATTCAACAAGCTGCTGATAGTTTGGAGCAGACCTTAAATTACTGGCAGCAGTTCCTAGGACGTATAAAGGTGAACACACCGGATAAATCTATGGATCTATTACTAAATGGATGGCTTATGTACCAAACATTAGCTTGTAGGTATTGGGCTAGAACTGCTTTCTATCAGTCTGGAGGCGCTTATGGTTATAGGGATCAGCTTCAAGACTCTATGAACATAGGAATTATTGACAGCAAGGTTACAAGAGAGCAAATATTAAGAAGTGCTGAAAGACAGTTTACGGAAGGTGATGTTCAGCATTGGTGGCATCCTATTGTAGATAGTGGAATAAGAACAAGATTTTCCGATGACCTTCTTTGGTTGCCTTATGTAACAGCTAATTATATTAGCAGTACTGGTGATTATTCAATACTAGATGAAACCGCTGGATATCTGGAGGATGAACCCTTAAGAGAAGGTGAGGACGAGAGATATACAGTAGCTAGAAATAGTCCGAAGGTAGGAAGCATATATGAACATTGCCTAAAGGCCATAGACAGAGCTTTGAAATTTGGACCTCATAATATTCCACTAATGGGTAGCGGTGATTGGAATGATGGAATGAGCACCGTAGGAAATGAAGGAAAAGGAGAAAGTGTATGGCTAGGATGGTTCTTGTACAGCATTCTCCATAGTTTTAAAGAAATATGTAAGTATAAAAAGGATGAAGCTAAATACGAAGAATACAAAAATCAAGCAGAGTTTATTAGAAGAAATATAGAAGAAAATGCTTGGGATGGTAGCTGGTATAGAAGAGCTTATTTTGATGATGGTACTCCTTTAGGATCTATTGAAAATGATGAATGTCAAATAGACTCCATTGCTCAGTCTTGGTCTATTATTAGCGGTGCCGGTGATCCTAATAGGGTAAAACAGGCAATGTCTTCTGCGGAAAAGTATTTAGTAAAAGAGGATAAGGGTATGATCTTGCTCTTAACTCCAGCCTTTAATAATTCTTCTTTAGAGCCTGGTTATATAAAGGGCTATGTACCTGGAGTTAGGGAAAATGGTGCCCAATATACCCATGCGGCGGTTTGGTTCATATTAGCTGAAGCTCTACAAGGAAATGGAGATAAAGCTTGGACCTATTTTAATATGATTAATCCAATAAACCACTCAGAAACTACTTTAGAATGTGAACAGTACAAGGTGGAACCCTATGTAATGTGCGCAGATGTATATAACAGAGAACCTCATTATGGAAGAGGCGGTTGGAGCTGGTATACTGGAGCTTCTGGCTGGATGTATAGGGTGGGAATAGAGGCTATCCTAGGTTTAAAATTAAAGGGTCAAAAAGGCTTTGTAGTAGAGCCAGCCATACCCTATAGTTGGGAAGAGTATAGTATTGAATTTACAAGAGAAAATTGTAAATACTATATAAAAGTAAAGAGGGCTGAAGATAAATATGTTAGCTTGGATGGTAAAAAACTTCCAGATACTATTATTCCATGGTTAGATGAAGGGGAGCATCAAGTTTTAGTTATGATTTAAGAAGTATATTAATATAGTTTTTTGTAAATATTAATAAAGGTATTTACAAAGATTGTCCTATTGAGGTAAAATATAATAAAAGATATCTACAAAAAATAATTATCTATAATATAAGGAGGTTATTATATGTCAGCAAAACATGAAATATATAAATGTGAGGTATGTAAAAATATTATAGAGGTAATTAATAATGGTGATGGACCATTATATTGCTGTGATCAGCCTATGAAGGCTTTAAAAGAAAATACAGTGGATGCAGCTACAGAAAAGCATATTCCTGTAGTTGAAAAGGTTGATGGTGGAGTTAAGGTTACTGTTGGTTCTGTTGAACATCCAATGACTGAAGAACATTACATCATGTGGATAGAAGTTATCACAGATACTAAGACTTATAGAAAGGACTTAACACCTGCTGATAAACCAGAGGCATTCTTCCAAATTGATGAAGAAGTTAGAACTGTTAGAGAATACTGCAATTTACATGGACTTTGGAAAGCTTAATCCCCTTCTATCTATTGACAGAAAGAACATAAAGTTATAATATTTTTATAAAGAGTATATTTCTAAAATCGGTGAAGAGAAGCAAGTAGATTTATAAACAGACTTAAAGAGAGTCACGGTTGGTGGAAAGTGATAGTTATGTATAAATCGAATGGGTCTCTGAGATTTAAGATGAACTTTAAGTAGTCTCATACGGTGCTCCCGTTACAGAGTGTGGAATTTCTATTCCGAAAGAGGAGAAGTTTAACTTCTTGAATTAGGTGGTACCGCGATAATTCGCCCTATGGATTTTCCATAGGGCTTTTATTCTTAATAAAATACAGGAGGGATTTAAGTGGACGAAAGAAAAAAAATAATATTTAGTGGAATACAGCCATCAGGATCTCTAACTCTTGGAAATTATATTGGAGCTATTAAAAATTGGGTCAAGTTACAGGATGATTATGAATGTCTATATTGTGTTGTAGATTTACACGCTATAACTGTAAAGCAGGATCCTAAAGAGTTAAGACAAAGAACCTTGGAGGTATTAGCTATTTATATTGCTTCTGGCTTAGATCCGGAAAAAAATACTTTATTTATACAATCTCATGTGCCAACTCATAGTGAAGCAGCTTGGCTTTTAAACTGCTTTACTTACATGGGTGAGCTAAGCAGAATGACACAGTTTAAGGATAAGTCTCAAAGATATGGAGATAGCATAAGTGCTGGTTTGCTAAATTATCCAGTATTAATGGCAGCGGATATTCTATTATATAATGCAGACTTGGTACCAGTAGGAAAGGATCAAAAGCAGCATATTGAGTTAGCTAGAGATATAGCTAATAGATTTAATAATTTATATAGTCCTACTTTTACAATTCCAGAGCCTTATATAGCAAGCACAGGGCAAAAGATTATGGATCTTCAGAATCCTAACAAAAAGATGTCTAAATCAGAAGAAAATCCAAATGGTTATATTCTAATTATGGATCCTCCAGAGGTAATTAGAAAGAAAATAAACCGTGCAGTAACAGATAGCATAGGTGAAGTTAGATATAGTGATGATCAGCCAGGAGTTAAAAACCTTATGAATATTTTGATATCTTTAACAGGGGTAACTCCAGAGGAAATAGAAAAGAAATATACAGGCAAGGGTTACGCAGAGTTTAAAAAGGATGTAGCGGAGGCTATAGTGGCTGAGTTAGAACCTATTCAAAATAGAGTAAGAGAGATCTTGGCAGACAAGACTTACCTTGAAAATATATATAAGGCAGGAGCGGAAAAAGCATATCATATGTCTATTAAAACCCTCAGAAAGATGCAAAGAAAAATTGGCTTTATACCTCCAGCTAGATAGAAAGCCAAAAGAAAAAAGCAGCAGTTTTTATTCTGCTGTCTTTTCTTTTGGCTCTTTGTTTATTTTAATATATATAAGAAAACCTAACCATAATAGTATTCCTATTATGCTAACTAATTGAGCTACTCTGAAGGGGCCCAACCATAAACTGTCTGTTCTCAATGCTTCTATAAAGTATCGTGCTATAGAATAAAGTCCCATATAGGAGAATATTACGATACCTTTTCTTTTGCTTTTTTTCAAAAGTATTAGTAATATGATACAAACCAATAGGTTCCAAAGAGATTCATATAAGAAGGTAGGGTGGTAGTAAGAGCCATTGATGTACATTCCTTTTTGAATAAATGCTGGGAACTTGCTTATAAATTCTTTAGTTACTTCTCCTCCATGAGCTTCGCCGTTCATAAAGTTGCCCCAGCGTCCAATGGCTTGAGCTAAAATAATGCATGGAGCAGCAACATCTGCCATAGCCCAAAAGTCATATTTTTTGTGTCTAGTGTAGAGGTAGGCTGTAAGTATAGCAAGTATTAGTCCACCGTGTATAGCTAGACCACCCTGTCTTATATTAAAAATATCCCAAAGATTATCTTTGTATTGTTCAAATTCCATAATTACATAATATAATCTAGCACCAATTATTCCAAAAGGGAGAGCTAGGATAACTACATCAAATAAGGAATCAAAGTCTACATCTCTCCATTTACAGGTGAAGGATGAAAGATATACAGCCGCAATCATTCCTATGGAAATTAAAATACCATACCAGCGAATGTCTATGCCGAAAATAGTAAAGGCCACTGGGTTCATATATATCAACTCCTAATATTTTTTACCTATATACTATAATAACCGATTTTGTAGAGTTAATGAAGAAATAAAGAAAAATATTAGTTTTAAATTTTACTTACCTAGTATGAATTTTTCTATAACTTCAGCAACACCATCGTCATTATTGCTTGATGTTATATAATCGGCAGCTTCTTTTACCTGTGGAAAAGCATTGTCCATGGCTACACCAAGACCAGCGTATTTAATCATTGCTATATCATTATCTGCATCTCCAACAGCAATTATTTCTTCCTTAGCAATATTTAAATGTTCACTAAGAACAGATAAGCCTATACTTTTATTAATTCCTGGTTTTAAAAATTCAAGAAAAATAGATGCGCTTCTCATAATGGAATAATCAGCAGAATATTCCTTTGGCATATTTTTTTCTAACTTATCTAATTTCTCTGGTTCATCTACAATCATTACTTTTATAATTTTATCATCATATTTGATATTATTAAAATCCTCAACCTGTACTTGGATTTTATTGATTTCTGCTTCTACATCGGTGTATTTATTTGCTTTAGGGGTTATTAGTCGTCCATTCTTATCGAAGGCGTGAATGTTCAGATCATGTTCCTGACTTAATTTATATATTCTATGAAGGTCTTTACCGGTCATAAATTTTTGAAAAAGCATATTACCAGATTTACCAGTTTGAACTGCGGAACCATTAAAGGTTATAGCATATTCATCATCTTCATTCAGACCTAAATAATCAAGATAATTACGTATACCCATAACTGGTCTACCTGTAGATAATACTACTTTTACGCCACGCTCTCTAGCTGCTTGTAATGCGTTAAAAGTTCTTTCAGAAATTGTTTTATCCTTTCTAAGTAAGGTACCATCCATATCTAAGGCAATTAGTTTGTACATCATTATATCCTCCTAAAAATGCAGTTGTATAATTTTCATGAAACTGTTATAATTTATAAGGTTTATAAATAACATTTTATAAATCATAATGGGATTATATCAAATTTAATATATCTTTTAAAGTGTAGATAGTAAATAGATTAATTGGTAAATATATAAAATAAGTATAGATATAAAGCTTTCTATTAAAAATCAATTTGAAGAAAGAGGAGATACACTATGGTATTATGTCCAGTTTGATATATTAAAAGTGTATATAGTAACTAGATTGATTGGTATATATAGCATAAATGTAGATATGAAAGCTTTCTACTAAGAAAATCAATTAAAGAAAGAGGAGAGAAACTGTGGAGGATTTGAAAAGAGAAATAGAGAGAAGAAGAACCTTTGCCATAATATCTCACCCCGATGCTGGTAAGACAACACTTACAGAAAAGTTCCTTTTGTATGGAGGAGCTATAAGATTGGCTGGTTCTGTTAAGGCACGAAAAGCGTCAAGACATGCGGTTTCTGACTGGATGGAAATAGAAAAGCAAAGAGGTATATCTGTAACTTCATCAGTTATGCAGTTTAACTATGATGGCTATTGCATAAATATATTAGATACACCAGGACACCAAGATTTTAGTGAAGATACTTATAGAACTTTAATGGCAGCAGATAGTGCTGTAATGGTTATAGATGCAGCTAAAGGTGTGGAGGAGCAAACTAAAAAGCTGTTCCATGTTTGTAGCTTAAGAGGAATACCGGTATTTACCTTCATTAATAAGATGGATAGAGAAAGTAGAGATCCTTTTGAGTTGCTAGAGGAAATTGAAAATGTTCTAGGAATTAAATCTTATCCAATGAATTGGCCAATCGGTTCCGGTTCAAACTTTAGAGGAGTCTTTGAAAGACAGGAAAATACTATTCAAGTTTTCGATGGTGGAAATCATGGTCAAGTAGCCGTTGAATCTGTAAAAGGTAATGTAGAGGACGAAGTATTTAAGGATTTGTTAGGAGAAGAACTTCACAATAAGCTTATGGAAGATATTGAGTTATTAGATATAGCTGGTGATGAATTTGATCTAGAAAAGGTATCTGTTGGAGAATTGACACCTGTATTTTTTGGTAGTGCTTTAACTAATTTTGGTGTAGAACCATTTTTACGTCACTTCTTAAAGATGACTAAGCCACCTTTGCCAAGGAAGACTTCTGAAGGTGAGATTGATGTATTTAGCGATAAGTTTTCTGCTTTTGTCTTTAAAATACAGGCAAATATGAATCCTGCTCATAGAGACAGAATCGCTTTTATGAGAATCTGTTCTGGAAAGTTTAGAAAGGGTATGGAAGTTAATCATATTCAAGGTGGTAATAAAATAAGATTGACTCAACCACAGCAATTTATGGCTCAAGATAGAGAAGTAGTAGAAGAAGCCTATGCAGGGGATATTATTGGTGTATTTGATCCGGGGATCTTTAGTATTGGAGATACTTTGACAGAAGGAGAAAAATTTAAGTTTGAAGGTATACCAACCTTTGCCCCAGAGCATTTTGCAAGAGTAAGGCCGGTAGATACTATGAAAAGAAAACAATTTGTTAAAGGGATAACTCAAATATCACAAGAAGGAGCTATCCAGGTTTTCAAAGAATTGTTCATAGGAATGGAAGAAGTTATCGTAGGAGTGGTAGGTATACTTCAATTGGAAGTATTGGAATATAGATTAAAACACGAATATGGTGTGGATATAAGAATAGATAGACTACCCTATAGATACATTAGATGGATTGAAAATGAAGATATTGATATGGACACTTTGAATATCACCAGCGATACTAAAAAGGTAACTGATTTAAAAGACAGAAATCTATTAATATTCCAGAATGAATGGGGTATAAATTGGGTGTTAGAACATAATAAAGGAATTATATTATCTGACGTAGGTAAAAATAATGACTAGTATTAATTTAGGCTTTTCCCATTGAATTTAGGAAAAGCCTTTTTTAAATTATATGTTCCTGTAATTAATTATTATTTATTAATATAGTTAAAAAACACTATTTAGATTTGTTCCGTCCAAATATAACATCCACTATGAAAATTACTGCAGCTACTACTAATAGTATGTTGATTAAAGAACCGCCAATTTTGAATAATAAACCAAGCAACCAAAAAAATACTACAAAGCCACCTATCCATCTTAGTATGGTCATGTTTTTTCCTCCTCGTATTTTCTTTTGCAAATAATTGTTAAATCAACCTTAACTACTAATAGTATTAGCAGATGAAAGTAAAATATTAATTTTTTCAAAATTAAAAAGAGAGGTATACAAACCTCTCGGAAAATTCTTAGAATCTTCTTTCTCTGTTATTTCTTGCAGCTTTTCTAGCTTTTCTGCATTCAGGGCATCTAACAGGATCATTTTCAAAACCCTTTTCTTTGTAAAAAGCCTGTTCTCCTTCTGTGAATACGAATTCCTTTCCGCAATCTTTGCAAATAATGTTTTTGTCAGCCATGATTATACCTCCTAAAATAGGGACAATAATACTTGGACTAAATACATTCCCTAATTTTAAGGAAGTATAGTCTAAATAAATTTTCCCAATAAATATCTTACATTATCATTATAACAAAATAATATTAAAAATTCAAGATTTAAGCAGATATCTTTTTTTAAGTTTATATATAGTAAGAGTGATAAAGGGCATAACTACAAAGATTATAAAACTTATATTTCCATATAAATGCAGTACTACATCTAAATATTTAGATTCGTTAGATATCATTATGGATACAACAGTTACAATAAAGGTAACAAAATAAACAATAATGTTTCCATCTATGTGAAAAGCTTTTATAAGTTCTCTAAGAGCAAAAAAGCTAATTATGTATTTAACAAACCAGCCTCCAACGATTTGGAAAAGTACAAATAATTCTCCGCTTTCTAAAAAACCTAAAAGAGTTATTTCTTGGATTTGAATTAGTTTTGGAAAAAGTAAATTGGAGGCTCTTATAGGACCAAAGGTTGCAATAGTGCTTATAGAAGAAACTATATGCATTTGAATAACGAAAAGAAATCCTATAAATGAATATTTAGTTAGTTTATTTTTATCATGTACATATTTATAAAAGGGGAAAACTAAAAATAAGCTTCCGTAAAAGCCCAAAGATAAAATAATTGCATCGATGAATTTTATATTAAGGTTATCCGCCATAATTGGTAATAGGTGACGATAATCTTTGTAAGGAGCTGTTAGTGCAACTAAAATTATACCGGATAAGATTGCACCACATATAACTAAAATGGTAACAACAGCCAAAGGGGGAAGCCCTTTTTTTACTGTATAGATAGCTGGTATAGTAAAAAATATAATAAGATACCAGGATGGTGTTTCTATAAAGAGATTTGAATGCATTGAAACGGCCTCTATGGTAGCGCACTCAATCAAGGTTAATATAATTTCTATCATTGTAACACATAAAAATAGATTTCCTAATATATTTCCTAAGGCTTCTCTATAGATTTGAGCAATATTGAAACTGTTTGTCCTTTGCATGATTTTTGTGATGTAAATTAGATAAAAGGTAGCAATAATTGATGCTATTGCGATTGCTATCCAAACATCACGGCCTGCTAGGGATAGGAGAACAGAGATATTAGTTTTTATTGATATTATGGTAATTCCCCAAATAATAAACATTATATGTCTTGAATTTAATCTATCCATATAGATTCCTCACTTTGAAAATTATGATCATTCCTTAATTTATTATTAGCAAAGTTAAGAATATTAAACCATAAAGAAAGAATAATAAAAGTAAGGGCTGAAAAGGAAAGCAAAGGGGTGAGGAATATGGAGAATTTTTTAAATGATATCGAAAATCAATTTAGTGATAGTTTTGATGTAAAATATCGAACTATTAATGTTTCAAACCTAAAAGCTCATCTAATATATATTGACAATATATGTGACTCAAAATATATAAGTGAGTTCATTATACAGCCCTTAATTGATTGTAACAGGATTATAGACTCTGTAGATACATTGATAGAAGGGGTTTTACATTCTAATAATGTTGGTGTAGTGTCAAACTCTGAAGAAGCAATTATGCAGATATTAAGAGGTTGCGTAGTTATTGTAATAGATACCTTTGAAAAAGCTATTTTTTGTGAAGCTAAAAATGTTGCTAAAAGGAATGTAGCTATACCTCAAACAGAGGCAGTTTTAAAAGGACCAAGAGAAGGGTTTAATGATAATATTGTTGACAATATTTCTCTCCTTAGGCGAAGGATTAATAATCAAAATTTAAAGTTTGAAAGTTCTGTTATGGGGGAAAAAAGCAATACTACTGTAGTGTTAGCTTATATTAAGGATACTGTAGATGAGAAGGTTTTAAATTATGTAAAAGAGAGAATTGATAGTGTGAAATATGATTATATTATGGACACTAATTATATTGAATCGGTTTTAAAGGAAAAGAACACACTTTTTGATGTAATTGGTCATAGTGAAAAACCAGATAAAGTAGCTTCCCAATTATTAGAGGGAAAAGTAGCTATACTGGTAGAAGGATCCCCTAATGTAGCAACGGTTCCATATTTTTTTATTGAGAACTTTCAAACTGGCGATGATTATTATATAAATAGGTATTATGCTAATTTTTCAAGAGGTATTAGATGGATAGCTTTCATCATAGCTATCTTTTTATCAGCTATATATATAGCTGTAACTACTTATCATTTTTCTTTAATACCAATTGTATTTGTTTTTAGATTAGCAGTTTCAAGATCTGGTGTGCCATTTCCTACCTTTTTAGAAGTACTTTTAATGTTTCTATTTTTTCAACTTATAAAGGAAGCGGGTATAAGATTGCCTCAACCTATAGGTCAGGCCATGAGCATTGTTGGCGCTTTAATTTTAGGAGATGCTGCTGTAGGAGCTGGCATTACTTCTCAGAGTACAGTATTAATAGTGGCCTTATCTTCTATTTGTTATTTTTTAATACCTAAATTATATGGGGGAATAACTTTATGGTCTTTACTTTTAATTTTCTTTGCTAGCTGCAATGGATTGCCAGGATTTTATGTGGGCTTTTTTATGCTGATAACACATTTAAGTAGTTTAAAAACCTGTCAATATCCTTATCTACATCCCTTGCTTAGCTATAAAAAATTAAAATTAAAGGATACGATTTATAGAAAGAAATTATCGACTATATCCAGAGGATTGTTAAAAAGGAAGGATAATTAATGAAATTTAGATTAATAGCTATAATTTTGGTGATTATTTTTACTTTTACAGGATGTTTTAGTTATCGAGATATAAATAGGGTACTTTTTGATTTAGCAATATTAATTGATATAGACGACAATGGTAATATAATTCTATATACAGAATGTTTTAAAGCCTTTAAAGGAGTTTCGCAAGGGATAGAACAAGGAGTAAGAATTGTAAATAGGGTAGAAGGCAAAACTATCTTTGAAGCTGTAAGAAATTCAAATTTGGATTCTGGTTACAAGCATAATTATACTCAAAATAAAGCTATTATTTTTACAGAAAGAGCAGCACGAAGGGGCTTAAAGGATGTATTAGATTTTTTGGATAGGGATCAAGAATTTTTAATAAGACCCTATGTGTTTGTGTATATGGGCGATGTAGACCAATTAATTCATATAAATATTAAAGATGAGGAGTATTTGGGAACTTATCTGTATAGTTTAATACAAAATATAGGTACAGCTTCTAGAGCAGTAATAGTAAATTTAAATGAGTTTTTAAACCGTAGATATATGCTAAGTTCCACAGAGGTAGTATCAGTATTAAGAGTTAAAGAGAAGGCTGTAATGGATAGAATTCAATTAGATGGTGGAGCAGTAATTCAAAATGATAGAATGGTAGATTATATTCCAATAGAACAAAGTCAAGCCTATAACTTTTTAAGAAATGAAGTTGATAGTGGAACTTTGGAGGTCACCAATCCTTCCTACCAAGATGGGTATGTAACTTTGGAAATAGTAAAAAGTAGAACAAAAACTCGTATAAAATATGATGGCAGAAAAATAAAACTCTATAAGTTTATAAAGGTTAACACAAGCATAGGAGAAGCTCAGTATAAATTTGAAATGACCGAGGACGTTATTAAAAAAATAGAAGAGGAAGCGGAGAGAAATATTAAAAAGTATTGCAAGGAACTATTTGAAGAGTATAAGATGAAAAAAATTGATATTTTTGAAATTGCAGATGAACTACATAGATACTATCCAAAGGTAAAGATTGAAAATCCTATTGAAATCACAGAATTAAATATAGTTGTAGATGTTAATGTAGAAGGAAGTAGTAAGAAGCTGGATTTTCGCTAATTAATTTTTTCAATATTTATATTTAGCCACTTAAGTGGCTTTTTTGTTTGTCATTTATAGACATAACATACTATAATATAATATAAGCATAAGATATATTAAGCTTCAATTGTAAATTTATAAGCAATGAAAATCTATTAAAATTCCATAGGTTGATTACTTATAAATTAGGCTTGTTTAAGGATATCTACAGTGAAGGGGTAAGAAAATGGATGTAAAGAAGCTCATGAATCTAATTAAAAAAAATGAGGGCCGCAAATTGGATTTTAAATTAAGGCTTGATATAGATTCAGAATCTGGTAAAAAGGAATTTGTTAAGGATGTATGTGCTATAGCTAATTCGAGAGGAGGAAGAGGTTATATAATAGTTGGGGTAGAGGACAAGACCCATAATATAGTAGGAGTAGATATATCAAGTTTCCCAACAGAAGAGCAATTGCAGCAAGTTGTTAGTTCTCGTTGTGAACCTCCAATACCTATTGTAGTAGAAACAGTATACTTAGAAGGAAAGCAAGTTGTAGTTATAACTATCTTAAATGGAGAACAAAGACCATATCAAGTAAGAGAGCATGGATCTTTTTATATAAGACGTGGTTCTACCACCGACACTATGAGAAAGCAAGAAATAGTTTCCGCCCTACAAGAAGGACTTAACTTGAATGTGGAAACCTGTCCTATAATAAGAAGCTCAACTAAGAGTTTAAATATAAGCTTAGTTGATAGATACTTCAAATCTAAAGGAGTAGAATGTAACGATGAAAATCGTGATTTTTTAATGGAAAGTGCATCTATTACTATTAAAGAAAAGGAATCTTATAAGACTGTAGTCACTTTAGGTGGATTATTAGTTTTTTCTGATATTAATAGTATATATATACCTCATAATATGGTTAGAATTGTGAATAACGTAAATCTAAGCAAGCCTACTATATCTATAGTACAAGGAAACTTGATGAGTATTATAGACAAATGTGAAAAGTTAATAAAAGAAATTTTGCCAGCTAGTTATCCCAGTAACGCAATTTTAGAAGGAATAAAAAATGCTGTATTATATAGAGACTATACTGCTTTTTATGGAGTTATAGAGGTATATCTTGGCTATAATAGCGTTACTGTAGTAAGCCCTGGTAATCTAATAAAAGATCAGATAAATCCAATGTACTCCGGCGAGTATTTTAAGAGAAATATGTGGATTTATGAAAAGATGATAACTTTAGATGAAAAAAATAGATTCTTACAAGGTGGCCATGGATTCAAAATAATGAAAAAGGCTTTTAAAAATTATGGAAGAGTTAAATTTGTTAATTCTTATGAATTAAATAGCTTTAAAGTAATATATCCAGGAGTGAAATTATTTGAATAAAAAAGTAATTGTTAACAATATGAAAACATCTACACAAAAAGTAGTTTAGTCATTGAATGAATTTTCAGAATATTATATAATTTATATATATATTTATAAATACCTAAAAATTTTAAAGGGGTGTTTATCATGATTCAAGTATTTTGTGGTAAAAGAGGTTCTGGAAAATCAAAAAATCTCATCGCAATGGCAAACGAATGTGTAAACAATATTAAGGGAAATGTGGTATACGTTGACGATGACAAAAGACCAATGCTTGAATTGGATAGAAGAATAAGATTTATTTCAACAGATGATTTCAACTTAACAAACTGTCATAACATCTATGGATTTTTGTGCGGCATGCTTTCTCAGGATTACGATATAGAAGCCATTTTTATTGATGGACTGTTTAATATTGTTTCCGGTAATTCTAGTGATGCTGCACATTTATTTTTTGAACTAGAAAAGTTAATGGAAAAATTTGATTTAAGGATTTATATCAATATAAACAATGAATGTGACGAGGTACCTGAGTTTATTAAAAAGTATGCTGCTTAAATAATATATGAGTTTGAAAATAAATGGGTGAATAGGTTTTATCAGCTTTTATCAAACCTATTAGAAAGACCCTTAAGTAATAAAAGTGCTAAAGAGATTGCTTTTTAAGCTCTTTAGCATTTTTATTATTGATAAATTCATGCATAAATGTTGATAATTCGTAATTTAAAATATATACTATAAATGTTGCTTATATAATTTTTGAAAGTGAACGGAGGGAAAAGTATGTCGAGTGTTTTTGATGTTCTTCAAGAAAGAGGATACATAAAGCAGCTTACTCACGAAGACGAAATAAGGGAATTATTAGAAAAGGAAAAAGTAACTTTTTACATAGGTTTTGATCCTACTGCAGACAGTTTACATGTTGGACATTTCATGCAAATGATGGTAATGGCTCATATGCAAAGAGCAGGTCATTTTCCAATTGCCTTGATTGGTGGGGGAACTGCTATGATAGGGGACCCTTCTGGAAAGACTGATATGAGAAGAATGATGACAAGAGAAGAAATTGATCATAATGTAAATTGTTTTAAAGAACAGATGTCTCGATTCATAGATTTTTCAGAAGGTAAGGCTTTGATTGTAAATAATGCAGACTGGTTATTGGATTTAAATTATGTAAATTTCATCAGAGAAATAGGTGTTCATTTCTCTGTAAATAAGATGCTTACAGCAGAATGTTTTAAGCAGAGACTAGAAAGGGGACTATCCTTCCTAGAATTTAACTACATGCTAATGCAAGGTTATGATTTCTTGGAATTGAATAGAAAATATGGTTGTGTTATGGAGCTTGGCGGTGACGATCAGTGGTCCAACATATTAGCTGGAGTGGATTTAATTAGAAGAAAAGAAGGAAAACCTGCTTATGGTATGACCTTTACATTACTAACAAATAGTGAAGGTAAGAAAATGGGTAAGACTGAAAAAGGTGCTGTTTGGTTGGATAAGGAAAAAACTTCACCTTATGAGTTTTATCAGTACTGGAGAAATATAAATGATGCAGATGTCGAAAAATGTCTTGCATTATTAACCTTCCTTCCAATGGATGAGGTTAGAAGGCTAGGAGCTCTTCAAGGAGCAGAAATAAATGAAGCTAAAAAGGTACTAGCTTACGAAGTTACAAAGATTATTCATGGAGAAGAAGAAGCTGAAAAGGCAAGATCAGCTGCAGAGGCACTATTTAGTGGAGCAGGTAATCTAGAAAATGTACCAACTAGCACTATTACTAAAGATTCTCTTAACAAGCCTGTACTTGATGTCTTAGTTGAACTTAAAATACTACCTTCAAAGGGAGAAGGAAGAAGACTTATACAACAAAATGGTCTTAGCATTAATGATACAAAAATAACTGATATTAATAGAACTCTAATGGAAGAAGACTTCAAAGATGGCTATGCTCTTATAAGAAGGGGTAAGAAAAACTATAATAGAATAGTTGTTGAATAATTAAGTAAGCTTGCCTTAGGGCAGGCTTATTTTTTACTCTACAATTTAATTAATTAAACTTATGATCCATCATATTTCAATAGGAATAGACTTAATTTATATAGATAAGTTACGATAATTATATTATAGAGTAAAGGATAGTTTATTAGGTAAGTGTGGTTGGGGGTGAAAAAGTGGCCGGTATAAGAGATGTTTCGCAAATTTATAATTCTACTAATAGAAAAATAACAGGTAAACTTAGCTTCAATGTAGGGGATAGCTTTTCTGCTAAAATTTTGAATAGCAGTGAAGATGGAAAGGAAGTAACGGTTAGAACTATAGATGGATGGCAGTTTCCTGCTATTCTAGAAGAGCCTTTAGACTTGTTGCCAGAATCATTGGTTAAATTTCAGGTTCTTGGCTATGATAAGGGAGAAATAAAACTTAAGTTAGTTCCAAAGGAGCAAGGTGAAAAAACTAGTGAAGAGGAGTCCTTGTTACAGATAGCCAAAAATAATAATTTAGGAGAAGAGGATATAAGAATATTAAAAAGTATGACTACTTTTTCTATTCCTTTAGATAGAGAAAATATATCTAAAGTAAAATCCCTTGTAGATTTTCAAAATAAGATAAACAAGGATCCTGATGAAATAGATCAATTTATATTAAAGTATCTGAAAAGTAATCAAATTAGCAGTGAAAGCAAGGAAGGTATAGAAATTACTAATACTTTGCGTAGTTTTTTTGAAGAGTTTAAGGAAATGTCTTTAGAAGAAATTCTTTTTTTCCAAGAGAATGGAATTGAACTGACAGAGGATAATATTAAGAGTTATAGGGACTTATTTGAAAAACCTCAGGGCATGAATAACAGCCTAAAGAATATTATAGATACAATTAATAGCTCTCAACAGGAAAAATCCTATAATGCAAAAATAGAGGCTAATGGATTTACTAAGTCAGAATTATTTATGGACAAGGACTTAAGTAATGAGTTTTTACAGGTTTATTACAAAGATGTAGAAGTAGAAAGAGAAATTAATGACAATTATAGAGATATAAATAAAGATAGTAACAAGGAAATAAATCGGGATAATCATCAGGACATTAGCAAAGACAATTATAAAGAAGTAAATAAAGATAACTACAAAGAAATAATCCAAGGTAATTACGAAGAACTAAGTAATGATAATTACAAGGAAATAGGTAAAGAAAATTTTAAAGAGATAAATATAGACGATTACAAAGAAATAAACCATAAAGAAATAAATAAAGACAACTATAAAGAGACTTTAAGCAAAATTAATAATAATCAGTTGGGGGGGCAAGGTGAGAGTAAGGTAAAATCATCCCTATCAAAGGATTTAGATGAAAAGCTTAATCAAGTTATAATGGAAGAGGTTGCTGTTCCATTAAAGGAAAGTGAAGAAGAGGTTAAATTTATAATAAAAGAAAAAATAGTGTCTAAAATTCTTGAAAAAATTGAAGAAAGTATCCAAACCAAGGGCAAGGTTGAAGGAAAGGAAATAATTAATTTTATAAAGGATGATTTTAAAAATACACCTGAGTTGAAAGGCTTCTTAAAGGAAAAGGACGTAGAGAACATGCTTTTAAGATTAAGTAATAATAAAGAATTAAATGAGTTAATGGATCTTAAAAGAAATGACAATATCAGCAAGATGGTTTTGAACCAAGTTAAAGATAAAATTGAAGAATTAAAGACTATGGTAAAAAATGTTATAGATGCCAAGTCAGAATTAGATCCTAAAACCTGGAATGGAATACTTAATAGTGTGAAAGCTAATATTAATGATATTAAGATTTTTAATACAATTTCCGGTGAGTATTATTATATTGATATTCCTGTGAAATTCATGGAGGATGACTATCCTTGTAAGCTAATAATAAAGGATGACAGGAAGAAAGGTAAGCGAATAGATTCAAACAATGTAAAAATGGCAGTAAGCGTTTCAACTATTAAGATGGGTAAAATTGATATATATATAGATCTTAAAGAAAGAAATATGAAGCTGGATTTTAAATGTGAAGAGCAGTGGGTAAAAGTACTGGATGCGTCAAAGGAAAGATTATATAAAATATTGGTCAGTAATAACTATAATGTGTCTATTAATGTTTCTGAAAGAGAAAAAGAAATGAACTTTGCAAATTGTAGAGAATTTTTCCAGGATACTCATAACTCAAATATAAATGTTGTAGTTTAAAAGGTGAAAGATATGGAAAAAAGAAGGAAAGCGGCAGCTTTAAAATATGAGCAAAATTATGATGCTCCAATAGTAACGGCGGCGGGCGTTGGATTTATAGCAGATAAGATCATTGAAAGTGCAAAGGAAAATGAAGTCCCCATAGTAGAAAACAAGGAGTTAGCAGATTTGTTAAACAATGTAGATGTAAATAGTGCTATTCCTGTAGAATTATATGAGTCTGTAGCTGAAATCATAGCTTTTGTAATTGATTTAGATAAGGAATTATAGAGTCTATTAGCTAATATTAAAAAAGAGGGTTGGTGATTAAATGGCTCTTTATGCAATATCAGATCTGCATTTATCCTTAAGCCTTGATAAGCCTATGGATATATTTGGGGATAATTGGTATATGCACCATGAAAAAATCAAAGATAATTGGCTAAAAGTTGTTAAAGAGGATGATACGGTATTAATTGCTGGAGATCTATCCTGGTCTATGAAAATGGAAGATGGACAAAAAGAACTCCATTGGATTCATCAATTACCCGGTAAGAAAATTATGATAAAGGGTAATCATGATTATTGGTGGGGGAGCATTTCTAAATTGAATAGCCTCTATGAAGATATGCATTTTATTCAAAACAATCATTTTTCTTATAAAAATTATGCTATATGTGGAACTAGAGGATGGATTTGTCCTGGTACAGATAAATTTGAAGAGAAGGATTTAAAGATTTATAATAGGGAATTAAATAGATTAAGACTTTCTCTAGATAGCGCTAAAAAAGATGGTTATAGCAAGATTATAGCAATGCTTCATTATCCTCCTACCAATGAGAAATTTGAAGATTCAGGCTTCACTGATATCTTAAAAGAATATTCAGTAGAGAAGGTTATATATGGGCACCTTCATGGCCCTTTTCATTATAACTTATTAAATGGTGAAAGAGATGGTATTGAATACTTGCTTACATCCTGTGATTATCTTGATTTTAAATTAATAAGATTGATGTAAAGGAATGTGTAAATATAACTATAGGAAGTGGCTTTTTAGCCACTTTTTTGGTTATTTTTATTAAATTGTGAAATACTATAAGTATCTCTAATATAAATATTGAAGAATAATTATTTGACAAATAAATCGCTATATCGTAATATATGAATATATAAATAATATATTATTTAAAAGAGGTTTTTATTATGGATCATAATTACAAGGAATTAGAAGAAGTTAGTGAATTATTAAAGGTGTTAGCTCATCCTGTTAGGTTGTGTATAGTAAAAGGGCTTCTAAACAATGGTGGATGCAATGTAAGTTTCATGCAACAATGCCTTGATGTCCCTCAATCTACTGTATCTCAGCACTTGCAAAAACTAAAGAGTGCTGGAATTATTCAAGGGGAAAGAAAGGGGCTAGAGATAACTTATAGGGTTATAGATGAGAGAGCAGCAAAAATAATTAAGTTTTTAACTGAGGATAAGGAGTAATCTAATTATTAACTTGGAGGTTTTAACATGGGAAAAAAGATCTTAATAGTAGGTGGAGTAGCTGGAGGAGCTTCAGCTGCTGCAAGAATTAGAAGATTGGATGAAAGTGCAGAAATAATTATGTTTGAAAGGGATGAATATATATCCTTTGCAAACTGCGGTTTGCCCTATTATATAGGAGGCAGTATCAAAGAAAGAGAAAAGCTACTGGTACAGACTCCAGAAGCAATGAAGAGAAGATTTAAAATAGATGTTAGAATAAACAGTGAGGTAATTTCTGTAAATACAGAGGAAAAGACTGTTAAGGTTAAAACAAAAGATGGGGAAGAATATGAGGAAAGTTATGATTATATTTTGTTATCTCCAGGGGCAAAGCCATTAAAACCTCCAATTCCGGGAATAGAAAATAAAAAAATATTTACATTAAGAAATGTGGCAGATACGGATAAAATTAAGGCTGTTGTTGATAGTAAAAATATAAGAAAAGCAGTGGTAATAGGCGGTGGATACATAGGCGTTGAAATGGCTGAAAATCTTATTGATGGAGGCTTAGAGGTAACGCTAATTGAAGCTGCAGAGCATATTCTTGCTCCCTTTGATGATGAAATGTCTGCTATGGCGGAAAAGGAATTGGTGGAGCATGGAGTAAACTTAATTTTAAAGGATGGAGTAAAGGCCTTTCAGGAAAAGGAAGGATCCCTAGAAGTAACATTGTCTAGTGGTACAATTGTAAAGGCAGATATGGCTATATTAGCCATTGGAGTAATGCCAGATACAGCCTTTTTAAAGAACAGTGGAATACAGTTAAGTGAGAGGGGTCATATAATTACTGATGAGCATATGAGAACTAATGTTGATGGGGTTTATGCCGTTGGGGATGCGGTTGTGGTGAAGGATTTTGTCACCGGTGAAAAGGCTGCTATACCTTTAGCTGGTCCTGCAAACAGACAGGGGAGAATAGCAGCGGACAATATATGTGGTCTTGATACTACATATAAAGGTTCCCAGGGCACTTCCATAATAAAGATTTTTGATATGACAGCAGCAAGCACTGGTGCAAATGAAAGAACCTTAAAAAAATATAATATTCCTTATAAGGTTATATATGTTCATCCTAATTCTCATGCATCATATTACCCGGGAGCTAGCCAATTAACTATAAAATTAATATTTAATGATGAAGGAAGAATTTTAGGAGCTCAAGTTATAGGTTATGATGGGGTAGATAAGACCATAGATGTATTTGCAACGGTTATGAGGCTTAAGGGTACTATATACGATTTGACAGAGTTAGAGTTAGCCTATGCACCACCATACTCCTCTGCAAAATCTCCAGCTAATATGGCAGGATTTGTAGCTGAAAATTTGTTACAGGGAAGAATGGAAGTATTTAGATGGGAAGATATAGATGGTAAGTTAAATGATAATTTCCAACTAATAGATGTAAGAACTGAAATAGAATATGAAAATGGACATTTAGACAATGCTATTCTTATGCCTGTAGATGATTTGAGAAATAGGTTGCAGCAATTAGATAAGGATAAGGAGACATATCTTTACTGTCAAGTAGGATTAAGAGGATATATTGCTACAAGAATATTAGAGCAAAATGGTTTTAAAGTAAAAAACATGACTGGAGGTTATAGAACCTATTCTAGCAGTGAGTTTAAACCGGATCTTAAAGGTAAAAATACTAATAAAGGTGATGATGACAAAATGATGGGAAATACTGAAGAGGAAAAGGTAAATAAAGAAGATAGTAAAATCTCTAAGGAATTAGATGCCACTGGCCTATGTTGCCCAGGTCCCATAATGTCTGTAAAATCTAGTTTAGATAGTTTAAAGGAAGGTGAAATAATTAGGGTTACTGCTTCAGATCCAGGTTTTTATGAGGATATAAAATCTTGGTGTAGTAAAACTGGCAATGAGCTTTTAGAGCTTAATAAAGAGGCGGGAAAAATAACTGCCATAATTAAAAAGGGAAAAGAAGGAGAAAAGGTTACTATTGGTTCTGGCGCTACGAGGGATAATAAGACTATGATTGTATTTAGCGGAGATTTAGATAAGGCTATAGCTTCCTTTATTATAGCTAATGGGGCAGCAAGTATGGGAAAAAAGGTAACAATGTTCTTTACCTTCTGGGGAATTAATATTTTAAGAAAGCATGATAAGGTAAAGACTGATAAAGGATTTGTTGAGAAAGTCTTTGGAGTTATGATGCCAAGAGGAAGCAAGAAATTGAAGCTTTCTAAAATGAATATGGCAGGAATAGGTCCTAAAATGATAAGAGGAATTATGAAGAAAAATAATGTAAATTCCCTTGAAGAACTAATTAAGTCCGCTATAGATAATGGTGTAGAAATAGTTGCTTGTCAAATGTCTATGGATCTTCTAGGCTTGAAGAAGGAAGAGCTTATAGATGGTGTTAAAATAGGTGGAGTAGGTTATTATCTAGGAGAGGCTGAAGAATCAAATGTTAACTTGTTTATATAAATAATTAAAGCTTGTTCTTAGCAAAAAAGCTATGAACAAGCTTTATTTTTGATGATCTACTTTTGATGATTAGATTTTAATCCTTTGAAAAGTGATTTGAAAAAACCAGTTTTTTTATTGGAGTTATTATTTTCTTCAACGATTGGTTCATCTTTTTTAGCTTCCTTAATCAAATCTTTTTGATCTCGGGCTAAGTCTTTGAGTTTAGGAGATACTGAAGGGGTAGTAATAACTTTACTAAACCATTGCATTGCTTTGTCAAAGTCTCCTACTCTTCTGCTAAGTTCTCCTATTAAATACATGGTTGTGAATCTATCCATACCATATATAGGGAAGTTTTCCTCTGAGTAAGCATGTTCTAATCCTTCTAAAGCTTGCTTTAAAAATTGCATTTCATTGCTTTCATCACCTTTAAGCCTATACATCCAAGCAATTTTCAAGCAATTCATAGCCTTGCTACTGTATTTTGCGTTTATTGCTACATAATTTAGCAGGGATAATTTGTATCGTTCTATGGCTATATTTACATCATATACTTGAGGGTAGATTTTGCCCTTCCACCTACTAGTTATTTGCTTCTTTACATTTTCAATCTGATAATCTTTAATATTAGGAAAATCTTTTTTCATTGCAGCATATCCGCAGCTATTGCAAAGCCAAACATCATAAAAGTAAGGGTTTATATTTGAATATCTTATAAAAAGATCAGAATCTTTTTTTACAATTCTAGGTGCTGAAATTTTTACTGCTCTTGCTGAAAATAAATTACCACAAACTGGACACTCAATTTTTTTATTATATAATAATTCACTTTCCTTCTTTATTAATGCTTCTTCTGAAGTTTTTTTATCCTCCTTCTTTTCTTCTTCTTCTTGTTGATAAAGATTTAAATCTTTAATGTCTTCAAAACCTAGTTCTTCCATATCAGAAAAAAGGTTCTTAGATTCATTACTCATATTTTCACTCCTAGCTGCAAATGAAATCGTATAATATATACTATATGACTTTATTATAAAGGATAAAAAGCTTTAAAATCAATTTTAATAATATAATTATGCTTTGGTATTTTTTTTGGTATAATATAAGGTACAGTAACAGTAGAGGTGGTTAATATGGCTATTAAGGAATGGAAAGTTTTTTTGACTCCATATGAACAAGCTGTAGAAGAGT
>Ga0209537_1000255_pt1 | contig 64259 bp, 69 predicted proteins | sample BioPla4DNA1_FD_187698 | JGI IMG/M metagenome (GOLD analysis project Ga0209537, IMG submission 187698) | Biogas fermentation microbial communities from Germany - Plant 4 DNA1 (SPAdes) (version 2) | ecosystem: Engineered > Bioreactor > Anaerobic > Digestate | place: Bielefeld, North... | reverse complement strand
CTAGGAGATTTAGGAGAAAAAGGAGCAAATTGCCGCTTACATACTTTACATTGATATTTTTGATAGCCATGAATATCTTTGCCATATTTATAAAGTTCAAAAGAATTGCAGCGCGGACACTTAATTTTTGGTATAATAGTCATAGGCCTCGGCCTCCTTTTGGAGTAATGGGTTTTTGGACTAAGACTATTATACCCGAAGGAGTCCGAGGCTTTCAATTTTCATTTAACTTAACAGAACGAAAATACATATTAGGAGGATGAATTATGGAGGCAAGTTTACAAATTTCTATTGCTATGACTCTATATATTGCCATGGTAATAGTGATTGGAGTCTTTTACGCGAGGCGTGCTAGTGAGAGTAGTGACAATTACCTTATAGGGGGGTAGATCACTGGGCCCTTGGATAACAGCTATGGCAGCTGAAGCTTCTGATATGAGTGGTTGGCTGTTAATGGGTTTACCAGGTGTTGCCTACTGGTGTGGTTTAAGTGACGCAGCCTGGACTGCAATTGGCCTAGCCATAGGTACATACCTAAACTGGTTATTTGTAGCAAAAAGACTTCGTGTTTATTCCCATGTTGCTGGAAATGCTATAACTATTCCAGACTTTTTAAGCAACAGATTCAAGGAAGACAAGAAAATAATTCTAACAATCGCAGCCCTTTTTATTCTTGTATTTTTTACTGTTTATGCTGCTAGCTGTTTTGTAACAGTAGGAAAATTATTCAGCAAACTATTTGATACAAAATATCTTTATATGATGATCGCAGGCGCTATATTTGTTGTACTATATACATTTGTAGGCGGTTTTTTAGCAGAAAGTGCATCGGATTTTATGCAAGGAATTGTTATGATTTTTGCTCTTACAGCTGTACTAGTGTTTGGTGTATCTAGCTCTGGTGGGTTAAAAACAGTTATTGATAATGCAAAATCGATACCAGGTTTTTTTGATTTCTTTGGTATGGCTCAACCTCAAGTTGTTGACGGTGTACAACAGATAGGTGAAAATGGGCAAGCACTATTTGGTAAAGCTACGAGCTATGGGCTACTATCCATCATCTCCACTTTATCTTGGGGGCTTGGATATTTTGGTATGCCCCATGTTTTATTAAAGTTTATGGCAATTAAAGAGCCTAGTGAATTAACTATGTCCAGAAGAATAGCTGCGGTCTGGGTGATTATCTCTCTAACAGCAGCGGTTGGCATTGGTATCATAGGGCGCATTCTTTTTCCAACAGAGCTACTTACTCAAAGTCAAGCAGAGAATATTTTTATTATAATGTCAATGGACTTTTTCGTTCCTTTTGTTGCTGGCATCGTTATGGCTGGAATTCTAGCTGCAACCATTAGTTCTTCTGATTCTTATTTGCTAATAGCTGCTTCTGCACTTTCAAAAAATATTTATCAAGGTATAATAAAAAAAGATGCATCAGATAAGGAAGTTTTAATTGTTTCTAGAATTACCCTCCTAATAGTTGCATTAGTTGCAGTAATTATTGCTTTGGATGAAAATAGCGTCATCTTTACTGTGGTCTCCTTCGCCTGGGCAGGTTTTGGTGCTACATTTGGACCTGTTATGCTTTTCTCCTTGTTTTGGAAAAGAATAACTAGAATAGGTGCAATTGCAGGCATGATAACTGGTGGCTCTATGGTATTTATTTGGAATTTACTAATAAGGCCTTTGGGCGGTGTATTTGATATTTATGAACTGTTACCTGCATTTTTATTGTCCTGCATTGCTATAGTCATAGTATCTTATCTAACACCTGAAGAATCCAAAGAAATTCAGGAAGTGTTTGAGCTTGCAAAAGAGTTAGATTAGATAGAAATTCTAGACTTATTATTAGTTCGGATATGGTTAAATCCATATCCGAACAATTTATTGTTGGCTTTGTCTATTTTGCTATTCTACCAGTTATCATTTACAGTGTATAACTAAGCAAAGGGGCAATAGCCATATTATTGAACTGCTTAATAGGTTAATTTAAGCTTGTTCTATGATATCTGTTATATTCTTGTATATTTTCCTGCCTTTATTTCCTCAATACGTTTGTCCATTTTCTCTACAATATCCAAATGCAATTGTGCAACATTTTCACACTGGCCTATATCATATTCCATATTGTAGAGCTGTGGGTCAAGGGATGAGCCTAACTCTATATCTGTATAATAATTTACAGCAGGCCCTTTTTTGGGTTGTAAGTATGTCCATTTACCTTGACGTAAAAAATGACTTTTATTTATATCTTCACCCAAAATTTCCTTTCTACCAGTATGGGATTTGCCTAGAAAAACATCAAGCATGTTTAGGCTGTCAGGAGCCCAATCTCCTAAATCAACGTTAAGCATTGATGCAAATGATGCCATAAAATCTACCTGACTTACAATTGCTGAAGATGTTTGGGGTTTGATATGTGAAGCCCAAGAGACAATAAAAGGAACTCTGGTGCCACCATCGAATTTGCTATACTTACCTCCACGCAAAGGTCATGAAGGTTTGTGCATACACATTTTATTAAGCCTATGGGCATCGTCGAGATAACCATCATCGAGAACAGGTCCATTATCACTTGAAAAAATTATAATTGTATTTTCTAATAGATTTTGTTTTTCAAGATGATGTATGAGTTCTCCCACACACCAATCCATTTCAACAATTACATCGCCACGTGGCCCAAGTTTACTGGCACCTACAAATTTAGGATTGGGTACTCTGGGGACATGGGGTTGATGTAATGCATAGAATATAAAAAATGGATTTTTATTATTTTCTGTTACAAACTTTTTTACTTTGTTGAGGAAAGTTTCTGCTAAATCCTCATCTCTCCAAATAGCTTTTTTACCACCGCGCATATATCCAATCCTGCCAATACCGTTGATTACACTTTGATCATGTCCATGACTATGCTTCATTCGCAGAAGCTCTGGGTTTTTAGTTGCTGTAGGTATGTCATCGAAGGGACATTCATAGGAGTAAGAGACTTCTATAGGATCATTGGGATCAAGGTTTACTACTCTCCTATTTCTTATGTATACACACGGAACACGGTCATTTGTGGCAGGAAATATAAAAGAATAATCAAAACCAATATCATTTGGAGTATGGGTTATTTCTTCATTCCAGTCTAAATTTCCTTCTCCTAGCCCAAGATGCCATTTACCAACTACGGCAGTTTTATATCCTGCTTTTTTAAAGATTTTAGGTAAAGTTAGTTTCTCTTTACTAATTATACAAGGGGCATCTCCTGGCAAGATATGAGTTCTAGGATTTCTAAAAGGATATTCACCTGTAAGAACGCTATATCTTGCTGGTGTACATACTGCCGAAGTAGAATATCCATCTGAAAATTTTACACCATTTTCCAAAAGTTTATCTATATTGGGAGTTTCTACTCCTACACCACCATAACATGATAAATCTCCATAACCTAAATCATCAGCATAAATAATAATAACATTGGGTTTCTTATTTTTAAGCATGTTAGCACTCCTTTATTTTAGACTATTGACTGTATCATGAAAAGGAAGGGGCTTGTGGTTCCCCTCCTCTAATGCTTTATACTTGAATGTCATATGCTAATAAAGTTCATACATTTCGTCTTTATCATCTTTTAGTTCTGCCCGTAATCTAGCTAATTCCTTTTTTAGCTCTTTTACCACATTTGCATAATTCGGATCGTGATATAGGTTATTTAACTCGTATTTATCCTTTTTCAGATCAAATAGCTCCCACTGTGGCCACTTAGTTTTTTCTGTGCCTTTGGGATATTGTCCATTGTAATAGCGGCCAGGAGCATAATAGCATATGAGTTTATATCTATGTGTTCGAATTCCATAATGGGCTGCTACACAGTGGTCGTCCTGATCCATCCAGTATCTGTAGTACATGGATTGTCTCCAGTTATATACTTGCTTTCCTTCAAGGAGAGGACGTATACTATAGCCTTGCATGTCATTAGCAATATCTAATCCTGCATAATCCAGGAAAGTAGGAGCAAAATCGGTGTTGATCACCATATCTTTAATTATAGTACCTTTTTTTATACCTTTAGGATAGCGAATTAAAAAAGGCATGCGCAGAAGATTCTTCATACATAAATCTTTTATCATACCATCCATGCTCTCCAAGAAAAAACCCCTGATCTGAAGTATAGATAACTATAGTATTATCTGAGATACCTTCTTTATCTAGATAATCAAGCAATCTACCTACACTCTCATCAATAGATGCGATGCAGCGTAAGTAATCCTTTATGTATCTCTGGTAATACCACCTAGTTAGCTCTATGCCTTCTAAGTCAGCAGGAGGATTCTGCTTAACATCGGTCTTGGTTAAGTGATGGCTAATTCTCATCTCAGCTAGTTTAGCAGCATCGCTTCTAGTGGCATAATCATCAAATAAGGTATCTGGTTCAGGAATATGGATATCCTCATATAAATCCTTATACTTTTCAGAAGGCTCCCAAGGTCTGTGAGGAGCTTTGTGATGACACATTAAAAAGAAAGGACGATCCTTATCGCGGTTGTCTAGCCAATCTATGGATATATCTGTTATGATATCGGTGACATACCCCTGATATCGCTTTTCTCCAGCCATATCATAAAATTTAGGATTATGATATTCCCCCTTGCCCAGGTAATACACACCAATAATCAAAGCCTGTTGGATCACTATTTCCTCCATGTCCAAGGTGCCATTTACCGATTATTGAAGTCTGATAGCCACTTTGCTGCAATAATTTAGCTACATGAAGTTGTCTGCCATCAAATTCATCAAACAATGTTTTTACACCATTTAAATGGCTATATTTCCCTGTTAATATTACAGCTCGACTAGGTGTGCATATGGAATTTGTGCAAAAACAGTTATCTAACCTAGCACCCTCATTTGCAATCCTATCGATGTTGGGAGTCTGGTTTATCCTTCCTGAATAGCTACTAATTGCCTGTGATGCATGATCATCAGACATAATGAAAAGAATATTGGGTCTGTTCATTCTCAAGCCTCCTGACTATATAAATACTATCATTGTTATTTTCCATAATTCAAATGGATTTATTTATTTTTTTAAATAAATATGATTATTTATTTAGAGGGCAATGTATATAGTATACTATAAGCACTTTAAATCCATCAAGCTGCAACACTTACATTTTATGGATATAATAAATATGCTCTTTCCTGACTTTTATATTTTTTTCATTTAGTCAGAAAAGAGCATTTCTTTTATTAAGTATAGATTTTAATAATTATTTCATGGCAATCATTTACTAAAGTCAATTCATAAATGACTCCATTTTTCATATTATCATTTACCTTTTTTATAAAGCTCAAACTCTTGATGTAGTGCAATAACTGCTTTCGCAGTATCTTGACCTTTAACTAGACAAGATATGGTAGTATGAGAATCAGCAGTCTGCAAAATCTGAATATTATTTTTTGTTAATGCTCTAACAATGGCAGACATTACTCCTGGAACCCCTCTCATTTTACTGCCTACAACAGATACCTTACTGCAATTTTCAATAGTAGTATACTCACAATTATTATCTTCTATTATTTTTTTTGCTCTTTCTGTTTTAGATTCGTCTATTGTAAATATCATCTTATCTGGAAAGATATTTATTATATCTATACTGATATGATTATCTGCCAACTGGGCTAAAATTCTATTGTTAATAATAGTATCATCCTGATATATAGTTACCTGAGTTCTTCCAGCAATATGAGCAATTCCGGTTACTACTTGTGTAGAAGTAAGACTCTTTTGTCCATAAGATTGTTCATTTTCAAAGGAGATCACAGTTCCAGGTGTGCTATTTGAAGTATTTTTTATAAATACTGGTATTTTACTACGAATGGCATATTCAATAGCCCTGGGATGAACTACTTTAGCTCCCTTGTCAGCCAATTCTAAAATATCCAAATAGCTAACATGAGATAGAACACTAGCATCAGGCACAATTTTGGGATCTGCAGTCATAACACCATCTACGTCGGAAAAAATTTCTACTGCAAAAGCTGATAAAGCTTCTCCTAGGGCTACAGCTGTTACATCGCTGCCACCGCGCCCTAAAGTTGTAAAATCTCCCTGCTGTGTAATACCTTGAAAGCCTGCAACAACGGGTATTCTTCCATTTTTTATAGCTTCTAATATCCTATCCGGTTTAATATCCAATATTTCCGCTTGAGTAAAATTATTATCTGTAATGATACCTGCTTGACCTCCAGTAAATGCTCTCGCGTCATAGCCTCTAGCCTTTAATGTATTGGCTAAAACTACTGCTGAAATTATTTCACCACATGCCATAAGGAGATCCAACTCTCTAGGATGAATATTTGCGCATATTTTGGTGTTTATATCTATTAAAGTATCGGTGGCATAAGGATCACCTTTTCTGCCCATAGCGGAAACTACTACTACCGGTTGAAAACCACCTCTTTTTGCATTGATTATTTTTTCCACTACTTTACTTCGTATCTCAGAGTTAACTAATGAGGTACCACCGAACTTTTGAACAACGATTTTCATGCTTATTCCTCCAATCTCTAACTAATTATCCATAAATGGATTGAACATGTAAAATCCATTTACTTATTGTCTATAGTATAATTTGGTGTTCTAGCCCAACAGTCATCTTTTACGGTTTATAGTAACTATTAATAAAAGAGTGTCTTTGCTGATTCTATTATAACTTGGGCTTAGTTTTGCAAAAACCAATGAAGAAGAAAGTATTCAATAGCCTTTGTGTTCATACAGCGATAATTATTGAACTAGCACAATAGGTTAATTTATTAACTATTTTTCATAGTATTATCTCTAGAGTAATAATATAGCCAATTTATTATAAAATCAATAAAATTATCTTTTCTTTAAGAAAAAGCTGTTTTTATCTATAACAAAACAGCTTTTTCTTAAAATAACCTGCATTTTATATTTTATCTATTATTAAAATTTATACTAATATAGGTTGTATTTGCTCACCCTTAAGTGCCTTTTCTATAGTAGGCAAAATCAAATCAAATTTTGCCACCAAAGAATTATTTTTATTTATTGGATCATCTTGACCAAAGGGTGTGAAGTATATATTTTTCATATTAAGTAACATACCTATATTTTTGGCATTTGGACCAAGTCCATCATTGGTTGATATAGCTAGGACCACAGGTCTTTGATTTCGTAAATGAGCTTTACATGCCATTGTAACAGGACTATCGGTGATACCGTTAGCCAGTTTGGCCATGGTATTACCAGTGCAGGGTGCTACTATAACAATATCCATTAATTTCTCCGGTCCTATAGGCTCAGCTTCAATTACGCTCTTTATTACCTGTTTCCCAGTAATCCCCTCTACAATTGATCTAAATTCTTTTGCTGAATAAAACCTTGTATCCCAATTATATACTGCATCTGAAAAAATAGGTGTTACTTCTGCGCCTACGGCTACTAATTTTCTTATTTCAGGGATAACTGCATCAAATGTACAGAAAGATCCACATACACAAAAGCCAACCTTTAAACCTCTTAAAATCATGCTGACACCTCCAATATAGCCCTATCTATGTCATCCTCTCCTGAAGATAATCCATCATAATCTTATAAATTATTTCAGCAGATGTTCTAGGGGCTACAATACCTGGTAATCCTAGATCTAAGCTAGTTTTAATCCCCAATTCTTTAGCTGCATCAAAGTCCACTCCTCCAGGATAAGAAGAAACATCAATTATAACTGTCCTTTTGTTAATCTTAGTCAATTTCTCCTTATCCAAGATTAAATGAGGAATTGTATTGAATATAATATCCTGATCAGGAAGGACGGTCTCTAAATCCTTTAAATGTACTGGTTTATAACCATTTTCTAATATCCAAGATAAATCCTCTTCTTTTCTGGCTTCTACTGTTACTTCGGCTCCTATACCTCTTAACATCCTAGATAGGCTTTTGCCTATTCTACCATATCCCATCACCAATACCTTTGATCTATGGATGGTAATATCAGTCATCTCCATGGCTCTTTGTATGGCGCCTTCAGCCGTAGGTATAGCATTTAATATAGCAAAGGACTCTTCTTGAGTTATATCAATAAAATTTAAACCTTTGGAACGGGCCAATTCTTCAAATTCTTTATCGGCCTTTCCTAATACCACCCAAGGTTTGTTAGCTTCCAAGCATTCTTCAATTTCTTCTAACGATATAATCATATTGGCCTGCTTTATATTTAGTTTTCCTGTCTTATTTTTATAAGGAATAGGTAAGAACAACACATCACAGTCAAAAAAGTCTGGTGTTAGACTGTTATATAATTTTATTCTTTTATTTTCTAAACCTTCAAATCCTATGGCCTTAACCTCTTGCCCATTATCTAAAAGAATATCCATCAAGTGAACTTGACGCATATCACCGCCTACAACCGAAAAAATCACTTCAATCCCCACCTACACCCTTTAATTTAATACCATAATATGAGATATATTAATATAAAGTGCAGAAAAAAAGAGAGGCCTTTATACCTCTCTTAGAATAACAATATGACTATATACAAGATATTTTAGAATACTCCTTGTAATTGTTTAGTTAGGTCATCTCTAGAAACTATTGCCACAGTAGCTTTTCCCTTTTCAAATATCTGGTTAAACAAATGGTATACATCATCCAAAGTTACACTATCAATCCTAGAAAGCACTTCATCTGGAGTCAATATTCTTCCCAATAAAAGCTGGTTTTTCCCTAGGGCTGTCATACGACTGCTAGTACTCTCCAGCCCTAAAATATAATTTCCTTTTAGCTGTTCTCTTGCCATAGAAAATTCCTCTTGAGTAATACCCCTGTTTTTAATAGATTTTATCTCATCAGCAATAATAGAAACTACCTGTGCTGTATGACTGGTTTTTATGCCCGCATATATGGTAAATAATCCCCCGTGAACATAACTGGATGGATAAGAATATACTGAATATGCCAGCCCCCTATCCTCCCTAATTTTTTGAAACAACCTAGAGCTCATTCCTCCACCAAATATATTGTTAAACACCATAAGAGGATATATAGAATCGTGACCTAAGGGTAGCCCAGGATAGCCAATACAGAGATGAGTTTGCTCTATATCTTTATATTTATAAAATATACCACTATTAGACTTGGACATATTAAGCTGTTGATAATTGCCTTTTGATTTGTTCCAATGCCCAAAATATTTATCTAAAAGTGAAATTAGCTCTTTATCATCAAAATTGCCAGCAACAGATATTACTAAATTATGAGGAGAATAGAACTGATCGAAATATTTTAACAGTCTTTCCTGTGTAAAATTTTTAATGTTTTCGACTGTACCAAGAATTGGTTGTCCTAAAGGATGAGAACCATAAAATTTGCTATGTAGTAGCTCATGCACTACATCATCAGGGGAATCCTCATACATCGATATTTCCTCTAATACTACCCCTTTTTCTTTATTAAGTTCTTCTTCATCAAAAATAGAGTTTAGCATCATATCCGATAATAATTCTATGGCCAGTTCTAGATGTTGATCTATTACCTTAGAATAAAAGCAAGTACATTCTTTAGCTGTAAAGGCGTTTAATTGACCGCCAACAGCTTCAAGAGTTTGAGCAATTTCTTTGGCTGTTCTTTTTTGGGTCCCTTTAAATAGCATATGTTCTATAAAATGAGATAAACCATTTTCGCTATTATCTTCATATATAGATCCAGCTTTAAACCATAATCCAATAGAAATTGATCTAAAATGTGGTATTTTTTCAGCGACTACTTGTACGCCGTTTTTTAGGTTATATCTTTTGTACATTGTCTCCTTCACCTTTCATATTATTAAAGTGCTTATAATATAATTAAGGTAAAACATCCGAAACTTTACCTATTTCGAAGCCTCTAGCTTTTAATTCATCTATTATCGTGGGAAGGGCTTCCACTGTATCTTCTACTGGATGCATGAGTATGATTGCCCCATTATGGGGATTTTTTAGAACTCGATTTGTAATTACTTGAGCCCCTTCCCTTCTCCAATCTATAGTATCGATGCTCCACATTATAGTTTTATAGCCTAAGGAATCAGCAGCTTTTAAAGTTGTATTATTAAACTCTCCGTAGGGTGGGGCAAATAGCACAGTTTTCACCCCTGTTAATTCATATATAATATCTTCTGTTTGGCTGATCTCTTTTCGGTTCTCGTCAAAACTTAACTGACTATGGTGTTTGTGATAATAACCATGATTACCTAGTTCATGGCCTTCCTTCACCATTTGTTGCAGTAAATCAGGATTATCATTTGCCCATTCTCCTCCAATGAAAAAAGTAATCTTTATACCTTTTTCTCGAAAAATATCTAGCATTGGAGGGATATATTCAGTCCCCCATACCACGTTACATGCAAAGGAGACCATAGCTTTGCTTTCATCTCCTTTGTAAATAGGTTGTGGGATAGAGATTATATTAAAGACATCGTGGCTTTTAGTATTATAAAGTATAACACCCATTAATACAATAACAGCTATTAATATAGCTAAAAAAATTAAATTTTTCTTTTTAAAGGGAATATATATCACTTTCATATATTTTTGCCTCCAATGTTTAATTCTAAAGCATAAATAGGTCTATTCTATAGGTATTCTTGGTAGGCAAATATATGATAAAAAAACATAAACTTAAAAAAGTTTATGTTTCTTAATTAGTTTCTTCTAAAATTCCTTTTGAATGACCTTTCTCTAGCTTTATCATCCCTTTTTCTTTTTCCATCTCTATCTGTATCTTTTTTGTCTTCAGGTGGAGGTAAAACATCCTTTCTAGAAAGATTTATCCTTCCCTGTTCATCTATGTCCGTAACCTTAACTGTAATTTCGTCTCCTACCTTAACTACGTCTTCTACCTTTGCCACTCGATCATGAGATAGTTTGGAAATATGCACTAGGCCTTCTTTGCCTGGTAACAACTCTACAAAAGCTCCAAAATTAGCTATTCGCATTACTTTCCCTTGATAAATCTCTCCAACTTCTACTTCTTTTGCAATATTTTCAACCATCTCAATAGCTTTTTGGGCATCTTCTTGATTTGGTGAATAGACAAAAACATGTCCATCATCTTCAATTTCTATCTTAACACCTGTTTCAGCAATAATCCCATTAATAACTTTGCCACCAGGTCCAATAACGTCTCTAATCTTTTCTGGATCAATGGTAGTAGAGATAATTTTCGGTGCATAGGGAGATAATTCTTTTCTAGGTTCACTAATACACTCCAACATTTTTTGCATTATAAACATGCGACCTTCCCTTGCCGCTGCTAGTGCTGCAGATAGGATTTCCTTATCTATTCCCTTTATTTTTATATCCATTTGTATTGCAGTAATACCTTTTTCAGTTCCTGCTACCTTAAAGTCCATATCTCCTAAAAAGTCTTCTATACCTTGTATATCTGATAAGATAGCTACTTTATTTGTATCTTCGTCTTTGATAAGACCCATGGCTATACCTGATACTGGTGCTTTTATAGGCACTCCTGCATCCATTAGAGCTAATGTGCTTCCGCAAACGCTAGCCATAGAGGTAGAACCATTTGAGCTCATAACTTCTGAAACTAAACGTATTGCATAAGGAAAGTCATCCACACTGGGAATTATAGGTTCTAATGCTCTTTCTGCTAAAGCACCATGACCTATTTCCCTTCTGCCTGGTCCTCTCATAGGTCTAGTTTCTCCAACGCTATAGGGTGGGAAATTGTAATGATGCATATAACGCTTGCTTTCTTCTTCCCAAAGTCCATCTAATACTTGTACATCCGCCATAGGCCCAAGAGTACATACAGTTAGGACATGAGTTTGGCCTCGCTTAAAGAAACCTGAACCATGGGTTCTGGGTAATAATCCAACTTCACAGGAAAGAGGTCTAATCTCAGACAATTCACGTCCATCTACTCGAACACCTTCATCCAGTATCATGCTCCTAACTACTTCTTTCTTGATATTTTCTAAAATATTTATAATATCTTTTTCTTGTTCTGGAAATTCCTCAGAAAAATGCTCTAGAACTTCCTCTTCAACCTTTGTTAAGTTTTCGTCCCTGGTTTGTTTTTCAATAGCTTTAACAGCTTCTTTTATTTTATCAGTAGCGAACTCCCTTACTTTGGATTCTAAATCGCTATCTATCTCTTCCACTATAACTTTTATTTTTTCTTTACCTATTTCTTCAACAATTTTTTCTTGGAATTCCACCAACTGTTTAATATGTTCATGAGCAAACATGATGGCCTCTAGCATCTGCTCTTCTGGAATCTCATGGGCTCCAGCTTCCACCATCATTATGGCGTCTTTTGTTCCAGATACTATTAAATCCATCAAGCTTTTTTCCCTTTGGCTTGAAACAGGATTAATTACAAATTCGCCATCTACTAAACCTACCGATACTGAACCAGTTGGTCCCATAAATGGCAAGTCTGAAATGGACAAAGCTATGGAAGAACCTAGCATTGCAAATACTTCTGGTGGATAATCTGGATCTACCGATAGAGGCATAGCAACAATCTGTACATCATTTCGAAATCCTTCAGGAAATAAAGGTCTTATAGGTCTATCTATAAGTCTAGAGATTAATATAGCCTTTTCCGTTGGACGTCCTTCACGTTTAATAAATCCACCAGGAATTCTGCCTACAGCATAGAGTTTTTCTTCAAAATCTACAGTGAGAGGAAAAAAGTCAATTCCTTCTCTTGGTTCTTTTGAACCTGTAGCGGATACAAATACTACTGTATCACCACATCTTACAGTACAAGCACCATTTGCTTGCTCCCCAAATTTGCCGATTTCCACAGTTATGGTAGTACCAGCCAGTTCTGTAGAATAAACCTTATAATCCATCCTCTAATTCTCCTTTCAGAATTACCTTGTTATCTGCAAAGTTTATATTTTAGTATTCCCACCATTAAATAAAACAACGCATAGTTGCAAATATGTATTGAATTACTCAATTAGAACAAAGGAGCGGACTTCCCCGCTCCAAGTTTTACTTTCTTAATCCTAATTTTTCTATGATTGCCCTGTATCGCTCAATATCTTTTTTCATCAAATAGTTGAGTAGTCCTCTTCTTTGACCAACCATCTTTAATAGTCCGCGTCTTGAATGATGATCCTTTTTATGGATCTTTAGATGTTCATTAAGATGGTTAATTCGCTCAGTAAGAATAGCTATTTGTACTTCAGGCGATCCAGTATCTCCGTCATGGAGTTTAAATTCTTCGATTATCTGAGCCTTTCTTGCCTTATCCATAAGCTGTTTTCACCTCCTCAATAATAGGTACCGCCATCATCCTAGTAAAACGCTGGAGGAGCGTTAGACCAAGAAAATGGCTGAATAAGTTATTACCTCATTATTTTATCATATTTATTGGAATTTGTAAATGTAGTTTTTAGCCCATTGAACATCTTTAGTTATCTGATTTTTTAAATCTTCAATATTTGAAAATTTTATTTCATCCCTTATTCGCTTTATAAATTCTAGCTTAATCCTAGTACCATATAAATCATTGTTATAGTTCAATATATAAGTTTCTATAAACAAACCTTCATTATTAAAGGTTGGATTGCTTCCCACATTGGTCATGCCCCAATGATATACTCCATCTATCATTACCTTGGTAAGATAAATGCCACTTTTAGGAATAGTTTTGCGGGTATCAAATTCAAGATTTGCAGTGGGAAAGCCTAATCTTCTACCTCTACCAAAGCCATGAACTATTTCTCCACATATGGAATAAGGTGTTCCAAGATACATGGAAGCCTTTTCCACATCCCCTTCTCTAACCAACTTCCGTATTAATGTACTGCTTATTATTTCACCCCCAAGGGATAAGGGAGGAACCACTATTAATTCATATCCGTATATTTCGCTTAGCTTTTCTAACAGCTTGGTATCTCCACTTCCTAAATAACCAAATCTAAAATCATACCCAACTACGATATATTTTATATTATATTTTTTTATTAGCATATATTCAATAAAGTCTTGCGGAGACATAGATGCTAGTTTTCTATCAAAAGGATTTAATACTAAGAAATCAATATCAAGCCTATTAAACTTAGATATTTTTTCTGACAAGGTTATGATCCTAGACGGAGCATTCTTAGGATTTAATAGCTCCATGGGATTATTTAAAAAAGTATAAACTAAACTATGGCAGCCAAAAGTCTTTTGGATATATATAAGCTGCTGAATCAACATTTGATGACCAATATGTATTCCATCAAAAGTTCCCAAAGCAATAGCAATGGGATCGTCTAAGCTATGTTGTTTATCAATATTAAAGACTACTTGCATTTTTCTTCCCTAGACCAAAACCTTTCTCATTTGTATTTTTTGTCTATCGGTTATATATCCCAATCCAATAAATTGATGCTTACAATAAATTCTTAACAATTCTCCATGAGGCATATTGCTTATATCCGAAGCAGCTGCATCAAGATTAATTATATTGCCATTAATGGCTTTTGAAAAGATATGATCCTTTAATATAATAGACTTAAATTTAGACAATGCTTTATCCGTAGGAATTAAAATATTACTTATACTTTGTTGTAATAATGCATCCTTTATCTCCTGTAGAGTAAAGCTATTCTCTATAGTAAATGTTCCGCTGGATGTCCTAATTAGAAAGGACATATAGGCACCACAGCCTAAATCTTGTCCTATATCCCTAACAAGAGATCTAATATATGTACCTTTGGTGCAGGTTACCTCAAAAAAAATCTCATTTGGGGGGTAATATTCTAGTATTTTATTTTCAAAGATTTCTATAGATCTAGGAGGAACTTCTACCTCTTGTCCCTGCCTAGCTAATTCGTATAGTCGTTTACCTCTATATTTTCTAGCCGAATACATAGGAGGTTTTTGCAGTAATTTTCCTTGATATTTATTAAAAACCTTTTCTATGCTGGAAAAATGGGGAATGATAGAGCTTTGATTAATTATTCTACCATCAGCATCCAAAGTGTCTGTTTCTACCCCTAGGACTAGTCCTCCTCTGTAGGTCTTGTTATCCTCCATGATATAGTCCACAATTTTAGTAGCTTTACCAATACATATTACCAGCACTCCAGCTGCATTAGGATCCAAGGTGCCGGCATGACCCACTTTTTTTACTTTCAGCAATTTTTTTAGATAAACTACAACATCGCTGGATGTCATTCCTGGGGGTTTTAGAACATTTATAACTCCATTCAATCCCATCACTACTCCTTAAAATATGAATTGATTGCTTTCATTAAACTTTCCTGGGCTTGAATGAGAGGTAAATTAATAGTACATCCTGCAGCTCTCTTATGCCCTCCCCCACCAAATTCTTGGGCCAAAAGGCTAACATCTATTATTGATTGAGAACGAAGACTTACCTTGATGGTTGAATCATTCACTTCCCGAAGCAAAGCAGCCAACTCCACCCCTGTAATATCCTTTGCATACTGGATAATACCATTGGAATGTTCCTCAGTAGCACCGACCCTGTCCATCATTGCCTGAGTAATGTGCATTATAGCAACTTTTCCATCATAATATATGGCTAATGAGTTTATCGCTTGACCTAAAAGTCTAACCCATTCCAAAGAATGATTATTAAATAGCAGGTTAGATAATTTGACCACATCCGCTCCCCATTCAATAAGATGAGCAACAATCCTATGGGTTTTGGAGGTTGTATTGCTAAAAGAGAATCTTCCCGTATCAGAAACAATAGCAGTATACAAAGCTTCTGCAATACTTTTATTGGGTTCAATCTCTAATTGGGTTACTAGCTTGTATATAATCTCCCCTGTGGCCGATGCTTCTTCATCAACTACATTTATATTGGCATAGAATGTATTGCTTACATGATGATCAATATTAGCTGATGTAATTGCCCTGTCCATAATGGGAGCGCATGTGCCCATTCTATCAGGATCGCTACAGTCTAAGGCTATCACTAAATCATAATTTTTTGTTGATTGATCCGGCTTTGTTATCCTATTAACGCCATCTAAAAAATCGAACATACTGGGAATATTGTCTTGACAATATACATCTACCGATTTCTCCATTTTATCTAAAGCATGCATTAGGGCAATTGTGCTGCCAATAGCATCCCCATCAGGATTAATATGGGTTATCAAGGCAATGGAAGAGCTTTGAGCAATTGATTGTAAAATATCATTCATTTTCGCTAGTCTTCTCCTGCTCTCTAGTAATTTCCACGATTTTTTTACTAATATCCACACTGTATTCAATAGAGGTATCCAGCACAAAGCTAAGCTCTGGAATGTACCTGATAGTAAGAACTCTTCCTAATTCCTTACGTATAAACCCTGCTGCTCTAGTTAGTCCTTCTATGGTAGATGTTTTTTCTTCCTCGTTGCCTAAGACGCTCACATATACCTTGGCATAGCGCAAATCTCTAGCCACATCCACACGTAAAATAGAAACCATTGGGGAGATACGGGGATCTTTTACATCTTCTCGAATAATTCTGCTTATTTCTTTTTTGATCTCCTCAGATATTCTATCTAATCTCTGATGTCTCACAATATACACCTGCTTTACAATATTATCTAAAGATACTATCTTTTAATCTCTTCCATTATGGATACTTCGATTATGTCTCCTACTTTTATATCATTAAAGTTTGATAAACCTATACCGCATTCATAACCAGAGGCTACTTCACGAACATCATCTTTAAAGCGTTTTAAAGAATCTATACTGCCTTCATAAATGACAATACCATCACGAACTAAGCGGGCATCCCCATTTCTAATAATTTTGCCATCAGTTACATAACATCCAGCTACAACACCTACTCCAGAAATTCTAAAGATATCTCTTACCTCTGCATGACCTACTATTACCTCTTTGAACTCTGGCTCCAGCATTCCTTTCATAGCTGCTTCTATGTCTTCTATAGCGTTGTAAATTACTCTATAAAGCCGTATATCAATATTCTCTTTTTTGGCCAGCTCGTTGGCACCTGCAGAAGGTCTAACATTAAAACCTATTATTATAGCATTAGAGGCTGACGCTAACATGACGTCTGATTCGCTAATGGCACCTACAGCACCATGTATGGTGCGAACACGTACTTCTTCATTGGATAATTTCTCAAGGGATTGCTTAAGTGCTTCAACAGATCCATGTACGTCCGCTTTTATAATTAAGTTTAGATCTTTTATTTCGCCCTCTTTTATTTTGCTAAACAAGTCATCCAAAGATAATTTTGAAGATGCCTTAATCTGTTGTTCTTTTAATTTCTCCTTGCGTTCTTCTGCTACTTGTTTAGCTAACTTATCATCCTCTACGCAGTACATGATATCTCCTGCTTCTGGCACTTCTGACAGTCCTAGTACTTGGACTGGAGTAGAGGGACCTGCTTCTTTAAGTCTTTTTCCTGTATGATCCATCATAGCTCGTACTCTTCCATAAGCAGTACCAGCAACTATGGAATCTCCCACTTTTAGAGTTCCATTTTGAACTAGAACAGTGGCAACAGGACCTCGTCCCTTGTCTAACTCAGCCTCTATTATAGTTCCTTTTGCTCGACGATTGGGGTTTGCCTTTAATTCTTGCATTTCAGCTACCAGCAGTACCATCTCTAATAATTCATCAATACCCTGTCTATGCAGTGCTGAAACAGGAACAGCAATAGTATCTCCTCCCCATTCCTCTACCACTAAACCATGCTCAGTTAGTTCTTGTTTTACCCTCTCTGGATTTGCACCCGTCACATCAATCTTATTTATAGCAACTATAATAGGTACATTAGCTTCCTTGGCATGGTTTATTGCTTCTATAGTTTGAGGCATAACGCCATCATTAGCTGCTACCACCAATATAGCAATATCGGTTACTTGTGCACCCCTTGCTCTCAAAGAAGTAAAAGCTTCATGTCCAGGTGTATCTAAAAAGGTAATGGGCTTACCGTTTACATTTACAGTATAAGCACCTATATGCTGAGTTATTCCACCAGCTTCTTGGGCTGTAACATTAGTACTTCTAATGGCATCTAACAGTGATGTTTTCCCGTGATCAACATGTCCCATAACAGTTATTATAGGAGGACGAGGTTCTAATGTAGAAGGATCATCTTCTACATCCTCTTCTATTAACATTTCTTCAAAGCTCTTAGAAGCCTTTTGCTCCAACTCTATTCCAAATTCTGAAGATACTATGGCTGCCGTTTCATAATCTATATCTTGATTTATGGTAGCCAAAATTCCCATACCCATTAACTTCTTCATTATTTCAGTTGCTGGTATTCCTATTTTTTCTGATAATTCTTTAATTGATATTACTTCGCCCATAACAATAGCCTTTTTCCTTTCCGGTATCTTTTGAGTCTCTTCTTGCTTTTTCTTATTTGCAGCCTTATTGGATTTTTTAGGCTTCCTAATCTTTAGCTCTATGTCATCATCTTCATCCCAGAAGTCTCGCTTGTTTTTGCGTTCTCTTTTTTTATGATGACTTTCATTAGACACATTTTTCTTACTCATTTCAGCTTCCCTTCGCTTGAATTCCTCTTTTATCCTTAATTCTTCCTTGGCCTTTTCAGCTTCTTTACGTTTTTGCTCTTCCTGTTTCCTGCGAAGTTCTTCCTCAGCTTTTCTCTTTTTCTCAAGCTCTCTTTCCTTTGCCTCCCTATTTAATTTGTCTCTAAGATTTTGTATGGTATTTTTATAACTATTTATGTCTTTCTCTAGTTCTCCCAAATTTTCCAACAATTCTTTAGCACCTTTTGTAACTTTCTTAGCAGTACTATAAACATTGATCTTAGCCACTATTCAATCACCCCCATGTTTTTTGTGGTTAAAGCTAATTCATTTAATATCAAATCCTTGAAGGATAGATCTGTAATTGCTAAAAGGGTGCGTGCCGGCTTACCAATGGATTGACCTAAATCCTGCTTGCTGCCGAGTTTTATTATGTCTATTTTCCTGTGTCTACACATTTCAGTAAATTTTTTCATAGTATTTAATGAAGCGTCCTGACTTATAATAACTAACTGTGCTTTACCTGATTTAATTGATTGTTCTACAGTATATGCACCAGATACTAACTTTCCAGCCCGTTTGGAGAGTCCTATAAGCTGAAATATTTTATCATTGATTGCTCTCACCTTCATTCATTTCATGAATCAAAATTTCATAAATCTCATCTTGGATTGTTTGGTTGAGGGTTCGCTCTAGTATTTTACTTTTTTTAGCCTTTTCAATGCAATTTGAATCTCTGCATATATAGGCACCCCTACCAGGCTTTTTGCCTCTTTCATCATCTATACTTATTTCACCTTCAGGACTTTTGACTACTCTTATAAGCTCTTTTTTTGGTCTCATCTCTCTACAGCTGACGCACATTCTTATAGGTATTTTTCTCTTTTTCAAAGCAACCCCCTCCTATTCAAAGTTTTCTTTATTATATTCTAAAGAACCATTCTCCACACCTTCAATTTCTTCCATTTGGGATATGCTTTTTATATCAATCTTCCAGCCAGTCAATTTTGCAGCTAATCTAGCATTTTGCCCTTCCTTTCCTATGGCCAAGGAAAGTTGATTATCAGGGACTATTACCCTAGCAGACTTTTCAGTCTCATTAATAAATACATCTATTATTTTCGCTGGGCTTAATGCGCTGCCGATAAACTCCCTGGGGTCATCGCTCCATCTGATAACATCTATTTTTTCACTGTTCAATTCATCAACAATATGCTGTACTCTTATACCATGTTGCCCAACGCATGCGCCTACAGGATCTATACTAGGATGATCAGCATAGACAGCAACCTTTGTCCTTGAGCCTGCCTCTCTAGCAATGTTTTTAATAATAACCTCTCCACGTACAATTTCGGGTACTTCCCTTTCAAAAAGTCTCTTAACCAAGTTAGGATGAGTTCTAGATACTAATATTTGAGGGCCTTTATTGGTCATTTTAACCTCTGTAATATATACTATCAGCCGATCATTGACTTTGTAAGCTTCGGTTGAAACCTGTTCATTAGGAGGCATAATACCTTCTGCCTCATCAAGATCCACGTATACATTTCTTCTTTCCACTCGTTGAACCATGCATGGCATTATCTCGTTCTCTCTTTCAATAAACTTTTCATAAGTAATAACTCTCTCAGCTTCTCTTATTCGCTGTATTACTACTTGTTTTGCGTTTTGTGCAGCAATACGGCCAAAATTCTTGGGTGTTACTTCTATCTCTACCACATCGCCCAATTGATATTTAAAGTCAATTTTACGCGCATCTTCCAATAGAATTTCCTGTGTTTCATCTTTAATATCTTCAACAACAGTCTTCAATGCATAGACCTTGACTGAACCTGTTTTCCTGTCAACATTTATTTTTACATTTTGGGTGGTGCCAAAGTTTTTCTTATATGCAGATAGCAATGCAGCTTCAATAGCATTTATTAATATCTCTTTATCAATTCCTTTTTCTCTGGCAATTTGTTCCAAAGCGCCTAAAAACTCCCCGTTCATTTTACAATTTCCTCCTCATAGAGCTAATATTATATTTAAAACTCCACTGCTAATCTAACAATGGCTACTTGATCGCGGTCAAACTCCAAAACTTTATTATCTGCCCTGATCTGTATTTTCCCATCTAGAAGGCCTATTAACTCACCAGTAAAATTCTTAGATCCATTAATGGCCTTATATAGCTTTAAATCAACTTTACGTCCTTTATAACGAACAAAATCCTTATCCTTCTTCAATGGACGATCCAGTCCTGGAGATGAAATTTCAAGAAAATCATAAGTTACCGAAACATTTTTATCTAAAGCTGTATTTATTCTGTCGCTCGCTTCCTGACAATCATCTATGGTTATTCCACCAGGCTTATCAATATACATTCTAAGAAACCAATGAGCGCCCTCCTTCTTGTACTCTACGTCCACCAATTCAAAACCTAGTTCATCCAATATAGGTAATGCAATATCTTGGGCAATGTCTTCCAAGTTTTTTGCCTTTTTCTTTGACACAATCTTCCCTCCAGAATAAATTAATCTTATTATTATTCTTACGCAATAGCATTCAATAATTCTCAAAAATTTTATTAAAGGGTAAATAATACGAAAGAGTGGGGCTTCCCCACTCCGTCTCTAAGCATCGCTATCTAAATCCGTCTTTAATTATAACATTAATAATATGACAATGCAAGCTTAAAATAAGGAGAGCTGGCTTGTTTCAGGAATACCATTTAGTGCACCATGTTTTTTCAAGATTTCGATGGCGGTTTTGGTTATTTTTGTTCGCTCTCTTAGATCTTCTAATGAAATAAACTCTCCCTGTTCTCTTGCTTGAGCAATGCTTAAGGCAGCATTTACACCTACTCCTTGTAAGGTATTTAATGGTGGCCTTATGTATTTATCTACTATAAGAAATCTAGTAGGATGAGACTCATAGAGATCAACAGGTAAAAAGGATATATTTCTGGAATACATCTCCAATACCACTTCCAGCACAGTTAATAAGCTTTTCTCTTTCGCAGTAATGATATTTCCTTTGGACTCCAATTCTTTTATACTTTTCTTTACTTCATCTTTTCCTTCCAACACCATATCTGCATCAAAATCACTAGACTTAATGGTAAAATATGTTGCATAAAAAGCATGAGGATAATATACCTTAAAATATGCTATCCTAAAAGCCATTAAAACATAGGCTGCAGCATGTGCTTTGGGAAACATGTATTTAATTTTTTTACAGGAAGATATAAACCAATCTGGTACACCCTTTTCCACCATGGCCTCTTCAAATTCTGGAGCTAGGCCTTTCCCTTTTCGTACACTCTCCATGATCTGGAATGCTAAAGTTGGTTCTAGACCCTTATATATAAGGTATATCATAATATCATCCCTAGTAGATATAACCTCAGATAGTTGGGCTATTCCGTCCCTGATCAAATCCTGTGCATTATTAAGCCATACATCTGTTCCATGGGATAAGCCACTTATTCGTACTAGTTCACCAATTGTAGTGGGTTTTGTATCTACTAACATTTGCCTTACAAATCTAGTTCCAAACTCCGGAATACCAAAAGTTCCTACTTGGCTACCTATATCTTCAGGTTTGACTCCTAGAGGCTCTGTGCTAGAAAATATACCCATGGTTTTTTCATCGTCTAAAGGAATATTTTTAGCATCCAAACCAGTTAAGTCTTCTAACATTTTAATCATTGTAGGATCATCGTGCCCTAATATATCTAATTTCACAAGGTTATCATGGATAAAATTATAGTCAAAATGAGTGGTTATTACTCCAGAATCCTTATCATCAGCAGGATACTGTATTGGGGTAAATTCAAATATTTCCCTGCTTCTAGGAACAACCATTAATCCGCCTGGATGTTGTCCTGTAGTTCTTTTTACTCCTGTACACCCTGCAACTAGTCTTTTTATTTCAGCGTTGGATACTGTAATACCTTTTTCATCTAAATATTTTTTTACAAAACCGAAAGCAGTTTTTTCGGCTATAGTTCCTATAGTGCCCGCCCTAAATACATAGCCTTCGCCAAAAAGTTCTTCAGCATACTTGTGGGCTGTAGGCTGATATTCTCCTGAAAAGTTTAAGTCAATATCAGGTACCTTATCTCCTTTAAAGCCTAAGAAGACTTCGAAAGGTATATCAAATCCTTCTTTATTATAGTGAGACCCACAATTTGGGCAATTTTTATCCGGCAAATCTATTCCTACGCCGTACTTTGACTTATCAATGTTAAAGTCACTATGCTTGCACTGGGGACAAACATAATGAGGAGGGAGAGGGTTTACCTCAGTTATATCCGTCATAAAGGCTACAAGTGAAGAGCCAACAGATCCTCTGGAACCAACCAAGTAGCCATCGCTTAATGATTTTTTTACCAATTTATGAGCAATATAATATAAAACTGCAAAACCATGCTTTATTATTGAATTAAGCTCCTTTTCTAGACGTTCTGATACTATATCCGGCAAAGGTTTTCCATATATTCTATGTGCTTTTTCCAATGACATTTGCTTTATTTGTTCCTCTGCTCCAGGAATTTCTGGCGTAAACAAGCCATCTGGAATAGGTTGTATGTTATCAATGGATTCTGCTATTCGCCTTGGTGCATGTACTACAATTTCTAAAGCTGTCTCTTTATCTAGATAGCTAAAATCCTTTAGCATCTCCTCGGTTGTCTTATAATAAAGAGGAGGCTGATGATCAGCATCACTATAGCCTTGTCCAGTCATTAAAATCCTTCTATAATACTCATCATGGGGATCCAAAAAATGTACATCACCAGTAGCCACAACAGGTGTACCTATCCTTTTACCTAATTTTACAATGCTTTTATTTATTTTCTCCAATTTTTCAAAGCTTTCTACATGGCCATCCCTTACAAGATAGGCATTATTAGCTATGGGTTGTACTTCTAAGAAATCATAAAATTGTGCTATTTCCGTAACTTCATTGTTAGAAGAGCCCTTTACCATAGCCCTATATAATTCTCCAGCTTCACAACCAGAGCCTATAATTAATCCTTCTCTATATTTCATTAGAATACTCTTAGGGATTCTAGGCCGCCTATAGAAATAATCTATATGGGATTTTGATACCAATTTATATAGATTTTTAAGTCCCGTCTTATTTTTTACCAATATAGTAGCATGATATGCAGGCAAGGAATTGAGATTAGTAATATGAGTGAAAGCTGAATTTATATCTATTAAGCGCTTTACACCCATATCCTCCAATATTTCAAACAATTTTAGCAGTATTTGGCTCGTAGCTGCAGCATCATCATGAGCCCTATGGTGGTTGTCTAACCTGATGCCAAAATGCTTTGCCAAATGATCAAGCTTATGCCTTTTTACATCCTGAACAAGTTCCCTAGACAATACTAGGGTATCAATAACGGGATTATTAATTTCCCATCCTAAGCTTTTAGATTTTTCCTTAATAAAGCCTAGATCAAAGGGTGCATTATGAGCTGCTAGGGCAGCATTACCACAAAACTCCTTAAACCTTTCTAAAGCCTGGTTTATCAAGGGTGCATCCTTAACCATATTATCGTCTATACCAGTGAGTTTAGTAATTTCTGCGGGTATAGGAACTTCAGGATTTACAAAGGTCTGAAAGCTATCTACGATTTCTTTATTAATTATCTTTACAGCACCGATTTCGGTAATGGCATCTTTTTTTGGATCTAAGCCGGTGGTTTCTATATCAAAGACCACTATGGGCTGGTTAAAATCCATATCATTGCCGTTTAATATAAGTGGTCTGCAATCATTAATTAGATAAGCTTCCACGCCATATAAAATCTTAACGCCATATTTTTTACCTGCCTTATAAGCATCAGGAAAAGCCTGTAGTACACCGTGATCTGTAATCGCTATTGCAGGATGCCCCCATTTTGCCGCTCTTGATACTAGGGCGCTTACTGAAGACACACCATCCATAGCACTCATCTGAGTATGAAGATGAAGCTCTACTCTTTTTATTTCTGCATTGTCCTGCCTTTCTGGCCCATCAGTTTTCATTAGGTCATTGAAAATTATAACAACATCTTTTAGATATTTATCATATAAACATTCCCCACGCAGCAAAACCCAATCACCTTTTGCTAGCTGGGACTTTATCTTATCTGCCTGTTCCTTTTCACAGAAAGTCTTTATGGTAATTGAGCTACTATAATCGGTAATGTCCATGCTATATATTATTTTTCCATTTCTGGTCTCCCTAATATCAACATCAAAAATCTTACCCTTTACAATAACTCTACCACTATCCTCTCTCAATTGATCAATAGGAATAGGCTCACCTTTAAAAGCTCTTCCAAAAACTAAATCCTGTTTCTGGCTCAGTCCATTATTATTTTTGGTTTTATTCGTAGATTGCTGAGCTTCTACACTGTTGATTACTTTTTCTATAATAGAGATATTTTCTTGTTCTTTCTTTTCGTTATAATCTTGTTGATAAATTTCTAACTCCTCTTCATCCATAACTAGATGAACCTTACAGTTGAGCCTGTACCATTTTTTTATACACTCTTCAATATACTTACTTACTTTTTTAGCATTAAAAAGCTCAGCAATCATAGGATTATTAATATGTAGCAGTATATTTTCATCTTCTATTTCTAGCCGGCATTTAGACAGCCACCTGGACCATGACAAGCCCTCTCTTTGGGCTCTATTATTAATATCCTCCCATACTTTATTAAAATTTCTATAAAACCACTCTTTGCTGGTAGAATACTCAATAACTATTCTTATATCCTCTATACATCCTAATTTCTCTTTTAAGGAATCTTCTACTTTAGCGATAATTGATGCGTCTATGTAATTGGGAGCCTCTAGTACTATCTCCCAACGTCTTTCTTTTAAATAAACCTTTGTTTTCTTTAGAACACATCCATCAAAGTATTTTATATTATTAGCATCTATAATTTTTTGTAACAAACTGAAATGCTCCCCCTTTACAACTATTAGTTACTCAGTTGTTTGATAATCTCCCAGTACATTTTTGCTCTAGCAGCTACTCCTCTAACCAATCCCATTTTTTCTTCCTTCATGGCATGAGTAACATTGATTAAAGGAACTTTCATTATCCTGAGATTAGAGTTTTTAGCTAATCGGGTAATAGCTATTTCGATTCCAAAACCAGTTTGCCAATCTTCTTGGTCTAATCCATCTAATACCCATCTCTTCATAGCTCTTTGCCCTGTTAGGTAAGGTGCAATTTTCTGAGCAAGATCCGTTACTGATCTACCAGAATAAAAAATCCCTAAGGTCATGTCAGCATAGCCTTTAACAATGGGGAGTATCATATCCTTAACCTGTCCTTGAGTTAGTCCAATTAGATCTGCATCTAAAAAGAGGACTATAGGAGATGTGGTATGCTGTACTCCAGCCCACATTGCCAAGCTCTTCCCTTGATTTTCCTTTTGATCTATAACCTTGACGCCAAAAGAAAGAGCTATTTGTCTAGTTCTATCAGTTGAACCGTCATTAACCACTACTATTTCCGATATTTCTGGAATTTGTGTTATAACAGATAAAACTAAACCTATATTTTTCTCTTCATTATAAGCTGGGATTATTGCAGCTACTTTCATTATCCGTCATCCTCCGGATTTCAGAAATAAGCTTTGATACCGCTTCTTCCTGTGGGTAGGTTCCTATAGTCTTTCCTTTTTTGAATAAAACTACTCTACCCTTACCACCAGCTATACCTATATCAGCTTCCTTAGCTTCTCCAGGTCCGTTTACTACACAGCCCATAACTGCTATTGTGATGGGCACCTTAATATCTTGGATTTGATCTTGTACTTGGCTTACTATCTGTTCCAATTCAATGTTGCATCTTCCACAAGTAGGGCAGGATATGATTTCAATACTGTCTTTTCGTATCCCTAAAGCTTTTAATATTTCTTTACCTACCTTTACTTCTTCAACAGGGTCAGCGGTCAAGGATACTCTTAAGGTATCTCCAATTCCATCTAACAAAAGAGAGCCAATGCCCATAGCTGATTTTATGGTACCACTCCAAGAGGTTCCTGCTTCAGTTACTCCTAAATGAAGAGGATAATCAATATATTTGGATATATAACGATATGCCTCCACTGTTTTGTTTACACTAGACGCTTTTAAAGATATGACTATCTCTTCATAGCCAAACTTTTCTAAAATGCTTATTTGCTCAAGAGCGCTTTCTACCATAGCTTTAGGAGTGTTGCCATACTTATACAAAAAATCCTTTTTAATAGAACCACTGTTGACCCCTATGCGTATAGGAATTAATCGTTCTTTGGCTGCTGCAACAATCTCCTTTACGCCTTTCTCACTTCCAATATTACCTGGATTGATGCGAAGTTTATCTATCCCCTGCTTTATTGAAGCTACCGCTAATCTATAGTCAAAGTGTATATCTGCAACTAACGGAATTTCTGTATTAGCTTTTATCTCTCTTATATTGTTGACACAATCCTCATCAAAAATTGCCAACCGTACTATATCACAGCCAGCTTCCTGCAGCTGGTGAATTTGCCTTATGGTAGCCTGTACATTCCTTGTGTTTGTATTTGTCATAGATTGGACTGTAATAGGTGAGTCCCCACCTATTTTCAGATTTCCCACTCTAACTTTTTTAGTCAACTTTCTATCCATATCAGTCTCCTTTTCTAGAACCACTGTCTAGCAATATCTTTAAAGGTTACCAGAATCATTAATATCATAAGAAGAACAAAACCTACAAAATGAATATAGCCTTCCTTTTGCGCATCAATAGGTTTGCCTCTAAGTCCCTCTACAATTAATAGTACCAATCTACCACCATCCAAAGCAGGGAAGGGGATTAGATTAATAATACCCAAATTTAGGGTAATAATTATTGCAAAATTAATAACATCTTGAATGCCTGATTGAACAGCTTTGTTGATCTCTCCAACTATGCCAACAGGCCCTACTACCTCATTTAAGCCCTGGCCTCTAAAGATCATACTTCCTACCAATTGGACCATTAAAGCGATTAATCTACCTGTCTGGATAAAGGCAAGTTTAATGCTGGATAACAATCCATGACGTTGAAATCTGCCGAAATATATACCTATCTCATATGTGTTTTTTTCTTCATTATAATTTGGAAGTATTTCAAATTCTAATGTATGTCCATCTCTAAGAATGGTTATCTGTAGAGGTTGATTGCCTTCCTCTTGTATTACCTCTCTAACGAGTTCTATACCTTTTTCCTCATTAATTTTATCAACTTCTCTTCCGTTTATGCCTACAATTTTATCGCCTTGCTGCAAACCTGCCCTATGAGCAGGTGAATTATCAATTACTTCTAAAATATCTGTAGAGGTCCTGATGGTACCGAAAGCCATGAAAAATATAGCTAGGAGTAAAATAGCCAGTAAAAAGTTCATCAAAGGCCCCGATAGAATAGTTAAAAAACGTTTCCATACCTTAGCATTGCTAAAAGCTCTAGGATCGTCACTTTTTTCGTCTTCACCTACAAACTTTACGTATCCTCCAATTGGTAAAGCTCTTAATGAAAAAAGTGTTTTGCTACCCTTGCGTTGGTATATTTTCGGTCCCATTCCAATAGAAAACTCCTCTGCCGGTATTCCTACCCAGTTAGCTACTAGAAAATGCCCTAGCTCATGGGCTAATATAATAACACCAAATAATATTAGTGCTGTAATAATCGTTAGCATAATCCACCATCCTTTTTATATAGGAAATTACGAACTTCTTGATCAACAGCCATTATATCTGAAAGCTCAGGATTTTTTATTGTGTTATGAGATTTCATTGCCTCTTCTATTATTATAGGTATATCTGTAAAAGCTAATCTTCTTTTTAAAAATAGATCCACAGCAACTTCATTTGCAGCATTTAGCACTACTGGCATTGTTCCGCCTAATTTTATGGCTTCATAAGCTAATTCAAGACATGGAAAGTTATCTAAATCTGGTTCTTCAAAGGATAAGCTTCCTATTTCTAATAAATTTAGTGGTTTTAAATTAGTCTTAAACCTATAAGGGTAAGTTAAAGCGTATAATATAGGCAACCTCATATCTGGCATTCCAAGTTGTGCCATGAGTGAACCATCAACAAACTCCACCATGGAATGAATTATGCTCTGAGGATGAACCAATACCTGAATTCTATCTACATCTATATCAAACAACCATTTTGCTTCTATAACCTCTAAACCTTTATTCATTAAGGTGGCAGAATCAATGGTTATCTTATGCCCCATTTCCCAATTGGGATGCTTTAAAGCATCTTCTACTGTTACTTTTTTTAACTTATGACTGTCATAACCCCTAAAAGGTCCTCCTGAAGCAGTTAAAATGATCTTATTTATTTCTTTATTATCCTTACATCCTTGAAGGGCCTGAAAAACGGCAGAATGCTCACTATCTACCGGGATAATGCTACCTCCAAATTCTTTAGCAAGCTCATTAACAATATGACCTCCAGTTACCATTACTTCTTTGTTAGCAAGGGCAATATTTTTTCCAGCTTTTAATGCTGCAATTGTAGGCTCCAATCCAGCAATGCCTACAACGGCCATCAACACCACATCTATATCTTCATCAGTAACTAAATCTAATAGAGCATCTTTCCCACTTTTTACCTTAATATTTTGGGGCAGTAATCTTGTATTTAATTCTCTTGCCCTATCTTCATTTATAACCACAACTTTAGATGGTGAAAACAACATTATTTGCTCTTCTAAAAGGTCAATGTTTTGATAGGTAGCAAGAGATTTAATTTCAAAGTGCTCAGGATAATTGCTTAATATATCTAAAGCTTGAGTACCAATAGAGCCTGTTGATCCTATTATAGCTATTCGTTTTTTCAAAACACTACATCCTTTCAAGACTATAAATTTCAGTCTATTATACTAAAAAGGTCAAATAATATATGTAAATTGCGGGCATTACAAATAACAAACTATCAAATCTATCTAATAATCCACCATGACCAGGCAAAAGATTACCAAAGTCTTTTATACCACAATATCTTTTTATGGATGATGCGCACAGGTCTCCGAACTGGGATAATATTCCTCCTAGTAACCCTATAATTCCAAAGTGGTATAAGGGTACATCTAAATTTATAGAATTATTTAATATTAATCCAAATATCATGCTTACTATTATGCTTCCTATTAGTCCACCAAGACTGCCTTCAACGGTCTTATTAGGGCTAATAGAGGGGCAAAGTTTGTTTTTACCAAATGCCCTACCAACAAAATAAGCAAAAGTATCTGTAGACCATGTAACTAAAAAAGTGCAAATAAGCAAATTCATTCCATAGGGGCTAGCTTGAAAGCCTAAAAATATAAGGAAAAAAACCATCATGCCAGGATAGAAGGCTGCAAAGATGGTAGTAAAAACATCCATAATATTAAGTTTCTTGTCAAATATAGGAATAATCAGGCCTATAATTGTAAAAGACATGATTAATATTATAGAATTATTCCACTGATTAATAAAGTTAGAATAAAACAATAAAAAAATGAGTATATAACCTAACCATTTAATGGGCTTATAGCCTTTTATTGCAAAGGCATGATAGAATTCATGCATTAGAATAAATGACATTATAAAAACAGAAATTTTAAAAAACCATCCTCCAAAATAGAGCATAAAAAATATATATAGAATCCCCACAGCCGCACTTAGCACTCTTTGCAATAACATTTTTATTAATCATCCTTCCTCGTCACAATTCCACCATATCGGCGCTGACGATTTTGAAAATCAGAAATAGCATCCAAGTAATGCTCAACACTAAAGTCTGGCCAGTATACTGTGGCATCGGAAAACCATAGCTCTGTATATGCAATTTGATACAATAAAAAATTACTAATCCTCCAATCTCCTCCTGTTCTAATTAGAAGATCGGGATCTGGAATGCCAGCAGTATAAAGATGGTTTGAAATTAGCTCTTCATCAATATCCTCTATATTTAATTCATTGTTCGCTACTTTACTAGCAATCTCTTGGATGGCCATAACAATTTCTGATCTTCCACCGTAGTTTAGGGCTACATTTACCTGCAAACCTGTATTATGTTTGGTTTTGTGAATAGCTCTTTTTACCTCTTCATAAACCTTTGTTGGTAAAACAGAGATATCCCCTATGGTTACTATTTTTACATTATTTTTATGCAAATTTTCTAGTTCCCTATGTAAATATTCAACCAGTAAGTTCATAATAGCTTCTATTTCTTTCTTAGGCCTCTTCCAATTTTCTGTGGAAAAAGCATAAAGGGTTAAATACTTAATGCCTATATCTGAAGTTACTTTAATGATATCCTTTATAGCTTCAACACCCTGGCGATGTCCTGCAGTTCTTGGAAGTCCCCTCTTTTCAGCCCAACGTCCATTTCCATCCATGATAATACAAATATGTTTAGGTATAGGTTTGCTTTTTATTATATCTATCATATATAAATTGTTATTCACTTTTTTTCTCTTTGATTTAAAAAACTTATCAAAATTCATTTCACATTCCTTCTCCAAAAGGTAGATAATAGATAAATTTGCATACCAACTACTTTAAGGCAAATAATAGTACTATTATTTGCCTTAAAGTAGTGATTGTGGTATTTCATTAAATGAACATATAGTTAATTCTAAATTCCCATTGGCAGTTGTTTTTTGCCTGACAATTCGCTTAATACCTGAGTTTACTATATTTTTTTTATAAAAATCATCTGTTATAGTATATTCCTTAATTATAACATTTAATGACTCAAAGTCTTGTCCTAAAATTGTCAATCCCTCGTCTAATCTTAGACCTGTCAATGTAGGTATATCTTTCATTTATACCTCCATAATATCCTTTTCTTTAGCCTTAATTATATCATCAACCTGTTTTATAAAATCATCAGTTATTTTTTGAATTTCATTTTCTGCTGATTTCAATTCATCTTCTGATAGGCCAGAATCCTTTTTCATCTTTTTGATTTTATCATTAGCATTTCTGCGAACCATCCTTATAGCTACCTTTGCTTCTTCACCCATTTTGTTAGCAACTTTAACTAACTCTTTCCTTCTCTCTTCAGTTAGTTCAGGAAAAACTAGTCGAATTACCTTACCATCGTTGCTTGGGGTTATGCCTAAATCTGATTTTAAGATTTCCTTTTCTATATTGGGAATAATATTTGGTTCCCAAGGAGCTATAACTAATAATCTAGGTTCGGGTACAGAGACATTTCCCAGCTGATTTATGGGGGTAGGAACTCCATAATAATCCACCATAATCCTGTCCAATAATTTGGGATTTGCACGCCCAGCTCTTATGCTACTTAATTCGCTGTTGAGGTTGGCTATTGCTTTACTCATAGATTTCTTTGTTTCATTATACAGATCATTGAGCATTTTTATACCTCCTCTATTGTTGTTCCTATTTTTTTACCTAGGATGGCGGCTTTTATATTGTCTCTACTCTCCAAACCGAAAACTATTATAGGTATTTTATTCTCCATACATAGTGTTATGGCAGTAGTATCCATTACTCCTAATCCTCTATTTATTACTTCCATATAACTTAGATTATCTAATTTTTTGGCGCTTGCATTAATTTTAGGATCATCATCATAAACCCCATCAACATTCTTAGCTAATAGTATAACCTGTGCTTCGATTTCAGCAGCACGCAGAGCAGCTGCAGTATCCGTTGAAAAATAAGGATTACCAGTGCCACATGCAAAAATTACTATCCTGCCTTTTTCTAGGTGGCGAACTGCTCGTCTGCGTATGTATGGTTCTGCGATTTGTCTCATCTCTATAGCAGTCTGTACCCTGACAGGGACATTTTTATTCTCTAGTGCATCTTGAAGAGCGAGAGCATTTATTACTGTAGCTAACATCCCCATATGGTCGGCAGTAGTACGATCCATACCAACGCCAGATCTTCCTCTCCAAATATTTCCTCCTCCAACTACAATGGCAACTTCCACTCCCATATTTTTGATCTCAATAACCTGATCAGATATGAGATCAATAATATTGTGATCAATTCCATAACCTTTTGATCCGGCCAGGGCCTCGCCACTTATTTTCAAAACAAGCCTATTGTAAATTGGTTTTGACATTCATAAAACCTCCATCCCTAGTAGTTATATATTTCTACGTTTTATGCTTTTTTCCTTCTTTTTGTTAAACCCTACATTCAATATCATAAGATATAGTAACACAAGCTTTAAAGAAATAAAAGGTGGAATTATTTAAATATTCTCAAAAAAAGAGAACACAGATGTGTTCTCTCCTTAGCCTTGCATTTGACTCATAACTTCAGTTGCAAAATCGTCTTGCCTTTTTTCTAAGCCTTCGCCTTTTTCATATCGAACAAATCTGCGAATACTCATATTCTCACCGATTGTAGCTATTTTTTCGTTGAGAATATCCTGAACTGTCTTATCAGGATCTTTTACAAAAGGCTGTTCTAAAAGGCATATCTCCTTGATATATTTTTCAATCCTGCCTTCTACCATCCTATCTACTATCTTTTCAGGTTTTCCTTCATTCAAAGCTTGAGCTCTTAAAATTTCCTTTTCCTTATCCAATTCTTCTTGCGGGATTTGTTCCCGTGAAACGTATTTAGGATTGGTAGCAGCTATATGCATAGCAATATCTCTAACAAATGACTTGAATTCATCAGTCTTTGCAACAAAGTCGGTTTCACAATTAACTTCTACCAATACTCCAATACGTCCATCGCCATGTATATATGAATCTACTATTCCTTCAGCAGCAATTCTACCTGCCTTTTTAGCTGCTGAAGCTAGACCTCTTTCTCTCAAAAGCTCTACCGCTTTTTCCATATCACCATTTGCATCCTGAAGAGCTCTTTTGCAGTCCATCATTCCTACTCCAGTACGCTCTCTTAGTTCCTTAACCATTGCAGCTGTAATCATTATACATTCCTCCTCCGATATATAATATCATTATATACTATTTATACATTAACCATTAATGAATGTGAATCACTATGTAGCAGATGTTTATCAGTTAATAATATAATTAAGGGAAGAATGGATGTCCCCCTTCTTCCCCAATTGATTACTCCTGTTCTACATCCACATCGGTCAATTGCTCGCCTTGACGTCCTTCTAATATTGCATCAGCAATCTTGGATGTAATTAGTTTAATAGCTCGAATAGCATCATCGTTACCGGGAATTACATAGTCAACTTCATCGGGATCACAATTAGTGTCTACAATCGCAATAATCGGAATGCCTAATTTACGCGCTTCAGCTACTGCGATTCTTTCTTTTCTTGGATCCACAATATAAACAGCTGCAGGAAGCTTTTTCATGTTTTTGATTCCACCTAGATTCCTTTCTAGCTTGTCTCTTTCTAGGCGCAATTTAATGACTTCTTTCTTAGGAAGCACATCAAAAGAACCATCTTCTTCCATTTGGTTTAAACGGTGCAAAGCTTCTATTCTTTGGCTGATGGTCTTAAAGTTGGTCAGCATTCCTCCCAACCATCTCTGGTTTACATAATGCATTCCACATCTTTGTGCTTCGTATTCAATAGCTTCTTGAGCCTGTTTTTTTGTACCTACAAATAATATTTCTTTACCCTCTGCAGCTAGATCACGGATAAAATTATAAGCTTCCTCCATCTTTCGTACAGTTTGTTGTAAGTCGACGATGTAAATGCCATTTCTCTCAGTAAAGATATATGGTGCCATTTTAGGATTCCATCTGCGTGTTTGATGTCCAAAATGCACACCAGCTTCTAATAATTCTTTCATTGTTACAACTGACATAAATCTTCACCTCCTCAGTTAATCCTCCTCTTTCATCATCCAGAAAGGAAACCTATACAGGCACTGCCCCTTCTATCTGAAAGAGTGTGTTTTCACCGTCAGTAGTATATCACAACTATTGACAATTATCAAGATTTTTTTCTAGCTTTTCATATAGTTATATCTACAAAAGTACCCTTATCATCCTCAGTGAATAAAGCTTTATCTTTATTTGTTTTTTGCTGACCATGATTTTTTTTATTATTTGAAAAATAATCCTTTGCCTTAGATTTATTGGAACCATCCCGATCAATTCTTTTATTTTTTGTTGATTGAGTTGAAACAACCTGCCTTTGCTGCTGAAGAACCTGTCTTTGAGTCTCTACGGAGATGCCTTGCTGACTATTTAAGGCTTGACTATTCTGATTGTAATCTTTTACAAAATGGTCAGTCTTTTGAATAGTGACCTGCATATCTATTGGCCTAATAGACATCTCTATCCTCCTAACCTAGAAATGCAGTCCTTACTACTTCTCCATGTTTCCTTATAAAAGAAACATGTTGTTCCTCATCCTTAATATAAAGAGCACTTGAGCCAATTTCTATTTTGACTCCAGGATATATTCTATCTTGTACATTTACCCGACCTTTAGCTGCATCTTTGAAAATTTCCTCCAATTCTACAATACGTTTCTTTATTTCTGGAAGTCTTTTGCTATATTTTAACTTAGTTTTAATGGCCTTTATTCGCAAATTACTTTTATCTAAAGACAATCGTCCCTTAGATTCCATTTTATTTAGCAAATTGAGTATCTGATCTGATTTTTTTAATTCATCTAATATTTCATCCAATTCGGCAGTTAATCTTGAATGTTCTTCCCTCAATATTGGACTAGTACCAACTTTGAGCTCTGTTACAGTGGCCATAGGAGATCCAATAACTACTGCAGATATAGAATCGCCTGCACAAATGGAGCTTCCTGCAATTAAGCCTTTTCTTCCTGCAACCTCAACCTTTCCGCCACAATTAATATTGCTGTGGAGTATTGCTTCAGTTGTAACGTTTCCTTTAGCTGAAACCGTACTATTTTCGATAAAACGTGCTATAACATTGCCTTGGGTTTCAATAATGCCTTTGCCCATTCCCTGTATACCTTTTTTTAATACAACATCACCCTGCGCTGTTAAATTGGCACCTTCTACTACACCTCTTACTTCAATATACCCTCCGGCTTTTACTTCAAACCCGGTTAATACATTTCCGTTTATAATGACGTTTCCAATGAAATCAATATTCCCTGTGGAATTATCAACATTACCAAAAACTTCATAAACGGCATATACATTAATTTTTCCATCTATCATCTCAGCTTTTCCATCTATTGCTGCCAATAATTCTAGCCCATCCTCTGACAGTATTACGTTTTTGCCCTTGGGCAATGAAAGCCTTTTGCCTGGTTTTGCCTCAATAACCTTATCTAAAACAGTTTTGCCAGGTATGCCTTCAGTGTGAGGGGTTAAGCTTGCTAATAGTTGCCCTTTTTTTACATTTTGAATTAGATCCAAATGTCTGTAATCAACAGTTCCATCTTCTAATATTTTCGGTTTTGCCACAGGATTTATATTAATATGGTATGTAATTTTTGCATCTTGTCCTTTTTGAGCTGGCTGTCCGTAAGCAATAGGTACTTCCTTATAATACTCTTCCTTCTTCAACATTTGCTCTATTGCTTTATGGTCTATTCCAAAAACAATACCCTCTTTATTTAAGAAATCTATGACCTCTTCTAAGCTTAGTTTTTTACCACCATGAGCAGGTAATAGCTTAGCCCGTGCTTCCATGCCCCCATTAACAACCCTCACTTTAATCTCTTGATCTAACATCTTCTCTTTTTGGGTAGGAGCTATTTTTGCCTTGTTGCCAGGTGATATATACATAGCATTATATACAGCATTAGTGTCGATGCCGATAATGCTTTTTCGTTTTAAAATATCCAATATTTCAGTCTCATCTTCTTTTGTTAATCCATTCTCAGAAGGAAAGACAGTCAAGTAAACTCCATCCTCTTGGTACTCAATTGAATAATTAGCAAGCTTTACATTATTCATGGTTACCCCCCCTTACTAAAACACATTAACTCGTTTAAGCATATTTTTCAATCTAATCAGGGCTTTGGAATGTAGCTGAGATACTCGTGATTCGGATACACCAATAATCATGCCAATTTCTTTAAGGGTTAATTCTTCAAAATAATATAAGCTTATTACTTTCTTTTCTTTTTCTGGTAATGTTTCTATAAACTCGATTAATATTCTTTTTAGTTCTTCTATTACTGCCTGCTCTTCTGGTGTATAGCTATCACTCGTCAAAGTTGTGTTACCTATTATTTCAAGGACTTGTTCATCTAAAGACATAATAGAAAAGCTATGAACTTGTCCTAATAATCTATGCAAATCCTCTACTGATATTCCCATATGGTTTGCTAGTTCATCATCTTCTACTTGTCTTCCCAATTTCATTTCCAACTTTTCCATGGTTTTCTCTACTTCTTTTGCTTTGTTTCTTAAACTCCTAGGAATCCAATCTTGTTCTCGAATCTGATCTATTATGGCTCCTCTTATTCGAAAAGAAGCATAGGTTTCAAACTTAGTTCCCTTATCTATATCGAATTTTTCAATAGCATCTATTAAACCAAATATTCCATAACCCATTAGATCATCTACATCTATATAATCGCTATATCTAGGGGCAATTCTATTTACAACTCTATTTACCAATTGACTATAGTATTCTATTATCTGGTTTCTAAGCTGAACATCTCCGTTCTTTTTATATTGAATCCACAATTGTCTTATACCGTCGTCGTCTTTTTGTATCATATGCTCCTCCTAATTTCTGGAGTAGTTAGATTAAATCTCTTTGATGCCATGTCCAATTGTTTTTACCAATAAAACTCCTGTTTCAGCATATAATTCAATGCTTCTACCATAGTTACCTCCTGTATCTTGAGCTATTACTGGAATATTTAGACTATCTAATACCTCTAGAGTAGAAATTACATTTCTTTCGCCTATTTTAAGTAAGTTATTATCATTTGTAGCAGATGTAAACATTTGTGCTCCGCCTGCTATTTTGGCTTTTAGCCTATCTTTTTTAGCTCCCATATCTAGCATTTTTTCTATTAAAAGCAATATTGCAGTGTCTGCAAATTTTGCCCTGTTTTGATTGTTTTTTATCACTTTACTTGATGGTAGCATAATATGAGATAAGCCGGCAACCTTTACATGTTCATCATATAAAGCAATACCTACACATGAACCCAGCCCCAAAGTAACTAAAATACCTGGTGATTTTACTACATTTAGATCTGCCATACCTACTTTTATTCTTTCTATCATTTATAAACTCCTAAAGCTTTTAATATAATAGGATATGAATCAATATTAGGCATCAGAAAAAAATTGCTTTCTATTTTATTTAAACCATCAATGAAGATATTTTCTATAAATAAAGCTTGTTCACCCATTTGGCCAAATTCAATCATTGGTACACTTAATATGGCTCCTGCCATATCAAAGGCAAAAGCTGGAGTTGAATGTTTAATACTAAGTCCCGTTAATACGGATATAGAACCTAGATAGGCACCGGCTAGAATATTTCCTACCTCTTGCAGAGCTGAGCGTTCCAGCGGAGAAAAGTCATCCTCATTTTTTATAGAATAGTTGGGTATCAATAGGGATAGTAGGTTATTAGCTGAAACTTTATCTAGTACAAACAAAATAGTGCCTTGAATATCACCTGTAAATTCTAGATAAACTCCAGCTACTAAAGTTTCTGCCCCTCCTATTACCATTTCAATTTGGTTGAAGTGTATTAGCTTAACTTCTGGTACATTCATATCTATCCTTCTACTCAACAACTTGGATAAAGATGTGGCAGCATTTCCAGCACCTATGTTGCCAATCTCTTTTAAAACATCAAGATGCATACCATCTAGAAAATCCATATCTATTCCCCTATATCTAATGTTTTTTCTAAATCTAAAGCCAATATGTAATTTCCATCTAACTCAATAATCTTAGAAATAAAATCATTTTTCCTATCTTGAAATATGCCTTCACTTGATTGTATGTTTTCCTCAGAAATAGTAATTACATCCTTGACTAAATCTACTACTAAGCCTATTCTATAATCATCAAAATTACAGATAATAATACGGGTATCATCATCATATTCTTTATCATCCATGCCAAGTCTTTTTCTTAGATTTATAATAGGTATTATGTCTCCTCTTATATTAGTTACTCCTAAAACATAATTAGGAGTTTTAGGAACTGGAGTAATGCTTGACATTCTTTCTACAGATTCAATCATCATAACATCCAACCCAAAATTTTCCTGACCTAAAGTAAAGCTAATAAACTGTTTGTCATTGGCACTAACTTTTCTCTCCATTATCCTCGCCTCCTTATAACTAAGCTAGACGGTTGATGTCTAATATTAATGCTACCCGTCCATCTCCTAAGATAGTTGCACCAGAGATAATTTTGATATTTGACAAATATTTGCCTAAAGATTTTATAACAATTTCTTGCTGTCCTATCAAATCTCCTATGGTTAGGGCAGACAGTTTTTCACCCTTTTTTATAACCACCAGTGTGATAACCTCATCCTTAGATCCTTTATCACTCTCTATCTCTAACTCTCGCTCTAATCGGACCAATGGAATTAAAGCACCTCTGTAGGTAATAACTTCCTCTCCTCTAAGTACTTTAACATCTGATAAAGATATATCAATAATTTCTTGAACAGAACTTAAGGGTATGGCAAAAATCTCATTGGAAACTTCAACTAGTAATGCTTGGATTATAGATAAAGTCAAAGGTAAACGAACAATAAACCTGGTTCCCTTACCAAGTTCTGTTTCTACTTCTATTAGTCCACCCATTGCTTCAATCTTTGTCTTTACCACATCCATTCCTACTCCACGGCCTGAAATATCCGATACAGATTCTGCAGTGCTAAAACCTGGTTGAAACATTAGATCAATTATATCTTTTTCACCTAATTGACTAGCTTTATCTTCAGTAATTAAGCCCTTGCTGATAGCGCTATCTACAATACTTTGGTAATTTATTCCACGACCATCATCTTTTACTTCAATAACTACATTATTTCCATCATGATAAGCTATTAGATCCACCGTTCCTTCTGGATCTTTACCCGTCTTTATTCTTTCCTCTGGTAATTCTATTCCATGGTCAATAGCATTTCGAAGCAAATGTATTAATGGGTCTCCAATTTCATCAATAATAGTCCGGTCTACTTCAGTATCGGCTCCCACAATATTTAATTTAATACGTTTATGGGTGTTTTTAGCTAAATCTCTTACTACTCTTGGGAAACGATTAAATACCATTTCTATAGGAACCATCCGAACCTTCATAACGGCGTCATGGAGCTCATTTGCAACTCTAGAAAGGTATTCCATATTTTCTGTCATTCCAGAATCAGCGTTATTACTACTCAAATCTTCCATTGTATTCTTTATTATAATTAACTCACTAACTAAATTCATTAGCAAATCTAATCTTTCAATATCTACTCTGATACTACGTGCTTGTCGGTGACTTGGTCCATTGTTTTTCTGTTGTTTATCTTCTATTTTTGTGTTTTTGTCTTCAATCTTTTTAAATGATTTCTCTAAATTGTATTCAGCTTTTTTTATTTTTACTGAATCAATCTCAGAAATTGACTCCAATCTTGACTGTATATTTGCTTGATCGTCTTTAGCAAGGAGCAATAGGTAAAATGTGTCTTCAAATTTTTCTTCTTCAATATCCTGAACATGAGGAACCGATTTAATTATTTCACCAAAAATCTCCGATGCCTGAAAAACCATATAAGCTCTTGCTGCTTTTAATAAGCAAGTAGGCTGTAGTCTAACTTCAATCCAATAAGGAGTTAAGCCTTGTTCCATTCCAGCTGTTATAACACTTAATTGATATTCATCCAGCTCCATACCTTTTTCAAATTCCTGTTTAGTTGTGGCGTCAATAGGAGATGTTATGGGGTCTTTTAGTTTTGATAATAAATCTGTAACATCTCTATCTCTTTCCCGTCCAAATTCAATAACATCCTGTACTAAAGCATCCAGAGTATCAGTACACTCTAGTAAAATATCTATTAGCTGAGAGGTAACCTCTTTTTTTTGATTACGGATATCATCAAGGATGTTTTCCATGTTGTGGGTTATATCAGTAATCAAATGCAATCCTAGAGTACCTGCCATACCTTTAAGGGTATGTGCTGCTCGAAATATTTCGTTAACAGCTTCCAGGTTGTTGGTATCAACTTCTAGTTCCAATAAATTATCATTTAGGACTTGTATGTGCTCCTTACTCTCCTCCGCGAAAAGATCCATATATCGATTATTATCCATTGACTTATAACACCTCCTAAGTACTATACAAAACCCTTGCTTATTAGTTCTCGCTGTTCTTCAAAAATAAATTTAACTATACGGTCTTGAGTTGCATTAGGGATATCCACAAATGTAATTCCCATATCATATTTGTAAGCCAATTTATCATCCAAACCAACTCTGACTACTCTACCTTTAACAGTTACAGATTCATTAGAATTAAGCTTAATGTTGCATTTAACAATTGCATCCACATTGAGTTTTTGGTCTATATTTAATCTTAATCCATTGCCACTAATATCTACACTGTAACCTTTTAGTATGGGGGTATCTTCTTTATTATCCAATAGCTTAAGTTCAACTGGTAATACAATCTTAAGCCTATAAAATTGCCTTCTTTGAATTTTTTCTATAGAGGAAATTTGTCTAATGCTAATTACATCAGCATTTTCAATCTTAAATCTATTTACTGGTTCACCATCAAATGCAAAGCAGCCATCTTCTTTAAAGAATAGTACTCTTATAAAATCATCAGGTCTTATTACAATAGGTATCCCATCACGCATTGGTTGAGTAACTACCAACTCGCCCTTTGAATTTATATCTTGCAGCATACTAAAGCCTTTTATATCTTCCCTAGAATCTCTCTTAACAATAATTTCAAGTTTTTCACCAATCTCAATCATATCTTTTATATCCATTTTACCCCAGCTCCATGAGTTATTATTTGCTTTGACCCAATCCCTCAATTAGCTTTAAATAAGCTTAAAAATTTCCTAATATATGAAGTCATTCCAGCATTATACCCTATATCCTTGCTATCTTCATTTATCAATCTTCTAGCCACAATCCTTATTTGTCTTGAAGCTTGACATCTGGGATAGCTCAAAGCACAGGGAACTTGTTCCTTAATAGACTTAGGTATATGGTTGTCTTCTAAAATATATCCTAGGCTGTTTATTTTTATTTTTAGGAATCTTTCTGCAGCTCTTGTAAACTTATCCAAAATTTCTTGAGCCTCGTAAACAGTTTCAGCTTTATTTATTATTAAGCGCAAAACTAAATCTCGCCTTGTGGTGGAAATAATCTTAGTTAAGGCATAGGCATCGGTGATGGCTGTAGGCTCAGGTGTGACTATTAATAAAACTTCATCAGCTGCTAAAACCATTTTTACTATATTGTCCGTTGCACCTGCACCTGTATCAATAAGAACAATGTCAGCTATCTGATTTAGTTCATCTATTTTACTCAAAAATACATCAAGTTCTTTAGAACCTAGATTAACTAGCTCTTTTATACCAGAACCACCTGATATAAATCTAATTCCATAAGGCCCCTCAACCATAACCTCTTTTAGACTCATTTGTCCAGTAATAATTTCACGAAGACCATATCTAGAACTAATACCCAGCATTAGGTCAACATTAGCCAGCCCAAAGTCACCGTCGATTATAACTATTCTGTACCCCATCTTAGCTAAAGAAATTGCTAAGTTTATTGTAAAGCTTGTTTTACCAACTCCTCCTTTCCCACTGGTTATGGTAATAACCCTAGCACAACCAGTATTATCTACTTTCCTATTCAGTTGTAGTGTAGATACTATTTGCCTAAGTTGTTCAGCTTGATCCCTCATAGCTCCATATTCCCTAACAATAAATCTTTAATTTTATCTATATTGGCAATTTCGATATCAGTGGGTACATTTTGGCCGGTGGTAATATAAGATATTGGTTTTTTAGATAATAAACAACAATTTAATATAGCACCATATGTTGTTACCTCATCTAGCTTAGTGAATAGCATACTATAATTAGGTAAAAACTTATAAGTATTAATTATGTTAACACACCCTTGTGGGCTTGTATTGCTACTTATAACTAAACATATTTCATCTATATCCCCAAAGGCAATCATTTCGCTTATTTCTTTTTCATGATCCTCATCCTTCATACTTCTACCTGCTGTATCAATTAAAACAATATCTTTATCTTTGTATTCTTCTAAAGCTTTAGAAATCTCACTTGGAGTATATATAATACTCATAGGAATCTCTAAAATCTCTGCATATATTTTCAACTGATCTACTGCCGCAATTCTATATGTATCAGCCGTTATAAGCCCTACTTTTTTCTTTTGTTCTATGGTAAATCTAGCTGCTAATTTTGCTAATGTAGTTGTTTTCCCTACACCAGTGGGCCCAACAAATAGAGCTACCTTTCTTTGTCCAGGCAATACTTCAATAGGTTTAGCTTCATTTCCTAAACACTCAACTATTACTTGCTCAAAGCATTTAGAAAACTCTAGACCATTTTTACTCTGTAGTTCCTTTGTTCTATTTATTATATCAGCTGCATATTCTTTTCGAACTTCATTATCTAATAGTCCATCATAATATTTCTGACCTTGATCCATGAATTCTTGCTTTGCTTTTATGGAATTATGGGAAAATTGATTTACTAATTTCTGCATCATCTGTCCCATAGCATCCACTTTTTTTTCTAAGTTATCAAAAACCTCTTTGTTATATTGAGTTTCTTCGGATTGATGGATCTTTTGACCATTCTTACTCTTTGGTATAACTATTTCATGATCAATAGCAGCTGTAACTTCCATTAAGGGTTTGGAAAACCAGCCTGTGATACCTTTCCTCCTTATTCGCCTTGTATTTAATATAACGGCATCAGAACCTAAATCCATTTTAACTTGTGCCATTGCCTCCTGAGTTGTATTACCAATATACCGTTTTATTATCATAGATTTATCCACTCACCACCCCTAAAGATTGTATCTCTACTCTGCTATCCAGTTCGTTATAGGACAGCACTACTAGATCTGGCATTATTTGCTCAGTCAATCTTTTGAAATAGATTCTTACTACTGGTGAAGTTAAAACAATAGGAGTTACTCCTAATGAGGACACCCTCTCTATTTCATTCATAAGATTTGCAAATATCCGTTGGGTTTTTTCAGGCGCTAAAGAAAGATAGGAACCATGCTCTGTTTGTTGTACATTGTCCATAATTTCTTTCTCTAGTTCATTGTCAAGTGTCAAAACTTTACCCTTGTTGTCACCAATAAATTTCTGAGTTATAGTTCGATAAAGAGCTTGTCTAACATACTCTGTCAAAATATCAGGATCCCTTACTATACCTGCATAGTCAGCCAAGGTTTCTAGGATGGTTACCATATCGCGAATAGATACACCTTCTTTTATTAAATTAGCTAATACCTTCTGAAGCTCTCCTAATGATAGCAATTTAGGAACAACTTCATCGACTAATACACTATTTTTCTCTCTTAGGTTATCTAGCAGCATCTGAACTTCTTGACGTCCTATTAGTTCATGACCATGCTCCTTAATGACCTCGGTTAAATGAGTGGCAATCACAGAAGGAGGATCTACTACAGTATATCCCATGAGTTCTGCTCTCTCCCGATGCTCTTCATCAACCCATTTGGCAGGTAAACCAAAAGCTGGCTCTACGGTATCAATACCTGGAATTTCACCTTCAGCTAAACCAGAATCCATAGCCAAGAAACGGTCTGCTATCACTTCGCCCCTAGCTACAACATTTCCTCTAATCTTTATAACATATTCGTTGGGATTTAACTGTATATTATCACGTAACCTTACTACAGGCACAATCAAGCCCAATTCTAAAGCCATCTGTCTTCTTATCATTACTACCCTGTCAAGCAAATCTCCTCCTTGGTTTACATCAGCCAAGGGAATAATGCCATAACCGAATTCTAATTCAATAGGATCTACATCTAGAAGATTTACAACATTTTCTGGTCTTCTAATATCTTCGATCTCTTGTCTAGCAATATCTTCTTCCTCTTTAGCTGGAGCTGCACTTTGAGCTCTAAGTAAAGCATAACCTAAATAAATAAGAAAACCTCCCGGAGGTAAAAGTACCCATACAGGAAAGCCTGGGAAAAGGGACATTAAACATAAGAGTACACCAGAAATCATCAAAACCATTGGTTGACCTGTTATTTGATTAAATAAATCCTGCCCCATGCTGGATTCTGAAGCAGCTTTTGTAACCACAATACCTGTAGCGGTAGAAATGAGAAGTGCTGGAATTTGTGTTACTAATCCGTCACCTACTGTCAGTAAGGTATATGTAGATATTACCTCACTAAGATCCATATTCATTGTGGTAAATCCTACTATCATACCGCCAATTATATTTATAATAGTAATGATTATACCTACAATGGCATCACCTTTTACAAACTTACTAGCTCCATCCATGGCCCCATAAAAGTCTGCTTCCCTTTGAATTTCCTGTCTTCTTCTCCTGGCGTCTCCCTCATCAATTAAACCAGAGTTTAAATCTGCATCTATAGCCATCTGTTTTCCTGGCATGGCATCTAGTGTGAATCTTGCAGCTACTTCAGAAACTCTTTCAGAACCTTTGGTTATAACTACAAATTGTACTACAATTATAATAAGAAATATAACTAAACCTACACCTATATTTCCTCTAACTACAAAATTTCCGAAGGTTTCAATTACCTTTCCAGCGGAAGCTTCTGATAAAATAAGCCTAGTGGAAGATACATTTAATCCAAGTCTAAATAATGTGGTAATTAACAACAACGAGGGAAAGATAGAAAAATCCAAAGCATTTTTAACAAAAATACTGACAAGCAAAATAATTAATGACAATGCAAGATTTAGGGTCAGCAATACATCCAGTACTGCTTGGTTCAAAGGGAAAATGATTAATAGAACAATTGCTATAACTATAAAAGCTAATAAACTATCTGCAAATTTCAACCCTAAACCCTCCTTTAGGCAGTAAATTTCCTTTTATATTATATAGTCTTTCCCTTTAGCTCATATACAAATGCAAGTACCTCAGCAACTGCTTGGAAAAGCTCTGGAGGAATCTCTTGTCCTACTTCAGTGGAGTTATATAAGGCATGGGCCAAAGGTTTATTTTCTGTAACAATTACATTATGTTTTTGAGCAATTTCTTTAATTTTAAGAGCTAGGTAATCCTTCCCCTTAGCAACTACTACTGGGGCGTTATCCCTGTCAGCATCGTATCTAAGGGCTACAGCATAATGAATAGGATTGGTTATAACTACATCTGCTTTTGGAATTTCCTGCATCATTCTACGCATTCCTAACTCTCTTTGCTTACTTCTAATACGGGAACGAACTTGTGGATCCCCTTCCATTAACTTGTATTCATCTTTTACTTCCTGCTTGGTCATCATTAAATCAATTTCATATTGCCACCACTGATAACCAAAATCAAAAACAGAAAATACAAGCAAAATAACAGTAATTTTTATGGCAATGTCATAAGCATTATTTAATATTAAGGGAATACTTTTTGTAATGTCTACTGAGTACCAAAGATAAATTTGTCCAAATCCTTTTTTTATCTCAGTATACACCACACTCCCAATAATAACTAGTTTTATTATTGATTTAGCCAATTCTACTAGAGATCTTTTAGAAAATATCCTTTTAAATCCTTCCAATGGATTAATTCTACTTAACTTTGGAGTAATGGTTTTAGTAGTGAATAAAAACCCCACTTGTACATAATTGGCTATTAAGCCAGCTGCCATAACTATTAACATAAAGGGGCCTATAGTCGCTATTATCAGCCAACATATATTCATTCCCAGCTTTCTAAGCCCTTCGAAAGAATATACTTGATCTATGTAAATGCGTCCGTTAAGAAATCCTATGTATGTTTTCTTTAAGTTATCTAGTATAGTAGGAAATATGATCTTTAAAGAAGTAAAGGCGGCTAATAGAACTATGGCAGAGTTTACTTCTACACTCCGAAAAACTTGGCCTCTTTCCCTTGCATCCCGTCTTTTCTTTAAGGTAGCTTTTTCGGTTTTTTCACCTGCAAAAAGTTGAAGGTCTATTGCTTTAATGCCATGAATCACTCAATCATCATTCCCCTCAAAGCTTTACCAATATCATTAAACATTCCATCATAAACTCCCTTTAATGAGCTAATATATAGTGGTAAAAAGACTAAAATAGCTATGAGTCCTATAAAAATTTTGATTGGAATACCCACAATAAATACATTCATCTGGGGAACTGTTCTTACTAGTATTCCAAAAGCTACCTCAGATAGGAAGGTTATAGCAATTATTGGTAACGCTATTTTAACAGCTAATATAAAAGAATTTGCAAAAAAACTAATCATTAGATTAGCTAATTCCTTAGTTACCTTCCCCTCTCCTAAAGGAACAATATCGTAGCTGAAAGAAATTATTTTTATTAAGGTATGGTGGCCATCTAAAACAAAGAACACTAACAGAGCAAGGATATTTTTAAAGTTGCCCATAAGTGGAACTTGTATACTGCTTTGGGGATCGATTACGTTAACCATACCAAAACCTATTTGGGTGTCTATTAGCTGTCCTGCAGTCCATATGGAAGAAAAGAAAATCGTTGTAATAAAACCAATGGTAAAACCTATCAAAAGCTCCCTTAAAATTAATATTCCAAATTCAAGAAAAGACCAAAACTCTAATTGGCTATCTAAAAACCTATTGCTAAATACAATATAAGCTAAGAGTAATGACAAACCCCATTTGAGGTAATTAGGTATACTCTGCCTGCCAAAGACTGGGGACATCATAAAAAGCCCGGTCATCCGAACTAACACTAACAAAAAAACCTGAAATTTAAAGATATTCATCTATATATCACAACCCAGTTAATGTGTTTATAGAGTCAAATAAGTTAGTTGTAAACTCAGACATAGTCTTTATAATCCAAGGTCCAAATATTAGTAATGCTATTGCTACTGCTAAAATTTTAGGGATAAAAACCAATGTTTGTTCATTTATCTGGGTTGTAGCTTGAAATATAGCAACTATCAAGCCCACTATCAACCCAAAACCTAACATTGGAGCAGCTATAATAATTCCAGTATATATAGCTTGTTGAGCAATTGCAATGACTTGCCCTTCACTCATTGTTGTCCCCCCTATCCTTATCTAAAGCCAGTAATCAAGGTTTTAATTACTAAGTTCCAACCATCCACCATTATAAATAAGAGAATTTTAAAAGGTAGAGATATCATAACAGGTGGCAACATCATCATTCCCATGGACATTAATGTGCTGGCCACCACCATATCTACGATGATAAAAGGAACATAAATTAAAAATCCTATCTGAAAGGCTGTCTTGAGCTCGCTAATAATAAATGAAGGTATCAAAACGTTGTTTGGTACATCTTCCAAGGTTACAGGATAATCCATACCTGATAGATTAATAAATAATTCTAAATCTTTTTCCCGAGTCTGTTTGAACATAAATTCTCTAATGGGCCTCATAGACTCTTCTAAAGCTTGTTCCTGATCCATTTGCCCTGATAAGTAAGGTTGTATAGCATTTTCATTAATCTCAGTCCCTATAGGCGACATGAGGAAAAAAGTTAAGAATAGAGCTAGACCAATTAATACTTGATTTGGCGGCATTTGCTGAGTGCCTAAGGCATTTCTTGTAAAGGATAAAACTATTATAATCCTGGTAAAGGAAGTCATCATTATTAAAATCGAAGGAGCCAAGGTCAGAACAGTAAGTAAAAATAGGATTTCAAAGCCATTTAGTGGTTCTCCAGATGGGCCGGTCCCTTCCAATCGTATACCTAAATTAATAGGTGTTTCAACTTGAGCTTTAGAATAAGGTGTATAAACAACCATTATTCCTGTTATTACAATTAAGCAAAAGCATATTTTTAATATTAGTTCTTTCTTCAATAAAACCAACCCCGATTTTCTTCCATAAATTTCATTCTATATTGTTTTGATTAATTAAGTTACCCATTGACTAGTGAATTCTATTCATACCTTGGCCTTTATCCTTTTTCTTATTACCTAATCTATTTATATACGCCTCAAAGATATTGCTGAAGGAACCACTACTATCATCTGATATAGATACTAATTCCGCCTCATTCAATTCGCTAATTAGTTCAATATGATGATTGGTAATACCAATCACAAAAAAACGTTTCCCTGCTTGAATAATACAAATGGATTTATCATTACCCAAAAACACCCTATCCAACACTTTTATATGTCTAGCAGTATTGGAATAGGACATCTTAGAGCCTATAAATTTAGTAAAGTAATAGGCTGCAAAAAGCACTACTATAAATCCTATAAACAGTAAGGATATATGGAGAAATTCTTTCATTACATAAACACTTTCCTTACTGCTTCAAGTACTCTCTCAGCTTGAAAGGGTTTAACAATAAAATCTTTTGCTCCCGCTTGTATTGATTCAATAACCATAGCTTGCTGTCCCATAGCCGAACACATTATGATATTAGCATTCTGATCTATCTTCTTTATACCCTTTACTGCCTGAATACCATCAACTTCTGGCATGGTTATGTCCATAATAACCAAATCAGGATTTAATTCTTTGTACTTTTCTATGGCCTTTGCGCCATTTTCAGCCTCCCCAACTACAGTGTATCCGTTCTTTGTCAATATATCTTTGATCATCATTCTCATAAAAGCTGCATCATCTACAACAAGTATTTTTTTGCTCATTGATCATACCTACCTTTCCATATGATTATCTTAAGTTGGAAATTCTGTTTGATGGACTTACTATATCTGTTATGCGCACTCCAAAATTATCGTCTATGACTACTACTTCACCTTTTGCTATTATTTTACCATTAACTAAAATATCCACCGGTTCTCCCGCCATTTTATCTAACTCTATTATAGAACCTGAATTGAGTTCCAAAATATCTTGAATCTTTTTTTGAGTCCTACCTAGTTCAACAGATATTTCTAGAGGAACATCCAAAATAAGATCAATATTTCTGCTTTGGGAATCCACCGGTGTTTCATCCAAGGGCTGGAAAACTACAGGCTGTACTCCTACCGCTACTGTATCCTCATAATTATTGGAGGTATGGGTTTCCATTGGTCTATCACTATAAACACTTCCATGCCCTTGAACAGCTGATTGTTGGTCAAAGGATGGTTGATCATATAATTGTTGTTCATTTGGTTGTGATTCATTGATTTGGGCATTATTAATTTGTTGTTCATCACCACCATCGCCATACATTAGAGTTCTTACCATATCCTTAGCGAAGTCAATAGGTATTAATTGCATAATATAGCTGTTAAGTATGCCAGGGATTTCCATTTTAAAGTTAACCTTTACAATAGGTTCATTGGAATCGAATTTACTATTTGGTTTTTCTTGTTCAAAGTCAATAGTAAGAACATTAGGAGGTGAAATTCCAATATCCTTACCAAACATGGAGGCAAGAGACGTTGCTGCTGAACCCATCATTTGATTCATAACCTCACTAATGGCACTTAATTGCAGTTCATTTAACTCTCCTTCAATGTTTGTACCGTCACCACCCATCAAAAGATCGGTTATAACTTTAACATCATCTTCTTTTATAATTAATAAATTATTGCCCTCTAATCCTTTAGTATATTGGATTTCTACGGCTACAAAAGGTATGGGATACTGCATTGCTATCTCAGTCAAGGAGGTAACTGTGACCTCAGGAGTAGTTATTGTCACCTTATGGCTAAGCAGGGTATACAAGGTAGTTGCAGCAGTGCCCATGACAATATTTCCTATTTCACCTAAAGCATCTATCTCTTCCTCAGTCAATTGTTCATAAGAGCTATTGTTATCTTCAATATTATCCATAGTTCCTTTCAACAGGGCATCTATTTCCTCTTGAGAAAGTAGTTCATTCATCTTCAGTCTCCCCTCCTTTCAATTTCGTTATTTGAACTGCATATTTGTTATTCTTTGTACCAATTATTCCTTCAAATTTTTCTACGCCCCCTACCACAAGTGATATCTCCTCTCCTATTTTTTTGTTTAGTTTAATAACATCTCCTTTTTGTAAACCAATAAATTCTCTGACGGTAATTTGCGCAGATCCTATTACTGCTTTTATATCCAAAATAGCTTTTTTTATTTTCTTGGTCAGTAAATCGGATTTAGCGTTGCTAGCATTCTTCTCCGACTGTGAAGAAAACCAATATTTAGTGCTTAACTGATCTGCAATAGGCTCAATTACTATATGGGGAATACATATATTTATTATGCCTTCTATTTCTCCTATACTAAGATTCATAGTAATTATTGCAATTGTCTCATTAGGAGACATAATCTGAGCAAATTGTGGATTGGTTTCAATCCTTTCTAGTTTAAAATTAGTAGTGATGACATTTGCCCAAGGTTCATCCATCAAGGAAATTAATTGATTAACAATTTGCTCAATAAGACTAATTTCTATCTCGGTAAAACTTCTGGTTTTGCTCTGATGAATTACCCTACCAGGACCACCTAACAATTTATCAATAATGGAAAATGCTATATCAGGGGAAATTTCCATAATAGCAGAACCATTTAGGGGTCTAAAGTCTATGATACCTAATACTACCGGCTCAGGTAAAGAATTGATAAATTCATAATATGTTTGAGGTTCTACTGATATGACTTCTGCTTGGCAAAAACTTCTTAATACGCCGGATAAATAAGATGCAATAAGTCTGGAATAGTTCTCATATATTACTTCCATGGTCCTTAATTGATCTTTGGCAAATTTGTTGGGTCTACGAAAATCATAAAGTCTTACTTTCTTTTCCTCAGTTTCATTTTGAATATCTGTAACGTTAAACTCTCCGGAACTTAGCGCATTTAAAAGCTCATCTATTTCAGACTGAGACAATATTTCTGCCATTGTCATCCCCCCTTCCCCTTGTTGCCCTAAGCTCATTGAATTATAAACTCATTGAAATATATACCTTTTATTTTATCAATATTTAAGAGATTTTGTAAATCCTCTTTAAGTGTGTTTCTTAAATTTTTCTTAAAATCTTTATCTTTTATCTCTTCTTGATCAATATTTCCGAGAATCTCTATAATTTGATCTCGAATCTTGTAGTTATTTTGTTCTAAAACTTTGAGCACCTCCTTATCAGCGACTTCTATAAGTATATCTGCTTTTACATAATGACTGCCATCCTTTAGATTGGTTAAAAAGCTTTCACCTGTACTATATACATAACCTATGTTATCTTTCTTATCCAAATTTGGTGAAACTAGAATAAATATAATAGCAGTTCCAACAGCTACTGCCAATATCAATAAAACTATTATAGTTATAATAGCTATCCTTTTCATTTTACACTGTTACTCCCTTACCATAATGTTATTATTCTGGCTCAACTATTTCAGTAGGTTGCATTACTCTTACTATAAATATCTCAACTCTTCGATTTCTAGCCAAGCCTTCTGCTGTCTTGCTATCATCTATAGGATAATGTTCTCCATATGCTGCAGCTGATAGTTTTGACGGTTCCATTCCTTGTTTTTCACTAAAATACCTTACTACATTAACTGCTCGCTTTGCAGATAGTTCCCAGTTAGTCGGGTATAATCTAGTATTAATAGGCCTTATATCGGCATGACCATCTATCCTTATCATATCTATTTGATCATCAAACTTTTTTAATACTTGACTAATTCCGTCTAAAACTTCTTTGGCCTCATCCTTTATTTCTGCCTCACCTGTATCAAAGAGAACTGAGTCCTTAAATCTTAGCAATATTTCGGTATGGGCTTCAGAAATTTTTACCTCTCCTGGGATTCCTTTTTCATCTAAAAACTCTCCTATAGATATGTATAGTTTTACAAACTCATCACTCGCTTGATCAATGCTATTATCTTGCTCTAGATCTTTATATTCTTTATTATTTCTTGGTATTAACTCATAAATATCATCTACATTTAACTCATTACCAACATCAGAAGAACTATCTATGCTATTTCCACCCTCCAGTACACTACTTCCACCACCAGTTAAAGCATAAACCAGGCTTTGCCATTTTTGGGCATCTATAGTTGAAAAGGAGAATAGCAGAACGAAAAATGTTAATAAAAGTGTAACCATATCACCATATGTAGTTAACCACTCATTTCCTCCCCCCTGTTTCTGCTTAGGGGATTTTCTCCTTGCCATCTCTGCTCATTCCCTTCTATTGAAACTTCCTCTCCTATAACCCTATCTTTTGGAGGCAAGAATGCCTTTAGCTTCTCTTCAATTATCCGTGGGTTTTCACCTGCTTGAATAGAGAGCATTCCTTCCAACATTATCTCTTTTAACAAGATTTCCCTGGCACTCTTATACCTTAACTTGGTGGCCATTGGACTAAAGAATAGGTTGGCTAAAAGGGAACCATAAAATGTTGTAACCAGAGCTACCGACATACTAGGTCCTAGTGAAGAAGGATCATCTAACTTTCTTAACATGTTAATGAGACCAATTAAAGTACCAATCATTCCAAAGCCTGGAGCTAGGGAAGCCATGGTCTCGAAAACGCCTTGTGCCTCTTTATGTCTTTCTTCAATAAAATTTAGCTCCGTTTCTAATATATTTCTAACAAGCTCAGGATCTGTACCATCTACTATGAGCAATATCCCCTTTTGTAAGAATGGATCATCAATCCTATACGCTGCCTTTTCTAAAGCTAATAACCCTTCTTTTCGTGCATTATTTGCTAATTCAATAATTGTAGATATTATGTCTTGTGGCTTTCCCTCGACACTGAAAAAAAGGTTTCTTACTACTTTTGTCAAACTTGCTATACGTTCAAAAGGATAAGCCACTAGGGTAGCAGCAAAAGTACCGCCAAGAGTTATCATAATAGACGGTAAATCATAATAACTACTCAATTGACCATTAAGCATTATTGATATTATCATAAATGCGCACCCTGCAATAATGCCTGCTAGAGTTGACATATCCATTTACTACACCTCACTTGTAAGACCCCTGGAATATTTTTCTTTTAAACTCCACTACTTTGTTTATTACTTCATCCACATCTTCTTTTACTATTACCTTCTTACCAGTAGTGGTGGTAATCACTGTATCAGGTGTACTCTCAATAAATTCTATTATTTCGGTGTTTATTACAAACTCTTTATCATTCAATCTGGTAACTTTGATCATCAATCAACACCACCCTTAGTTCTATAGCTAGCCAGGGTTACCACCCTGGCTAGTTATATAGTTTACCTTTTTAGGTTGACTAACTCTTGCAGCATTTCATCTGATGTGGTTATAATTCTAGAATTAGCTTGAAAACCTCTCTGAGTGATAATCATATCGGTAAACTCATTGGCCATGTCTACATTGGACATTTCCAAAGCTCCAGGATTTATAGTCCCTCTACCATCCAGTCCAGCCTGACCTGTTATTGGTTCTCCAGAGTTAGCCGATAGCTCGAATAGATTGTCTCCCAGCTTTAATAGACCAGCAGGATTACTAAATCTGGCTATAGCTATTACTGCATCAGTTCGCGTTTGACCGTTGGAGTAGATTCCAACTATTCTACCCATAGAATCTATATTAATATTGTTCAACACTCCGTAGAGGTATCCATCAGTAAATGATATTTTAACAGAAGATTCGCTATCGTTTTGTGTAAACTTTTCTGGATCAAAGGTTATTTTAAGATCCTCTGTCGGCACAGCACCATTGTCAAAGACTATATTTGAAATGGTAATACCTTCTTCTAGAGGCCATATCAGTCTACCGTTCCCATCAAACTGAATGGGCTGAGCATCAGGGAAATTGGTAGTATCGGAAGAATCGTATAAGGGAGAATTAACAATTTTGCTATCGGCAGAAGCTGGTTCAATTAGTAAATTCCACTCATTTGGGGCAATTTTTGTAAATATTAGCTTAATATTGTGTTCCTCTCCTAGAGAATCAATTATACTAGTGGTATATTCTAAAGTTTCATTTACATCTAGTCCGCTGTCGAGATTTCCTTCAAATCCTAATACTGACGTTGCACGCGGTGGCATTGATAGATTGGCTAGGTTTATTTCATTCGTAGTGCCTGTTGTAATGATATCACCACTAGTATTTCTGCTAGTCCATCCCTGTACCTTTAAACCACTAGCCGATACTAGATAGCCCTGGGGATCAATATCAAAATTGCCAGCTCGAGTATAAAAGTTACTTACACCATCAGAGACTACAAAGAAGCCGTCTCCCTCTATAGCTAAGTCTGTTGCCTTATCAGTTCTTTGGGCTCCGCTTTGTGTATGAAGAACATCAATAGATGCAACAGATACCCCCAAGCCCACCTGTTGAGCATTAACTCCTCCTCTACCTGTAGCAGATGTTGGAGCTGAGGCTGCTTTTAGAGTTTGATTATAAATTTCTTGAAAGGTAACTCTACTTGCTTTAAAACCTACTGTATTGATATTAGCTATATTATTGCCAATAACATCCATTCTTGTTTGATGGCTACGTAAACCTGAAACGCCTGAAAACATAGAACGTAACATAATATACCTCCTATTTTTTATCTTCTATCATTTAGTCCTTTTGAGTAGTTTCTATCTTTTGTGCCTCTTCTTCAGAAAAAACAGAAACTAAATCCTCTAAAGACAAGGTATAATTACCTACTTGTAGATATAACCTTCCATTAGAGAAAGTAACACTATCTACCCTACCTATAACTGGTATAATTTGAGAAGAATTTTCAATGTCTATTTCACCGTAAACCATCTTCCCTACTAGATTCATAGCCTTTAATGATTGAAAATCTTTACTCATGTTTTGCATCTGCTCCAGGGCACTAAACTGGGCCATTTGTGCAATAAAGTCCTTATCTTCCATAGGGCTAAGAGGATCTTGGTTTTGTAACTGGGTTATTAAAATTTTTAAAAACTCATCTTTACCCAGCTGATTACTAACTTCTCTGGTAGGATGAGTAGATGTATTTATGTAGCTACTATCATGAACCTTCATCTTGTTACCCCCTTATGCCAAGTAATCAATTTTACTTAAACTGCCTAATAAAGTAGATTTCCCTTCATCTGTTTCTATTGTAATAAAATTTGTAAATTTGCTTGCTTTCCTTGAGCTAGATTGTGATGAAGGAAGATATTTAAAATTATAGGAACTAGATTGACTACCAACATCCACATCTAGAGAAGCAAATACAAGACCTTGATCTCTTAACGAATTTCTTAGAACATCCAAATTTTCTTGTAAAAATTCTTTGATTTCTTGGGTTACAGTATAAATCTTTCCAGTTAAAACTCCATCATCTAATCCTACTTTTAATACCAGCTTACCTAAATGTTCAGGCTTAATCTGAATTTCTAATTCAGTATTTCCCTCATTAAAAGTCATTACAGCCTTGTCTGCTAACTGCTCTATAATTTTTACCCTTTCGGTAAGATCATGACTAAGCAGGACTTTGGTAAAATCAAGTGTAGAATCCTGCTGGGAAGTAGATCCTATAACATTTAGGTTGTCTATCCGCAATTGTATATTATCATCTAGTCCGTCATCATAAGTTTTTTGATTAATTTCTTCTTGTTCAGTACCTAACTCTTGAGTAAATGTTTCACCTTCATAATCTATTAAATCTTCAATATATTCCTGGTCTTCATTGTTGTTTATATCCTGCATGTCATATTCTTGTGTATTGTGTATGTCGATAGTTATATTTCTCTCATCTAATTGCTGAGATTTAAGCTCTAATTGTTCTTCTGGCTTAGTTAAGTAGTCCAGCTCTATTTTTTTTTCATTGATGATTAATTGCTCTGAATTAGAGTTTTCTAGAAAGCCTAAATGAGTTTTTTGTTCCATAGTTTTCTCAATGCTTATTTGCTTATTATGGCTTTCTATGTATTGTATATCTGGTTGAGTTTCTACTTGGTCTAAGTTTGAGATGTTTATGGTAAGTCCTTGAGAGTCATGGCTTTCTATGTATTGTATATCTGGTTGAGTTTCTACTTGGTCTAAGTTTGAGATGTTTATGGTAAGTCCTTGAGAGTCATGGCTTATTTCATTACCATGCACTGAATCTAATAACTGTGCTTCTATTTTTTTTATTGAATCTAAGGAATTAATTGTTATGTCTATATCATCAATATTTAGATTTTCAATTGAAGCAGTCTCATTCAGAATTACAGTATTGTTAATCTCTAGGTCCATAGGAGGATGAATTGATGCTTGTAAATTAACCAGATTACACTTACTTATAGCTCTTTCATAAGCTTTTTTATCTTCATCAATGAGATCATTCTCTTTTGTAGATTTATTATCTTTATACTCTACTGATTTTGATGTTTTAGAATCTTTAGCTGTAGCCTTATCTAGAGTGCTTTTAAAATTATCGGCAAATATGAAATTATCTCCGTCAAAACTTCTATTATCATGTTCTTTGATATTTTCTTTCACAGGTCTTACAGTATCAAAGAGTATTTGTGTCGCTTTTAACACTTCTATACACCCCCTTCCATGCTTCCTGCTTCAAGTAGTCCATCTACTATTTTTGCTGCATCTTCGGGATTCATTAACCCTAATATTTCTGCGGATTTTTCTTTTTTTAAGTTTTTTAATATTAAAATGACTTTTTCGGTATCTTCCATTTGTGATAATATGGCTGCAGCTTCATCGCCGTTCATATTCTCATATATCTTTACAATTTCCATTAAATCTTGAAACTGCCCTGATAAAGTCTCTTTTAATCTTTCAATATCTTGCTCTTTTTCTTTAAGGAGCATTTCCCTTTCATCTAGCTCTTTAGCACGGTTATCCAGTTCAGTTTTGTAGTTTTCTAAATCAGTGCGTAATGCTGATAATTTTGTTTTTTCAGCTTCTATATACTCTTCTTCCTTTTTTAACTCTATTTCAATAGCAGTCATGCCTGTCATTGTTTGCCTACCTAAATCTTTTCCTATAATGGAATAAGCTACTTTCTTCATTCCACCTATATCAAATACAAAAGCTAATGCTGCAAATATCAGTACGAAAATAGCAATTATAAATATGATTAAGCCTATTTTTCCTTTTTTATTTTTAGCCATATGTCATCCCACCTAGGAAGGAAGAATTATAGTTTATTCTTTCTTCCAGTTCTTTCATCTCCTGTTTTTCCATTTCTTTAAGAAATTCTTTAACCTTGTCTTTTTTTAAATCTTCTAGTTTATCAATCTCTTTCATTAGTTTCAGCATCATTTTTTGTAAATCTTTATATTTTTTCTTCAATTTTTCATTTTCCATTTGTTGGCGCTTTATTCTCTCAGCCAAGTGAGTTAAATATGTCTTTTGCTCTTTTAGTTCATTTACTTTTATTCCATTATTCACACTAGTCTCCAGCTTAGAGTATACTTCTATTTCTTCATTCCTAAGCATGTCCAGCTTTCTTATTCCAGCATCCATCTTTTTTTTGGCATCCAGTAGATCCGCTTCTAACTGGTTTTTGCGAATTATTTTAATTCTAAGAGGAGTTTCCAAACTAAACTTAAAGCCTTTTATACTCATTACACAATCCTCGACATCCATTTAATAGTTGTATTCATATCATACTTTTCTTCAACCAGTTGCTGTAAGAATTTTCGAATAGCTGGCATTTTTTCTATAGCCTCATCTATATCGGCATTGCTACCAGGACTGTATGCACCTATATTTATCAGATCCTGAGACTCTCTGTAAGTCGCCATCAATGTTTTTATTCGGCCAGCCTTTTGAAGATGTTCTTTGTCAATTAAATCTGGCATAACTCTACTTACACTTGCTAACACATCAATAGCAGGATAATGATTACTATTTGCAAGATCCCTAGACAAAACTATATGTCCGTCAAGTATACCTCTAACAGTATCACTTATAGGTTCGTTAAAATCATCTCCATCCACCAACACAGTATATAATCCTGTAATGCTTCCTTTTGATGAATTCCCTGCCCGCTCTAATAGTTTAGGTAATTGAGCTAATACCGACGGGGTATATCCTCTAGCCACAGGAGGTTCACCAATGGCTAAACCAATTTCTCTTTGAGCCATAGCAAACCTGGTGAGAGAATCCATCATTAATAAGGTATTAAGACCTTTTTCCCTAAAATATTCTGCTATAGCTGTGGCTACAAAAGGCGCTTTAGCTCTTATTAATGCAGGCTGGTCCGATGTGGCTACTACTAAGACTGAGCGTTTTAATCCTTCCTCTTTCAAATCTTTCTGCAAAAAATCCTTAACCTCTCGTCCCCGCTCTCCAATTAAAGCGATAACATTGACATCAGCTTCAGTATTTCTTGCTACCATTCCTAACAGGGTGCTCTTGCCAACACCACTGCCTGCAAAAATACCCAGTCTTTGACCTTTACCACAGGTCAACAATCCATCAATAGCCTTTACTCCTAATGTTAAAGGTTCAGCAATTCGGTTTCTTGCTAATGGATTAGGAGGAGAATTGTCAATAGGTACCCATTTTGGATTTAAAATAGGTCCTTTGCCATCCATAGGATTACCAAGTCCATCTAACACTCTTCCAATTAATTCATTCCCAACTGGAACCTTTAAAGAACTATGGGTTGATTCTACCAAGCTGCCAGGACCTATGCCTTGTATATCTCCCAAAGGCATCAACAATACCCTGTCTTCCTTAAAGCCTACTACTTCAGCCTTTATAGCTTGGGTCTTTTTATAATTATGGAGTAAACAAACCTCTCCCAATTGGACTAAAGGACCACGGGATTCTATAGTAAGGCCTATTACCTGTGTTACTTCCCCAGTATAGGAAATACTGTCTATGTTGTTTAGAGCATTTCGATATCTGTCGAAACTAATGGGTTTCAACTGAAGTTCCTCCAATACTATCTCAAATAAAACTAAGTCTTACTGAGCACTATTCGCTAACTCTACAAGGGCTGATTCTATTTTCTCAATTTGACTCTTTAAACTAGCATCAATTATGCCATTACCAGTATCTATAATACAGCTTCCCCTATCCAAATGGGAATCCTCTATTATTTGAATATCATCTATTCCCCTAAGACTGGACAATAGTTGATTTTTATTTTTTAATACATAAGGCAAATCATCACTACTTACCTTAAGCTGAATTTTTCTCTGGCATTGAACTAATTTAAGGGCATTATATGCAAGTTCCATATACACCTTGTCATCTTTGCCTAAAGCATCTCCTATAATTTGTTTGGCAATATCAATAGCCAGCATCAACATATTTTTTTCACTGACCTCATAGAGTTTTTCTTTATCCTCTAAGTATTTTTGTTTTATTTGATTTGCTTCTTCTATCAAAGTATCATATTGTGTCTTACCTTGTTCCAGGCCCTCTGCAAATCCTTGTTTATAGCCTTCATCATAACCAATTGAATAGCCTTCACGATTTCCTTCGTCTTTTGCTGCTTCCGCTAGTTTTGTAGCTTCTACCTGAGCTTCAAGTATTATTTGTTCAGCTGCTTCCTTGGCTTCAGCAATAATGTTTTTTGCCTGTTGTTTTGACTTTTGTAGTAATTCTGCATAGTTTATATCTACCTTTTGTTCATTATTAATAACTTCATTTTTTTGAGAATATTGAGAGTTGGGAGCGTTAAAAATTATTTTCTTTTGACCGCTTATTCTTACTCTATTATTTTTGACTACACTAGACAACAATTTCATCCCCTCCTCCCCGTGAAACAACAATTTCTCCAGCATCTTCTAATCTTCTAATAACATTGACTATTCTTTGTTGGGCCTCTTCTACATCTCTAAGTCTTACAGGCCCCATAAATTCCATGTCCTCTTTTATCATTTCTTGAAGTCGTTTGGACATGTTAGAGAATATAACATTTGCAACCTCTTCGCTGGTGCTCTTTAGTGCTAAAGTCAAATCATTATTATCTACTTCACGTAAGAATCGTTGCACTGAACGATTGTCCAATTTAACAATATCTTCAAATACAAACATTCTTTTCTTTATTTCTTCAGCAAGTTCATCGTCTCTCATTTCTAAAGATTCCATAATATGTTTTTCTGTGCCTCTATCAACAGATAACAATATATCTACAATGGTTTCTATTCCACCTGCAGAAGTAAAGTCAGAAGTTACCATAGATGCAAGTTTATTCTCCAGTATCCTCTCCACTTCCTTTATAATTTCTGGAGAAGTACTGTCCATTGTAGCAATTCTAGCTGCTACATCTGCTTGTTTTTCTAATGAAAGGGAAGATAAAATTATTGCTGCTTGCTCAGGTTTTAAATAAGCTAGGATAAGGGCTATTGTTTGCGGATGCTCATTTTGAATAAAGTTTAATAGTTGAGCAGGATCAGCTTTTCTGGCAAAATCAAAAGGCCTCACTTGTAAAGAAGAAGTTAGTTTGTTTATAAGTTCAATAGCCTTTTGCTCTCCTAAAGCTTTCTTTAAAATTTCTTTAGCATACTCTATACCGCCTTCAGCAATATAGTTTTGAACTAGACACATTTCATAAAACTCTTCTATCACACTATCTTTTACTTCACTATCTACTTTCCTTAAATTAGCAATTTCTAAAGTTAATTGTTCAATTTCTTCTTCTCTTAAATGTTTATAAATTTCAGAAGCAGTTTCAGTACCCAAAGCTATTAATAAAATGGCCGCCTTTTCTTTACCAGTTAATCTTCCAGTTCTTGTAGCCATACTTAAATCTCCTGCCTTTTTATGTACTAATCCTCACTTAGCCAGTTTCTCAATAATTGAGCAATATCCTCAGGATGTTTTTTAGCAAATTCATCTATTTGCTTTTTCATTTTATCATGTTGAGTTTCTTCAATATCCATAAGATCGATTTCCTCTTCCTCGGAAATATCTGACTGTTCAACAGCCCCATCTATTATCTGTATTTCTTGCTCCTCCTGAACCCTTGCAATTTTATTCCTGTAAACAATGATCATGATAACTATGACAAGTACTAAGCCACTTATTATTATCATTAAAGTAGTTGTATTAATCCATGGTCTATCTTTTCGAAGCTCATTAATTGCATCTATCAGATCTTGCTGGGCATCTGTATTAAACTCCCAGCTTTGGACTGCTACTCTATCTAATTCAGTTCCCATTGCAGTGGCAACTAATTCTCTAACTCCTTCTATGGTCTGTAAATCTAATGCATCATTGTCGATAACTACAGCTATAGAAAGTTCTTCTATGCTACCCTGTTCTTCCTCAATTTTTTCTTTTATTTCATTAACTTCATAATTAATCTTTCTATGATCCTTTTGAGAGGAAGAATCTTCGTTTTGCAAATTTTCCGGATATTGTGTAGTATTGTTGGTTTCTCCAGCAATACCTCCCGTAGTTAAATTGTTCACTCTTTCTCTTAAAATTTCTTGACTGACTATGATGCCTGAATCATCTTGTACTGGCTCAAAGGTTACAGATTCCGTTACTTTTCTATCAAAATTTAGGCGAACACTTACAGCTGTCTTTACCTTTCCATAACCAAATACTGGCTCTAATAAATCCTTTACTTCCTTTTTTATTTTCTCTTCCAACTGCTGCTGCATCTGAAACTGATTGGATACTAGTTGAGACTCTGTAGCTTGGTCAGCATTTAATATATTCATTTTGTGATCTATTATAGAGATATTTTCTTCTTTCAGCCCAGGTACGCTGGTCGCAATTAACTGCTCAATACTCTTAGCCTGTTCACTGGTTATCTCATAACCTCTCTTGGGTAGAATAATTACGGAAGCAGATACAGGAGTTTCATTTTCTCTTAGTACAAAGGAATCTGACTTTGGCATTGCTATAGTAACGACTGCATCTTCCACACCTTCAAGTACACGTATCGATTGCCCTAAACGCTCTTGAAGCTGTATGATCCATCTTTTTTGCATTGCATCATCCGTTTGACCAAAACTATTACCTTCAAGATATATATCATAATTAAAGCCTGATTTAGGATATCCTTCCATGGTCATCTGCATCCTCAGCTCAGCTTCATTTTCTTTAGGGACTAGGATAGTTGTCTGTCCATCCATCTTTGGCTCTACATTTATTTCTTTAAGCCTAGTATATATCTCAGCAGCTTCTTGCTCGGTTAATCCTGAGTAAAGAACTACATATTCTTTCCTGCTTAACATAACAATTATCAAAATTGATGCCAGCACTATTAATCCGGTCATTAGCAATAGATTTCTTTTTTTTATTTTGTCTAAACTATCCCAATAATTATTCAATTGTTGTTTAATTGACTCTAATGCGTTTGCCATCCCGACCCCGCTTCCCTACATCAAATAATTTTAATGCTAAAATTTTTGTTATATCTGCATCCTCATTATTTCCTGATAAGCATCTAGTATTTTGTTGCGAATTTGTAGTGTAAACTGTAATGCAATATCTGCTTTTTCCATATCAATCATTACATTTTCTAAGCTATCCACTTGTCCAGTGGCTAACAGATTATTATTGTTTTGATCTCTTGCTCTTAATTCCTGGGTTTGTGATATAAGGCTTTTAAGAATATCCTTAAATCCATATGTTTGATTCAAGGATTGAGTTTTGTTAGAGTTAAATACTAACGAAGTGTTCTGTATTAAATTATCAACTCTCATTGATCTTTCTCCCCTATCTTCTTCCTATCTCCAGTCCTTTAATAGCCATACTCTTGGCAGCATTAAAAGCAGTTACATTGGCTTCATAGGACCTTGTTGCAGAAATCATATCTACCATTTCCTTTAAAGTATCTACGTTTGGCATTAAAACATAACCCTCTTCATCGGCGTCTGGATGTCCTGGATCATGCACTCTTTTAAAAGGTGTAGGATCCTCAACGATAGCTGTAGCCTTTACTCCCTTGCCACTAAAAGCATTCTTACTATGAGCCAAATACTGGGAAAAAGGCGTACTCTCTATATTTTCTTGTACAGTGACTAACCTGCGACGATATGGTCCTCCAGCTGCAGTTCTAGTAGTGTTCATGTTAGCTACGTTTTGAGCAATAACATCCATGCGCAAGCGCTGAACTGTCATACCCGAAGCACTTATTTGCATTGACTTAAACACAGATTAGCGCCTCCCCTCATTTATTATGTTTTTAAGTCTTTGTAATTCACCGTTTAATTTTTGAATAAGAGCATGGTGCTTAATTGTATTAGTAGCTAAGGCAGTCATTTCAGTATCAATATCTACATTGTTTTCATCTACTCGTAGTTTTGTAGAGCCTCTTTCTACTACCTCTGGATGAATGTTATCTACTGAAAAACTTCCTATTTGTATATGTTTATCTCTTGTTTTTATGCCTTGGAATCCAGAACCAGAAAGAGCCTTAGCCAATTCTTCTTCAAAAACTACCTCTTTTTTCTTATAACCAGGAGTGTCGACATTAGCAATGTTATGAGAAATGGCTTCATTTCTTTTCCATGTAGCATCCAACGCTTTTTCTAAAATATGAGTTCCTGAAAATATTCTATTTATCATAATAACACCTCTTGAAGGTAGTGCATTTATAGTTAATTCTACATAGTTATTTTCGATAAGTCAAGTCCAAAATAGTGTGTAAATTACCTCGGTTACAATATAGTACCTTAATAAGTCAATAATCATAAGCGTTTATGCCGCGAAAGCCTGTTGATACGGGGGAGTCTCCTCTGGTATAATCTCGGGGCGGGAAAAACCGCCCCCCATAGGCTTATTTCCGCCATAAATGGGTGTCCAGAGGGGGCAGGGGCCCCCGTGTCAATAGGACCGTGGAATAAA